>VFQN01002256.1_pt1 | contig 30272 bp, 28 predicted proteins | sample 3512371 | NCBI WGS metagenome assembly VFQN01 (sample SAMN10412370, study PRJNA504923) | tailings metagenome | isolation source: Replicate 2 from Balatoc abandoned mine | place: Philippines: Itogon, Benguet | collected 2017-08-28 | reverse complement strand
GGCTGTTCGAGCAGCCACGACCCGGTTCGCATCTACCAAGTCTCAAAGACACAAGAGACCTTCTCTCCCCTGAATGCCGGCATTTGGTCGAGGCAAGGTCTCTCCACTTCGCGCCTTCGGCGCTCGGGTCGAGACGAGGGACTCCTTAGACAACACATCCATAGTGCGCCGACGACACCAGCTTCGTGTACTTGTCGTGCACGGAGCCCGGACGCGGGCGGTCGGCGGGATCGGGCGGGCGCCAGTCGGCCATCCGGCGGGCCAGTTCCTCGTCCGAGATTTCCAGGTTCAGGGTGCGCTTGCCCGGATCGATGACGATCGTGTCGCCGTCGCGTACCGCGGCGATCGGGCCGCCGCGCGCCGCCTCCGGCGAGATGTGGCCGATCAGGATGCCGTGGCTGACGCCCGAGAAGCGGCCGTCGGTGATCAGCGCCACGTCCTCGCCGAGCCCCCGTCCCTGAAGCTGGATGGTGAGCATCACCATCTCCGGCATGCCCGGTCCGCCCACCGGGCCGACGTTGCGCACCACGACGACATTGCCGGGCACGATCTCGCCGGCGCGGATCGCCTTCATCGTGTCGGCCTCGGATTCGAAGACGCGCGCGGGCCCGCGGAACTCGCCCTTCTCCAGGGTCTTGCCGCTGAGCTTCAGGAGGCAGCTCTCCGGCGCAAGATTGCCCTTCAGCACGCTGATATGGTTGTTCGCCGGCGCCGCCGGCTTCGACACCGGCAGCACGATGTCCTGCTTGCCGAGCTCCTCGAGGGTCGGTACCGACTCCAGATTCTCCGCCAGCGTCTTCCCCGTCACGGTCATGACGTCGCCATGCAGGAAGCCGTGGCGCAACAGCTCCTTCATGACGATCGGCACGCCACCGATCTCATGCAGGCTCACCATCGCGTAGGGACCGTGCGGCTGCAGATTGCAGATCAGCGGCATGCGCTCGCCGACCTGCTGGATGCGCTCGATGGTGATCGGCACCTGCGCCTCGCGCGCGATCGCCAGCAGGTGCAGGTACATGTTGGTCGACCCGCCCATCGCATAGACCGTGGCGATGGCGTTCTCGAAGGCCTTCTCCGTCATGATGTCGCGCGGGCGGATCCCGGCTGCCATCAGCCGATACAGGGCATCGACCGAGGCCTCGGCCTGGGCGCGCACGTCGGCGTGGATGTCGCTGCCGGCTTTGTAATCTGCCGGATGCGAGGCGCCGCGCGGCAGCATCATGCCCATCGCCTCGGCGATCGTACTCATCGTGTTGGCGGTGAACATCGCCCCGCAGGTGCCGCTGCCCGGCATGACGTTGCTTTCGAGTTCGAGCAGCTCCTCCCCCGAGATCCGCCCCGCCTCGTTGGCGGCGCGGCCCTCGACATAGTCCATGATGGTGAGGTTGTTCCCCTTGGCCGCCCAGGCGCCGAACGAGACGCGACCGGGCGAGCTGGTGCCGGGGTAGAGGACGAGCCCGAAGGCGTTGGTGCGGGCGAGCGGCATGAGGGCGGCCGCGCCGGTCTTGTCGCAGCCCGAGATCACGATCATCGCGTCGCCGTGATGGGCGTAGTGGCCGATCTCGAAGCAGTCGGCAACCACGTCGCGCGACACCAGGCTGTAACCGGCCGTGGGCGTGCCTTGGGTCAGCGCGTCCGACACCGCCGGTGCGCCGACGATCAGCCCGTTCCCGCCGCGCTCGGCCAGCAGCTCGACCAGCAGGTCGCCGATCGTGCGCACCCGGTTGTTGCAGCGATGGGCGTTGGTATAGGCGCTGGCGATCGTGACCACGGCGCTGGACTGCGCGGTCTTGTCCGGCTCGAAGCCGGCGGCCCGGAGTTCCACCCGCGACTTCTTCCAGAAGGTGCTGCTGTCTTTCTTCATCCCGCATCCATTCGATTTTGAAGGGCAGTTTAGCCGCAGGTCTGCGAGCCCGGCTATGCGCAGGACCTCGCGGGGCGAAACCCCGCTCTGCGACGACATCCGCCGCCGGGCGATTGCCGCCGCCGCCGGTCCGGGTCTTTAATCGGGGGACGTCGAACATATGGACGCATCGGAGCGAGCCCATGGCCAGCAGCATCACCGTGACGCCGATCGCCGGCTCCCTCGGGGCGGAAGTGACGGGCGTCGACCTGCGCACCATGGACAATCACGACTGGGCTCAGATCCACCAGGCGTTCCTCGACCACAAGGTTATCGCGATCCGCGACCAGGCGCTGTCGCCGCAGGACATGATGGACGTGGGCGCGCGCTTCGGCGAGCCCAACCACTATCCCTTCGTTAAGGGCATGGACGATTTCCCGTTCCTGTTCGACATCGTCAAGGAGCCGTCCGAGAAGCGCAACTTCGGCGGCGGCTGGCATTCCGACACGACCTACATGAAGAACCCGCCGCTCGCGACCCTGCTCTATGCGCTGGAGACGCCGGAGCGGGGCGGCGACACGCTCTACTGCGACATGGTCGCGGCCTACGAGAGCCTGTCGGAACGGCTGAAGCAGATGCTCGGGACGCTCAAAGGCGTGAACAGCGCCGGGCTCAAGCATCTCGGCGGCCGCAAGGCGCACCACTCGGTGGTCGGCGGCATGAAGATCACCGGCACCGAGAACGCCGATTCCTTCGAGGCGGTGCATCCGATCGTTCGCACCATCGAGGAGACCGGCCAGAAGGCGCTCTATTGCAGCATCGGCCACACCGTCGCCTTCGAGGGCATGACCCCGGAGGAAAGCAAGCCGATGATCGACTGGCTGCAGGCGCATGCGACGCGCCCCGAATTCACCTGCCGCGTCCACTGGAAGCCCGGCACGCTCACGATCTGGGACAACCGTCGCACGATGCACAACGCCATCAACGACTATCACGGCATGCGCCGCCATATGCGGCGCCTGACCTCGGGGCCGACGAACCCGGTTTGATGCGGCAAAGAGCCTCCTGACGCCGGGGCGTTTCGGTGACCGGCTGGCCGCGCTTTCGTTGTGCCGAGCGCTTGTCTATCTGAGACGTCGAACCGACCATCCATGGGATCTGCAATGACCGAGGCAACAGGGCCGCTCGCCGGCATTCGCATACTGGACCTGACGACCGTGCTCTTCGGTCCCTTCGGCGCCCAGACACTGGGCGACTGGGGCGCCGAGCTCATCAAGGTCGAGGGGCTCACCGGGGACCAGTGGCGCTACACCGGCCAGTTCCGCAACAGGGGCATGAGCGGGCAGTTCATGGCGGCCAACCGCAACAAGCGCAGCATCGCGGTCGACCTCAAGACGGCCGGCGGCGCGGAGGTGCTCCGGCGCCTCATCGCGCAGGCCGACGCACTGGTGACGAACATCCGTCCCGCCGCGTTGGAGCGGCTGGGCTTCGGCTACGAGGCCTGCAAGGCTCTCAATCCCAGGATCATCTATGCGGCTGCGACCGGCTTCGGCCAGGACGGGCCCTGGGCCAAGCGGCCGGCCTTCGACGAGATCGTCCAGGCCTCCTCCGGTCTGGCCTCTTCCATCGGATCCGACGACGAGCCGGCCTTCGTCCCGAGCCTCGTCGGCGACAAGCTCTGCGGTCTCGCGCTCGCCGGCGCCGTGGCCGCGGCGCTGGTCTATCGCGAGCGCACCGGCAAGGGTCAGCTCGTCGAGGTGCCGATGCTGGAGACCGTGGCGGCCTTCAACAGCATCGAGATGCTGGGCGGCCATGCCTTCGTGCCGCCGATCGGTCCGGCAGGCTACAAGCGCGTCAAGGAGCGCAAGCCGGTCAAGACCCGGGACGGCTGGCTCACCATGCTGCCCTATTCCGGCGAGAACTGGTGCACCTTCTTCGAGACGGTCGGCCATCCCGAGTGCATCGAGGAGTTCTCCGTCCGCGATCCGATCAAGCGGGCGGCCAACATCGATGCGATCTACGCGCGCATGAAGGAGATCGCGCTCGAACGGACCACGGCGGAATGGGAGGAGTTGCTGCTCCGGATCGACGTTCCGCATGCCTCGTTCGCGAAGATGACGGAGATCGGCGAGCAGCCGCATCTGAAGGCCGTGGGCCTGTTCCAGAAGCTCGAGCATCCGACGGAGGGGACGATCCAGCAGGCGCGCCCGCCGGCGCGCTTCTCGGAAAGCCCGGCGGCGATACGCCGCCTGCCGCCCCGGCTGGGGGAACATACGCGTGAGATCCTCGCAGAAGTGGGTTACAGCGAGGCCGACATCGACGCGCTGGTCGGCGCCAAGGCCATCGGCGAGTCCGTTCCCGCGTAGGAGGCGCGATCTTGGGAAAGCTCGTCGGCATGCTCATGGTCCTCTTGGTGGGACTCGTGGGAGCAGGCCTCTTCGTGGCGCCAGGTTGGATGGCTGCCCAGATCGTCGCCGTGTTCGGTGTTCCTCCGCCCGATGACCGGAGCCTGATGCCTCGCTTGAAGACGGTCCTGATGGAAGCGCTGGTCAAGGACCGCGCTCCCTGTACCGGCATCCACAGGGTCGAGGCTCCACGACGGATCGAATACGACGTGGTGCTGACCGCCGTGTGCCTGAACGGTGCCTCGTACGGCATCCTGTTCAAGCCCACGGGCGAAGTCATACCTTCGCCGAACAGATGACCGAAGCGGTCAGCGACGCGCCGGACAGAGCGACAGGTAGAGGAAGAAGGCCATCACCGGCAGCGCGAGCCAGTTGAGGGCGGCACCCGGGGCCGTGCCCATCGTCGTCACCGGCTTGAGGTGTCCGGCCAGCCCGCGCAAAACGGGCTCGAGCGTGAAGACCAGCAGCACCAGCGGCACCGTTCCGCGCCAGTGCAGCAGCAGCACCCAGAGCAGCAGGGCGAGCAGGAGCTGGATCGCGCCCCACTGGCCGAAGACCGCGACGATGTTCGAGCCACCGGCGACGCCCGCGACGTCGATCGTGGCGATCGACTGCGCGCCGCCATCCGGCGCCAGCAGGTGGATGCAGGAGCGCACCGTGATCACGGCGAGCCAGGCAATCGCCACCCAGAAGGAAAGTAGCGGTCCGTCGTAATGCGCCGGATTGGCGGGCAGGAGCCTTCCCAGGGAAGGCTGCCAAGAGGAGGGCATGGCGAGGACCGTCAGCCGTCCATGATCCAGTCGGCCCCCGAGGCGATTGCGATCTCCTTGACCTTGGCCAGGAGATTGGGGCCGACGGGGATGCCGGTCTTCAGGCGGGCGGCGGCGATGCGGCGCTCGGGGTCGCCCGCCACCTGCACCGGCTTGGCCGGATCTGCGGGCCGGGTGGCGCGCAGCGTGTCACAGAAGGCGGCGACGTCGGCCTGGAAGTCGGCCGTGTCGCGGAACATGCCGGGATCCATCGCCAGGAAGAAGTGGCCGATGTCGATCGGGCCGGGCCGCGTGTTGCGCGTCGGGTCCGTCACCATCGCCCCGCCCGACAGCGCCGAGCTCAGGATGTTGACCATGGCGCCCAGCCCGTAGCCCTTGTGGCTGCTGCCTTCGGGCGTGCCGCCGAGCGGCGTCATGTAGCCGCCCTTGCTGACCTCATGCGGATCGGTGCTGGGCAGGCCATCCTTCGTCACCAGCCAGCCGATGGGAGTCTGCAAACCCTCGTTCGCCTTGTTGCGGATCTTGCCAGCGGCAACGGTCGTGGTCGCCATGTCGAGCAGGAACGGCTCGCCCGGTTTGCCGGGCGCGGCGAAGGCGATCGGGTCGGTGCCGAGGCGGGCCTGCGCACCGTTGGTCGGCGCCATGTTGATGCCGCTGGCCGACGTCGTCGCCATGCCGATGAAGCCGGCGTCCACCGCTTGCAGCACGTAGAATCCGCAGGCGCCGAAATGACCGGAGTTGCGCACCGCCGCCACGCCGATGCCGGTCTTCTTCGCCTTGTCGATGGCGATCTCCATGGCGCGACGGCCCGCGGGATGGCCGAGGCCGCCGCCGCCGTCGACCAGCACCGACACGGGCGTCTCCTTCACGACCTTCGGTTCGGCGTCGACATTCAGCTTGTCGGCGCGCCGGCGCTCGTCATAGGGCGGGACCATCGAGATACCGTGCGTGTCGATGCCGTGCAGGTCGGCCCAGCTCATGATCTCGGCCGTGCCGGTCGCCGTCGCCTTCGGCATGCCCCAGGCCTCGAGGATCAGCTCGAGCTGTTTGCGGTGGATCTCGTACGACGCCGGCATTCTTCTTCTCCGTCATTTCCGGCGTCATTATTGCCGGGCGGAGAGGTCGGCGTCACTCGGCCGTGCCGGTTGGCGATACGGCGAGGCCGGTCGCGGTTATTGCGGCGTGAGCCGGACGGCCTTCAGGTAGCGGGTGTTGTAGTAGTCGGCATCGAGCGAGGTCACCATGACCGGAGAGCCGCGATGCGTGGCATGCACGAACTGGCCGTTGCCGCTGTAGATGCCGACATGGGTGATGGCACCGCGATGGCCGAACATCACCAGATCGCCCTTCTGCAGGTCGCTACGGGCAACCGGCGTGGCCTCGCGCACCATGTCGTGCGGCATGCGCGGGATGCGCTGTCCGAAGACAGCGCCGTAAAGATAGTAGACGAAGCCGCTGCAGTCGAAGCCCGTCTTCGGTGAGATGCCGCCGTAGCGATAGGGCGTGCCGAGGTAGTTCATGGCACGGGAGACCAGGCGATCGCCCCAGTCGTTCGCGCCACCCGGCACGGCGGCCGCCGGCGCGGTCGTGGCGGCGGGCACGGCATACGAAGCCTGGACGGCGCCGGGAGCGGCGGCGTTGAAGCCGGAGAATGCGGCGCCGTTCTCCTGCTGCCATCTGGCATTGAGCTGGTCCGCCATGCGATCGGTCGGATCGGCCGGGGCTGCCTTGGCCACCCGTTTGACCTTCGCCTTGGGAGGCGCCTTGCTGGCTTGCGCCATCGCGGGCGACAGGCTGCCCGCCGTTCCGAAGAGAGCCACGGCCGCCAGGACCGTGATCGAGTAAGTCGCCGCCTTGAGGATCTTCTGAATGTTTGAGGTGGTGCCGCGCCCGTTTCTCAAAGCCATGAATTCATCCCCTTGGAACCTTTGCAGGTGGCCGACGGCCAAGGGCATAGTGGCGGGGCTTGCCTTATACGTCCAACAAATGTTGCATATTTGCCACAATGGTCACAGGTGAGCTAACTCCCTGATTGGACTGGGATTTTGATCGGTGGCCGGCTTTTTTCCACGGATGGGCCCATTCGGCCACCCCTCTAGATCGTCTAGTCCGGCCCCGGGCGGGGCGAGGGACCCTCGACGATGGCCACGGGCCTGCCTTCGGCCAGCTGATCCTGGCCGTCGACGACGACGACGTCGCCCGCCTGGAGTCCATCGCGGACCACCACGACGTCATCGGAAACCGAGCCCAAGGCGATGGGGCGGACATGCGCCGTTCGGCCCTCCGTTACCAGATAGACAAAATAGCCGGTGGCGGAGCGTTGCACGGCGGATAGGGGAATGGTGAGCGGGGTGCGATCGATTTGCGCGCGGACCCGGATCTCGACGCCCATGCCGGGCGACAGCGCAAGATCCCCGTTCGGGAACGTCGCCTCCAGCTTTCCCCGGTCCGTCTCCCGCGGGCGTCCGCCTTCGGCAAGCACCACGTGGCCTACCGCGAGCGGATGCAACGGGTCTTCGCCGTAGGCCCATGCCCGGACGCGGCCGCCCGTCCTTCGCGGCTGAACCACCGGGGGTAGCCTCGCCGGCAGCGTGAACTCCACGAAAATGGGTTCGACCCTGCTGATCGCAACGACCCCGGCCTTGTCGGCAGGGCCGACGACGTCGCCGACTTGGTGCAGCGGTTGTCCTGCAGTGCCTGAAACCGGCGATCGAAGTTCGGTGAGATCATCATGGGCCGTGTCCGGCTGCGCGGGCCGGCCGGGAGGCTCCACTCGCGCAAGGAGGTCGCCGACCTGCACGCGCTGGTGGCCGGTGAAATCGATCTCGGTGAGCTCGCCTTCGATTCCGCTTCGAACGACGGTGCTCCTGCTCGCGACGGCGATGCCGTTGCCGTTCAGGTAGGTCGGGACATCGCGAATAGCCGCGCTCGCGGTCGCCACGGGCGATTGCGCCCATGTCGTGCAAGGCGGCAAGGTCATCGAGGCCGGCACGATCATGGCGGAAAGCGCCCTGCAGATCTTTCGTCCAGCCAGGCAGAGAGTTGACGAGCGCATCGTGCGGCCTCCCGAGCGGGTTGGACGTTGCGTAGCGCATCGCGCGTCTGGACGTGCATCATCCGAAGGTTTGGTCGCCGGACTCTTTGATTCAGTCAGCCCATACTCTGGTTTGCCATCGGCGATCGCCAATCAATGCCGGGACAGCCTGTGATGGTCGACCGGAGAACCCGACAACCTGGCTGTGACATTCCCGTCCTGAAGCCCTGGAGCGCGATCATGCCGGGTCGGTCGATAGGGTCGCATGAACAAGGCGTCCACAAAGTGGTATGTTGACACGTGCTTGGCGAGTCTCTCCAGGCGCATGAGTACGGGGGATGGGGGCTATCGATGGTGAATGATCTCGTCGTGGATTTGTCGCGCGCGCAGTTCGCCGCCACCGCCCTCTACCACTTCCTGTTCGTGCCGCTGACGCTCGGTCTCACCGTCCTGCTGGCGGTGATGGAGACCGTCTACGTCACGACGGGTCGCGAGATCTACAAGCAGATGGCCCAGTTCTGGACCCGCCTGCTGCTGATCAACTTCGCCCTCGGTGTCGCCACGGGCCTCACCATGGAGTTCCAATTCGGCACCAACTGGTCCTTCTATTCGAGCTTCGTCGGCGACACGTTCGGCGCGCCGCTGGCGATCGAAGGCCTGATGGCCTTCTTCCTCGAATCCACCTTCATCGGGCTGATGGTGTTCGGCTGGGACAGAATGTCCAAGGCCCAGCATCTCATCGTGACATACGCCGTCGCGCTGGGCTCGAACTTCTCGGCGTTGTGGATCCTGGTGGCCAACAGCTTCATGCAGCATCCGCAGGGAGCCGACTTCAATCCCATCACCATGCGCATGGAGCTGCAGAACTTCGGCGCGCTGTTCTTCAATCCCGACGCCCAGTCCAAGTTCGTCCACACGGTGCTGGCGGGTTACGTGACGGCGGCGATTTTCGTCTGCGGCATCAGCGCCTGGTACATGCTGAAGAACCGGCATCTCGATCTCGCCCGCCGTTCGTTTCGAATCGCCGCGGTGTTCGGCATGCTGGGCGGTGCCGGGGTGATCACCTTGGGTGATGCGCTGGGCTACGTCGGGGCCAAGGTCCAGCCGACCAAGCTCGCCGCCATGGAGGCTCTGTGGACCGCGGAGAAGGCGCCGATGGCCTTCAATGCCATCGCCTTCCCGAACCAGGCCGAGCAGAAGAATTACTTCACGGTCCAGATTCCCGCGATGCTGTCGATCCTGGTCACGCACTCTCTCGACGGCGTCGTGCCGGCGATAGACCAGCTCCAGGTCCAGGCGCAGGAGCGCATCCGCAACGGCATCCCGGCCGTCCAGGCGATGGAGAAACTGAGCGCCAATCCGCGCGACGAAGCCGCGCTCGCCCAGTTCAAGGCGCACGGCAAGGACGTGGGCTACGGCTTTCTCGTGCTCCGTTACGCTCCCCAGGGCGATCTCTCGAAGGTCACCGACGCCGACATCGCACGGGCCGCACGCGATACCATTCCGGACGTCGCGATCGTCTTCTGGTCCTTCCGCATCATGGTTGCCTTTGGCCTGCTGATGCTGGCCTACCTCGTGCTGGCGACGCTGATGACCCTTTCCAACCAGGTCGAGCGCCAGCGCTGGTTCCAGTGGGTCGCCCTGTTGATGGTGCCGGTGCCGTTCCTCGCCTGCGAGTTCGGCTGGCTGGTCGCGGAAGTCGGTCGACAACCCTGGACGGTGAACGAGATGCTGCCGACCTGGCTGTCGGCATCGACCCACAGCGTCGCCTACATGGTGTTCTCGCTGTCGGGCTTCATCCTGCTCTACACCGCCTTCGCGATCGTGGAGCTCTACCTGATGCTCCTGTTCATCCGGAAGGGACCGGAAGAACACGGCACCGGTCACGCCGCAGCCATCGGCCATTCGTCCGCCGCCCGCCAGCTCGCGGCGCAGTGAGGGAGAGAACTCATGGAAACCTACATGATTCTCCTGGTCGCCTGGTGGATCCTGCTCGGCGTGCTGCTGACGGGCATCGGCGCCATGGTCGGCATGGACATGGGGGTCGGAACCCTGCTGCGCTATGTCGGGCGCACCGACTCCGAGCGGAGGGTCGCGCTCAACGTCATCGGCCCGCACTGGGACGGCAACCAGGTGTGGTTCATCCTCGGCGGCGGCGCGATCTTCGCCGCCTGGCCGCTGGTCTATGCGACCGCCTTCTCCGGCTTCTATATCGTCATGCTGCTGTTGCTGTGGAGCATGATCCTGCGGCCGCTGGGCTTCGAGTATCGCAGCAAGCTGCCGTCGCCGGCCTGGCGCGGCGTCTGGGACACGGCCCTGTTCCTGAGCGGCCTGCTGCCAATGGTCGTGTTCGGCGCGGCGATCGGCAATGTGCTGCAGGGCGTGCCGTTCCACTTCGACTGGCGCCTGACGTCCTTCTATACCGGCAGCTTCCTGTGGCTGTTCAATCCCTTCGCCGTCCTGTGCGGGCTGATGTCGGTCGCGCTCGCCGTCTACATGGGCGGTACCTGTCTCGCCAATGGTGCCGAAGATCCGATCGGCGCGCGTGCCCGGCGCGCCGCGATCGTGGGCGGGCTCGCCGCGCTCGTGATCTTTACGATCGCCGGCTTCTGGGTCTCGACGATGGAGGGCTTCAAGCTGGTGGCGGGACCCGATCCCGGTGTGCCGCAGACGCCGCTGCACCAGCAGGTGGTGCGGGCGCCGGGCGCGCTGCTCGCCAACTACACCGCCCATCCCGCGCTGTGGGTGCTGCCGGCGCTGGTCTATGCCGGGCTGTTGCTCGGGGCGCTGGCCCATACGGTCAGGCGGCCGATCCTCGCCTGGTGGCTGGGCGCCCTGGCCTGGATCGGCGTGATCGGCACGGTCGGGGCTGCCATGTTCCCCTTCATCATGCCGTCGTCCAGCAATCCCTCGCACAGCCTCACGCTCTGGAACTCCGGCTCCAGCAAGGTGACGCTGACCTGGATGGTGGGTTTCGTCGTGATCTTCATGCCGCTCATCGTCTGGTACACGAGCTGGGCGTTCTGGGTGATGCGCGGCAAGGTCGGCGTGAAGCACGTCGAGAGCTCGGACCACGCTTACTGAGGGGCACCGGACATGTTCGTGCGCTACATCATCGCCATGGCGCTCGCTGCGCTGGCCATCCTGTTCGGCATCATCCTCGGCGACTATGGGCCCTGGTACCTGTCGTGGTTCCTCGGTACGGGCTTCATGGTGCTGGTCGCCGTCTCGGCGGGCGTGCTGTTCGAGGCGCAGGAGGATGCGGTCCGGACGGCGCGGCGCGCCGGCGAATTGCTGGACGTCTCCAGCGCCGTCGAAGCGCCTGCGCAACGGCCCTCGCGCTGACCTGACGATCTCTTTTCCATGAGCGAAACCCCGGCGGATGCACCCGCCCGCCGGCGTGCCGGCGTCGAGCGTTGGTTGCGCGCCGAGATTGTCGAAGCCGCCAATAGCGGCGTGCGGCGCGCGATCGTGCTGGGTGCGGCCGCCGCTTCCCTCGCCGTGCCGCAGGCCTGGCTGCTGGCCCATGCCATCGCCCCGGTCGTCATGGAAAAGGCATCCATCTCAACGGCGCTTCCGTGGTTGCTGCCGGTCCTGCCGCTGCTGGTGCTGCGCTTCGCTCTCACCACCGCGTCGGGGCGGGCGGGGCTTGCCGCGGCCGGCCGACTGAAGGCCCGCATTCGCTCCGCGCTGCTGCGTCATCTGGCGTCGCTCGGACCGGCGACGACCGCAGGCCGCAGTACCGGCGAAGCCGCGACCGTCGTGCTCGAAGGCGTCGACGCTCTCGACGCCTACGTATCGCGCTTCCTCGCCCATCTCGGCGTGCTCGTCGTGCTGCCGCCCCTCGTGCTGGTGGTCGTCCTGCCGCGCGACTGGATCTCGGGGCTCGTGCTGCTGGTGACGGCGCCGGTCATCCCGCTGTTCATGATCCTGCTGGGGCTCGGCGCGGAGAAGCTGAACCGCCGGCAGTGGCTGCGGCTCCTGCGCCTGTCCGGCCGGCTGCTCGACGGGCTGCAGCGGCTGACGACCTTGCGCCTGCTGAATGCCGGCGAGCGGGAGGCCGAACGACTCGCCGAGGCGGCCGAGGATTATCGCAAGAGCACGATGGCGGTGCTGCGGGTCGCCTTCCTGTCGGCGCTCGCGCTCGAATTCTTCGCGACCGTGGGCATCGCCCTGGTCGCCGTGCTGATCGGCTTTCGCCTGCTCGACGGCGCGCTGGGCTTCGAAGCCGCGTTCTTCGTCCTGCTGCTGGCGCCGGAATTCTATGCGCCGCTGCGCCAGCTCGGCCTCGACTATCACGCGCGCATGGAAGCCCTGGCGGCGGCCGAGCGCATCCTCGACCTGCATGCGCAGCCTTCACCGCCGGTCGGACAGGAGCGGCCCGTCCTCGGTACGGCCCTCACGATCGACTGCGAGAACCTGAGCTTCGCCTGGGAGCCGGAGCGGCCTGCCCTCCGCGGCTTCTCCCTGCGTCTCGTGCCGGGGGAGATCGTGGCCCTGGTCGGGCCGAGCGGCGCGGGCAAGAGCACGCTGCTGTCGCTGTTCATGGGCCTGCTGCATCCGCAATCGGGTCGGGTCCTGGTCAATGGCCACGACCTCGCCACCCTCGATTCCGCGCACTGGCTCGACCATGTCGCGGTCGTGCCGCAGCGGCCGCACATGTTCGAGGGCAGCGTGCTCGACAACATCCGGCTGGCGGATCCCGACGCCAGTCTCGATCGCGTGCGGGAAGCCGCCCGGCTGGCGGCGGCCGACGGGTTCATCGCCGCCCTGCCGCGCGGCTACGACACGCCGCTCGGCGAGCATGGCGAGACCTTGTCGGGCGGCCAGGTCCAGCGTCTCGCACTGGCGCGCGTCTTCCTCAAGCAACAGGCCGGCGTACTGCTGCTCGACGAAGGGACCGCCGGGCTCGACCGCGGCACGGAAGCGGCCGTGGCCGACGCCATCCGTCGTCTCGCGGCGGGTCGCACCACGCTGATCGTCACCCATCGCCTCGCCACCGTCCGTCTCGCCGATCGGGTCGTTTTCCTGGAGGAAGGGCGCATCGTGGAGCAGGGGCCGCGCGTGGCGCTGCAGGCCGACGAGGGTCGCTTCACGAGCCTTCTGCGCGATGCGGGGCTCGCACCATGAACGACATGGCGCTCGTTCGCCGCCTGCTCGGGCTCGCCCGGCCGTGGCGTGGCTGGATGATCCTGGCGATCCTCGTCGCCTGTGCGACGGTGCTGGCGAGCGTTGCGCTTATGGGCATCGCCGGCTGGTTCATTGCCGCCATGGGAATCGCCGGCGTCAGCACCGGGATGATGAACTACTTCCTGCCGGCGGCGGCAATACGCTTCTTCGCCATCGTCCGCACCGGCGGGCGCTACGGCGAGCGGCTGCTGAGCCACGAGGCGACCTTCCGGCTCCTGGCCGGCCTGCGCCTCTGGTTGTTCCGGAGGCTCGTTCCCCTGTCGCCGGGCCAGCTCCAGTCGCGGCGCGGCGGCGACCTGGCGGGCAGTCTGCAGGCCGATGTCGAGACCCTGCAGCACGCCTATCTGCGCCTTGCCTCGCCGATTGCCGTGGCGCTGGTGTGTGGCGTCGCGGTCCTGCTGGTCGTGGCCGCGCTTCATCCGCCGACGGCACTGGCGCTTGCCGTGCTGCTGATCGTGGCCGGCGGCATCGTGCCGGCGCTGGCGCGCCGCGCCGCCGCGGCACCCGGCGCCGAAGCCGTCGCCTCGCGGGCCGCCCTGCGCGTGGCGACGGTCGATCTCTTGCAGGGCCTGTCGGATCTGCGGGCGGCGGGCGCCGTCGAGCGCCAGCTCGCCGTCCTCGACGGGCTGGGCGAGCGCCTGGTCGACAGTCAGAGCCGCGCCTCGAACGCTGGCGTGATCGCGGAAGCCGCAGTCGGCCTGTCGGCCGGTTTGGCCCTGTGGTCGGCCGCGCTGCTGGCTTCGGCGAGCGTCGCCGCGGGCGGGGTTCTCTCCGACGTTGCGCCCGCCCTCGTTCCGGCGCTGGCGCTCGCCGCCCTGGCGGCGTTCGAGGCGGTGGCGCCGCTGCCGGCGGCGATGGAACGCTGGGGCGAGGTGAGGGCGGCGGCCCGCCGCATCTTCGATCTCGCAGATCGAACGCCTGCCATCGTGGCCGGTCCCGACCCGTCGCCCGCGCCGCGGGACGCCAGCGTCGTCTTCTCGTCGGTGCGACTGCGCTACGCGCCCGATCTGCCGCCCGCCCTGGACGGGCTCGATCTCGCGATTCCCGACGGACGGCACCTCGCCATCCTCGGACCGAGCGGCGCCGGCAAGAGCTCGCTCGGCCGGCTCCTCGTCCGCTTCTGGGAGTACGAGGGCGAGATCCGGCTGGGCGGCCACGATCTGCGCCGCTATCGCCCGGACGATCTGCGCCGTCTCGTCGGCATCGCCACGCAGGACGCGCAGCTCTTCAACGGCTCGGTCCGCGACAATCTCCTGATGGCGGCGTCGGAAGCCGACGCCGCGGCGATGGACCATGTCCTCGAGGTCGTGCATCTCGCCGGGTTCGTGCGCGACCTGCCCGACGGGATCGACAGCTGGATCGGCGAGGCAGGTGCGCGCCTGTCCGCGGGGCAGGCGCGCCGCCTCGTCCTGGCGCGCGCGCTCCTTCGCGATCCCCGGATCCTGGTCCTCGACGAGCCCACCGAGAATCTCGACGCCGCCACCGCGCGCCGGCTCATCGCCTCCCTGCGCGCCGCCACGCAAGGCCGCACGGTCATCCTGATCACCCACGATCCGCGCGCTGCCGATCAGTTCACGGACGAGATCGTGCAGATGGCGGGTGGGCGGATCGTGGGGTGAGGTCGGGTCGATCCCTTGCCACACGCCCCGGTCGGCGCCGGTAGCCTATTGGGCGGCTGCCGTTTGAGACCGGCAATGGGGCATCGAGTACCCGCGTGGTCCGGATCTCACCGCATCCTCTACGACGAGTGACTGGAGGGGTACCGGGCGGCCGAGCAGGAAGCCCTGTGCCTCCTCGCAGCCCTCGCGAATGAGGATGTCGAGCTGCTTTCGTGTCTCGATCCCTTCCGCAAGCACCGGGATCGACATGCTCCTGCCCAATTCCAGGACGGCTCGAACGATGGCGAGTGCCTGGGTGCTGTCGCCGAGCTCGGAAGCGAAGAATCGGTCCAGCTTGATTTTGTCGAACCGGAAGCGGCGCATGATCTCCAGGGACGAGTAGCCCGTCCCGAAATCATCCAGGGCCACGCTGACGCCCAGCCCCTGAATCTGACGAAGGACCTCGAGGCCGCGCTCGCGATTCTCCATGATGGCGGTCTCCGTGAGTTCGAGTTCGAGACGGTGCGCCGGCAGTCTGGTCTCCCGCAGAACACGCTCGCAAAGCTCCAGCAGACCCGGCTTGTTGAGCTGCTGCGACGAGACATTGACAGAGAGCTTCCAGGGACAGGGCCACTTGGTCGCGTCGGCGCAGGCCTGCCGGAGCACCCATTCTCCGAGCGTCACCATCAATCCGTGTTCCTCGGCGACCGGTATGAAGACGGAGGGAGGTACCGCGCCGAGAGTGGGATGCTTCCATCGCAGCAGCGCCTCGTACCCGATCACCTCGCCCGTCCGGACCCTGGACTGCGGCTGGTAGTGCAGCTCGAGCTTGCCGGTTTGCACGGCCATCCGAAGGTCATGGGCAAGCTCGATCCTCCGCCGGGCAACCTCGTCGATTCCGGCGTCGTAGAAGCAGGGTTCGGACGCCCCCTCGCGCTTGGCGCGATACATGGCAAGGTCGGCATTCGTCGAGAGCATCTCTGCCGTCGGGGCATCGTCGGGGTAGACCGCGACACCGATGCTTGCGCCCACCGAGCCGGCAAAGCCCTCCAGGTTGACCTCGGCCGTCAGCGCGGCGTCCAGGCGCCCGAGCGGCACGAGGAGTTCTTCCCGACTGCGGCATTCCACGAGAGCGACGAATTCGTCGCCGCCGAGCCGGGCTATCAGGTCCTCGGCGCGCAGTTGCTCCGACATGCGGCGTGCCAGCGTGGCCAGAAGGTCGTCCCCGGCCTTGTGGCCGTACAGGTCGTTCACCTCCTTGAAGCGGTCGAGGTCGATGGCGATCAGAGCCAGCTTCGTTCCGGCGCGCTCGGCGGCCGCCAGCCGGCTCTTCAGGGCTTCGTTGAAGCCTGAACGGTTGGTGAGGCCTGTCAGGGAGTCGGTCATGGCGAGGCGACGAAGATGGCGAAACGCTTCCGCCCTCGTGCGGCGGTCGACAAGGGCGGCGGCTATGCTGGCGGCCATGGCGAGCACGCCGACCAGCGCCGTTGCCAGGCCGAGCGCATGCCTGTCGTCGGAACTGGCGCTGGATTCGTCGGGTGCGAACGAAGCAACTTGCATGGCCGTCATGGCCGTGAAGTGCATCGACAGGATGCCCGCCACGAGAAGACCTGCGGCAACCGGCACGCGCGCGCGGCCGAGCCGCTCGCCACAAAGCACCACCAGGGCGGCGCCCGCCAGGGCCATCGAGAGAAGGGGCGCGGTGGCGACGTATTCCAGCCTCCAATGGACCAAGCCGTCTATGTGATACCCCGCCATACCCAGGAAGTGCATGGCGGCAGCGGCGGCGCCGACCAATGCTCCCCCGATTGCGGCGGAGCGGAGGGTGGCGCCGGCAAGAGCCACCCACAAACCCAGCGAAGCCCCGGCGACCGCGATCATCAGCGAGAACACCGTCAGCAGCGGATCGATCCGGACGGCGGCGTTGGCGGCATAGCCCATCATCGAAACGAAATGGGTGCACCAGATCGTTGCGCCGGCCGCGACGCCGGTGAGGACGATCCAGCACGTCCGGGCCATCGCCCGGGAGGCCCGCGCCTGCTCGAACATCTGGGTGACGACCACGATGCCGAGACTGCACACCAGCACGGCGAGGGCGATCATGGATGCATCGTGTTCTGTGGCGATGCAGCGGGCGACGGCCAGCATGGTCTGTCCTGGTATGGAAACGGAAGCCGGTTCGGGCGTAGCCCCGGATCGGCGCGGCGTCGCGCGACAACTCATCCGAAATGGAAGGATATCGGTCGTGCCGCTTTCTCTCCCAAAGGCGTGCGGCGACGAGTCGGGCGGGAAACGCCTTGTGGATCAGACGCTTGCGAGGAAGGCGCAGTGCTGTCGCTGCTTCCGGAATGGATCAATGGGCGGCCGCCTCACGCATTCAGTATGCGGCCTCCAGCAGCCGCTCGGCCGCGGCAATGCGCTCGCTGTCGGATCGGACGCCGGCGTTGGCGTTGAAGTTCTTCACCGTCTGCCCGGCGATGAGGGGAATCGCCGATCGCGGGATGTTCAGCTCGCCGAGGCGAACCGGCATTCCCACGCAGCGGTACAGCCGTTCCAGCTCATCGGCGATGGCCAGCCTGATCGGCTGGGTGCTGCGGCCGAGGCCGAGCGCTTCCGCCACGACTCGCGCCGCGGCCGCGTCGTCATCCTTTTCCAACCGGATCCTGGTGGCGTGGATGGCGGAAATCGACTCGCCCTGGCCGACATGCGGGAACTGGACGTGCAGGGCGGTGGAGACGGCATAGTCTCCGCCGAAGGACGAGCTCGCGCCCATGCGGGCCCCGTCGTCCTCGGCACGGTTCTGCAGGAAGGCCGCGATGCAGAGGTCGGCGCGCGAGGCCGCATCGTCGCGATTCTCCGCAAGCCCCGAATAGGCGCGAAAGGCGAGACGGAAGGCCTGCAGGCGATCGCCTTCGACCAGCGGATTGGACTCGGCGGCGGCGATGGCTGCAACGGCACTGGAAAAGACCGTGGTGGCGGTCGAGCGGTGCATCGAAGACGGTGTCGTCATCAGGACGTCGTGGTCCAGCAGGATGGCCTGCGGCCGGGTCTTGGGATCGAAGAACTCCATGCGATGATCCAGGTCGTCGTTCTTCAACCCCGTTCCGGCGCGGTTCATGGCGCTGGTGGGAGTGGTCGGGATGTTGACGATGGGGATCTTCGGCGCGGCGAGGCGCGGGCTGTAGGCTGGCTTGCCGGCCGGATACTGCGTCATCAGCTCGAAGGGATCGCGATCCTCCCCGAGGAAGATCGCGACGGCCCGCGTGGCGACCAGCACGCTTCCGCCGCCAACGGCGATGAGCAGATCGGCCCCGGCCTCGCGCGCGGCATCCGTGGCGGCGCAGACGTTGGGGTAGGGGCAGTCCTTCTCGATCCTGTCGAAGACGCCAGCGTAGGTCGGTCCCAGTGCCTTTTCGATACGACGAACGGTATCGGTTCGCGCGTTGATCGAGGGCGAGCAGATGACGAAGGCGCGTTTGGCGCCGGCGCGGGCGGCGACCTCCTTGAGGGAACCTTCGAGGACGTTCGTTCCGCAGTACAGACGCCAGCTATGGCCCGAGGCACGAAAGCTCACTGAGTTCCTCCTGGTCTTCGCGATCTTCCGACACGGATAGCATATTTTGCCGCCGTCCATGGCCGCACCGCGCTATGGTGGCGGCGTCCGTTGTGCGAGGAGTGAGGTCCAGTGGCATCGCCGTCGTCCGTCGCCGTCATGAGCGGTCTCGCCCTCGAGGTGGCCGTCAATCGCTGGCTGAAACCGGCCTTCGAGGCCGCATCGCCCTATCGCCTGGAGATCGACTGGCGTCCGACCACGGCGCTCATGAAGTCGATCGCCGAAGGGCAGCGCGCCGACGTCATCATCGCCATCGACGGCGCCATGGACCAGCTCTGCGCTGACGGCATCGTGCGGCCCGAGACCCGCGTCTGCCTCGCCGATTCGATCCTGGGCGTCGGCGTGCGCGAGGGTGCGCCGAAGCCCGACGTTTCGACGCTCGAGGCGTTCAAGCGGGCGCTGGTGTCTGCGCGGGCGGTGGCCTACTCACGGGCGGGTGCGAGCGGCATCTACTTCACCGGACTGGTCGAGCGGCTCGGCATTGCCGCCGAGGTCAATGCGCGTGCCGTCACGATCCCGATGGGCTTCACCGGCGAGAAGGTCGCGAGCGGCGAGGCCGACATCGCGATCCAGCAGGTGAGCGAACTGATGTCGGTCTCCGGCGTCGCCGTCGCCGGCCCGTTTCCCGCGGAGGTCCAGACCGTCTCGACCTTCGAGGCCGCCATCTTCGCCGATGCCGCGAATGCCGAGGGTGCCGCCGCGTGGATGGCGCTGCTCGCCTCGCCCGAAGCGGCGAAGGCCTATCGCGATGGCGGCCTGGTTTCCCGCCTCGAGCATTCCTGAGAACGCCCTCGTTTCGAAAGACCACCGCATGTCGAAGAAGCCCCGCATCGTCCTCCTGCACGGCACGCCCGTCGCGGTGGAACCCATCCAGCGCGCCTTCGCCACGCGCTGGCCCGAGGCCGAGGCGATCGACCTGCTCGACGCCTCGCTGTCGATCGATCGCGCCAAGGACCACGACCTGACGCCGCGCATGTTCGAGCGCTTCGTCGAACTCGGCGGCTACGCGCACCGCATCGGGGCCGAGGCGATCCTCGTCACCTGCTCGGCCTTCGGCCCGGCGATCGAGCGCATGGCCCGCGAACTGCCGGTCCCCGTGCTCAAGCCCAACGAGGCGATGTTCCGGGAGGCGATCGGCCGGGGGCGGCGGATCGGCATGCTCGCGACCTTCGCGCCGTCGGTGCTGACCATGACGGAGGAGTTCGAGCAGTTCGTCAGTGAAGCAGGCGCGCAGGCGACGCTCAAGACGATCGTCGTCGAGGGCGCCATGGACGCGCTGCGCAAGGGCGACGCCGACCGGCACAACGCCCTGATCGCCGCGCGCGCGCCCGAGCTCGCGCACTGCGATGCCATCATGCTCGCGCACTTCTCGACCTCGCGGGCGCTGGCGGCCGTCGGCGCCGCGGTGAAGACGCCTGTACTGACCGCGCCCGACGCCGCGGTCGACCGTATAAGGGCCGCCATCGGCGGCTGATGCCAAAGCGATAAAAGGAGGACATCATGGCAAAGCGAATCGTCGAGAGCCCCGAGGCGATGAAGGCGCTGGTCGGTCAGGAGCTGGGGGTCAGCGACTGGCTGGTGATGACGCAGGAGCGCATCAACACCTTCGCCGAGGCCAGCGGCGACCATCAGTGGATCCATGTCGATGTCGAGCGCTGCAAGACCGACATGCCGGATGGCAAGACCATCGCGCACGGCAATCTCACCTTCTCCGTGATCTCCACCTTCGCCCGCGACGTGCTCAGGATCGAGAACATGCGCAACGGCATCAACTACGGCTCGAACAAGGTGCGCTATACCAGCCCCGTGCAGGTCGGTGCCCGCATCCGCGGCCGCCAGAAGCTGCTGGCCGCCGACGACATGCCGAACGGCGGCATCCGCATGACCTACCAGTGGACTGTCGAGATCGAGGGCCAGGAACGCCCGGCCTGCGTCGCCGAGACCATGAGCATCGCCTACGCGAAGGCGTAGGCGACCCGAGATCGCATATCGAAGAAGTATCCGATGGGAACGCCTGGCCTCTTTGACATATGGCGACGGCGTTCCCAGACTGCGCCCATGGACGCCACGATCGAACCTCTGGTCCGCGACTTTCTGGCATGGCTGGCCAAGGAGCCGCGATTGCACGCCGAAGTGATCGAGAGCTGGCGCACCTCGTGTCCGCGCCTCCCGGTCTGGGAGGAATGCACCGATCAGCGGTTCGTCGTCCGCAAGGGACCTGTTGTCGAGGTAACGCCGCGCGGCCACGCCTTCCTTGAGGGCGCCCGCCTGTAGCAACAGCCTTTCAGATCAGCCTGTCGGGTGTGAGCGGTAGTTCGCGCACCCGCTTGCCCGTTGCATTGAACACGGCGTTGGCAACGGCTGCCGCCACGCCGGTCGTTCCGATCTCACCGATCCCGCGCGCACCGAGCGGCGCGCGGGGATCGGGTATGTCCGTCCACAGGACGTCGATGTCGGGCACGTCGAGATGCACCGGCACGTGATAGTCGGCCAGGGAGGTGCTCATGATGCGGCCCGTCCGTTCGTCGAGCAGGGTCTCCTCGGCGAGCGCCATGCCGAGGCCCATGATCATGCCACCCTTGAACTGGCTGGTCGCGGTCTTGGCATTCAGGATGCGCCCGCAATCGAAGGCGCCGACCAGACGGTCGACGCGAATTTCGCCCGTGACTTCGCTGACCCGCAATTCGCAGAAGATCGCCGAAGTGCTGTGCATGGAGAATTTGAGCATCTCGAGGGGAGCGCCGCTTTCGCCAATGACGCTCAGCTCGCGTCGACCGGCGCGGCGCAGGATGGAGACGAAGCTTTCGTGGCGGGCCGGATTTTCCACACTGCGCAAGCCGCCGTCGGCGAATTCGACCTCGCTCGCCTTGAGGCCGGCCAGCGGCGTGTCGTTGCCCGCCAACTGTATCAGTTCGGTCGCGAGCTTCCGGCTCGCTGCGCTGATCGCCGCCGCCAGCGAGGCGGTCTGAGACGACCCGCCGGCGAAGCTTGCGAAGGGCAGACTCGAATCTCCGATCGTTACCGTGACGTGGTCCAGCGGGAGGCCAAGCCGATCGGCGGTGTGCTGCCGCTGGACCGTCGCAGTGCCCATCCCCATTTCGTGGGCGGCGCTGGCGACATGGGCGTGGCCCTCGGCGTCGATGGTGATCCTTGCGGATGAGCCCGGCATGCGCGTGAACGGGAAGGTGCCGGTGGCGCAGCCCATGCCGATCAGCCACTCGCCGTCGCGCCGCATGCCGGGCTTCGCCGTGCGCCGGTCCCAGCCGATACGCGCGGCCCCCAGATCGTATGCCGCCATCATCGCGTTCTGTGAGTGTGGTGCCCCGCTCACCGGATCGCGGGTCGAGGCGTTGCGTCGGCGCAGTTCGATGGGATCCATGCCGATTGCATGGGCCAGTTCGTCCATCGCGCATTCGATCGCGAAGGTGCCCGGCGTCTCGCCGGGGCCCCGCATGAAGCTGTTCGCCAGCAGGTCGAGATCGACATAATGCTGGACGACATCGAAGCTTTCGCTGGCGTAGAGCGAGCGGCCGGTAAGGCTGAACGCCTCGTCACAAACGCTATGCAGCGGTTTGACGCCATAGCCATGGTGGAGCAGCGCCTTGAGCTTGCCGTCCGCGTCCGCCCCGAGGGCCACCCTCTGCTCGGTCCGCGTGCGCCCACCGACCAGGCGGTGCATGCCGGCGCGGGAGAGCGTGACGCGCACCGGGCGGCCCGAAAGCCGTGCGGCGGCCGCGCCGAGGATCTGGTGATCCCACATGCCCTTCGCGCCGAACCCGCCGCCGACATAGGGCGAGCTCACATGGACATCCTCTGCCTTCAGCCCGAAGATCTTCGCAAGCGAACCGGCGGTCGCGTGGATCATCTGGGTCGCGTCGTGGACGATCAGCTTTCCGTCCCGCCACACGATCGTCGCGGCATGCGGCTCGATCGGATTGTGGTTCTCCCAGGGCGTCGCATAGGCGGCATCGATCTTGAACGCCGCTTCGGCCAGCTTCCTGCCGGCATCCCCCTTGTCGAGGCGGTTGCGCTCGACGAGGAGCGACTCCGGCGTGTAGGCGCTCTCTTTGCCCGCCTCGAACCGGGTGCGAGCCGGCGAGGCCTCATAGCGCACGCGTACCAGGGTGGCGGCATGGTCCGCCTTCTCGCGCGTGTCGGCGAGGACCACCGCCACGACCTGCCCGTTCCAGCGAATCTCGGCGCTCTGCATGATCGGCAGGGTGTGATTTCCAGCGGCCTTGAGGTTGGTGATCCCCATCGGCGGCGGAGCGCTCATTCTGGGCGCGTTGCGGTGGGTCATGACCAGTTGGACGCCCGGCGCCGCTTCGGCCGCGGCGGTGTCCAGCTCGACGATGCGGCCACGCGCGATCGTGGAATGGACGAAGGCGGCATAGAGGAGATCTTCCATCGGCACTTCGGCGGCGAACCGCGCCGCACCGCGCACCTTGTCCGGGCCGTCGACCCGCGACTGCTGCCCGCCGAGCGCCACACGCTTGTCGATCAGCGGATCGGGGGTGCCGCCGGGCAGCCAGGCGGCCGGGACCTGGCCGAGGACGGCGCGCACGCCGCCGATGATTGCATTCTGCAGCTTGCTCATGCGCGCGCTCCCGCGAGGGCTGACAGCACGGCGGTCGCCGTTCGTTCGGCGAGGCCGATCTTGAATTCGTTGCCGGACAGCGGCCGGGCGTCGACCAGTTCTTCGCGGATCGCGGCGAGGATGGCGTCGCGGGTCGGCGCACGACCGACCAGCGCCGTTTCGGCCCGCCGCGCCCGCCACGGCTTCGCGGCCACGCCGCCGAGCGCAATGCGGGCTTCGCTGACGCGCCCGTCGGCAAGCGCCAGGCCACCGGCGACGGAGATCAGCGCGAACGCGTAGCTCGAGCGGTCGCGGACCTTGCGGTATTCCGAGCGGGTGACGGCGTTCGACGGCGGCGGCAGTTCGACACCGGTGATCAACTCGCCCGGCTTCAGCACGGTCTCCACCTGCGGGGTGGAATTCGGCAGGGCATGAAAGTCCGCGAGCGGCACCGATCGCTCGCCATCGGGCCCGGCGAGATGGATCACGGCATCGAGCATGGCGAGCGCGACGCACATGTCGGAAGGATGCGTGGCGACGCACTGATCCGACGCGCCCAGGATGGCATGATGGCGATTGAACCCTTCGCGTGCGTCGCAGCCCGCGCCCGGCTGCCGCTTGTTGCAGCGCGCTCCGTCGACATCGTAGAAGTACAGGCAGCGGGTCCGCTGCAGGATATTGCCGCCGACCGTCGCCATGTTGCGGATCTGCGCGGAGGCGCCGGCGAGCAGCGCGCGTGCGAGCACCGGATAGCGGCGGCGCACGAGCGGATGGGCGGCGAGGGCGGCATTCCTGACGGACGCATCGATCAGCAGTCCGCCGCCCTGGCTTTCGCGAATGGCGCCGCCCAGACGGCTGACGTCCACCAGTTCGCTCGCCTGTTCGACATTCTGGCGCAGCAGATCGACGAGGTTGGTGCCGCCGCCCAGGAACCGCGTCCCGCTCGCTGCACGCGCGACGGCATCGGCCCGGTCGGTCGCGCGGACATAGCCGAAGGGCGTCATCGCACGGCCTCCGCCAGCATGTCCTCGATCGCCTCGACGATCCCGTTATGCGCGCCGCAGCGGCAGAGATTGCCGCTCATGCGCTCGCGAATCTCCGCGCGCGTCACGACCGGCGGGCCTGCCGCGACGTCGGGGGTCACATAGCTGGGATCGCCCCGGCGCAGCTCCTCCGCCATGGCGATGGCCGAGCAGATCTGGCCCGGGGTGCAATAGCCGCACTGGAGGCCGTCGCGCTCGATGAAGGCCTGCTGCAGCACGTGCAGGCCGCCATCCTCGCCCGCGAGGCCCTCGATCGTTCGAACGTCGCTTCCCTCCGCTTGCGCCGCGAGGGTGAGGCAGGACAGGACGCGGTTTCCATCCAGAAGGACCGTGCAGGCCCCGCAGGCGCCTTGGTCGCAACCTTTCTTGGTGCCGGTGAGGTGGAGATGCTCGCGCAACAGGTCGAGCAGCGAGATCCGGGCGTCGTCGGGTGGTGGAACTTCCGCGCCGTTGATGCGTATCGGCATATTCGCTCCATTGCTGACGGGCGCCGCCGCAGCAGCACTACCAGAATGTATAACGAACTTCGTATTATTCAAGTCTCGTTGTAAACGATCTTGCTGATCATCGCGATGAACTGCTCTCGTTCGTCGGGCGACAGTCGCGAAAGCATCAGCATGTACATTTGCCGATGCGCCTCGACCTGTGCCTTTGCGTACGCCTCGCCCGCCGCAGATAGTGTGAGCGCGACCGCCCGGCGATCGGTTTCCAGGCGCTCGCGCGTGAGAAAGCCGCGCTTCACCAGGCGATCGGCGGCCGAAGACAGCGTGGTCGCGGGCACCGCGAGGAAGCGGGCGACATCGGTCGGGCCGCACCCTGGATGCTCTGCGATGTAGAGCAGCGCGGCCTTGTCCAGCTCGTTCAGCGGCCCGTCGGAACGCTGGGCGTCAGCCAGCTTGTGGCGGCGTGCGAATGTCTCGAAGGCCGTGCCGAGAGCGGCGAGTTGGTCTTCCGTCGGGTGACTCATCCTCTTCGCTTATCGTGCCTTGGCATCGATTGGCCAGTAGCGACCGCACGAAAGTGGCCCCGGTCGCTATTTCCGCCTGAGATAGTCGATCGCGAGATAGCTCAGCGCGCGCACGCCGTACTTGAGCGCCGGCTCATGGACGCGGAAGAGCGGCGAGTGGTTGGCCGGCGACTGCAGCGGGTCGACGTCGGGCGGCACCACGCCCAGGAAGAAGAACATGCCGGGCACGACCTGGGCGAGATAGGAGAAATCCTCGGCGCCCATCACCGGGCGAATCTCGGTGATGCGCTGGGGATCGAGGCCGTCCTTCAGGCTGGTGGTGCCCCAGTCGGTGAGCGGCGGATCGTTGTAGGTCACCGGCACGCCCTCTAAGACCGTGACGGTGGCCTTGGCGCCGGCGGCCTCGGCGATGGCGCCGGCGGTCTTGTCGATGCGCTTCCAGATCTCGGCACGCACGCCCTCGTCGTGGGTTCGGATGGTGCCTTCCATCGCGACCGAGTCGGGCAGGATGTTGTTGCGCACGCCGCCATGGATGGTCGAGACCGAGACGACAGCTGGGGCGAGGGTGGGATCGAGCTGGCGGCTGACGATCGTCTGCAGCGCCAGGATGATCTGCGCCGAGGTGACGACCGGATCGATGCCGCGCCACGGCTGCGAGCCGTGCGTCTGGCGGCCCTCGACGTCGATCTTGAGGCGATCGGCGCTGGCCATCAGCCCGCCGGGACGCAGCGCGATCACGCCCGAGCGGATGCCCGAGGTGACGTGAAGGCCGAACACCGCGGACGGCGCCGGGTTCTCCATGCAGCCGTCGGCGATCATCGCCTGGGCGCCGCTCGGGCGGCCGTCGTTGGAGCCTTCCTCGTTGGGCTGGAAGATCAGTTTCACCGTGCCGGGGATCTCGTCCTTCAGGCCGGCCAGGATCTCGGCGACGCCCATCAGGATGGCGACGTGGCAATCGTGGCCGCAGGCATGCATCACCGGCACGGTCTGCCCGAGATACTGCGCCGTGGCCCGGGAGGCGAAGGGCAGGTCGACCTTCTCCTCGACCGGCAGCGCATCCATGTCGGCCCGCAGCGCCACGACGCCGCCGGGCCTGCCGCCCTTCAGCACGCCCACGACCCCGGTGATCCCGACGCCCGTCCTCACCTCGTAGCCGAGCTTCTCCAGGTGCGCGGCGGCCAGCGCGGCGGTGCGCGTCTCCTGATAGGAAAGCTCCGGATGCTCGTGAATGTCGCGCCGCCACGCGATGACCTTGTCCTCGATCGCGAGGGCCGCTGCGGAAATGCGTTCGGAGAGTTCGTTGACGGGGGTGATGTCGTTCATGTCGTGAGTGTCGTAGGCGGCGGGGCAGGTGCGCAAGGGCTTACCATCCTTCAGGCGTAATCGCGCGTCGTACTGTGGGGCGCAACGTCTGTGGGAAGGAGGTGCGGCTTCGCCGTGGCGGACAGAGCGGGATTGCCCTTAGCGGGCAGGAAACGGTAGCAAAATCCGGATTTCCGAGAGCTGCGCTTATGCCACTTGGATCAGTGATCTGTAGCTGCGCGAGCCGGTTAGAAGGGGAAGATCACCGTAGTCAGCCAGTTTCCGAGCTTTGCAACTGCGTCGTGAAGAATAGGTAGTTGTGCAGCGCCAATACCTCCGTCTTGATTTCGAGCTAAGCGCTGGCTCCAAGATTGATCGATGACTTATCTCCGCTCATCCATCGACACTCCTTAGTCGGGCTCAGCGCGGCGGCGTGATGGCTTGCCGACATGTGAGCCCCGCGCATACCCCCCCCCCCGATATGTGCCGCGCGCGGAGCTTCGTAGGGCGCTAGCCCGGGCGGCGGATGTGCGCGGCGGGGCGGGGCCGGGGGCCGCCGGCGGGGGGGGGGGGACCACCCTCTGGCCAGCCTCTCCAATAGAGGGGCACGCGCGCCGCTTTCAAAGTCATCTCGGCACACCGCCCATAGGCGGCGCGGCAGGCTGCCCTCCAAAAAATATACAAAAAACGGCCGCCACCACTGGCCTCCTCCCGCAGCCCACAGGGTGGGGATGACCCGGGACGTGACGAGCCGTGGGCGACTAGACAAGATTGCGCACAGGTGAGGACGAGCGAGAATACCACCGATCCCCTCCAAGGAGTGCCATATGTCGGATCAAGAAAGCGACAGCTCCCGCGACGCCTTTGCCGAACGCTGGGAACACCGGCCACGGATGACGTATGAAAACCTCTCCCTCGTGTTCGATGAGGCAGGTGACCTCGTCATCGAAGAGCGAGAGGAGGGAGCGGCGACACGCCAGATCACTATTCAAGAATGGCAACTGGACCTCGTGCTGGCCTTCATCAAGCAGCATCGCCTTTCGCCCATGCAAGCCGGCATAGCTGCGGCTTTCTCGCGGAGAGGACGTGGCGGGTCGAGTGCCGAGCCAGCGGAGTAGGGCCGCACCGGTTCAACGCGACAGCCAGGAAGCCATGGCAGACGACCAAGATCTAAAGGACCTTGTGGACGCCCCCAAGGAGACGCTATCCGCAGAGTTCAAAAGTGACCTCGATCTAGAGAGCGACCTAGACCGGGCGAACACGGCCCGCCACATCGCTGCGCTCGCCAACTATGGCGGGGGCTTCATTGCATTTGGCTTCGGGAACGATATGAAGCCAGTCACTCAGGCCGGCGATATCGACAAGCGATTTCACCCGGACCGAATATCCTCTATCGTCCACAAGTACTTAGAACCGGCAGTCCTTTGCGATGCGGTGATTGTGCAGTCGGCTGCCGGGCAGCGGCACCCGGTGGTTCGGGTTCCGGCACACGGCGCGACGCCTGTATGCGCGAAGGCCGATGGCCCGCAGGACGCAAAGGGTCGCGTCCAAGGCATCATGGCGGGCCGCTATTACATCCGCTCCATCGGCAATTCTGGGCCGGAAAGCGCGGTGCTCACGCGGCCCGAGCACTGGCATCCGCTAATTCGTCGGCTCGTTACCGCCGACCGCGCTGCGCTGGCGGCCATGATTGAGCGGGCGCTCGATCCCAAACCGAGCGCCCCGGCGTCGACGGCCTTAGACGGCTGGCACCAAGCGGCCGGCGCAGCATACGTGGCCCGCGTGAGGGAAAAGAAGCTTCCGTGGTCGGTGCCTCTCGACCAAAACTATTATCAACTGTCATATGAGTTCGTGCTTGGTGAAAGCGAGCGTATCGCCGGCAGCGAAATGCTTGATATTCTCCAGCGCGCCAACTCGGAAATGCGCGATCTCGTGTGGACTGGCTGGAGCATGTTCTACCCATTCACGCGAGCAGAGATTGCGCCGTACTTCGTGAGTGATTGCTACCCCGGCCAAGGTAGCACCGAAGCGCTGGAGGCGGACCTATTAGGTGAGACCTTGCTTACCGCCACGCTGCCAGATTTCTGGCGCGTTTCTTCGGACGGCAAAGCAACAATCGTCCGTGCGTATCGCGAAGATCGATCCGACTACCCGCAGCCCGCCGGCAAGACGGCAAGCCTGTTCATGACCGCGCGCGACGTAGCCGAGCTAGTACGGCACGCTCGCGCCATGACGCCGTACTTCTCAACAATCCAGAAGGTCCACTTTCGCTGCGAATGGAGGGGCCTTCGTGGACGGCAGTTAAGAGACCTCGAGAGTGACCCTTCAATAGAGCGAATCTCCAAGACCGACCGCGTGCAGGCCGACATAGAAGCGAAGCCGGAGGACTTGACCAACGCGTGGCCAGAAATTGTGAGCGCCGCAACGGACAGATTTGCAAGGGCATTTGATCCCGGACTTCACCCCGGCCCGGGATGGGTTAGTCACGTTGCGCCGCGCTTCCGGTCTCTCTAGGCACACTACCGACTCCGCGATATAAATTAAGCGAAGTCGGACCGGAGCTTGATTAGAAGCAGTTCGCGGTGGGGTTCGCTCCCGCCTCGCACTCGCCTTTCCGGATGTTGTCCTGCATTCCGTGACCGCCGCCGAGGCTGCCGGTTCCTAAGTGAGTCAATAGTCATTGTGGAACGCAAATCCAGAAAATCGATCAGTGAGATGAATGCTGACTGTAAACCGCTTCGGAAGCGACGGGGGAGCAGCGAGGACACATGAGCGAACCAGATCAGACGCGAGAAGCTATTGTCCGGCTTCTAGACGCCGAAGCACTTTATGACGTTGAGAGTTACGGGTGGTTGAGTGCCGACGATATAGACCCGGAATATGAGGGGCACGCAGCAGCGCAGCTCGCCTCCCTCGCAAGCGAGGTAATAGACGCGGTTACTGACGAAAGGCGCGGGCATACCCCACAGCTCAAAGATTGGCAGAAGGATTTAATCGTTGCCGAGGGCGATCTCGTCGGATTTTTGCGATCAAGCCGCTGGGCTATTGGCGAGATGCTTCTTCTCGCCAATGACGAAGAACTCTTCGCCACCCACTTCATGAGTGCGATGCTTTTGCTCGGCGCAGCATCTGATCGTCTGCGTGAGTTTTTCATCTGTGCGGTGTTCAATCAGAGGCCCGAAAAATGGAAGCCGCCGGGGTACGCTCCGGGAGACCGCGTCGCCTACATCGAGCCGTTCAAACAGGCGCAGCAAGAGGAGTTGGCGGACGTGGCCCCCCGCGTGGAAACGCAATTGTCGAAGCTCTCGCCATTGGTCGAAGCGATTGCAGGCAATCGAAAAAAGCGTAACGCCATTGCTCACCGAGTAGCTACCTCCGAGGGGCGCAGAAAGCAGCGCATTACCGGTATGACCTGGGCTCCTGTGCAAGAAATTGATTGGTCTCAGATCGATTTCAGCAAGGTCATCGATCCAGAATATGAGGATAAGCAACAGGCCCGCGCTCGGAAAATCGAGCCTATCGCTTGGTACAAGTTGCTGATTGAGGCGAGCAATCTTGTCTTCCTTATCGAACACTCGCTTCGAGTTGCCAGACGAGACGGCCCTGTTTCAGGTCGCGGGGGAAGTTCCTAGAGTCGGATCATGAGAGCAACGAACTTCCCGCACGGCGGCACGGGACCAGTGAGACCGTGAGCCGCGCGGGACGTCGGGGCGGGGTCATGCACGACGCCGTCGCCGCACCCGATAACGACGTGCCGATAGTCCGGGCTGGCCGGCGGCTGGCTTACCGCCATTAACTCAAGACCTGTTCCACGGCAAAGCTCTGCCAGAACGGGTGGTCGTGGAGAGATGCCAGCAACCAGCCGGCTATTAAGAGAATGGCGGACAGGGCGGGATTCGAACCCGCGGTGGCTGTTACACCACGCACGCTT
>VFQN01002254.1_pt1 | contig 30311 bp, 27 predicted proteins | sample 3512371 | NCBI WGS metagenome assembly VFQN01 (sample SAMN10412370, study PRJNA504923) | tailings metagenome | isolation source: Replicate 2 from Balatoc abandoned mine | place: Philippines: Itogon, Benguet | collected 2017-08-28 | reverse complement strand
AGAGCTGAGGCTGGAGACGGTTTTGATTCCGCAGACCTGTCCGGCTCTGGACTCTCGTCTCTAGTCCCTCGACCAGTATTACCCACGGAGTGCTAGCACTATGGCTGAAGAAGCCAAACTGAGCAAAGTTGAGATCATCAAGGAACACAGCCGGCAGCTCCGCGGGACTCTGGGGGAAGAACTGCAGTCGGACGTCGACCATTTCGGTGCGGATTCGGAACAGCTGCTGAAGCCGCACGGGATCTATCAGCAGGACGACCGCGACGAGCGGAAGGCCAAAAATCCCGACGGGTCGCTGAAGGGCAAGCAGTACATGATGATGACCCGCACCCGGATTCCGGGCGGGAAAGTCACAGCCGACCAGTTTCTGGCCCACCTGGACCTGTGCGAAAAATACGGCAACGGAACACTGCGGGTCACCACGCGCCAGACGTTCCAGCTGCACGGCGTCCTCAAGTCCAACCTGCAGGCCGCTATTCAGGGAATTAACAAGACCCTGCTGACCACCAAGGGAGCTTGTGGCGACGTCAACCGCAACGTGATGTGCTGCCCGGCACCGTTCAAGACGAATGCGGCCCGGAACGAGATGCAGCAGATGGCCGATGCGCTGTCCTCGCATTTCATCGCGCGGACGACGGCCTATCACGATATCTTCCTGACCGACGACAGCGGCACCACGCAAAACGTAGCCGAGTGGCAGCCGGTCGAGGAACCGCTCTACGGCAAGCTGTATCTGCCGCGCAAGTTCAAGATGGGCATCGCCCTGCCGGACGATAACTGCATCGACGTCTATACCCAGGATCTGGGTTTTCTGGCGGTCGTCGAGAACGGTCACGTCGTCGGCTATAACGTCCTGATCGGCGGCGGGATGGGGGTCACTCCTTCGGCAGCCAAGACGTTCCCCGCGATTGCCAAACGCCTGGCCTACGTGAAGCCGGAGCAGGTCATCGCCGTGGCAGAAGCGGTCGTGAAAATGCAGCGCGATTTCGGCAACCGCGAAGACCGCAAGCGGGCCCGGTTGAAGTACCTGGTACATGACTGGGGCATGGACATCATCAAGGCGGCTGTTGAGGAATACTACGAACAACCGCTGCCGGAGCCGCATCCCAGCGACGTCACCGGCGTTGACGATCACATCGGCTGGTACGAACAGGGCGACGGCAAGTGGTTCCTGGGCGTGAACGTGGAAACCGGCCGGATCAAGGACGAAGGCGACTTCCGGATGAAGACCGCCTTCCGCACGCTGCTGGAAAAGTACCGGATGCCCTGCCGGTTGACGCCGTTGCAATCGGTGCTGTTCTGCGACATTGCGCCGGCAGATCGCGAGGACATCAACCGGATTCTGACGTCTCATGGCGTGAAGCTGGCGGACCAGCTGACCCTGCTGCGTCGTTACTCCATCGCCTGTCCGGCGTTCCCGACCTGCGGCTTGTCGATCACCGAATCCGAGCGGGCTTTGCCGGGCGTCATCGACCAGCTGGAAGTGGTGATCGCCCGACTTGGGTTGCAGAGCGAAAAGATTGCGGTCCACATGACCGGCTGCCCGAATGGCTGTGCCCGGCCGTACACGCCGGACATCGGCTTTGTGGGCAAGGCGTTCGGCAAGTACACGGTGTTCCTGGGCGGGAATGCAGAAGGTACCCGGCTGGGATTCATCTATCGGGACATGGTGCCGCAGGACGATCTGGTAACGGTGCTGACTCCCGTGCTGGAACAGTACAAGGCCCAGCGCACTTCCGGGGAATCGTTCGGCGACTTCTGTGCCCGTGTGAGTCTGGCAGGCCTGCCGGTCGCCGCGTAAGGGACGCTCCCTGACAGAACCGATCACGCTGGCGGGTTCGCGATTTCCATGAGAAGAAGAATCGCGAATCCGCAAGCGGTGATCATGACGCTGAGACGTCTGCGCAACTCTCGAGAAGAGATCGGGGTTGAGAGTGGGTCAGGCCTGCGCAACCAGTTCGCGTGGAGCGTCGAGCCATTCGAGGTCGCACAGGTCATCGATGGAATCGACGACGTAGTGCGGCGAATAGGCATAGCGATCCAGTGAGACCCGCTGGGTGCTGCCGGTCAGCACCAGCACTGTGCGGTAACCCATCTGTACGCCGCCGAGAATGTCGGTCTCCATCGTGTCGCCGACCATCACCACTTCTGCGGTGGACAGACCCAGCGCCTTGCGGGCAGCCCGCATCATCACGGGGCTTGGCTTGCCCACACTGAATGCCTTCACGCCGGTGGCAGCTTCCAGCATCGCGACAAAGGCACCACAACCGGGACGCAGACCGTACTGCGTGGGGCAGTTCGGATCGAGATTCGTGGCGATCAGTTTGGCGCCGTTCAGCACATGCCGGACCGCGACCTCCATCATCTCCAGCGTTAACGTGCGACCTTCGCCGACGACGACGAAGTCGGGATCGTGATCCACGATCGAGTAGCCGACATCATGCAGTGCCTGCAGCAGTCCGCCTTCACCAATCACGTAGGCAGTGCCGTTCGGCTGCTGGCCCGCGAGAAAGCTGGCGGTCGCCATGGCGCAAGTGTAGATATCTTCCTCGCGAGCATCGATGCCGATGCGGGTCAGCTTGGTGGCGACGTCGCGGCGCGTCCGCTGGCTGTTGTTCGTGAGGAACAGAAACGGGATGTCCTGTTCGCGCAGTCGGCGCACGAACGTGTCCGCTCCGGGAATCACCTGACTCCCGCGATAAATCACACCATCCATGTCGATCAGAAAACCAATAGCCATTAATAGATCCAGTTCCTGCACGCGTACTCCGAGCGCGTTCGAGAATCCTGATTACCGCATCGCAATCGCTGTGCCGGTCGTGCGTGAGAACCTGGCGAGTTTGACGGAACTCGTGACAGAGCTTGAGACAACTCGCCTCGCACCGCCCTCGGGTTGATCGGGCATCTCGCCCAAATCGCCCGGGGATGATGCGGTGTCGCTGGAACATTCATCGGTATTGGGCGATTGGAGTCGAATCGCATCCCGGACTTCCGGCAAGCTGCAGCCGTTCGGACACTTCCAGTTGGACCTGCCTGGGCGGAGCGTCTGCGCATCGACCGCTGCAATTTCTGACCGGGAGCTGTTACCGTGTCGTCAGACAGTTTCGCGAATCGACACGCGTGCGAAAGCGGAGCATCCGGTCGTTAGCCCGAAGTCACAGTCATCAGCGGGCATGACCACGGCCGGCTCCGTAGCGTGCGCACTTTCAGGGAATCATTCTCATGCCTCGATCCTGGACATCACTGCTGCTGGCAGCGCTGGTTGTGACCGCTTTCCTGGCCGGCTGGAAAGGCGGGTATGCCGAAGCCGAAAAGGCAGAACGGCACAAAGTCTATGAGCTGCGGACCTACACCACGCTGGAAGGCCGCTTGCCCGCCCTGCAGGCCCGCTTTCGGGACCATACCATGAAGCTGTTCGCCCGGCATGGCATGGAAAATATCCTGTATACCACGCCGGTGGATCGCGACGATCAACTGGTCTACTTGCTGGCCCACGATAGTCAGGAAGCTGCCAAAGCCTCGTTCGAGGCCTTTCGGACTGATCCGGAGTGGATCGCTGCTCGCAACGCATCCGAAGCGGACGGGAAAATCGTCGCCAAAGTGGAATCCGTCTTTCTGCAGCCGACGGATTACTCGCCGCTGAAATAGCCGGTGAATCCACACCGGGAGTTCGCCAGACCAGCCCGGGACGCCGGTTTTGAGAAATGTGCATGCGCCAGGAATTGCGATGAACGTGTGGCACGCCCTGAGTCCTCGAAGGGCGTGTTCCATCGACGTCTGAAATTACCACGCCCTTCGAGGGCTCAGGGCGTGCCACACTTCTGGCCAGACTTGTCAGGCAAACACCGGGAATACCGGTTTTCCGGCGGTGATCGGGCGGGGACGGTTCAGGCGGTCGTAGACTTCCGCATGCGTATCGACGCCCAGGGCTTCAAAGATCGTCGCCGCCAGATCATCCAGACGCACGCCGTCCCGTTCAGGATAGGCGGCCTGCTTGTCGGACTCTCCGTAGACGAAACCGCGTTTGACGCCGCCGCCGGCCAGCAGTGTGGTGTAACACTGGGGCCAGTGATCGCGGCTGATATTCGCATTCAGCTTCGGCGTGCGGCCAAATTCGCCCATCCACACGACCAGCGTTTCATCGAGCAACCCGCGCTCTTCCAGATCGTTGAGCAGCGTGGGCAGTGTCTGCTCCGTCAGAGGCAACTGGTAGTTCTGCAGGATGGGGTACATCCGCGTGTTGTCGAAACCGTGGGTGTCCCAGCCGCCTTCCAGCCGCCGCCCGCCGATGTTGTTCGAGAAATAGACATTCACGAATTTCACGCCGGCTTCCACCAGTCGTCGGGCCAGCAGGCAGCTTTGACCATAGGTGGTGCGACCGTAACGCTCGCGCACTGCTAGCGGTTCTTTGGAAAGATCGAACGCATCGCGCACCTGCGTGGAGTTGAGCATCGACAGCGCCGTCTGGAAGTAGGCATCCAGACCCTTCGCAGCGCTGGAATGCTCAATCAGATTCAGTTGCCGGTTGATGATCTGCTGCATCTCGCGACGATTGGCGAGGCGGTCCGCCGTGAGTCCATCGGGCAGGCTGAGTTCCGGCAGACGAAAGTTGTCCTGATTCGGGTCCGCGGTGATCAGCAGCGGATCACAGCTCTTGCCGAGAAAACTGGCATGCTGTCCGGGGGTGACTTCGCCGTCGCGAATGACGTGCGGCAACGCGACGAACGTGGGCATGCCAGTGTCGGCGGGAGCCAGATGTTGCACGACCGACCCATACGCCGGCAACAGGTCGAACGAATCCCGCAGACGGATGTCATCCACTGGCGGAGCAGTGCCTGTCAGTGCGTAGTAGGACGCAGAATTGTGATTCTTCATGGTGTGGTACACGCTGCGAATCACGGTCACCTTGTCCATGACCTGCGCCATTTTCGGCAACTGGTCACAGATCCGGATTCCGGGCGCTACGGTATCGATGGTGCCGAACTGGCCGCGGATCTGGTCGGTGGCGAGCGGTTTGGGATCGAAGGTCTCGATGTGGCTCGGCCCGCCGAACTGATACAGAAAGATGACCGATTTCGCGCGGGTCGGCCGGCCAGCGGTTGGCTCACTCCGCAGCAGTTGCGGCGTCGTCAGGCCAAAGATGCCGGTGCCGCCAATTTTCAGGGCGGTGCGTCGGGAAAAACGGTTCATCGCAGGTTCCTCAGGCAGTTCATCAACAACTGTTGATTTTATCGGGAGCGACCACGACGCGGAACCGGAGATCGCCAGCAAAACGACAAATCTCAAGTCCTGAATTTCAAAAGAGCTGCGTCATCCGGAGTCGCAGCAGGGGAAAATTCCCGCATGGAGCGGGCAGGGAGGAACAGCAGTCACGGTCCGCACAGGAACTGCGGGCAGACGCCCGGACTGCACTCCAAACCGGTCTGGACGGGGGGCCGGGTTTCGACTGTAATTTCGTCGTGGTCGTCCGCAAACGAGAGGCGACGGGTCAGCGCGCAAGGATGCGGCGTCAGTGAATCACTGGATTCGATTGGGACGGTACGTGTGGCGGTACCGGCGGCAGGTGATCCTGTCGCTGGTGTTCGGGATCGGTGCGGCCATCTTCTGGAGCGCCGAACTACTGCTCACATTCCCGGTCGTCACGGTCTTCGTCGAAGGCAAGACGCTGGAGGAATACGTCCGCGATGAAAGTTTGGCGGCCCAGGAACGTCTGGATCTGGCCCAGACCAGTCTGGACGAGGTGAACCGGCAACTGAAACTGCTGGAAGCGGCCGAGAACGATGCGGAAGCGACGCTGGACTCCACCCCGGACGCCGTCCGGTTGCTCAAGGAACGCTCGCGCCTGCAAGCGAAAATCGACCGTGAGGCCTGGAAACTCTGGTCGCTGAGCTGGACGTCGACCAATATTCTGGCCCACTTGCCGCCCGGCGAATTCCAGCTGCTGATTTCCCTGTTCGTCCTGTTGATTTTTGTCACGGCGCTGAAGGGCGTGTGCGTTTACATCCAGGATCTGACGGCGGGCAGCGTTGCCGAACTGACCGTGCTGGACCTGCGCTCCGCCGGGTTCCGCCAGCTGCTGAAGCGAGATCCGCTGTCGGTGGAATGGGAAGGCGCGCCACGACTGCTGGCCGGCTTGACTTATGACTTGCAAGGCCTGGTCCACACCCTGACGACGCTCGGCGGCCGTGTGGTGCGGGAACCATTGAAAGCCACGACCTGTCTGTGTGCGGCCTTCTGGCTCAACTGGCAGTTGACCTCGCTGTCGCTGGTGCTGGTGCCCGTTGCGGTCTGGCTGTTCCAGGGAATCGGCCGCCGCATGAAGCGGGCCGTGCACCGCGTGCTGGACACGATGGGCCGCGTTTACAAGTTTCTGGAACAGACCTTCACCAACATGCGGGTGGTACACGCCTATAGCATGCAGGGCAGTTTACGTCGCGACTTTCACCGTCAGAACCGGCTGTTCTATCAGCAGTCGATGAAAATCGTGAAGATCGATGCGCTCACGAGCCCGATCACCGAGGTGCTGGGCATTCTGGCGGTCATGCTCACGCTCCTGCCAGGATCGTACCTGATGCTGCGCGGCACGGAATCGATCTGGGGCGTGCGTCTGGCCCACGACCCGATCACACTCCAGGAACTGACCACGCTGTATGCACTGCTGGCGGGTGTGATCGATCCGCTGCGGAAATTCTCGAAGTATTTCACCCTGATCAAACAGGCCGACAGCAGCCTGGAACGGGTCTTTGGCCAGATGGATCGACCCACGCTGATCACGCAGTCACCGGATGCGGTCTGGCTGCCGCCGCTGCAAACCGAACTGGAATGTCGCAACGTTCACTTTCACTATCACGCTGGCGACACGGCGGCTGCACGCGACCGACACAGCATCCTGAACGGTCTGGATCTGAAAGTCCGGGCCGGGGAGACCATTGCCCTGGTCGGCCCCAATGGTTCCGGCAAATCGACGTTTCTGGGACTGCTGCCGCGGTTCTATGATCCGACTGCCGGCGAAATCCTGTGGGATGGAATCGAGTTGCGCGATGCCCGGCTGAAGGATCTGCGGCAGCAGATCGCCATTGTCCCGCAGGAAGCCGTGCTGTTTGACGATACCGTCATTGCCAACATCCGTTACGGGCGACCGGAAGCCAGCGAAGACGAGGTGATGGCGGCGGCGCGGGCGGCTTACGTCCACGAATTCATCGATCGGTTGCCCCGCGGGTGGCAGACGACTGTGGGGGAAGGTGGCCGCTCACTCTCCGGCGGACAGCGGCAGCGGGTCGCCCTGGCGCGGGCCATCCTGCGGAATCCTTCGATATTGCTGCTGGATGAACCAACTGCTGCGATCGATGCCCAAAGCGAGCAATTGATTCACAACTCGCTGGCCAGGTTCGTACAAGGCCGCACGACCTTCCTGATCACGCATCATCTGGGAGCAGGATTGCTGGAGATCGTCGACCGGATCGTGGTGTTCGATCATGGCCGGGTCATTGCCGTGGGACGACACGCCGACCTGGTGGAGAGCTGTCCGATTTACGCCCGTCTGGCCGGTAACGGCGAGCGTCGGGCTGCGTAATGAGAAGTTTTCGTCAGCAGCCTCCGTTGCCAGGAGGCAGGAGCCACCGCGTGCCGGACCAGGGAGCAATCGCTGCCTGTCGCAACGCCATCTCCCGGGGAGATGTGCGCCGGTGCGTCGCTGCCATTCTCACAGGACTGGGCCTGCTCGGGCTCGCAGTCCGGGCCGAAATCACCACAATTCGTCCGGAAGCCGGCGGCACGCCGTTGCTGCTGGCTGAACCGCGACCGGCGGCTGCCGACTGGCCCGGCTACCGGGGAGTGAATTCTCAGGGACAGGTGCCCGGTTCGCTGGCCTGGCTGACCGCTTCTTCCAGCACCCTCTTGCCCAATGCTTCTGGTAACCCTCTGCCCAGGGGAAGGCTGGCAACTGCGGAAGGACTGGCGAACGGTTCGGCAACTCCCGGCAGCACCGGGTCTGCCAGCCTCGTTACGAATTCCTCCGGCGTTATTCCCGCAGAGGGCGGGCGAGCGTCCGGGAACCGGATTTGCGGCACTCCGTGCATCTGGGGACGTTACCGGTTTGAACTGGAACAGCCGCAGCTGCATGCCCTGTGGCTGTGTTGTTATGAGACGACTTCCGGAGAACGGTTGTGGCGACTGCCGCTGAAATCGGACGAATCGTTCGACAGGACGACGATCCCGCAGGATCACGAAGCCGCATTCACGCCCGTTTGTGATGGTCAGGCAGTGTTTGTGCCGACGGTCGCCGACGGTGAATTGTGGCTGACCAGCGTGAGCTTTGAGGGAGAGCTTGCGTGGTGTCGGCCGGTCGGGCCCTACACCGGTTCCCAGGCCTATCGGGTTTCCCCTGTCATCGCCGGGCCCCTGGTGATTCTGTCTGTGGATCAGGCGGCTTCTCCGCTGCTGTTCTGGCAGAAACGCAGTTATGTCGTCGGTGTGCATCGTCTGACCGGCGAACTGGTTTGGCGCAGGCGCCGACCGAACGGCGAGAGTTTCGGTACTCCCGTCGTCGCGACGGTATCGGGCCGTCAGCAACTGATCATCCCCGGCTGTGGGCAGATTATCAGCTATCAGCCGGCCAGCGGTGAACCGCTCTGGTCGTGTCGCTGGATGGCCGACAAGGCCTCTGGCGGCGTCGTCACCGACGATGAACATGTCTATGCCGCTTCATTGTCTCCGCAGGGAGAGATTCTGTGCATCCGGGCGGATGGCAACGGCGATGTCACTTCGACCCGTCTGGTCTGGCGGAACCTGCTGCCGGACGGTGATGCCGGCTCACTGGTGCTGGCGTCTCCCTTGCTCATCAACCAGCAGCGGAACGGGGCGATTGTGGCTTTCGACAAGGCCACGGGACGCAGTATCTGGCGCGTGCGTCTGCCCGCGGCACTCTCGTCGCCGCCGCTGATGGCAGATCGCCAGCTGATCTGTCTCGATGATCGCGGCATCCTGCATGTTCTTGATGCCGATCGCCGGGGTGAGACGCTGTTTGAGACGGAACTCGGTGCGGCGATGCCGCACTCGCTGATTGCGGCCGGCGGCTCGTTGCAGGTCCGCAGTCGCACCGGACAGTGGCAGCTGGACAAGCCGGCTGCCGGTGAGTCGCCGTCGTTCGTTCCGGTGCAGATTGCGATTGAACCCCGCCAACCCGCCGCCCGGTAATTGGCAGGCTCGACCAGGTTTGGGGAACTCACCGGCCCTGCGGTGCCTGTTTTGAAATTGCTTGTGGTGCCGGGAATTGTGATGCAAGTGTGGCACGCCCTGAGTCCTCGAAGGGCGTCGTAGTTTTTAGCGTCGCTGGCACACACCCTTCGAGGACTCAGGGCGTGACAGACGTCAGAGATCTGCCCATGTCCCCGTCACTGCTGAGGCTTTTCTCGCTCGAAGATGACCAGAATCCGTTCACTGTCGGAGGGCGAAGAGAATTCCGTGGGCCGTTCCTTTCCAGGTGGGACAAAACAGAGGCGACGCTTCTGATTCTCCAACTCGTAAATTCCCTGATAATGATTGTCTTTCCCGCCGCCTTTCGTCGGTGTGAAGTCGATCGTCCGGGGTGTCTTCGTCGGGTCGATTGTGCTCGTGCCGCGGCTGATTTCCATTCCCTCCGAAAGCAATATCCAGGTGCCGTCGTGGCCGTTGACCACGAGCAGCTTTCTGGCATCTGCTTCATGCGCCTTGTTTCCGTTGACCTCGAGGGCCGTGATTCTCCACGTCCCCTCAATCTGCAGTCGGTCCTTCTGGATCAGTTTCTCCCTCGCGTCCTCTGCATCACTGATGGTCGTGAGGCAGGAACCGATGACCAGCCAGCAACCGATCAAACTTCGCATGATGATTCTCCGGTGAGTGCAATTGATCTGGATTCCGCGGCGTCAGACTGCCTGGCTGCGTGCGCGGCCGCTGTCGCAGGACAACGTGTCCCTGGTCCCAGCCATGATATGATCAGCGTTGTGATCACCGGGGCCTGATCCCGGTGTCTCTTACTCACGATGGCATCTTTGTTGACTCAGACGCTCGTTTCTCGCCACCCTGCGACTGGCAAATACCAGAGAATGCACAGGGCAGCAGGCCAGCGCCGGGGATGCTCGAAGAGCTGGCATCCTGACAGTACCACTCGTGCATCCCTGATTGTGATGGATCGTGGCAGTGATTCCCACCGTTTCCGTGGTCATCCCCTGTTTTAACGCCGGCCGGTTCCTGCGGGCGGCAATTGACTCTGCGCTCGGCCAGACGGTGCCACCGCTGGAAGTGATCGTGATTGACGATGGCTCGACGGATGATTCCGCTGCGATTGCCGAGTCGTTCGGATCGCCGGTGCATGTGATCCGGCAGCGCAACCACGGCGAGTCGCATGCCAGGAACCGGGGCATTGAATTCGCTCGCGGGGACTGGATCGCCTTGCTTGATGCCGACGACGTCTGGACGCCGGAGAAGACTGCCATTCAGCTGGCAGCGGTTGCGAGTGCCCGCGAGATCCCGGTTTGCGTGTTCTCTGACGACTATGTTTTCGGAATCGAATCGAACCCGCATGCCCGTCGCCCGGACTGGCATGCATCACCTTCACCGCACGTGAAACTGCTCTGCCGCTGGTGCGTGCCTCCCAGCACTGCTCTGTTTCCACGGGCGGTCTGCCGGGACGTCCTGTTCCCGGAGGAAGTCCGTCACGGAGAGGATCTGATTTTCTTCGCCCACCTGCGCTGCCAGGGGCCGTTCCTGAAAATTCCGCTGCCCCTGTCGGGATATCGCACTTCGGACCGGCAGCAAACGCGGCAGACCTCGCATCGGCTGGCGTCGCTGCGATCGCGTCTGTCGTGGGCGGAACAGCACCGGGAACTCTTTACCCATGAAGAACTTCAGGAGATCCGGAGTTTCTTCACGGCAGAGATTCACGCCTCGGAATCGCCCGCCGAACTCCGGTGACACTGGCCAATTGGCAGTGGGGACCGAAAAACGGGACTGTGACAGAACAGGTCACTGCGATACAATCCTTCGATTCGACTGCGGTCCCCGGTGCCAGTTGCCGATGGTTCCCGTTGTCGATGCAGTCCCTGAATTCAGTCCACGATTATGAATTGATATCCGTCGCTCCGGTCTCACTGCGATTCCGGTCCCTGCGGCGGAGAGAAACCTGACAGGTTGGAAAAGCGGATATGAGGCGTCGCGTCGTTGTCACAGGCCTGGGCTGTGTGACCCCGATTGGAAATACAGTCGACAAGACCTGGAAAGCCTTGCAGGAGGGCCAGAGCGGGATCGGGTCCATCACGTCTTTCGATGCTCGCAGCTTTCCGACGACTTTCGCCGCGGAAATCAAGGATTTCCGGCTGGAAGACTACGTCGACGACTCCACCCGCTTCGAGTATTCCGGGAAGAATATCCGCTTCGCCATCGGGGCGGCCAAACAGGCCGTGGACGATTCCGGCCTGCGGGATTCGTCGTTCGATCCCGGTCGTTTCGGCGTCTATCTGGGAGCCGGCGAAGGTCAGCAGAATTTCCTGCTGATGATGAACCTGATCGCCCGTTCGCAGAAGCCGGAAGGCGGCGTCGACCTCGAAGCCTTCACGCGGGAAGGTCTCGAACAGCTGCATGCACAAAGCGAAATGGAGCAGGAACCGAACATGCCGGCGGGTTATCTCGCCAGTCTGTTCGATGCCCAGGGGCCGAATCTGAACTGCCTGACGGCTTGCGCTGCTTCCAGCCAGGCGATCGGCGAGGCGACGGAACTGATCCGGCGCGGCGATGCCGATTTGATGCTGTCCGGCGGCGCCCACAGCATGATCCATCCCTTCGGCGTTACTGGCTTTAACCTGCTGACTGCGCTGTCGACGCACAATACAAACCCGCAGGGAGCCTCGCGTCCGTTCGATCGTGACCGCGACGGTTTTGTCCTCGGCGAAGGGGCCGGGATGGTGATCCTGGAAGAACTCGAACACGCCCGCCAGCGTGGAGCGCGCATCTACGGCGAAGTGCTGGGGTATGGCTCGACGGCGGACGCTTTCCGGATTACGGACGTACATCCGGAAGGTCGCGGGGCAGTGGCCTGCATGAAGATGGCCCTGCGGGATGCGAAGCTGAATCCGGAAGACATTGACTATATCAATGCTCACGGAACCAGCACGGACGTTAATGATCGCGTGGAAACGCTGGCGATCAAGCAGACTTGCGGAGAACGGGCCTACAAGACGCCGGTGTCCAGCATCAAGAGCATGATGGGACACCTGATTGCCGCTGCCGGCAGCGTGGAAGCCATTACCTGCCTGCTCACCATTCGCGACGGCGTGGTGCCGCCGACGATGAACTACGCAAATCCGGATCCGGACTGCGATCTGGATTACGTTCCGAATGCCGCCCGTCAGCAGCGGATTCGGCGGACCCTGTCCAACAGTTTTGGTTTTGGCGGTCAGAATGTGGCGCTGATTTTTTCTGAATTTGCCGGTTAAGGCGCCTCAGCTCCGCCAGGATTTTCGAGTCGCAGAGAGAATTTTCTGAAGAAAACGAGAACCCTTCTCTCCGCGACCGGTGTAAGATGCGGATGTTGGGAGTTTTGCGGAATGAAGCGCAGAACCTCGGCATGACCCTACGCAAAGCAGGCAATCCCGGCGAAGTTCCGGCAATGCCCTGCCGATGTTGACCCAGACCTCCGAATGCTATGCCGGTGGAACCTGCCGGGTATCCGGAAAATGGGTGATCAGGGAAAAGATTGTGGTCTGGGTGCTGTCTGCGCTCGCCGGTCTGTTGCTCGTGAATGTCGCGATTCAGATGCTGTACGTGCGTCTGATCGTTCGACGTTTTGAAGCCCAGCCTCCGTTTAACGTAACGTCCCACGCCGCCGATCCCATGGCGGAGCAGGTCTCGACGCGGACCGCCGACGGCCTGGTGTTGCGGGGCAGCCTGCATCGTGGTGTGGCGCATAACCCGCGCGGGCTGGTTTACTTCTGCCCGGAGCTTTCCGGAAGTCACTGGTCTGCCAGCTGGTACTGCGATGGTCTGCTGAATGCCGGTTTTGACGTGTTGTCGTTCGACTTCCGCGGCCAGGGCGATAGTGAATGCCAGCCAGGTTATCAGCCCAATCACTGGCCGACGCATCACGAAATCCTCGACATGGATGCCGCGCTGCAGTTCATCCAGCAGCGTGAGGATCTCAGGAATTTGCCACTCGTTCTGATGGGGGTGAGCCGGGGATCGCTGATTGCCCTGCAGACAGCTGCCCGGGTGCCGCAGGTGCAGGCGGTTTGCGGTGACAGCACTTACAGCGTCGATTCCCTGCTGGAACATTTCACGCTCCGCTGGGCCCAGCTGTATCTGTCGCCCCGGCTGTTGCGTCTGATTCCGATGTGGCATCTCCGGTTGACGTTACGGATGGTGCGCTGGTGGTCAGCGATTCGTCGCCATGTGCAGTATGTGGTGGTGGAACCCAAACTGCAGAAATTGCGCAGCCGGCCGGTGCTGCTGATTTCCGGAGAACGGGACAATTATGTCCCGCCGTCGATTATCCGCGGACTCGCGAAACGACTCGCTTCGCCGATGTGCCGCATCTGGAGTGTGCCCCGCGCCAAGCATAATCAGGCCCGGGAAGTCGATCGTGACGCCTACGATCAAACTGTCGAACAGTTCTTCTCCATCGTCTGTCCGCAAACTGCGGTCATGACAACCGAAACGCCGCGTACGCCGGTGCAGCTGGCAGCCGGCTGAGGATGAACAGTGGGTAGGTATTAGTGGGTAGCCAGAGAAATACGCGAATTCCAGGCTCTGGCTAACCTCCTCCCCACTACCTCCCCACTCACAACGTCCGGGCCAGACTGCGGGCGGTTTCGTGGCGGATGGCGAGGGCGGATTCCACCAGGCCCCATTCGTAATGGTCGCTGCTCTGGGGAATTTCCGGCTCGGCCAGCGATGGCTGGAATGGTCGCGTATCCGGAATGTTCCAGGCGGCCGGTTCGCGCAGCGAGCGATAATAGCCCGGCAGGCAAACCAGCAGGGCGATTGCGAGCAGCACCGACGTGAGCTTTTCGACACGCTGGACCGATTGCGTCTGCTGCTGGATCGCGAACGATTCCATCAGCACTTTGGCCCGGAACTTGTCGCTCAACTCGGGCAGACCGGTGGAATTCTCAATCCGCTGCTCGGTCAGCAGCAGGTCCAGATCGTCACTCGACCACATAGCCCACCTCACTGGCTGTCCGACGGAGCGAACATTCAAGTTTTGACAGGGCGTAGCGATATCGGCTGGCGATTGTATTCATGGATTCACCGGTCACGGCCGCGATTTCCTGGAACGTCAGCCCTTCCCAGATTTTGAGGATCACGACTTCGGCCTGTTCTGCCGGCAGTCTCTGCAGGGCCTTCTGAACGTCGGCATCCCGTTCGGCCGTCGTCAGCGGCAGTTTCGTTTCCGGTTTCGTCAGCGACAAGAGGTAGTCCGCGAGGCTGCGGGTCTTTTTCCGGGCGACAATTCGCAGGGCCTCGTTCCGCGCCATTTTCAACACATAGGCCCACGGCCAGCGGGCTGCTGCCAGGGATTGCGGGTTCCGCGCCAGCCGGACGACTGTCGACTGCACCGCATCTTCCGCATCATCCCGGTTGCGGGTAATGGTTTCGGTATAACGGATCAGTCGCGGCGCCGTCAGGTCGAATAACTGCCCGAGAGCCGAGAAGTCTCCCCCGGCGAAATTGCGGGCGCAATTCGCAATCCTGTCGACCCAGTCCGGTGGTGTGCTGGCGTCCAACGGAACAGCTCCTCTGACGGAACAGACCTGGCGAGCGGTGGACTTTGTCTGACGATTCCCGCAGAATCGGGGAAAAGTTGAGAGTCGAGAACTGAGGTTGAGAATCGGGACCAAAAGACTGTACACCAGAACCTGCCCCGGTTGCTATCAAAACGCCATTGCTTTCTCGCGACTCCCATCGAACCCTTAACTTTCAACCTCCGAGCCACTGATGGAATTGCTGCAGGAACTGCGCTGGAAGAAGTTTCCGGTTCTGGATGATGGTTTTGTCTGCCTGGTCGATGTGATGGGTAACGACGAAGCGGTCGTGCAGGCCGCCCGCGTCAGTTACGGCGAGGGAACGAAGCGGGTTTCCGATGATCGGACGCTCATTCGCTACCTGATGCGGCACCGTCATTCGACTCCGTTTGAAATGGCGGAAATCAAGCTGCTGGTGCGGGTGCCGATGGACTGCTGGCGACAGTGGATTCGTCATCGCACCGCGAACGTCAACGAGTACAGCACGCGTTACTCGGTAGCGATCGATGCCATGCAATCCACGACGGCAGAGCAGTGGCGGCAGCAGGCGACGACCAATCGCCAGGGCAGCGCCGGTTATCTGCCGGCTGAAGCGGGAGCCGAACTGACTGCGGCCGAACAGTCGTTGCATGCCGCGTTGCGCAGTACTTACGAAGCCCGGCTGGCGGCCGGAGTCGCCCGCGAACAGGCCCGCAAGGATCTGCCGCTCTCGACCTACACGGAAGCCTACTGGAAAGTCGACCTGCACAATCTGTTGCACTTTCTGGCGCTGCGGATGGACAGCCACGCCCAGGAAGAGATCCGGCTGTACGCCACCACGATTGGTCGTCAGATCGTACAGCCGCTGTTTCCCGTCGTCTGGGAAGCGTTTGAAGATTACCGGCTGCAGGGCGGCGTGCTGAGCCGACTGGAGATCGGCGTCATCCAGCGACTGATGCAGCACGGGGCCGCGAAGCAGTCATTTCCACCGTTCAGTAACGATGAATTTATGGCCGTCCAGGATCCGACCTGGGAGGGGCTGACCCGCTGCCGCGAACGTGATGAATGCCGGGAAAAGCTGGTGCAGCTCGGGATCGTTGCCCGTTGAATCGCGTCCTATGAAATACGCAGGCCGGACGCATGAGCAGCAGCCGGGTGACATGCTCGCTATTCAAGCCGAGCATGTCTTCGTGCCAGACGTAGACTCCTCAGAGTCTATGCACATGCTGGCCGGAAGGGGCAAGCATGCCACCCGGTCCGGCTCCAGTGACTGAATCACAAGACTGACGAATCCTCACGGAAACTGGTTCTTGCATGACCGGATCAACGCAATCGCCACCGCTGCAGACGCCGCCTTCCGGCGGGTTTTTCAACGATCTGCGCATCCTGTGGCATCTCGTGATTTCGCGGGCCACCGGCAATACCCACGAAGAGCGGCTGGAGAGTTTCTATCAGGGCCAGGCAGGCGGCTATGACGCCTTCCGTCGCCGGCTGCTGCACGGTCGCGAGGATCTGTTCGCTCATCTGCCGGCGGAACCGGGCGGAATCTGGGTCGATCTGGGAGCGGGGACCGGCGAGAACGCGGAACGCTGGGGCGAACGTCTGGCAGGGTTCTCGAAAGCCTATCTCGTCGATCTGTCGTCTTCGTTGCTGAAGGTCGCAGACGAGCGGATCAAGGCGCGGGGCTGGACCAACGTCTCGACGGCACATGCCGATGCCACGAAGTTCGTGCCGCCGGAAGGCTCGGCCGACGTGGTCACGATGTCATACTCGCTGACGATGATTCCCGACTGGTTCGCGGCGATCGACCAGGCGTACCGGATGTTGAAGCCGGGCGGCGTGATCGGCGTCGTCGACTTCTTCATCGCGCGGAAATATCCGGCCGACGGACTAAAGAAGCATGCCTGGTCGACCCGCACGTTCTGGCCGACGTGGTTCGCCAACGACAACGTCTTCCTGAATCCCGACCATATCCCGTACCTGCAGAACAGGTTCGAGACCATCGAACTGGAGCAGCGGCGCGGGAAAGTCCCGTACATGCCGCTGGTCCGGGCGCCACACTATTATTTCATCGGCAAGAAGAGTTGAGAGTTGATGGTTAAGAGTTGAGAGTAACAAGACAGAAGATTCTTCCTCTGTTCTGACTCTCAACCCTCAGCTTCTTTACGGCAGCAGCTTCGCCAGATCGGCGTGCGGGCGCGGAATGACGTCGGCGAGGATCAGCTTGCCGCCGAGGCGTTCGACCGTCTGGCGACCGACTTCAATCGCGGTCTGCACGGCAGCCACGTCGCCGCGGACCATGATCGTCACGTAGGCAGCGCCGATTTTTTCCTTGCCGGCCAGCGTCACGTCCGACGCCTTCAGCATGTCGTCCGTCGCGTGCAGGGCCGCGACCAGTCCTTGTGTTTCCAGCAGTCCCAGAGCCTCAGTCGTGGCCATCTTGTCTTCTTTCGGAATACGATTGTCGTACACGCCCAACAACGGGCTGAATACCGGTTTGGAATTCACAAGGTCTCGGGTGATGTCGAGCGGGGCCGCCATCACGGTGAACGTGGCTGTCGCGCCCATGCGTTCGGCCAGTTGCATCCCCATTTCTGCCGCGGCCTTGACGTCCGCGACCGGTCCGGCCAGTTTGATGCACTGACCGGCCGCATCGGCACTTTCAATTCCCAGAATGCGAACTGAAGCCGATTTGGAACAGTAGTCGGCGACCATCAGGGCCGGAGACAGATTGCTGACTTCCAGGAGTGCGATGCTGTACGCTTCGGCCATACGGTCGTTTCTCTTCTCGCGAACTTCTGGAGCGGGTTCCGGCGGGGGAACGGGCACGGGGACAGGCGCAATGACTACGGGCGGCGGGACCGCAGCGACCGGACGAGGCCGTGCTGCTTTCTTCGTCGCTTTTTTTCGTCTCGCGGGGCGAGCTGGTTCCGGAGATGATTCTGCCACGACCTGACCGCCTGTTTTTCAACAACGACGATCATGGACGCCGTCGAATCGATCCCTGAACGCTCTCGCGAAGTCACGCGACCTCACGAGGTGCCTGATCCGAAATCAGTATAAGTGGTTGACAGATCGCGGTCGAGGGTCAGGCAAGTTGCACAGGATTTGCGGGTTGTGGCCCACTGACGGACGACAACCCTCACACCCGGTGCAGTCTGGCAGTTCAACCTCTGGATTCTGACCATCAACGCCTGCGACAGTCTTCGGCCACAGGACGGGAAAATCATGAATCAGACCCGCTATGACGTTATTGTCCTTGGCCTCGGGGGGATGGGCAGTGCGGCCTGTGCGCATTTGGCAAAGCGTGGCGTCCGTGTGCTCGGACTGGAACAGTTTCCGCTGAATCATGAGCGGGGCAGCTCTCATGGCGAGACCCGCATCATCCGCATGGCCTATTTCGAGCATCCGGACTATGTCCCGCTGCTGCGTCAGGCGTATCAGCTCTGGGCGGACCTGGAGGCTGAAACAGGGCGATCGCTGTATCAGGAAACAGGGTTGCTGCTGTCCGGACCGGGTGACGGAGAGGCCGTTTCCGGGGCACTGACCGCTGCCCGACAGCATCAGATCCCGATCGAGTCATTGTCGCCAACCCTGGTGCAGCAGCGTTTTGCCGGCATCCGGTTGCCGGAAGATCACGCAGTCCTGTTCGAGCCCCGGGCCGGCTTTCTGCGCGTGGAAGATTGCGTCGCGGCTCATCTGCAAGTGGCGCGACAGCACGGTGCGGCACTGCGGGATCAATTGCCGGTCCGGACGCTCCAGATTCATGAGGACCATGTGCGGCTGGAAACCGCAGCGGAAAGCTTCGTCGCCGATCGACTCGTTGTCACCGCCGGCGCGTGGACAGCGTCGTTACTGGCAGACCAGGGTCTGGATTTGCGGGTGCTGCGGAAGTTCGTGGGCTGGTTTGATGTCACACCGGGCAGTTATCACCACAGCGCCGGTTCACCCTGCTTCTATGTGGAGCAACCGGATGGCGCGTTTTACGGATTCCCGAGTCTGGACGGCAGCACGATGAAGGTGGCAGAGCACACCGGAGGTCAGGCCGTCACCGATCCGGCGTCAGTCAACCGGGAGTGTCACCCGGACGACCTGACCAGGCTCACGGGATTTCTCGGCCGCGTCTTCCCGGACGCGACAGAACGCCTGAGACGGCACTCGGTTTGTCTGTATACCTTGTCGCGCGACCAGCACTTCATCATCGATCGTCTGCCACAGGCCGGGCATGTCACCGTGGCCTGTGGATTTTCCGGCCACGGGTTCAAGTTCGCATCCGTGGTCGGCCAGATCCTGGCAGATCTGGCCTTGCAGGGTTCCACGGAATTGCCCGCTGGCTTTCTGGGGCTGTCGCGATTTGCTACGCGTCCTGCATGAGGCTCTGCCACATTTCGGGGGGGCCGGAGTCAGGAACTGCAGGTGGATGGCTCCGTCGATCATTAACGCAACAGGGAGTGACTGGAACGCCTTGAAGCGTTCGCAGGGCCATCGCTTCGCTTCTGACCCTGCCACCCTCGTCACGACTCCAGACACAGGGGACTCACATCCCCCGCTCGCCAGAGAAGCTTCGCTACAGGTAAGTGTCCTGATCCAGCAGATCGCCTTCGGTAATCACGCGCAGGCCGGCGTCTTCGAGAGTGCGGGTGGCGAGATCGACGTCATCCACGTACATGGCGATGGCCGAACATCCGTTGCGGCGATACCGCAGGAACGAGGCGTGATGGATGTTCAGCTCGGCTTTCAGCAGGGCCGTGCAGATGGTGTCGAACGGCTTGTCATCGTCGGCCGGCAGTTCGACGCCGACGACGTCGCTTTCGCTGAACAGGAAGTTGGCCAGTTCCAGCCGTTCCCGGGCGCGGTCAGTGTTGTTGAAGATCAAACGGACATTGGCGCAATCCACGGAATCGACGATGCTGAGCGCCAGTACGCGGATATCGAGCGACTCCACGCAGCGCACCAGTTCGCTGAGCCGGCCGACGCGGTTTTCCAGAAAGATGACGAACTGTCGCAGGCAGGGCCAGCTGCGGCTGCGGGCAACGGCGGGGTCAAGGGTTTGGTCGCCACCTTCATGACGCGGCATGTTGGAAACTCTTCAGTCCGGGGAGAGGATCGGCAGGTTGGATTCCAGGATGGATTCACCGGGCGAACTGGTCATTGGCGATCGTCATCCGGCGCACCTTCACAGTAGGTGAATTCCCGCAGGGATGCAAATTCCGGGACACGCCGGCGACCGCGAACGGACAGATTTCGCCCGGCCAGACAGGCTTTCTGATGCTCAAAACGATGGTCTTCGACATGGGGAACGTGCTGGTGCACTTCTGCCATGAACTGATGTGTACGCAAATTGCCGCGGTCTGTGAGACCTCGCAGTCCGAGGTCCGGCGGCTGCTGATCGATTCCGGCTTGCAATGGAATTTTGAACGCGGACTGCACACGCCGGAACAATTGCATGCCCAGGTCGAGCAACTGCTGCAGAAGCCGGTATCTTTCGAGCAGTTGCGGCGGGCGGCTTCGGACATTTTCCGCCTGAACCAGCCGATCGTGCCCGTCCTCGATTCCCTGCGTCAACAGGGGTTCCGGCTGGTGCTGCTGTCCAACACAAGCCAGTGGCATTACGAGTTCATTCGCGATCAGTTTGATGTATTGGATCGCTTCGATGACTTCGTGCTCTCCTACGAGGCGGGGGCGATCAAGCCGGATGCTGCCATCTTCGAGCGGCTGTTAACCCGGCTGGAGTGCGAGCCGCAGCAGGCATTTTATACGGATGATATTGCCGCCTATGTCGAAGCCGGTCGAACCTGGGGCCTGCAGGCGGAGGTCTTCACGGACGTTCCACAGCTAACCCGTCATCTGGAAGAACGTGGCATTCAGGTCTGAACCCTTGCCGGCAGGGCAGCGATACGCACCGGTTGTGAATCGGAGAACGGCCCGGGAGGCCGCACCAACAAAACCGGCCGGACGTTGCAAGGCAAGTCCGGCCGGTCCCTGTGACGATGATCAAGACGATCGGGAGTCAGAATCGCCTGTTGAGGGCGAGTTCCGGCTCACGATCGGGATCAGTAGGTCAGGATGGCGTCGACCGTGAAGACGGTCTGGTTGTAGAGATTTTCTCCGCCGCCCGGCAGCGGGTAGCTCAGGTTATTGCCCGGAGCCCACATGTGGCGGACTTCAGGACGAATGACCAGGTTTTCCATCGGCTTGACATTCACGCCGTAGGTCAACGTGTTGTAAGACGTGCCGGAAGCCTTGTACCATTCCTGACGGATACCAGCCTTCAACTTGTCGTTGATTTCATAAAACGCGTAGTTGATGAAGCCGGTGGAGTTGTCCGCAACGCCGGTTGTGGCGAAGTCCGTCCCGGTGTTGGTGCCGAGGAAGTCCAGCTGATGGACGGTGCTGAGTTTTTCAGTCCAGCCCAGCGACAGGATGAAGCTGTTGATGGAACCCGTACCGCGTGAACCGAGGTCGCCGGCATTCACCGTATAGATGAAGTTCACGTCGTCGGTAAAGTTGTGGCTGAAACCGCCCAGGTAGGCGCTGCCGCCGTTCAGCTGGTCAAAGCCGGTATCCCAGCCCAGAACGTAACCGTTCCAGATGGTTGTGTTTTCGATACCGGTGTATTCGGTCAACACACCGGTGTGGGTGAACGGCTCGCTGTTATAGAACGTCAACTGACGGCTGGAGAAGAAGTTGCCGGTCGCGGGCAGGACTTCGTAACCGACGATGGTATAGAAGTGACCGACCTTGGCCTTCCAGTCGCCGGCAGCAAATTCTGCATACAACTGCGGCATGGCCCATTCATAGCTGCCGTGATCCCAGCCGTTCAGGAAGTCGAACCGGCCAGGATTGTTGCCGAACGCCTGGGCTTCCCCGCCGTCCAGACCGTACATCAGGTCGACGCCGAAACCCCAGTCCAGTCCGTTGCTGCCGTCCGCAGACTTGCCGAGCTGGAAGTATTGTTGATCGAGCGCGAACCGGTCCCATTCAGCGCGGTCGTCCAGAACCTAGGCGTTACCGCGGAATGAACCGTCCGGATTGTTGCTGTAACCGTAGGCCGTCCAGCCGCGCACAAACCAGCCTTTGTCGGCCAGCGCGTTGCCACCGCACTCGTCGTCGAACAGACTCATAATGGTGAACGGAGATTTTTTTTCCGATTCACAGCCGGCGAAGACTGAATCCGGTTCACAGACCGAGGCTGCGGGAGCAGTGCTCATCGGAGCGCAGGCAGCAGGAGCCGCACTGGCCGGGGCGCAGCTGCCGGGATCGAGGTTTTTCAGTTTGGCGGCGGCGTCGGTGAAGACGCTGTCGCACTGCTGGCAATTCGGGGAAGTGGGCGCGCATCCCGCCGGTGTACAGGCTTCGGCGGCGAATAAGGCGCTGCTCAGCAGCATGCCGGCCGATCCCAGGACCATGGACGCCCCCGCGCCCATAAAATCCGCGAATCGAATCTGACGTTTTGTCCGCATCTGGAACTCCCTGTGTACTACGCTCGAATGTGTCCGTGTGGGCGTCGCAATCCTTGCGGGATAGCGGTGTTGGTCCGAGCCTCCGGCCCGTGCCGACCCGTCCCTGTACGACGGTTGTCGCGAATTCAGGGAGTGAGTCGACACCTTACGGCCCGTCCAGTGAGCGCTTTCAGGCCATTGGGTGTCTTTCGCAAGATCGGACTGGTCGGCACAACAGGCACAGCAATTGCCTCACGCCTCGCAGATGTGGACTATTGCGCAAATCTTTGCGGTGTTGCCGGTCTTGACTAACCGTCAAGGTTGGCGGGCGGTCGCGAGGATTTGTAGCGATCGCGCTGCCCGGGCAATTGTCATCCTGCCGCGACTGCCGGTACTGTCAGGATTGCTGCAACGGCTATCGGAGTTTTGACTCTGGACGACAGCCCACGACGACACTGGTATTTGCACTTATTAATCTCATCGGCCATGAGGCCCCTCGAAAGTTTCCGGAATGCTGAGTCCTGACGGACAAGTGGGGATTTCGCGCCAGTGGACCCGCCGGCTCACGATTGTGGCCGTCACGCTGCTGGCTGCGGCTTTTGTCTGGCTGGAGGAGCGCGCTGCGCAGCAGGGACCACCGCTCCCGGAGGTTTCACCGGCCGAAGTCGCAGCTCCGGACGATCACGACGTCGCCCCGACCTTACCGACAGAACGGAGTTCGTCGGAGCGGGGTTCGTCGGAAACCTTGCCAGACCGGGCGACGGAATCACCCCTTCCGAAGCAGGCTGACTCGCACATCATTCGCGACGTGACCATTCGCGGCCTGTCGGGGAAAGTCGTTTACCGGGGCGATGTCGACCTGCAACCCACGCTGGACCGGATTGCCCGTGGCGAGTCGTTTCCACACCACAATGACGGCGGGGTGTTCCGTAATCTCGAACGCCGCCTGCCGCGCCAGCCGGGCGGCTACTATCATGAATATGTGCATCCCACTCCCGGTCTCGATGGTCCCGGACCGCAGCGCCTCGTGATCGGTGCGAATCGCGAAGTTTACTACACCCACGATCATTACCAGACGTTTCAGAAAGTGCGCTGATGTCGTCCGCTGGCGGATTTCTGTATGTCCCGGACGTTGCTGGCTGGGAGCCTCCTGCTGGCAGGGTGATCCGGCTTTCCTCACAGCTGCGCACCAAACGGGCGGTGTTGGGAGCCTTCCGCAAGCAACTGGAGTTGCCGGACTACTTCGGCTGGAACTGGGATGCCCTGAATGACGTGTTGCAGGGCAGACAAAGCAGGGAGGGAAGCGGCCGGGCCATTTTGATTCATGACGGAATTCCCTTTACGTCCGCATCGACCCGTTCCCGACGAATTTATCTGGAAATTCTGGCCGGTTTGACTGACGGAAACCGTGCTGACTGCGACCCGTGGACTATCGTATTTCCGGAGAACTGCCGCGAGGAGATCGGGCGACTCCTGTTGAACGATTCGTAGGCCATACAAGTGTTTGTTGGCATAACCACAGGAATGTCAAGATGTTGCGTGAGTCGGGCGTTGCTGTCGCCGAGTTGGACTCTCCACCGGTCGAACGGGTTTCGGTTAAGGATCGCGGACTGATGAGTCATGAGCGGCTGGCAGAGCTGATTCGCAACAAACAAGCGGTCGTGGGCGTGATCGGCCTTGGCTACGTGGGACTGCCCCTCATTCGTGCCTTCACCAATGCCGGCTTCCGCTGCATGGGCTTCGACGTCGATCAGACGAAGGTCGACAAGTTGAATGCCGGCCAGAGCTACATCAAGCACATCGACAGCGGTGCGATGAAGCAGCTGATCGAGATCGGCCAGTTTGAACCGACTGCCGACATGAGCCGGCTGGCAGAAGCGGACTGCATTATCATCTGTGTACCGACGCCGCTGAATGAAAGCCGCGATCCGGACCTGAGCTACATCGAAGGCACGGCTGCCAGCATCGCGAAGGTGCTGCGCCCCGGTCAACTGGTGACACTGGAAAGCACAACCCACCCGACGACAACGCGGGTCAACGTCCTGCCCGTGCTGGAAGCCACCGGCCTGAAATGCGGTGAGGATTACTTTCTCGCGTTCAGCCCGGAGCGGGAAGACCCCGGGAACCCGACGTTCTCGGCCTCCACGATTCCGAAGGTCGTCGGCGGTTATGACGAACATAGCACCACGCTCGCCTGTGACCTGTATGCTCACGCCGTCGTGAAAGTCGTCCGGGTTTCCAGCATGGAAGTGGCGGAAGCCTGCAAGATCCTGGAGAACACCTACCGGGCGGTGAACATCGCGCTCGTCAACGAACTGAAAATTCTCTACGACAAGATTGGCATCGACGTCTGGGAAGTCATCGACGCGGCCAAAACAAAACCGTTCGGCTTCCAGGCGTTCTATCCTGGTCCGGGTCTGGGCGGGCACTGTATCCCGATCGATCCGTTCTATCTCACCTGGCTGGCCCGCAAGCATGGCGAGCAGACCCGGTTCATTGAACTGGCCGGTGAAGTCAACACGCACATGCCGCAGTATGTGATCCACCGCGTCACGGAATTCCTGAACGACGCCGGCAAGGCGATCCGGGGCAGCAAGATTGCGATCCTCGGGATGGCTTACAAGAAGGATGTGGACGATCCACGCGAAAGCCCGTCATTCGAACTTGCAGAACTGCTGCTCGCCCGCGGCGCAGACCTGACGTATAACGACCCGCACGTCCCGAAGCTGCCGAAGATGCGGCACTATCCCGACATGCCAGCGATGGACAGCCAGGAACTGACGGCGGAATATCTCGCCGCCCAGGACTGCGTGATGATCGCGACCGATCACTCGGCTTACGATTACGATTTCATCGTCCAGCATGCCCGGCTGGTGGTCGACACCCGCAACGCTACGAAGAACGTGACCGCGGGGCGGGAAAAAATCCGCAAGGCGTAAAACCTGTCCGGCAGGTTTTCAGGACATGGTGCGCAGATGAAGAAGCCCGGGGACGGCCGTCCCCGGGCTTCCGGCGTTTCCTGCAGCGCGATCGAAATCTGTCTCAGATCAGCACCGGTTTGCCAAGCGCCCGACGGACGGGAACGAACTGACCCACGTGCATCATGGGATGAGTTGCCACCAGCAGAAACAGGTCGCCCATCGTTGGTGACAGGTGTCGAATCCCTTCCGGACTGGGCAGGTCCAGACTCTCTTCCGGATAGTCTGCCAGCAGTTGCCGCGTGGCCGCGTGGAGCTTGTCGGTCAGTTCGAGATATTCCTGCCGCGTGCAGAAGTCCTCGGGGCGGTCACTGCCGACATTCCCCTTCGCCTGCTTGTCCGCAAAGCATGCCGGTAATTCCGGGCCGGCTCCGGGTTGCAGCATCTCAAGCAGGTCACGTTCGGACGCAATCAGGTGTCCCAGTTGCCATGCCAGGTGATTGCAGCCCGGGTGCGGCCGCTGGAGCAGTTCGGCGTCTGACAGATCGCTGATGTAGGCCTTCAAAACCATGTCGCTGAAATTCAGTGTGGCACCAATCGCATCTTTGGCTTGCATGAGAAGTCCTGCTGGAAAATCCTGAACGGGCTGAATCGCCGGCTCCGCCTTGGCGGGTCGCCTGATGATACCGCGGCTGCCCCGCTGGCAGCAGTGCGTGCCACACTTTCATCACCATTCCTGGCGCAACACGCACGTTCACAACTGGCGCGTCGGGCTGGTGAATCCACCGGATTCAGGCCGTCCGGTCCCTCAGTGAGATTGCCCGGCAGCCCAGACGGCCAGTTTCTCGCGGAAAATTTTCGAGTTGTGGCGGATGTCGACGGGAAATCGGGGATGAAACAGGATCGTGCGGACGGTTCGCGTGACCTCGAACCCGGCTCCCAGTTCCAGCAACTGAGATCGCAACTCTGCGGGGGCGACCAGCACTTCGCCCGCAGGCAGCAGTGACGATGGCATTCGCTCCACACACAGCACGGGCTGCGCAACGTCGCCCGCAGGCACGCCCACCAGTGCAGTGCGGAAGACCTGGGGATGCTGGTTAAAGACGCCTTCCACCGGATCGGTATACAGCACGCCGCCGGCAGTGATTACCCGCTGGGACTTGCGACCGCAGAACCACAGGCGGCCCTCGTCATCGAAATAGCCGACGTCGCCCATGCGATGCCAGCTGCGACCACGACCGGGATCAGGAATCTTGGCGAGGGCCGTCAGATCCGGGCGTCGAAAATACTCCTGGGTGACCTGTGGTCCATGAACCACGATTTCACCGATTTCACCGGCCGGCAAGGTGGTGGTCTCATCCCAGACCGGGATTGGTTGGTCACTGACCGGGATAATCCGGACTTCCAGACCAGCAACCGGTTTGCCGACACAGGTTCCCGCTCCGGCGGCAGTGCGCTGCCGCGTGTCGTTCAAAACTTCCCTGCTGCCGATCACTGCCACCGGCAGGGCCTCAGTCGCGCCGTAAGGCGTGAAAATCTGTGTGCCCGGAGCGAGCAGGGACTGAAATTGCTCCAGGATACGCGGGGCCACGGGAGCGCCGGCGGATAACACGCGCTTCAACGTCGGCAGACGGACCGCCGCAATCTCTGCAGGGATGGACGAGCCCACCCGGTTCAGGAGGGCCGGTGAGCCAAACAGATTGGTCACGGACAAGGCTCGCACCGGCGCCATGATTTCTCGCGGATTCACCCGGGCGGGACGGGTCGCATCCATTACCGGAATGACGGAGGTCATGCCCAGCGCGGGTCCGAAGAGCGCGAACAACGGGAAAGTACAGAGATCAATCTCTCCCGGCTGGATATCAAAGGCCCCCTGTAGTTTTTCCAGCTGGGCAACGAACATGCCGTGGGTGTAGACGGCCCCTTTGGGGACGCCCGTGCTGCCGCTGGTGAACAGGATGGCTGCAACGTCGTCAGCCGTGGTGTTTGCGACCGGAGTTGATTCCGGAACCGGCTGTCGCAGGCTGTTGAGAGTCACGCCGCCCCAGCCGAATTTCGGACCGACGGTGACCAGTGTTTTCAGCGAATCTCTGGCCCAGCCAAACAGGATGCGGGCGATGTGCGTTTTCGTGATTCCGAGAAAGGCCGTCGGTTCGGCCTGTGCCAGACAGGCCTTCAGATTTTTCAGTCCGATACCGGGATCGACGAACACCGGCACCGCCCCGGAGGAAAACAGGGCGAACGTCAGTTCAACAAATTCCGCCGACGGTGGAACCATCAGCGCGCAACGGTCTCCGCGTTGAATCCCGAGGGCCTGCAGACCCGCTCGCAACCCGACAATCCGCTGCTGCAACTCACCAAAGGTGATGGAGTGGTAAGCAGACTCACCGGCGGCCCGGCTGCATCCATTCGGCGAACGGATCACTACCTGGCCAGGCCGCGCCTGACATTGGGACTCAAGGACGTCAGCAATGTTGATGCGCGAGACTGCCGGGTTGATGGTTGAAATGCTGGAAGTGGCTCGAGTCGACGACGGGATTTGCACGGCAAGGCCATCATATTGCACATCAGGAGAGCGTTACCGTGGAGACACGGCAGGTTGCGGCTTCAGCTGCAGCAGACCCCAAGATCGCATGATGCCGATCTGACTGCGAACTTGCCATGCGTTGCAGGCAGAATCACTGACCACGCGCCCAGTCGCTGCCCGATCTGTCGCCAGGACAACTCTTAAAAGGGTCAAGCTGTGGCTGGGCGACTTCCGGATGGCTGCCACGCTCAACCGCAGCTGAGAGGTTCCCGTGCAACATTTTTCCTCGCAATGTTGACGAGGGTGGGTTACTCGATGTCTTCCGAGTCCAGGTCGTCCGGAATGTCTTCGCTGGCCTTGTTCTTTTTACGGGCTTTGGCGGGCGAACGGCGAAAGACGGCAACGACGTCCTCGATCGGCACGACGAACAGCAGATTGTCCGGCTCCAGATCGACAGGGATTGCGTTCTTGGGGTGAAACAGCACCTTATCGTACTTCCGGATCGGGAAGTCGATGTCGCGTTCGATCAGCGCACTGATCTCCACCACGCGACCGGTGATTGTCGGAATCTCCGCCTTGTCGGGAAGGACGATGCCGCCGCGGGTCTGGTGCCGGCTTTCATCCTTGCGAATCAGGATTCGCTTTCCCAGCGGTTCCACGAACTCCCCCAAGGTCATCATCTCCTGCTGGCGCGTTGCAAATGCCAGGCGGTCTGGTTCGCCAAATCTGACAGGATGGGCGACGTTTACTGGTCGATTCGGCCTGCCGGGGACCACCCGCGACTTCAGCGGAATTGTAGCAGCGGTCCAGCCGGGATCGAGTGTCCCGCGACGTAAATTTGCCGGCAAAGCCTGCGACCGCCTGAGGTTGTATTTACCGACCGTCTGCCACCCGGCAGGACCGCCGCGGCCTGGCATGGAGTCTGTCCCGGCACAGTCGCAACTGTGCCGCAGACGATTCCCGGCAGATCTGTACGACGAGTGTGCCAGCTGCGGGTGCAACAAAGTTTACTGCGGCAGGGTCAGGGCTGGGCCGGAAGCAGATGGCTGGCTCACGGGATACGGGGACGGATAACCGGTCATGCCACCGGCAAATGGCTGTGCAGCCGATGGGCCGGGCTGAGGCTGATACACAGGCTGAGAGTGATACATGGTTTGAGGCTGATACATCGCGGGCTGGGACTGATAGACCGGCTGTTGCGGCTGAAATCCGGCGGGGACTGACTGGTAGGCCGGAGCCGTGCCCGAGGACCACCCCGGCTGCGGAACCATGTACTGCCCTGTGGTCATCATTGGCTGTTGCTGCAACTGCTGTTGCGGCAGGGCGTGCGTGGTCATTCCGGCTGCAGAATGCTCGGGCGTAGTCGGGTAAGCGGTCGGGTGATAGGAAGACGGCTGCGCCTGAGGGTACGCATACTGCACGGGATAGTCTTGGCCCTGATAACCCTGTGGCTGATAACCCTGTGGCTGATAAGCCTGCATCTGGCCGCTGGCGGGCACAATCGCTTCGGACCGGGTCGCCGCCGGGTAAGCAGCCATGTCTGCCTGACCGGCTGCGGGCTGCCCCGAGAGTTTCAGCATCGTGGCCCGATCCTGATAGCGATGCCAGAACTGCTGCGAGTAGGGCATTTGGGGCGACGCTCCCCAGCCGGCTGCCGTCTGGGACTGGGACAGTACGTCCTTGTAATTGTAAGGACGGTAATACGAATGACCGCCGTAGGCCGGGATTTCCTGGAAGTAGCCGTGGACCCAGTTCTGCTGGGTATCAAACGGATATCGTTGTTCGTATTGCCCCTCAAATCCGTTTTGTGAGAACGCATTCTGCAGGGCGGGATAATTGGGGGTCTCTGATGGAGCCGGCGTGCCGACCTGCATGGTCGCCGCCAGAGTAATCGTCAACAGGCTCGCTGGCATTTGTCTGCCCCCGGGAAATGAATTCGCCAATGTGTTCCAGCGGACGAATCAGCATCCGTCAGCCGTGACCCTGCCTGCGGTGAGAAATGAGGGCTCTCATTTCCGCGTCCGTAATGCAGATCGTCTTGTGTTTCACTTAACCATGCACAGCAATGGAACCTGCAGCCATGACGGGCTGAGGCCGTGCTGGCCCGGAACCGGATCAGCTTCGGGCGCGCAATCGCTGTAATCGTTGTCCTTGTATCGGCCTGCAAGGGGGACGTTGCTGACATTTCTTGCCGGACAGAAACAACTCGCGGGATTGTTCTCTCGCGATTCCCGGGAATTGTGGTCGTGCAGAAATGAGCCAGTCGCCAAATTGGCCCCGGGGCGTCGTCAAAACAGCAGCTAGACTTCAGGAAAGGCGGGATGATTTCCAGAAATATCGCAACTCGCCAGCGACTCCACCCCGATCGGACAGACCACCGATGACCACGCGACTTGTGCTGATTGTTTCCTGGGGCATCGGGATCGGAGGTCTCACATCTTCTGACGTTCGGGCAGCAGAGCCACCGCCGCCCGCGCCGGGGATTGCCGGACCGACCGACCATCAGCCTGCGCCGGTCCCCGTTCCACGACCGGCAGCTCCGGGTGCATCTTCCCCGGGAGCAGCTTCACAGTCTGACGCACCGACGTGGACGCCTCCGTCCGCAATCGCCTGGCCCAGCCCCAACGGAGGGACGTGGGGAAGCGGTCCGGCAGCCGGCATCGGCGCATTTTAT
>VFQN01002253.1_pt1 | contig 30312 bp, 53 predicted proteins | sample 3512371 | NCBI WGS metagenome assembly VFQN01 (sample SAMN10412370, study PRJNA504923) | tailings metagenome | isolation source: Replicate 2 from Balatoc abandoned mine | place: Philippines: Itogon, Benguet | collected 2017-08-28 | reverse complement strand
GAGCGGCCTTGGTGGCCAGCTGCTTGCGGGGCGCCTTGCCGCCGGTGGACTTGCGGGCAGTCTGCTTGGTGCGGGCCATATTGCTTGTTTGGGACCTGAGAGTAGAGGTTGACTAGCGTAGTAGAGTAGAGAGTGGGTGTTTGGACATAGGGTTCGCGTCTTTGACGGTTTTGTACCCTTCAGGTGTGCTCCGGTGACCCCGGCTCAGCGGGGCGCCTTCGCCGTGCTCGGCCACTTCGCCGTACGGGCGGCAAACCCCTTCTTATAGTCCTGCCTTGACAAAGCTTTTTGCACAGTACTCTTCTCTCCTTTTTTCCACTTTAAAAGCGAACCTATCAACATGTCTGGACGCGGCAAGGGCGGCAAGGGCCTGGGCAAGGGTGGAGCCAAGCGCCATCGCAAGGTGCTCCGCGACAACATTCAGGGCATCACCAAGCCCGCTATCCGCCGTCTGGCTCGTCGTGGCGGTGTGAAGCGTATCAGCGGCCTCATCTACGAGGAGACCCGCACGGTGCTCAAGACCTTCCTGGAGAACGTCATCCGTGACTCGGTCACCTACACCGAGCACGCTCGCCGCAAGACCGTGACGGCCATGGACGTCGTCTACGCCCTCAAGCGCCAGGGCCGCACCCTGTACGGCTTCGGTGGTTAAGCCGAGCAGCCCCACAGCGGAGACCGTCAAACCCGGTGTTTATCAACACCACCACTTATTGGAAATGAAAACGTCCCACACTTCATGACTAACTATCCTGTCTACTCGTGTCAGCTGGAGGGTACAGCCTTGAGATGGGAAAGAGCATACGGTGCTGATGGGGCATAAGAAGCAGGAAGAGATGCGTTGCAGACTGCACCACATGCAGGCATGTAAGGGCGGAGGACAGAGGGCGGCAAGCACGAAGAGCGGGGGGTTACAACGAGGAGGTGGCTTGGCTGGGAGACGGAGGGAAGGACTGCATGGTTATGCGTACACCCAACCTCGGCACATTCATGGTGCAGCGGACAAGGGTTTGTGAACAGTGGGACGCCCTGGATACTTGCTGTGTGTTAAGGCTTTGCTGCATGTGTGTTGGAGGATTGAGCCGGCTTCGGGTGCTTAGCATTGCAGAGGTTGAAGTTGTTATCCACAGCAGTTGCGTGCGACACTCCTGCACTGTCATGCTCTGCCATGTTGGCCCTGTGTGGTGGTGTGCTGTCCCCCACCTGCTGAGGCACACTCGTCCCAGCAGTCCCTTTCCCGCCAGGTCCCGCCTTCCATGAAGGAGATAAGCACACTGTCCGACATGGAAGGCCATACAAATCATCAGTATTGACATTGCACATCGCAAGAACACCAGCACCAGCCAGACGGCCAGCTTGGCAACCAGGGTTTCTTTAGACCAGTCCGGACGGGCACTGCGGAGTACCTGGCCGTCTCGTCAGAGGCCAGCACACATACGGCAACACGAGGCCACATCCAAGGCCAATGTCCTTATCCCTGTTACCCCACTTCGTTAGTACCAGTTTCGCCGCTGCAGTTCAGCACCACGGTTCTGGGCCTCATGCACCCGCACACCTCCACCCAGCAGTTTCCCAAAAGGTCATTTCCATAAGTTCCAGTCAGCATACATTAGCATGACGACCCATGCGCCATGGAGCCATGGTCCTGTTCGCGCTAACTGTCCCTACCCGTCGTTCTTGCACCTTCCTAGTGAACGCACTTCCGCTACAGGCTCCAGCGTTTCCGTGACTCCCTGACTCCGTACACGGTTTCCTCACGTTTTACGCATACCCCATAACTGTCTCACACCGCCTGCTCTCCACCAACCCGCAGCACCGCCAGCAACCCCTCCTCCGTCACCACGGCCACCCGCACCTCCACACCCTCGCCGCCCCACCACTCTCCATCCCACGCCTCCTGCTCCCCGCCCCCCTCCCCCTCGCCGCCCACTGCAGCCACCTTAGGGTACACATCCATCCCGCACACCGCCCCGCCGCCCGCCACCTCCCACGCTCCGTACAGCCCATCCGGGCCGGGGCCCCCCTGCCTCACCGCCGCCGTGCCTCCCGCAACCCTCCCCACATCCCACAGCTGCACCGCCCCCGACTCATCCCCCGCCAGCGCCAGCCTCCCATCTGCAGCGCAGCACCTTAGCGGCGCCCCGCATGCCGCCGTACCCAGGCACAGCGCCCCACCCCTCGCGCCCCCTTCCCCTGCACCCCGCTGTCCCCCGCCGCCCGCCCCCCTGCCGCCCCGGATATCGTGCAGGCTCAAAGCTCCGTCCGCAGTGGCGGCCAGCAGCATTGCCGGGGCGGCCCCTGCTCCGGAACCGTCTGCGATAAGCGCCAGGCCGCCCACGTAGTCGTCTGCCACGTGTGCATGCCAGGCACAGCCGCTGGCGGGCCGGGCGGCGGCGCGCAGGTCCCACAGCGCGACCACGCCCTCCTCTGTGCCGGTGGCCAGCAGCGGGCCGCCCCATGGGTCGGCCGCCAGCGCCCACACGCCGCTGTCGAAGTCGCGCAGCTCCGCGGTGGGCAGGCTAAGGCCGGTGGACCAGGGGGCGCGCGCCTCGGCCAGGCTGAGCGTGAGGGTGAGGGTGGGGTGGGAGACGTAGACGGACACCAGGAGCTCAGGGGCGTGGGAAAGCGCGCGGTTGCAGGTACCATAGGACAGCAGTGCGACAGTGCAGAAAAGCTGGTAAGGCCACATGCCCATTAACTTTGAACGCACTTGCATTTACGCAACACGCAGCCGGCTATCAGTATCCACTAAGGCATGCAGTGCCATGCAGCTGCCATAGTCCCTGCAACGTTTGGCTGTTGCACCCTTCAGGGGCCCACGCTCGCGTTGTTGACACCCACCTCCAGACCTTGACCGAACAGTCCCACGACGACGTGACCAGCGAGCACGCAGTCGCCGCCGCTGCCCCTGCCCCCGGCCCTGCCGGCCCCGTCCCCGCCAGCGCCACGCAGCACACGGCGTCATCGTGCGCTTCCCAGCACCCTACCACCCGCCCCACGTCCGGCGCGTACGCATACACCTTGCGGTTGTGCGATCCAGCCAGCATTAGCGGGTGCCGCACAGCTGGCCTGGGAGCCAGGACCCCGCTCGCGTCGTCCGCCTTGGCCCCTGCCGAACTGCCCGGCTCCCCAGGTGTGCTTGCGGCTGGCAGCAGCGCCAGCGCCAGCAGCTCGCCGTCAAGCTGGGCGGACCGTACAACGGTCAGACCGTTGGCGCCGCCGCCGCCACCTTTGCCTCCATTTGTCGGCGGCTCCGCCAGCACGCGCACGCCGCCCTGCCCAACGCAGTATAGGTAGCCGTTACGGCCCGCCGCCACGGCCGCCAGTGACCCACGGGACGGCGTGGCGGTGGCCACCGTGGCGAAGGGCCGCGTGCACCGCGCGCCCCAGCCCCAGTCGCGCCGCCAGCGGCCCATCCCGAACGGCGCCCAACGGCTGCCCGCGCCACTTGCTATCGCTGCCGCCGCCGCCTGGTTGCCGTGCATACTGGGGTCTCTGCTGGCTCCGACGGCTGGCGTGCCAGCGGCAGCGCTGGCGGCGCCGCTGCCTGCTATTGAGGCAACGCCCAGCGGGGGCTCGGAGGCTGCACCGCTTAAGTGCAAGTGCGCGGAGGCAGCCCCTCCCAGGCCTTCCAGAGCGCCATCCGCTGCGGTCCCGGAGCTACCCGGGGTAGTGGGCACACTGAGCTGGGGCTGGGGGTGCAGCTGTGGGCCAGGGCCGGAGGCGGCTGGCTGTGAGTAGCGGCCAAACTTGAGGAAGCCTGACAACAGGGAGGCCGCCCCGGCCACCGCACCTCCGGCCGCCCCCGCGGCCGCCGCCGCTGCTGCTGACACGCTGTGCGCGGCGGCGGTGGCCGCCGCCGCCACTGCAACATTGCTTGCCGCTGGCGGCGCCGGAACCGGCGAGGGGCCTCCAGCGCTGCCCGGTGCCGGCGGTGCCGCTGTAACTGACGCCGACGGCGGCTCCGGTGCAGCGGTTGCGCTGTCCGCGTCCGCCGCCTCCGCCGCCGCCATGATAGTGGACAGCAGCGTCAGCGTAAGGTCGCGAGTGCCGCCGTCGCCGCTGCCACCGTACCCCGTGCCCCCGCTGCCGCCATCGCCGGCATCGCCCAGCAGCGGCCCCAGGTCGTCCGCCTGTGCCCCCGCCGCCGCAGCCGCCACGGGCGGCAGGAGAGCCTCAGGGTCGGGTGCGGGCGGGCACACGAGGCGCGGCGGGTGCGGAGTGGTGAAGATCTGCACGGAGGGCCACATACACGTTACACATGCCAGCCGTATGGCACGTGCAGTCGGTCGTGTACCGCATGTACGGCAGGCCTTGACTAAAAGAAAGTTCAGGGCTCGATTCCCAGGCCCATCCCATCCTATGGAGCATGCTGGCATGCAGCGTTACAGGCAGCGTATGAGATGGCACGCGCCTGCTTTGGCGTCTGGCCAAACTCGTTAATCTGCGTCTCCAGCGCCTTGAGCTCCACGGGGGAGGTCACGGCATCCACGTCCACCGCGCCTTCGTAGGTGAGGTGGAAGAACACGTTGTCCGCCGCCTCTGGGCACGGGGATGGGGGACGCAGGGAGTTATTACGCTGATGAGTGACAAGGGCACGAACACAACGTCAGGGCGGAAGGTGGTAGATTACCCTTGCCGCCAATGTAAGGTGATGAGATTGACGGCCTTGGCAGCCATGTGCCGCCCAGCATGACAAAACACACGCTGTCTGCATCAGTGTCTGCATCAGTGCATCAGTCTGCATCGGTGCACCCACGCCGCGTCCGCGCCCCCGCCAGCCTTGCCCCGGCCCACCCGCTGCTGGGCCCCGCTGCGCGTATCCGAAGATGAGGTCTATCCAGCGGTGCAGCTGCCGCGACACGGCGGGGCTCTCCAGCGCCGCGCGCTGCACCGCCAGGAAGTGTGCAGGGGAGGATGCCCAGGGGGGCAGCTCCACGTCGTCAACGGGCCTGGGGGCCGGGGCGGAGGACAACCACGGTCTGAACTTGAGACAGCTTAGCAGGGTGGGAGGTGAGGTTGAGGGCGTTTTGGTGATAGAGTGGTCTGGTGCAGGGGCACCGGCGGTTAGGTTGAAACCAGGGTGGCGATCGGGTGGGTTTGGAGGGCAAACGCTAGTCACTGGCTTGGGTGTTGGAGGCGAAGGTAAGGTGTGGCGGGGCGGGCGGGTGTGAATCAGTGGGTTTCATGTTGCGAGGGCGGCAGTCCAGCCCCTCTATGTTGACGCCACCCGCTGGGGTACAGGTAGACATTGCGGACAGTGTGCAGAGCGTTTCATGGAAGCGGGAAGGCCGCACGGGACCGAGACCAGCCAGGTACACGCATTCCGGTATATGCGCCCGTACGGCGCCCGGTGCCTGCCCCCACATTACCAACCGTCAGGCTGTGTGCCTCGTGCCACCGCTGCCCCGGTGCCTACGGCCCTTTGCAAATGGTAATCCACCCATGAAGTGCCAGAGCTTCTGCGCCCTGCGTGCCGGCCGCACCTGCCGCTCTGCCGCACGCCCAGCGGCAGCCTCTTGGCGTTGACCAGGAAGTCCCCCCTGCCGCCCATGAAGAACTCGGGGATGAGCTCCTTGACGTCCGTGCTGCTCACCAGGCAGCCCTCCCACGCCTCCTGCGGGGGGTGGGTGGGGAGGCAGGCCGCGGACGCGGGGCACATGCGGGTATGCGGCACGGTCTTAAGACAAAGGTGCAACTGTTGCTTCGGCTCACACAACCCTTCCAACATGCAAACCGAGCAAAGCTGTACATGCGGCATCAACTGGTACTGCCCCTTACCAAGTGTCTGACGCTGCGCTGTGCAGCGTCACAAGGTACGTGTGCATGGCCCGGTATTCGCCACTCACCCGCATGGACGCGAACAGGCGGTCCGGTGCGTCGAAGCGGCCGTTCTGCAGGCGCAGCATGTGGCTGGGCGCGGCGCGGACCAGCCAGTACATGACGTAGCTGCGGGGCAAAGAGCAAGGGGGTTGGGATGGGTCACGCCCAGGGTTGCACGGACATCTGACGGCGCGAGGCATCTTCCGAAGGCCACTGCACGTTTTGCCCAGCCTTGACCTGTCGACGCGCGCTCTCCAACACGACTCACAATCTTTGCCTTGCGGTGACACTATTACGGCATGAGTGTGACTTACCCTTCCCTGCGCTCACTCACGCCCCTTGCTCCGTCCAACCCGCCCTTCGCAATTGTCCCCTTCCCGTTGGCTCCACTGGTGCTTCGTGCCCACTGTCCACTTTCTATTGCAGCTAAGTACCTCAGAATATCAGAAACAGCGATCGCGACCACAGCCACCGACTTGCCGCTCTCCTGCCTTACCTTGCCTCGCCTCACCCTGTCTGCTATTCCTGTTTGCCTGCAACTGTATCAGGCCTATTTTGCCTACATCCCGCACCGCACCCGCTTCACACCTGCCCACTGTCCTCCCTCACGCTCACAGGCCGCCCGCCCGGCCCACGCCCTGACATTGCTCGTGAGCCACGACCCACCCTGGCGTGGAGTAGTGCGTGCCGTACAGGAAGGGCGGCACGGCGCCCTCGAACGAGTCGGTGGGCATGTCGTGGAAGCGGCGGCGGAACTCCTCCAGGCGGCTGGGGTTGAGCGCACCCACGGGCTTGGACAGGTCGCTGGGGTGTTTGGGCGAGGGGCGTTGGGCACGGATATCGGTGATTGTGAGGGGGTGTAATCGACACGCAAGCACTTGGGTCGCGGGTACAAGGGGCAAACCCGCAAGCGGGTTCTAGTTTCCCCCGACGCGTTGCCTACGCACCGGTAGTTGGCGGGGTCGTTCAGGTCCAGGGTGGGCGTCACGTAGTTGGCCAGCACCCAGGGGAACACCGGCCACTGCGCCAGGTCGTTGAAGCTGCGGCCTGCGGGCGTGGCGGTGGGAGAGCGGTGATGTGCACACGGTGGGGATGGAAAGACCAAGGGGACGTGTGGGGATCTGGGGGATGTTGTTGTGGCGGCGGCGCTTGACCCGTTTTGTTGTAACGGCAAGGACAGGCTCGTCGCACATCCAGGCCCCCAACTGAGGCCCCAACAAGATGAACTCATGCACCATGCCTCCGCAGCCCCTGGGCCCTAGCTCCAACCCCTATGTGCCTTCAGCACCCAAACCCCAAGACCCCTGCGCCCACCCGCCGCGAAGTTGAGGTACATGAGGTAATCGAAATTGGAGATGGATGCGCGCTGCCAGGCGGCTGTGACGCGGCGCAGCCACGGGCCCGCCGCCTCCAGCAGCAGACCGTTGGCTGCCAGCAGCGCGGAGGGCGTGGAGGGGCGGGGGGCGGCGGAGGGGTGGGGCGAGGAGGAGGGGTAGGAGGGCAGGCGGTGCGGCACGGCGCGGCCCAGCTCGGGCTGGGAGGTGAGTATGTGGCGGGCCGCCTCGCGATCCTGCTCCGACCTGGGGTAGGGGACAGTGTTGCAACGAACTCCTTCGCAACCATCTCAAATCGCAACCATCTCAAGGAGTACGAAACAGGTACATGTGCGATGGGGTATAACTGTGGCGCTTCGTGCAGGGGTTTGAGGGGGCCGCCCTGGGCTGCAGCAACGTCGGCGTATGCGACCGCTGGGGCGTAAGAGAGCACCAGCGCCCAGCGCAGGCACGGTGGTACGCTGGTGCCCTAGCACACGGTCCGACAGCTGTTATCACTGGTACAGCGCCAGGCGGTGCGGGACCGGCCCAGCGTAAGGCCAAAGTGGCCCACTCCGGCCCAAGCCCAGACCCTAAAGCCTGAACGCACCTGAAGGCAAAAAAGGCGCTGGGCGCGTCCCACAGCGGGCCAGACACCTCCACCGTGCCCGCAGCCTCAGCCGCCGCCGCGCCCCAGCCGCGCAACCCGGCCTCGAACTGCCCCTGCCCAGCGCCGTGTCCCGCGCCGTGTGCGTGTGGGTGCGGGTGCGGGTGAGGGTGTATGAAGAACAGCTCCAGGCCAATGGGCCGCAGGCTGCTGCGGCGGCGCGCCACGGCGGCGATGGCGGCCAGCGGGTGGCTCTTGACGGGGCAGTCGCCTGGCAGAGGATGGGGGACAGGAAGCGCCTACCGGTAGGATTCATGTGAAAAAGGGCTGGGGCTTGGAGGGTGTCTTGTAAGCGTCAAGTGTAAAGATGAAGCCGGTGGGGAAGCAAAAGCTACGGGAGCTACAAAACAAGGCAAGTGGACGATGAAACGGCGCGGGCCGCCCGTAGGCAACGTCGCAAAGCAGGCCGTTCAGTGGGGCTGGGATGCGCGCACCCCCAGTTCCCATTAGCTCCAGCGGCTGGAACGACATGCGCCATGTTCTTTAGCATGTGGCACACGTGCTGCAGGCTTGGCCGCTTCACCACCTACCCCTGGGCCACGCCTTTCGCTTTCCCACCGCGCCGCCCCTCCCTCCCACCCACCTAGCCATCCATTCACACACACCGGTAACACGCCGGCCCAATAGCAGCAGCTCTCTGCCACCCAGTCACAGCCCACACCCTTCCCTTCACCACCTCCTCGTGCCTCGTCCTCCACCGTACCGCTTGGGCCCCCTTGGCACTCCACAGCGCACAACAATCTCTCCATGTCCCCCTCACCCGCCACGTTGTGCAGCGGCTGGAAGTAGACGCGGCTGTTGGTGATGGCCAGGTGGCCCCGCTCGCGCACCAGCGGCGTCAGCGCCATGGCGGGGCCGCACCACAGCGGCCGCTCCGCGCAGTAGTCCACCAGGCGGGACAGGTCGAACGACACGCGGTCAAGGCGCTGCCGGGCCAGGTCCTGTGGTCAGGGAACGGTTGGCACGTGGGCCGCTGGCGGGAGAGCGGGGTTGACGAGGGCCGGTGCAGCGGTTAGAGAACAAAGCACGCCGCCGCGCCCAGCAAGCCGTAACGCCTTGCGCTACGCTTCCGACTAGGGCTCGCCAAGAGCCTGCCTGGAAGCCGCATTGGTTGTACCTCTAATTTCACGCACAAAGCGCACGCACACACGCGCACCTCCAGCATCGTGTTGCGCTCCTCCCTGGGCCGCCTGTGGATGGCCAGCAGCTCCGCCGCCTGCGCCAGCAGCGGCTGCAGAGGGGCGTACAGCGGCGCGAAGGCCCAGCGGGAGGCGGCCGCCGCCTCGCCGCGCAGGAAGGTGTACGGCACCTCCTCCGCGTTGGCGCGCATCAGCACCACCTCGCTGCTGACCTGGGGGCGGGCGACCGGGCGTGGCGGACGAGGGCGGGGGCATCTTGCGACGGGACAGCTGGGAGAGGAAGACATGTGAAGCGGCTGGAAGTGGCGGCCCAGCCTGCATTGCCTGTGTGCGCCACCAAGGCCATGTGCCCATGGCTTTACGAGCGAAGCAGGACTACTCATAGACACAATACCTTTCTGTCACGTGCTTTTTGGCAAGGAGTGTTGGTAGGCGGCATTGCGTCCAGACGTCTCATGTTCGCTGCTGCACTGCACACCCTCCGCCAGTAGCCAGTGGCCAACAGCATCGCAACTCTCGTGCCCCACGTCCTGTCTGTGACCCCTGCCACGCCTGCTTTGCCTGCCCATGCCTTCCGTGCTCCACCGCCGCACCTGCACCACCATGCTCGGGCCCCCGCCTCCCCCGCCTCCGGCCCCAGCCCGACCCCGCGTGCCCCCAGCTGTGGCTGGCAGCGCAGGTCCGCTGGCGATGGACGCAATGCCAGAGAACGGCAGCCTGTCGGAAGCGAGGGGTCGACGTGGAGACAAGTTTCGCGCTGTAGTAGGGTAAGGTGGGGATGGAAGGTTGCGGCATCGCTTTGTCGCTGCCAAGCGGGTTTCTCCCTGCACCTTGACGCTCCCGACACCTGCCCCTAGCCCCGTGCTCTGGTCCCACTCGGGCCGTTGGCCTAGGCCCCGCCCCTCCCCTCATCGCACGATGGCCACGCACCCTAGCCCTAGCCACCGGACCGTGCCACACTAGCCCCTCTCCTCACCGCACGATGGGCACGCGCACGTCGTCCGGCTCGAAGAACAGCGACCGTGTGCACAGCCGCAGCCTCCCCGCCACCTGCGGGGCGCGCTGCCAGTTGCCCCCGATGCGGTCCACCGGCCAGCCGCACAGCACCACCCAGTCCTGCGGGGACCAGCACAGCGCGGCATCGGAGGGCGAGGGACGGTACACGCCGTGGAATCGAGTGGCGTGGAGGCCTGGGCGATGGTCTGCAAGCTCCAACGCATGTGTCAACCCTGCGCTCCAGGCGCTTTGGAGTTACACACCATCGCCCAGGCATGGGTATGCGAACAGCACGCAGCCGCCACGCACTCCGCCGAAAGGGCCACGCTCAAAGCAAACGGTGCAGCAGTCCGCATGCCCACGGCAACGGCACGCTCGCTCCAGGCACCAACACGTCGCGGTGCCACTTGGACACGCCAATACGGTGTGCTTGCCTCCACAGCCGCGGCACAGACCACCGTCCATCTGCTGCCGCTGCCCTGCGGCCGCCCCACCTGCACGTAGTCTTCCTCCTCCTCCAGCAGCAGCAGCGAGAAGCGCCGCGCGCGGGCCGCCCGCACACTGAACATGGCGCCCGCGGTGATCAGCTCCCCCGGGCTCGCTCCCGGCACCACGCGCCGCCGCGAGCACCCGCTCCCCAATGTCCTCAGGCCCCTCCACCCGCTTCCCAAACCTGTCACACAGATCCCGGTTCAGCCCTGCCGCTGCCGCCGTCCTCGGCTGCACCTGCGCTGCTGCTATTGCTGCCGCTGCTGTGCGCCACCACCGCCGCCGCCAGCACCGGCGGCCAGGGTGGCACCACCGCCTGGTACTGGGGCCCTATGCGCGGCTTGCGCGGCTCGGCCCGGCCCTGGATCTTGCTGGTGGTCAGGCGCACCGCCTTGAGGCCGCGGTGCAGCACGTCCACCGCGCCGCCAACCTCGCCTTCCTGACCGCTGCTGCGACCCCTGTCAACAACGTCGTCAAACTCCCCAGAGCCCAGAGACTGGGACAGGGAGCGCTGCTGGAGCAGTGCGGCCGTACCCTGCGCGGGCCCCTGCTCGCCTCGGGCCCCGTCCTCGGGGCCGTGCTTGCGAGAGTGGGTGGCCTGTTCCGCACTCCTGGTGCTGCTGTCTAGGCTGCCGACGCTAGCAGCGCTGGTGATGTCACAGCCGACCTGTGCAGGCTCTGCTACGGCGGCGTGGGGAGGGAGAGCGCCGGCCGTGCCTGCAGGACCCTGGGCTGCAGCTTCCGCAGCGTCCGGGTGGCGTGGCGAAGGGGAGCCTCCAGGTCCTCCCGCAACGCAGGCAGAGAGCCGGCGCTTGTGCGCAAGGGTGTAGCGCGCCTTGGGGGGCAGCTGGAAGCTGCTGGACAGGGCTGGGAGCTCGCAGGGGGCGAGCGCGGCGGCAGCAAGGGTTGTTCGGTGCTCTGCTGCGGCACCGGTGTCGGGATACTGCAGAGCGTCCTGATTATGCACGTAGCCAGTCTCGCTCATAGGACAAAAGCAAAATTGGCCGGTCCGGTGAAAGGTCATGCACAGGACAGGCTCCGGTTCGCGATCAGGTAAGCCTGTGTCTAGGTTGTGGCATGCTCTGAATGCATAGGCAGTGTGGCGGTCGCTTGCTCTCGTGTGTGTGCCTTTAGCTAAGCTCGCCAAAAAAACTGGTATGTTGGTTGGTTGAGTGGCATGGCAGAACCCAGCGCACGTCAGGAAGCAAACTAACTGCATAGGGTGATGTGTCAGAATCAGTGGCTGCTGCAGTTGCCTAGGAATTTATAACTCATAATAACGCGAACGTGTCAACGCGAAGCAACATGGAGTCCCCTGATTGGAAAGAGCTGGCGCTCAAGCACGTAGCGCCTGGCTTAGGATGTGTAATAGCCTTCTTGATGTAAGCTAGCCATGACTTGAAGCACCTTGTGCGTTGGACGTACCAGCACTAGCTGACGATGGAGAGCTTTGCCCTGCAAGTGGAGCGCATTGTAGTAAAACCAACTACTTCCGCTAATACCGAACATTGCTTAGGTATTTGCCACTGGGCCTCTTTGCATATTCATTAGCAGCACGTGCCGCGCGCTCGCGCCGATACCTTCCCGTCGACGTGCCCCACGCCCCGCGAAATGCCCTCAGGTTCTTCAGCCCGTTCAAAGCAGTTATGCAAATACGACAAAACAAGTTCCTCGGAGTAAGTCCTCTGGTGCGAGCATTTACACGGGGGACGGGGGTCTCCCTTGTGTTGCCCACCGGTGCACTTGCCGGGCAGGCCCTCCCACTCATCCATTCCCTGCACCCCGCATTCACAAACGCCACGTCCACTTGAGTGGTCCAACTAGAGGCCAGTTGGACAAGAGTCTTCACCCCAACGACCGTCCGGAATGGTACCGCCGCTGCTTCACACCATCACAGCCCGCACGCTCACCCCGCACGGCCCCGCTCCACCCCCTCAGGACCTCAACCCGCTGCCCCTGGTGGCCATCATAGCCAACTGCACCGGGTGGCTGCTGTACGGCTGCATCCTGGCCGACCCCTACGTCATCGCCGCCAACTGGCCGGGCCTGCTGCTGGGCATCTTCATGACAGTCACATGCTACGGCTTCGCGGACCTCAAGGTGTGCCGGGGGCCCCGGGGGAGCGTGGCGCCGGGGGCCTGTGCGCAGGCCTATGCACTGCTGTGAGGCTCAGCTGCGTGGCACGCAGCGTGCCGGCCTCGACCGTAGCGTGCAGGCACGGCATCCTGAGACCCCCACCAAACAAGCCGGCCCAGACACCTTCCCACGAAACCCCGTGACCCATTGCTGAGCAGAGCTGGCAACGCGAACCTCGGCTGACGCCGCCCCGTACACCTGCTGGCCCCACAGCACCCAACCTCTGATTAGCTTGTTGCTGTACGGCTCCTCCCTCCCCGCCCCCTACCGCCTCAGGCCCGCGACCTGATGCTGGGAGCGCTGATGGGGTTCAGCCTGCTGCTGAGCGGGGTGGGCATCGTGGTGTCGCTGTTCGTGGAGGAGTACGCCAAGCGGGCCACGATAGCGTGAGTGGAGCGGGGGGCAGGAGTGGCAGGGGGGCGGGACGGGCAGGGCCAGCAGGTAGGCTCGCCAGGGAGTGTCGTAGCGTAATCACCTACCGGCGTCTGTGTAAGTGTGCTGGTCGCGTGGCGATCGAGGTGCACAGTGAGGGCACGGAGGCACCCAGTGCACCGCCGCAAGGCAGCTGCTAAGACTCGGCGCATTTGCACACAGGTGAGCAGTGCGCTGCGGAATCCTCGACAAGACAAGACTTTAGTTAAGTCCATCGTACGCCGTACGGCACAGCCGCATGGTACGCGGTCCGGAGTCCGGCACATCTTCAGTATCTTGGGCACTTGCACACGACAGGCGTCAATTGTTGCTCGTCTAAGAAGCGAGGCGGTCAGGCCTACTCACGACTGAACACGTATGGTCATTTGCGAGTATATATACGTGTGTGCCTTGCAAGCGCATCGGTGTGTGGGTACACCACGGGGAGTGTGTGACGGGAGGGGAGTGGTTGGGGTGCTGGCCGAACGCCACGGCACATTAGCAAGGCAATGCAGGTGAACGGAAGGCCACACGCACAGCTCGCCGCCGGGGTGCGGCCTGCATGCACCCCTGGGCCGACCCTAGTGAGGTGCGACACTGCTGCGCGGAGGCGGCCAAGGAGCAGAAGCCACGCTAGCAGCCGTTGGCTGGGCCAGAAGCATGTGTAACGGCAGCACAAGCCTGCCATCCCCCTCTCAGCCCGTACCTCGGCCCCGGCTTGCCCACCCGTCCACTCCCTCCTCCCCGCCCCCGCAGCGGCTACACCGCTGTGGGCATCCTGCTGTGCTACTACGCCGCCCCGCTGTCCACCATGGCGGAGGTGCTGCGCGCGCGCTCCTCCGCCTCGCTCTACGCGCCCACCAGCGCCATGAACACACTCAACGGCCTGCTGTGGGTGGCGTACGGCACGGTGAGCGGGGGCGGAGGGGCGTGTCCGTGTTGGACTGCCTGGGGATGCGTGGGCGCTCTGTGGGCTGGGTGGGCAAAGTGTGGGATGTTCCTGCCACAGTAGCGGTTCTAACACGGCCTCTTGCGCCACTGCCCGCCGCCACATTCCCGGCTCCTCAAGCGTCGTTCTCACTTTCTATCTCTCTCCCCTCTTGTCCCCACCGCCACAACCCCACCACCACCAGGCTGTGGGCGACCCCTTCATCGCGGTGCCCAACGCCATCGGTGCCACCTTCGGCGTCGTGCAGCTGGGCCTCATCCAGGCCTTCCCAGCCAAGAGGTGAGGCAGCGGAGCAGGAAGGGCGCCGCCGCCGGGTCGGGCGCTGGGGACTGACAGGGTTGTGCGAACAAGGGAAGCGCGGGAGGCATAACAACATCCGCAGGGTACCGGTACCGGCGGTCCCTGTGGGGTACGCGTAAAACGCGAGAAACCGTGTGAGGCGTCAGGGAAGCACGGAAACCCCTGTGGGGTACAGGCATAAGGAGGCACGTCTAAACGATACCGACGTTCTGATCAGGGGTTTCGGCGCCGCCATGCAGTTGCTGCCCGTACCTACTCGGCGGTCCACGCATCACCGGGTGCCTCTCATCCTATCCTTGTACGCTGGTGTCGCGTATGCCCCAAAAGCTGGCCTGTGTGGTCCGCGCGGCTTGCACCCCTGGTTGCAGGTCGCCGCCGTCGGCGGTTGAGAGCCAGGAGCCCCTTATCCATGACACCCACTCCGCGTAAAAGGCGCTGGCTGCATCATGATGGTTGGGGCATCTCGTTGGTAGGGGTCTGGACCCAAGGGGTATGGATGCGGTGCTTGCACATAGTTGCAGATTTCGATGGGCTCCGTAGATTCTGGCTGCATGGCCTGCTGTCTGCAACCTAACCATAGTTGATAGGTGGTGCGGTGCCAATGAAGCGCTCAGTGGGAGAGATGTCGACTGGCCTGGTTGCGCACGTGCTGGGTGTTGCTAGGTTGGCCGACGAGTTTTGGGGAATATTGCATTTGTGACTCTGTGCATCGAGGCCAAAGGCAAAAGGCTCATGTGTTGCACGAGAGTGCTGGGTATGCATTCGGCAGGGCCTCCGTCTGCTCGCCGTCAGCGAGTACCAGTGGAGCTGACTCGGTGAGGACCATGGGAGGACCGTCCCCTGGTGAGGACCGTCCATGTGCCGCTCTGCTGAGGTTGACGACAACGATATGCCGCGCTGCATCATTACAAACTGTTACTTTGCATCATGGCATCAATAGATTCGTCCACTTTAGCCCTGTACAGTCTGGCTCACCGATGATACCTTGGTAGGCAGGCACCAATGGGGGGTCTTGGGTCCAAGCCCAACACCACGCCCCATGGACACTGTCATATATACTACAAAACGTATCATGTGTCGCCTACTCAGGACTGAACACGTATGGTCATTTGCGAGTATATATACGTGTGTGCCTTGCAAGCGCATCAAGGCCACGCGCTTCGCGTCAGGGAGCTGGCTACAGCAGCTTGCGTTGCCGTACAGCCGCTGTACCGCATGCGGGGAATTGCAGAGAATGTCTACCTTCCACTCGACAGCAGTCAACAATTCACACATAGCTTCGAGGCGGGACGCGCTAGACTAAGCCTACACGCATGCTACTCGGCCCTCTCGCGCGGTGCCTTGACAGCAATACCCACACAGATATATGGACTTGCTCGTCCCTGCAATGCGCGCGACCGCTTGCCAGCCCCCTCAACGCGTCAAAACCAAAGTCCACGCCACAAAACGAGGTCCAACTCGCTACTCTACCACCGCCGCTAGGTCACTGCCAGCCAGGACCTCACAAGTGCACGGCAGCAACCACGCCGCCGCCCTGGGCTTATGCTATAGCCCACCGGCGGGGCGCACGCAGCACACAGTCTGGCCAGCTCCAGCTCACCACCAGCAGGGGATGCCCCTGACCAGCAGTGCCTGCCGGACCCCGCCACTTGTAATGCCTGCGGGACTACATATGAGGCAGACGGGCACACCAGCATCTTGTCCGCACCTTGCCACGCCACGTGTCACTGCGCACACACCAGCATGCACGCAGTACCGCGGGCTTATCACTCCTGCAAAGACCCACAAGCACGCGCAGGTCCCTAGCCCAACGGCCTCTCGCACAAGTGAGATCACTCCCACACGTCCTGCTGCCCCTTATCCAACACCACTTCAAACCGTACACTCATCAGAACTCGTAACACCAACAAGTGCACGCACCGTCGTTGCACGCGCCTGTTACAGCGGCCAGGAAATGCCACACGAGCGCTCGTGACCTCTCCTCCCGATACCGGATCTACGCAAACCACTTAAACGCACTCGGCACACGGTGCCTCACAGCTCACATCCAGGAACCCGCAATGCTCCTCCCTGGCTTCAAAATGGAGGCGCCACTCAACTCGCCACACAGCATTCCACGCCGCTCTTTCACTCATCACCCCGCCACCGCGCCCCACAGCGCTCCACTACGCTCGCAAGGTCCCGGCCATGACGTATGACCAAGCTCCCAGCCCGCCGGAACGCAATGTTAGCCGAGTAGCACAACGGACGCCCCTGCGCACACCCTTAGCTCCCTCCCACCAGTTTAAGACTGGCACATAGGCCATTGAACGCAGCCCCAAACAGGCCACGCCTCCTCTGTTCGCTTGCACCGCGCAGCATGCCCATGGGACCCGCCGGAAATGGCAGGCCGCACTAGCCGCGCCTGTCCCTCCTCATCCGCTCCTCATACACTCCACTCCTCGGCACTCCGCAGCCTTGGACCCACACGCCCCTCCTCGCACCCTTTCTGCGCCCTCATTTGGCTACGCCTCCCCTCGCCCTCCCTCATCTCGCCTCGCCACTCCAGCTCCTACCCCTAATTGAATAGACAACGCATACCGCGCACGGGTACCAGACGCCTGCGATATGGAAGCGGAGCCAGGCACACAGCCGAGGCACCATCTCGCGCTCGTTATTGGTTAGTCTGCAACGGTCTGCACGGTCTCACCCTCCAGCTACCTGCACCAATATCACAGTCCTACAAGGCCAAAACATAGCTGTAATAGCTTATGGCCCCACAATTTTGCACGACCGGTGCGGCAAGAGCAAAGCTGTTGACAACGGTCTCACTGCCCCTCGCAGCAATTACGGCATGATGACGCGTCTTTCCCACTGCTGTTAGGCTTTTCTCTGCCTGCTAGGTGCTCTCAAGTACGTGCTTGAAGCCCGCTGTTCATCGGTGTTCCAGAAGTGGTGTGATAAACAGCGGGTGCGTGGGCCGACTGCCATCCAACTGTGACGGCGTGTCATCTCGGTGGCCTGCAGGCTGCAGCTGTGTGCGATACCCCTTCCTGCATGGCACACGAGCGCCACCGAGGCGCCCTGCCTCACCACGCACATGTCCAACATCGTTTAAAGCTACCCCTGCGCAGAGCGCTTACGCGGTGGGCTCTGCGGCCCCTCGCTTCCCGTTGGGTTTGAGCTGGAAGGCCGCTTGCCCAGTGCCTGCGGATGCGCACCCCCAACAGCTGCCGGCGAAGACTCGCGCACAGAGCTTGGCAGCACAATGTCCGCATGCTGGCTGAGGGTCATCTCGTTCGAGCCCCGCTCGTGCCCCGGAGCTGACCCCGAGCCCTGGCCCCGGTCGTGCCCGGGCCCCTGCCCCCGCTGCGGCGGGACGCTTCCGGGAGCCTTAAGGCTGTCGAGCCCCCTGTCTTCGCTGCCACCGCCGCTGCTGTACGACGGCCCGATCGCGGTCGCGGCGGTGCTGGAGGTGAAGCCGCCACCGTTCCCCCGGGCAGCCGCGAGTGCCGCCACCGCCGCCGCCGCCACCGCCGCCGCCGTGCCGGCCCCGGGGGCGCCCACCAGCTCGCTGCCGCTGTCCTGTATGGCAGCTCGCCGCCGGCGGCCGCTGGTCGACGGCGGCTCCTCTGACGGTGCCGCCGCTTCCTGCGGACCCACTGACGCCAGCCGTACGTTATTACTGGCGGCGCCGCCGTGGCCCCCAGCCGCGTGGCCCCTGCCGGCCGCCGCTGCCGCCACGGCGCCGTCCGCTCCAGGTACGCTTGCCGTTGACACAGGCACCACCGCTGCTGCCGCTGCCAGAGCGGCCGCCGCCGCTTCCGCCGGGTCTTCAGCAGCCGCAAAGCCCACCAGCGGCTGCCCGACCTGCTGCTGCGCCTGAGCGAGATGCGTCAGCTGCTGCGGGTATGGCGGCAGGGCTCCAGTCGCAGCCACGGCCGCCCCACGGAAACCGAGGCTTGCAACGCTTGGCAACGGCGCAGAGCGGGTGGGGGCGGGCACCAGGACCGGCGCCAGCAACATGGCAGGGTGCCCTGGCGGATGCGCTTTAATGGGCTTGGGTCGCCGTACCAGCGGCGCCTTGGAGCCTTCACTGGCGTTGTCGTCCGCCACCGCCGCCGCCATGCGCGCCAGGGTGGACAGCGGGGAGGACTCGCCACCCTCGACACGCTCGCCCGCAGCGGCGGCGCTGCCGCCAGCATCACAGGGGCTACCCGCAGCGGCAGGACCCAGCCCCAGGGCCAGCACCAGCGGGCTGGGGATGCCGGCAGCGCCGCCGGGAGGTGCCCCGGCTGCAGCAGCAGCAGCGGCGGTGGCTGACGCAAGCGCATAGCTGCTGCCGATCTCGGGCTGACTGACAGCTCGGAGGAGGCTGCTGGCCGCAAGCTGTTGGTAGCGCTTCTTGGGGGGGCCGTCGGCGGCGGTTGCGGCGTGCGGTCTGGACGGCGCGGCCTGACCCGCGGCGGCTGCTGCGGCCGCCCCCGCGCCGCTGAGCCCCAGCGCGTCTAGGGCCGCCAGGCCCAGCGCCGCACCCCCCTGGGCGGCGGTGCTGGCCGCGCTGGCCCAGCGGTGGTGCTGTTGAAGCTGCACTTCCTCGGCATGATGTTGCTGTTGCTGTTGCTGTTGCTGCTGCGCGGCCACCTCCTTGACCACCGCCATAAGCTGTAAGTACGCAGAGGACAGGCCGACCGCGGCAGAGGACTGGGCGGGGACCACGCCGGCTGACCCAGCTGGTGACGGCGCACCGGCCGCAGGGAGCGCGCCCTTGCTCGTGCCCCCACCGCCGCCTCCGCTGGCACCAGCCACGCCCATGTGCGTCGCGGCGGCGGTCGCAGCGGCCGCCGCAAGGACCGCCGCGGCAGCCTCCCCCTCAATGCCACCCTCAGTGCCCGACCTCAGGACAGATTGGGGTGCAAGCTCCAGGGTTTGCAGCAGCTGCAGCGTGCTGCCCTGTCCGTACCCGTGCGCCAGCCGACTCAAAGCCGCTGCCAGCACCCCTCCAGGCTCTCCAGACACCGCTGCGGCTCCCCCTGCCGGCGCGGAACCCTGCTGCGGCTGACCCTGCTGCGGCTGACCCTGCTGTTGCTGCTGCTGCTGCTGTGACGCTGCCCGCGTTGCAGCGCCCAGCAGCGGCAGCGGCAGACCATGCTGCAGCGTGCTGGCGGCAGCGGTGGCGGCGGCGTAGAAGGGCTGCGCGGCGGCGCTGGACGTGGCCATGGCCTGCTGGGCGAACGAGGGCGGCTGGCCGGCCTGCAGCTGGGAGAAGGTGGGCAGGGGCAGCGGCAGGGCCTGCGCGTGCAGCTGCGCGAGGACGCGCTGCACCTGGCTCAGCTCGCCGCCGCCGCCGTGGGCGTGGCCGCCGCTGCCCTGGCTGTTGGCGCTGCCTCCGTTGGGTGGGCCGGGCAGGCTTCCGCCGCCACCTGAGGGAGCGAGGGGCAGTGAGTGTAACGGACGCAGCTGGTTAGCAGCTTGATGATATAACAGGTAAATGCGTCTGTACTAGATGGCGTGCTGGTAAGTCATAGTACAACGTCGAGGTACAGCAGAAAGGCACTGCGGTGTGGTACGGAAAGGCCCTGCCAAGTCATGACGCAGGCTGGGCGACCTTAACCTACGCACCTCGTGTTTGCGGTACCCTGAAGGCAGAGCCCGCCACTTGTCCCAAAGGTCGGTCGGGGCCGGCCAGCGCGCCAAGGCTAAGCAACCCGTCCGGCCGCCGCAGCCGCCCGGCGCCGCCACCGCCACCGCTGCCGCCAGCGGCATTGCCGCCGCCAGCAGCGGACCCGCCGTTGGGTCCGCTCCTGCCGGCGCTTGCAGTGGGCCTAGCAGCCAGGCTGTCCTTGGGGCCGTCACCGCTGCCGCCGCTGCCGCTGCCCACATTGCCGCTGCCGCTGCCTGCCTTGCCGCTGCCTCCGCTGCCGCTCCCGCCGCCCTCCTGCCCCCCGTCACCGGGGGCCCCCGCGAGGCCGTTGTTGTCCTCCTCTTCGGAGCTGGGCGGCCGGGCGCCGATGCCGCTGGCGCCGTTCCCGTGCTTGTCCTGCGTCTCGTGGTGCGCGGGATAGCGACCGGCGTCGTAGGCGGGCGAGCGGATGGGGGCAGCGCGCAAGGACGGCGCGTGCGTGTGGTGGTGGTGATGGTGGTGGTGCTGGCTGGTGCCGTTGGCTGTGGGACAAGGCGAGAGGGAACAGGGTGTAGGTAAGTTGGAAAGAATACACTTACGTACGCATGGCTCCTGGTGGTCCTGGTCATTGTGTGGACAACTGAGAAACGGTCGGCAGCGAAAGGGAGATGGCAGACTGCGTGAACCGCATGTTTTTACACCGGAACGAGCGGTCTTCTCAACACCAACCGGTTCTTCATACGAGCGCAAAGTACACCTTCTGGTCTTACCACTGCTGTGGCCGTTGCCATTGGTAGTTGGGTTGTTGCTGTCCTTGACGCTGTGGCCATTGCCGTTGCGGCCGCTGCTGCCGTTGCCATTGCCACTGCTCCCGTTGACGTTGCCACTGCTGCCGTTGCGGTTGCCAGAGCTGCCGTTGCCGTTGCCTCCGCTGTGGCCGTTGCCCGAGCTGCCGTTGCCGTTGCCCTGGGAGCCGCTGCCGCTTCCGTTGCCGTTACCGTTGCCGTTGTTGTGGTTAGTTGGGTTGGACCCTTGGGCCTCACTGCAGTGGCGGGTCGCGGGCGAGAGGAGCGGAGGGTTCAGCAAAATGCCTGCAAGTGCTACAGTAGTGAAAGCTGTTGGCGCTGTTGGGTGTGCGTCACACATGAAGCCTAGAGGCCTGCCACCGAGCCACCGTCCAGACACCGAACGCCACGCCTGGCCAGCACAAACGCAAGGACTCGACTGCGAGTAACGGACCCCAAAGGCACCAACCGGCAGCCGACGTCACAATACTCAACCAGCCGCCACCCCCGGTAACCAAGCAAGTGCAACATACACGCCCCGAGGACGCATCGCTTGCCACGTGTACGCAAGCCACTCCCCAGCAACAGACAATAGGAATTCCTATTCGCACCCGCACAGGAAGCAAGCACGCCAACAGCCTGCGCCGCCATAATGGTTCCTCACCCGACCACCTTAGCCACCAGCCACGACCATCCAGCTCCAATCGACAGCTCCCGCTCCGCATCCGCAACCAGCTCCACGAAACCACCTACCACCCTTTCCAGCTCCGACACGCGTAATCGCATCCGCTTCCACACGCGCTTCACCACGCGGGCCGAGCGGCCCTGGTCCCGCCCCCAGCCCCGGCCCCGCGCGTGCAGCTCCCTACCACCCCCTGACGCCCACCGGTTCTCAGTGACGTCGTTGCGCTCCGCCCGCATGGCGCTGTCGCTGCCGTTGGTGTCGGAGCTGCCGCGCCCGCCGCCACCGCCGCCGCCGCCACCAGCGCCGTCGGCGCTGCCGCCGTCAGCGCGGTCTGCCACAAACTCTGCACCCCGCTGGCAGGCGTTGTCGTGCAGCGGCGGCGAGCCGGGGGCGTGGCGGTGGCGCGGCACCTGGGACTCGCTGAAGCACGACGGGGAGGCGGAGCGGGCAGCCTGCAGGGCACAACGCAGCCGTACAACAAGGCCAGCACAAGCATAAATATCCGTCTCCTCAACGTTATACAGCATCATCTCTACGGCGTGCCTCTACCGATGGTAAGGAACACGAGTTCTCTGGCACAACGACATTCCAAGTCCCCAGGTGCACATGTACCTGGCTCGGCAAAGTGAGACCAGCTGAGGCATACCATACACCACGGCCCAAGTCAGGACCACGCTGACCCAACTTCTCCCACCTTGTTGTGCTGGTCGCGATCTCTTTCCCGTTCCCGATCTCTATCGCGTTCCCTTGCTGTATCCTTGTGGTGCGAGTGGCCCTTGGCGCGTCCGCCGCCTTGTCCGCCGGGGGCGCCTCCGCCGCTGCCCGTGCCACGCGTGCCGTGGCTGTGGCCGTGACTGTGCGCGCGGCCACAGCCGTGGGCGCCGTGCCCCTCGCGCAGGCCGTGCCCGTGGCCCACGTGCCCATGCCCCAGGCCGTGCGTGTGCACGTGGCCTGACGCGGCGGCGGCGGCGGCGGCGGCAGCTTGGGCTTGACGGCCTGCGTCGAGGATACCTGCAAGCAGGGGTGGAAGCAGGAGGTTGCGCAGAGAGTCTGGAGCCGCTCACAAATAGTGCGACTAGTCATCCGATTCAGGAGTGCAGCACGCATCGAGAATCCTGAGCATGTATCGCTATGTAAGCTGTGCCTGTCCATGCTTCTACATGTTGGGGTTGGCATCATGGGTCGACATAAGCTGCTTTGCACACAAGCACTGCCAAGCCGGCTGGCTTCGCGCCTCCGTACTCACCCAGCAGCTGCCAGTACTGGGCGGTGGCGGTGAAGTCGGCTAGGGTGCGAGCCTGGGCACCGCAGTCCTGCAGTGGCCAGGAGCGTCATGGGTAACGGCGGGTCGGTAGGCGGCGAGAGTCATACAACGCAGGGAATGTGATCCAAGTGCATGCGGCGGTCCACAGTCATCCGAGGCCCTCGGTGCCCTGAAGGGCATGGGTCGCAGACTGCCTCGCACCCCCAACGACCTTCAACACCCCGCGCATCCCGCCGTCGGCCCACCTGCTGGCCCTTGTTGTCGTGCCGGTTGCTCTGCGCGCCCTGATCCTCCGCGCCCGTGCCCCCGTCCGGCCCGGTGGTGTCCTCCTCCCCGTCGCCCTCTCCCTCTTCCTCTCCATCCGCCTCGACCTCGGCCTCCACCTCCCCTCCCATATCCTGCTCTCCCTCGCCCTCCCCGTCTTCGACCTCCGCGTCCTCCCGCTCAGTGCCCGCCTCGCCGCCCTCCTGCTCATCCCCATCTCCATTGACCTCCCCATCAATGTCCATATCCGTGTCCCGATCCCGCGCCGCCCCTCGCGACCCGGGCCCGTCCGCCGTGGCCCGGCCGTCCTCGCCCTCGCCCTCGCGCTCTGTGACCACGCTGTTGCCGTCCGACCCACGGGACTCCTGCGCGCCGCCGCCCACGCCACGGCCCAGGGTCCCCACATGCCCCATGCCCAGCCCTCCCATAAGCGCCACCTGGTCCAGGTCCTCGCCGTCCGTGGTGGTGGCCGTGGCCTCGGCCAGGCTGCCTACCAGGGCCTAGGGGGGGCAGCAAGGGGAGCATGGGGGTTGGCGGAGCGGGACAGGGTGCCACGGGGAACCAGCGGGCAGAAGGCTGGGTTACTAGGTGAGGCTTAACAAGGGCAACAAGAGGCTGCATGAGCCGCTGAGTCGTGTGCCATCACGCCGTGGGTCACCGACAGGGCAAAGAAAGCTCGGTAGGTGCTCTGTAGGTGCCATACAAGTAGAAATCAAAGGCTTTTGGAATGCCAAGAGTCAGCGCGGTCCCTATAGCATGTTAAGCCCTTACAGGTGAGCTGGCGCGCCCGACCCCACTGCCTACAGCCCCCACCTGCTGGTGCCCGCGCTCTAAGCCGTGGTGGTGATGGTGGTGGTGATGGTGGTGGTGCGTGTGGCGGTACAGGTCCTTCTGCTGCCCGTGCTGCGGCCAGAAGTTGCCGCCGCTGTTGCCCGCAGACTGGGGCTGTCCGCCGTCCCACGCCCGGGAGGCGTGCAGGTGGCCGACAGAGGGGTTGGAGCCCCACCCCATGCTCTGCGGGGGGGGGGGGTGCGATGACACACAGAATAAGATTATGTGATGTATTCCGGTAAGGAAGCTGCCTGGCACGCATGATGTCCGTAAGTCCAACCCCGTATGCATGAAGGCAGTAAAGGGTCAGCGTGCAGGGCCCACAAAATGCGAGGGTAATGCGGCCGTAATACCACGCCTAACGCAATCCTGCCCCCTCACCTCCAGCGCCGGGTTCTGCAGCGTGATCTGCGCCAGGAGCGACGGCGGCAGCCCGAAAAAGGGAAAGCCCTGCGGCGGGTGGGCCTGCGGATGCGGAGGACCGGGCGGGTAGGCGCAGTCAGTGTCGCTTAAGCGTCATGACTCATGTGCCTTGCCATGCGGTATAAAGTTTTGGTGCAGGCAAGAGGATTACGCAGGACAAGCTCCCGGTCAAACTCCTTTACGCCCCGACTGTTCCCCACCTGCAGGTGCGCCTGGACCTGCTGCCCCGCCGCCGCCACCACAGCAGCCGCGGCGGCGGCGGCGGCAGCGGAGGCAGCGGCCGCCACGGCCGCCACTGTCGCCTCCGTCACCTCCGCCAGCGGCATGCCCGTGTTGCCGCTGACCGGCGGCGTCAGCTGCACGGCAGGCTGAAGCTGCAGGTGCAGCTGCTGCCCCTGCTGCTGCTGTTGCTGCAGCTGCTGTGTGAGCGGCAGCAGCTGATGCTGCAGTTCGCTGCTGCCGGGCACGCCAGACGTGAGCCCCAGGCCCAGCGCTAGCGCCCCCAGCTGCTGCGAGGAGCGGGGGGCGGCGGGGAGGGACAGCTTGGACTGCTGCTGCTGCTGCGCCGCCATGATGCCGGTGCCCTGGCTGGCGGCCCCGTTGACGCCGCTGACGTCGGCCATGCCGCTGCCGCTGTTGTCGGCACCGCTGGGCTGCTGCTTGCGAGGGTACGGCCGCATGGGCTTGCGCTTGGGGCGAGGGGGCGGGATGTTGATGGTCTCGCCTGTGGGGCCGGCAGGGGCGGAGCGGTGGATGGCGGCAAAGGCGGAGAAGTGTGGAGAACGCATGTGCGCTTCGGATGCCAATGGGCGTTTTGGGTTGAAGGAGCGCCAGTCAGCAAGGGCTGTGTGCGTGCCAGCAGGGCGGTAAGCAATGGGAAAGCGCGCAGTAGCAACGCAGATAGCTTACCCATGGTCCCGGGGGTGGAGCCATCCTCAGTCGACGCAGTTTCCTTGTTCTTCTCGAGCTTGTTCATAAACTTCTGTGCGTGGCTGCGGATCTGCACCGCCGTCTTGGTCCCAACGTGCTCTGCGAGTCCGACAAAATGGCACTTATGAAAAGCGCTGTTACTCCAGGAAACGACACGTGTACAGTTCAGCAATGCATGAGGGTGGCCATTTACTGGTGAAGCAGCGGCCTGCGCCCACACGTTGCGCCTACGTACGCTCCACGGGTCAAAGATCAAACCCAGCACACCCCACCTTCAATCTTCCTCCACGCTCGTCCGTACTTCTTGATTGCTTCAAGGAAACGTTGGTGCTCCTCATCAGTCCACCTCTCTCTTTGCTTAGTGATGATGTAAGGTTTACGAGCCTGCGGGGCGTGGGTTAAGCAGGAGGGGAGCATTGCCAATCACCAGCAGGGTTGCGGGTAAGGGCAGGGCTTGCGCTTGTCCGCAAGCAGCTATCGAAAACGGCCAGCGCAAACAAAGTAAAAATGGAAGGCATTGCGTCTAGAACACCAGGAATAATTGTTCCTCTCCGCATAGGTCAAGTCCTATTGGCCACTTCAACAGAGGTCCATTTCCCCAGAAATAGACAGATGGCCTAAGGCAGCTTCGACGCTGTGAGCAGCGCACGCGCGCCAACCACTTACCTTGACTTTATGGGCGCCTGTAAGAGCGTGTTGATCTACGCATACTGTTGAAGGAGCCTGCTGCGCCGAGGTTACTGCGACCGCTGACGCCCCCGCCAGCAGCCGCTCCCCGGGCGCCGGTATGGCGCCCGGGGCTAGGTTGGGGCTTTTAGCCTCCTCCATTAACGCTCGAGAGCATTTCCCAGGCGCCGAGATTGCGAAGTCTTGGCGACGCGGCCGCCCTCCCAGGTAGCAGATGACTTTCAGTTAGGGTCCTTCGACTGTGAGTGTTGGCTGGGCGTCCGAAGGGTGTGTGTGTGTGGCTGGGTCTACCTAGCGCGCGCGTGTGAGCCATGAGTTGAGTTTTTTTGCGGTGCAATCTGCCACACCATCGGATCGCACCGGATCGAATTGGCTCGTCCACTATCTGATACTGCGTTTTCGTACCACTGGCCCAGTTGGCCACATTCAGAAACGTAGACACGACGCACTGGACGCGACTACCTGTGGCTTGAACAATGACTTCTTTCCAAATGTCTGTCCTTAGTGGCCCTCGGTCGCGGCCTGCAGCGCCTCCGTCGAAAAGGTACCCGCTTTATTCTGGCGACAGTCGCAGCGAGCCACGAGCCGCAAACCCGTCCACCGCGCCGGGGACATCCTAGCACGTCCGAATACAGCCAGATGGACTTGGAAGCCATGTTTGCGAGTAACTAGGACTTGACCGCCAGTCACCGCTCTGCGCCTGAGTGTTGCGCCTCTGCGCCAGGTCATCATCCAAGCACGGCACAATCCTGAATTCTTAGGCGTCAGTGCGCAGCCATATGCATCTGTGATCCCGGCCGCACGCCAGGCAGGATTAGGGCCTCGGGCATTTATGAGGGCCCCCCCCCCCTCCGCTTCCACCAGCAGGGGAGCCAGGTAGGGGCGCCCCTTCCCTTACGTGTGCCTGCCGGTGACTGCTGTCGTGCTGTGGCCCTCCTGCTTTGTTGAGCTGCCGGCCAACACGGCACAGTGCTTCCCAGCCACACTCCGGGCCCTGGCGGCGCCGTTAGGGCTGCTCTTATCCACCCGCCGCTTAGAAGGTTACGCCCAGATTACACCACGGATAACCAATACCAAATTACGGGACGGGCTGCTGGCTTGTTACGCAGCAAAGTGCTCTCATGCCACTCCCTGGACCCTGGAAGCCTGGATCCGTTCACCTCTTTGCCGCATCCACTAGCCAGTTGCATGCGGGACAACCCAGGGTGGGGAACTCCTGGCGCTCTCCTGGTGGGGAACCTACCCATTCCAATAGTTGTGACTATGCGGGAGAGGCTAGCCTTCCTGCCCCTCTTTCTCGTCCTGGCCATCGGGATCCGCTACGTCGTCCTTGACCTTGATTGTGCCTTGCACAGACCTGACCGAAACTGGGGAACACGACACCCGAGCGGTTGGACACAGGGGGGTGAAAAAAGGGGATGGTAAAGGGCATGGCATGGGCCCTGCGCGCAGGGCCGCAGGACCACTGCGCCGTACCATGGCTGTTCTGCAGACAGCGGCCTTCGCTTCCATCAAAATTGACGCCACCCTCCGCCACCCCACGAAAGTCACTTCGGTCCCGGATACTATGAGCGCGACCAGGTGGCCATGGCTAGAGTCCAGTCTAACAACTCCTGGTGCCATGCGGTGTCCAGCACAAAAGCAGCCAGTGACACTACGCGCACATGCTAAGGCGTGTCCCAAAGCCCCGTTGCAACGCGGCCCAACAGACCGCGTCCACAACAAGAGAATACACCAGCCACCTGCGCAGCATCCCGAGCGCACAGGCAAAGTGCTACGGCGCCAGCGGGCCCCAACTCTCCCTACACCCTACTGCACGCAACCTTTTCATCTAGCCGCTTTGTGACTTCAAGGTCCAACAAGGCTGCGTCTTGTCCCTCAGCTCCAACGCCCTTTACTGTACCCAAACGCTCATCTCCCCTTAGCTCACACAGCAAGGGCGCCATGTACAGTCCACAACCAGCGCTTTACAGCTGGCATCTTGGCCCCCTGGCCAACTGCTCCCGTTTCCCGGTCATGCTCAGCTCACCCCCAGCTCAAACCTATGTACGGCTAACATCCAGCTGTCCCCTTCTGCCTCCGCTCAGTCCGCGTCAGAGCGTACGCCGGGGCAATGCGCCAATGCTTGAGCAATACAGACCTCTTCCGCAACTCTCCGTCAGGACTCCTTCCAATGCCCCTTCCTCCGACTTGTCAGTCTACCCAGGTCACACGCTAGCACCAGGATGCAGGCGACCCTCCAGTCCTCCCCAGCGCGTCACTCGGCCTTGGGGTCTGCCCGGGGGAAGAAGTAGGCCTGCTCGAAGTCGCGCTCCTCGCCCTCCGTGCGGTGCCGGCCGGTGAAGGTGGGCCTGCGCGTACGGGCGGGTTAGCGCACCCCGGGGCAGTGAGGATGAGGTCCAACCAGAAGCAACAACACCATGGCATTTCTGCATGACTATTTCATGCGGTAATGCCACCCGCTTTTCATGAGTCCACTACCTAGGTTATCATGCGTTCCGCCTCGCCATCAGCTCCCTGTACAGCACCTCCTTTCTCCCTTCGTCTCGAGACCGCGCTCACTGTGCTGCGCAATAATACCTCCAAACCTCCAGACCCCCCTGATACCCAGGTTGCGTGTCGCCCCCGCTCTCGCGCACGGCCCCTGCTCCTCACTCACATGAAGTTGTATATGAGCAGCTCGTCCTCCTCCAGCACGTTGCGTGCCTTGTGCAGGTTGCGTCGCGCCTCCGCCACAAAGTAGTTGGCGATCTCTTGGCTCATGCGGATCTGCGCAGGGTGGAGCAGGGCCGCGGCGGGCGCGGACAAACGGGTTGGAGCACAGAAGAAAATGTACGGCGTGGCCAAAGGGCCAGGGGCCAGCGCACTAGCTGGCTTGTGTGCTTGTGCTCCCCCTTGCACGGGAGCCCTGCTGCTAGCAAAACTACTAACGACGCGCAGTTAGGGTGAACAAGGGTATCTCCAATGCCTTTTGGCACGTTGGCCCGGCGTGCGGACACACGTTGGTACGCACACTTGCGACGTAGGTTGCCAAAGTCGTGTCACTTCACCCATACCGAGGTGCTCCCCCGTAGCCATCTCCGTTGCTGCTTGGCCACATGCAAACATGCCAATCTCCTCATCGTGCAGTCGGCGCCACACACCCGCTTCGCGTCATCCACTTGGCCCAACCGCGCAGCCTGCCCAAGTACGCACCCTTGCTGCCCACGCACGTCACGCCGCCCAGCCGCATCCCCTCCCGAACCCCCCTGCGCCCTAGCCCGCCAGCCCCGCTCCCCCGGCCCAGCCCCACCGCGTCAAAGGTGTGCGGGATGTGCAGCGAGGGCGTCCACTCGAAGGGGTTCTTCTCCGGGTGCCACTGCGTGGCTGTGAAGGGGTAGGCGCGGCCCTCCATGGTGGAGATGTAGGCGGCGCCCTGCTTGTCCAGTGAGAGCGACAGCACCTTCCAGAACTTGCCCAGGGGAGGGTTCTCCAGGAACGCAGACATGGACAGGCCTGGAGCCGGGACCCGAGAGGGGTGGGATGGGCGCAAAGAAAAGCCTGTCACGCTGTGCCAGAGGGGCCGCTGGGCGGCAAGGACGACCAAGAGGTAAGAGAGGGTCCCTTTCTGTGCGAGCCCAGGAAAAATCCCTCCTGCACACCTTGATCAACAGCAAACCAGCCCGCCTCGCTCTGTACAACCCCCACCACCCATGCCTTTGCGGAATTTATAACTTATGAACACACGCAACCGCAGGGCAATCAAACCCTCGGCCCGGGCACCACGCCCCCTCCCCCTCTCCGTCCCCCCATCGCGCTGCCGCCCCACCCGCCACGTGGTTCTCCATGGCGATGGGCTTGTCCTGCAGGTTCTGCACCACGTCCGCGGGCAGGCTCTTGAGCAGGTGCGAGCTGCGCGCCTCGTCCGTGTACAGCAGCGGCGCGGGGGCGTCCTCGGCGTCGAAGGAGCCCAGGATGGTGTAGTTGTGCGACAGCACCACCGCCAGCGTCTCCATGCCCAGGCACGTGCCGTGCACCTGCGCGACGGCAGTATTGCCAGTTCACCAATGAGCAGACTTGAGCCGCTGTGCGTCCAACTGGTTTGCCTAAGGCAGGGCAATGCATTACAAACCTCGCATCCTTGCAACAAAACACACCCTCCCAACGCCTCGCTTTACTACCCGCAGCCTAACGCGCCCCGGCAGCACGCTCCACTGCCCTCATCCCATATGTTCCTCCCCGCTTAGTATTGTGTGGTGCCTTCCAATCCGCATTGCTCCGCTCGAGTAAACCTCTTTGCCCCCCGGAACGAGCCACGTCCGTTTGCGCGTTGGCCCCGAGCGCAGCCCCTCCCCGCCCACCGGGAAGTAGTCCCCCTTGTCGTTGGCGGCCAGCGCCAGCTCCACCAGCTGCTGCGCCGTGTCGTAGAAGCGGTGGCCGGGCGCCAGCGTGGCGCCGCCGCCCGGCAGCAGCAGGCCGTTGATGATCGCGAACCTGGAGGGCGGACGGCGGCAGCGGGCGGACATGGGGTCAGCTGCGAGAGTTGCCATGTTTGCCACCCCGGACCCTGCCCTTCCCCCCCCCCCCCGCGTGCCCATGTCCCCTGCCCTACTTCGCCCCGCTCCGTTGCTCCGGCTCTGGC
>VFQN01002252.1_pt1 | contig 30319 bp, 16 predicted proteins | sample 3512371 | NCBI WGS metagenome assembly VFQN01 (sample SAMN10412370, study PRJNA504923) | tailings metagenome | isolation source: Replicate 2 from Balatoc abandoned mine | place: Philippines: Itogon, Benguet | collected 2017-08-28 | reverse complement strand
GATATGGAGACAGAGTTCTGCTCGGTGGCGTTAGACATCATCGGCAAGGCAGTGTTCAACTATGACTTCGGCTCTGTGACGAAGGAGTCTCCAGTAGTCAAAGCAGTCTATCGCTGTCTAAAGGAAGCTGAACATCGTTCTATGACTCCATTGCCATATTGGAACCTTCCCTTTGCCAATCAATTAGTCCCCAGATTAGTAAAGTTCAATAAAGACTTGCAGCTCTTGAACACTGTCCTCGATGAGCTCATTATTCAGGCTCTATCCTCAAAGAATCAAGCTGACGTAGAAGAGTTAGAGAATCGTGACTATGATGCGATGGAGAATCCAAGTCTCCTCCGCTTCTTAGTAGACATGCGTGGAGAAGATACAACCTCCCGTCAGCTTCGAGATGATCTCATGACGATGTTAGTGGCGGGACATGAAACAACTGCGGCAGTATTGACATGGGCACTATTTGAGCTGAGTCAGAAACCTCATCTTGTAGCAAAGGCGCGGGAAGAATTATTCGCTGTCTTAGGGGATCGCGATCCAACCTACGATGATGTCCCTAACCTTCCTTATCTTCGTTTGATCATCGCAGAGTCATTGCGAATGTATCCTGAACCACCACTTCTCATCCGACGAGCATTAGTTGATCATACTCTTCCTAAAGGAAGTGCAGGTTTTGAGACAAAAGTCATGCGAGGTGCTGACATCTTTCTATCTTTATACAACATCCACCACTCGTCAGAGTACTGGGAAAATCCAAATGAATTTGATCCAGAAAGATTCTTAAGACCTTTCAATAATCCTCATCATCCTGATTGGGCAGGTTATAAGCCAATGAATGGTACTTTATATCCTAACGAAATACACGCTGACTTCGCCTTCCTTCCCTTCGGCGGTGGTTCTAGAAAATGCATCGGCGATCAGTTCGCGTTGATGGAATCAGCTGTCACTTTAGCAATGATTCTGAGGAAGTATGACTTCTCTCTCGCCATTCCTCCTAGTGAAGTAGGAATCTCAACAGGTGCAACAATTCATACAAAGAATGGACTAATGATGAGAGTGAAAAAGTATCAACGATCATCGTAATTAATGTATTTATATCATATCTGTTCTTCTTCTAACTTCTATTAAAAACGAATTTTAAAAAACATCCTGCTGTATTTACTTTCTGATATTTAAACTTAAATGAAAAAAAAAAGGGGGGAAAGGAATAGATTGAATTGTGGAAGAATCTTGTAGAATAATAAATACATCATAGAATCATACAATCCGCAGAGGCTTTGAGTAGAAATCACTAATCTATCCTAATGTTTGTTTACTTCAAAGTACTTTTGATGAATTTTTTAGCTATCTAACTGCGTAAGAAGAGCGACACCACGCTTAATCCAATGCTTTTGTTTGTGTTGCTTTGCCATTGGAATGCGAAGAAACATGACGAAGTTTGTCGAGTGGCCTGTCGTGGACAACACACCTTGACGGAAAGATGTTTTATATACAGGACACATGTACACATGCGCGGTACCATTAGTATAGCCAGTGTATTGCTCAGGCACACCTTCCACCAATGGCACATCGGTGCGTAACTTTGGATTGAGATGGATGTAAGGCATTGCCACAAATAACTCACGAGGATTCGACTCTGCAATGACGTGTGTCTTGACATCCCATCGAGCGCCTTCCATGAAAAGGCCTCTGATGAAAGCACCGTCTTCAGGTTTGGTGTGATTGGCGGATTCTACCTCCGCAGGAGTTAAAACTCGGAAATCAAATTCAGCCTACAGGTAGAGAATAATCGATAAGAAAACAATCTTAATACTACAAGAAGAAGCTGCTTACCTTATCAATTGGAATGGCGTGTTTTCTGGCATAGTTTTGGAGGGTTCCAGTAATAAAGGCTTGGGTAAAAAAGAATCCGCTGATCCAATAGACTGGAGGAGATGTTCCGTTGTCCATCCAATTCTTCAAGAAATGCAATCGCTCTAACAAATCATTGACCCAAGATCCCAACGGCTTAAGCGAAGGATAGGCAACAGCCGCCCAAAGAGATGGAACACGGCCTATGACCATAGAATTGCCCATCTGTTCTAATTCTGCTGACATAAGCACCAAACCTTTGATTGCTTTTTGAACTTCTTTCAAAGATGAAGTTAAAGTCATGGTTAATCGGTTGAATCGAATCAACTCTTGTGTTAACACCGTATTCATTGATTCTTCATACCGCACAGGGAACATAATCAAGGCTTTCTCGATATCGTAAGGTCCTGGAATTTTATTACCAATATCACGAGCTAATTCGTCCAAGATCTCACCCCATCCTTTACCTTCACCGCTGACAGAACGAGGTTGGAGGGACAGGGCAGTGTCCAACAATGCGTTAGTTTCCGTGATAGCGCAAGTAATGTTCGCGTTATCATGTAATCCAAAGACTTCAGGTCCTTCATTATAGGGAAGAGCACGAACATACTCCCGATATGACTCTAAGGAGCCAGGAACAGGGGCATAGTAGATGCCAGAAGGAGAGAAGAGATAATCATCTTTTAAGATCTTTGGATTATAAAAATCATCTAAAATATTCATAATGCAACGTCGATCTTTATCATCAGTAACGCGTCCACCATAATTACATTCACCAACAAGATATGCCAAAGCAGCAAATGGAATCGAATCATCTGGTCTTAAATCATCTAAGAAAATTCTTAGCTGATCCATCGATATTCGTAAATCAGGAGCAGAAAAGACGTATTGAATGTTCCATCCCAAAGGGCCAAACTTCCTTCTTTCGCGGACTGATGCATGGAAGAAACACAATCCAAATAACATTTTCTTGAATTCGTTCTTGCGATTACAAGATTCAAACCATGAATCATCAACCTGATACAAAGAACCAAGAAGATTCGCTCTCATTCCTTTCGCTGGTTCGTTAGTCATCTTAACACCATTCTGGAGGACGAAAGCGGGGAAAGCCACTGAAGGTTCTGAAGTTAACCACAGGCGGAAGTTAGGATGCAATGTATCTTCAGTAAACTCCTCACAAATTTTCTCGAGTGTTGGCATCCAAGAGATAGATAAATGACAATTTTGCAGACAAACCCATGATCCTTTATCACTCGCTTCTTGAATCGCGTTCTCTGCGATAGGTCCTTGTCCTTGACCCAATGAGATCGCTTGAAGTTTATTGCTGTAACCCATTTCCTCTGCGAGCTTCAGAAGCTCTGTCATAGGAGCAGCGCCGGGTGTTAAAACAAAGATAAGAGGAGTAGTGCATTTGGAGTCCGCAAAACATTCCTTCATGTTAAATGGAGGTGGTTCAATAAATTTGTTACCCATTTTCTCAGCAATAAATTGTTGAATATAAGGAACAACAACATCAGGACGAATGCAACGTAAAATACAAAGCTTTCTAAAGGTTTCTAAATTCTTATCAAAGTTCAATAAGATGGTCTGAAGGTGATCAATTGGAGTGTTTGAATTAATGATTTCTTCAAATTTAGTGGAATTGGATTTGAAAAACTGCTTAAAATCATTAGCTCCATGAAAGAAAGGTAATTCACACAAAGTGAGAATATTGTTCCAAAGATTATCAGCTAACCAATCCTTGTAAGGGTTGGGCTCAATCAAATCCATTGATGTTGATCCCTGTAAGAAAAACTTTAATTCTTGGAAATCTAATGACTTATTTCCTAACATAATCTTCGTAGTTAGCAAGAAAGAGAACAATAATTTGTCTTTCTCAAATAACGAACGACAAACATTACGATAAAGAATATAGGTGAAACACTCATTTAAATTCTTCAATCTTTCTTCAAGATGCTTTGATTTCTCTGCTTGTTCAATTGACATTTCATATAAGTTGATGTACCAATCTAATGAGTATTGATACATCGGGTCAACGATTCCGAGGTCAGCAATGCAGAAAAATAATTGTGAAGCTTGAAAGGCAACAGGAATGTATCCCTGACGGACTTTCGCAATTCGGTTTTGTGTTTGTTCGGCAATTTTAACCTTTTCTTGAATGATATTAGAAGTTTTCTTAGAATCACCAAGAGTATCAATCAAAACCTCATCATCCAAGATATTTCCTTCGGCATTTTTCAAAAGATACAATATCTTATCCTCAATTTCCTTCAATTGCCGTTGATTTTCAGCATCTTCGATGATCAGTTGTTGACGTTGAAGCTCTAATTCCTTTTGCTCCATTGCCACAACTCTTCCTAACATCTGATCTTGCAATCCCTCCGCTGTAGCCATAAAATTTAATAAATTAACTTTTACGCACAGCTCAGGAGGGTAATGAGGATTACGTAGTTTTGTTGTAATGTAGAGCCTAAATCCTTTATCATACTCGATCGTTGCATCACCCAAGCGTATAGTTGCAACACCACCGGCGATGACGATTTGCTTCAGCAAGATTGGTTCTAAGATTGGATCAAGTGATTCGGGAACATTTTCTAATAAAACTGGAGAGCCAAATTGGACAGCATTTTCGATTGTGCGAACAAAATTTCCTTGGTTCTGCTTGACTACCTTCAAACCAGATGTTTCTTCCATTTTCTTAACCCATTTATTGGCTTGACCTTGCGGATCAATCATTAACGGCCAACGGTTCGAGCGGAATAACATAATACCATTCTCTATAGAGAATGAGTCATTTGGAAGCCTATTAATTACCCAAGAACGAATCTGGACAGGGCTACCCAAGACATCTTGAAGCTTGAATCCTTCGGAACATGTAATGTTTTTACTTCGGAGAAGTGAAGACCATTGTCTGATAGCATCCTCGCGGTAGGAAGCAATGAAAGCTCCCATATAAGCAATTACGCCAGCGGAGAGAACAATATCACCGGTTACGTTATCATACTTCTCCGCTAACACTTTGCTCATCTCTGTCCAACGCGTCTTCTCACCTCCCAAACCTTTAATCAAAGCATCAGCACGACGTAACTTAGCCTCACAATCTTCAACTTGATTTTTTAAAGCAATTTTCTTATCCTCTGCTTCTTTCAGAGATCTTTCCAACTCCGCTACTTTATCCATGACCTCTTTCAACGCTGCCTGCTTCAATGCAAGCGTTTCTTGAGCTTCCTTCAACGTTGCTTCGGCTTGTTTCAAAGCAGCACGTTTCGGAGCCACAAGGCGAGCAACACGATCATATTTGACCATGGCATGAACCCATTTCGCTAAGCCTGCAGCTGCAACAGATCCCTTTTTCGCAACAACTTCGGGATCAAATTCTGGATCATCAGTAAAACCTTTCGCCTTGGATACAACGTCAGGATCCATATTATCACGATCGTATGTCTGAAGACGCTGAAGGAAACGAGGGTCATTCAGAAGCTCCTTAGTAGCAGGACCCCAGTATGGATCGATGCGCGGATCCCCATCTTTCACTTTCTTGTCGGGCTTGACTTCCAACATAATACAAATAGCAGCCATGGTCATTTTAATAGCATTTGAGGGCTTCTTCATGGCTTTCATTTCTACAATGTCTGATTTATCTAAATTCTTCAAAGCTCTTTCTGCTGCTTCTAAAGCTGGAATCGCTTCAGCTAAATCATTTTCACAAGATACTTTCAGGTCAGTCGCTTCTCTTGCTTGCTCGTCGCATTTCTTTGCTTCAGCATTCACAATCACCGATTGTTCGTTCGCAACAATACGATCTGCGGAAATCTTCACCAAGAGGGCATCAGTCGCAACTGTAGCTTCCTTGAGTTTGGGTTGCAAATCTTCTAAATACACTTGCATATCATTCACTTGATTAGCAGTATCCAATAGTTTGGACAAGCCATTATCGTATCTTGCTTTAGCATCGTACACCTCTTGTCGCTGAACATTCAGAAGCTTCTTAAAAGTATTAATCAGTTCTAAGTAAGAGGTTGGAGTCACGTAATAGTGACGACCCATTTCTAGTTGATACTTTTTCGATAATCCCACTACTTTCTGTTGCATATCAACACAAACATCGACGACACCTTCTTTGATTTTAGGTTCAAGATCAACCCCAGTCAGGAAGAAATTGGCCACACTGCGCAAAGCTTGATCAGGCCATTCTGTGAACCAGTCAATTGTACAACAATTCACTAAAGATGGAAACATTCTCAAACGAGTTCGGAATGACTCTCCGATTGGTGATAAACATAAAACTAAATGAAGATTTGTGCGAACGCGGGAAATGAAGAAATTGTAGACTTCAGCAGGAATTCCAGGATTGACGCCCACCTCTTGGCACGCTTTAGATAAACTTTCCATTATTACTCCCATTTCTTCTGAGTTAAACAAATTCGCTACTTCACCAGTATTTAATATGCCGTTAATATCTTCTAAGAAGGTTTCTTTCACAATTTGAGTATCGTCCATCATAAAAACGGTCGGTTTATTTTGAACGCCAGCTTTATTCATCATTGATTTTATATCCTCTCTCCACTCATTGATACCGTAACTTTTAGTAATTTCAATCGTAAATAATTCGAAATCTGCAATACTAACGGCCAGGGTCGTGAGAGACTTTCTACCAGATCCGCCAACACCGACTAATAACGCATTACCATAGGGTTGGTTGATAATACGAGAGATACGAGCAATATGCTCCACAGCGCTCTCAAACAGAACTAAATTCATAGGTTTTGTTGTCATTTGGTTGTAATCCTCAAGATAGTCTCCCATTACTTTCGGTAAATTTGTTCGATCAACTAACTCCACATAGGGCTTAGTAAGTGATTTAGGATCGGCAAAGTTACAGAAAATAATATTAGCGTGTTCTCCCTTCATCTTGTCGAAGTCTGCATTGAAGCATTCTTTCACTACGCTTCCTATTAACTGCTTGAACCAAGTGCGGTCACTGTCATCAATTAAACGATCATGAAAAACTCTCATACATTCATGAGACCACAAACGAATAAACTGGTCTTTTTCTTTGATAGTATTAACATCACCAGTTAAAATTCCCTGGAATACTTTCGATAAATCACGAAGGTTAAAAGTATAATGTGATTTTGCAGGTGTTGGCAACAAAGACGCAGCGATAGTATTGTAAACATTCAACGTCGCTTGAATAGTACTTGCAGATAAACCTTTAATATTGTTCGAGAACCCTTGATTGAGGCGCCAGTCGAGTATCGTTCCAAAGACTCTCGCCAAAGATTCATCACTAAAGTTGACGAAATTGATTAAATTAAAGTGTCTCACATAACGCTGGGTAATCCGAGTTCGTCCGCCACCAGGTGGACCCATAGCAGCACAAAATTGAATGTCAACTAGGCGGCGAAATTCATTCTCTTTGCGATCATACCAGCCTCGATGATCCATCCATTGTCGTAATATTTCGATTGGAGGCTGAGCACCATATTCTTCCTTGGCAGGCATATTTAAGTCATCAACGAAAACTATGGTCGTCATTCCAAGTGGAGGACCAATAACTCCTTTGCGCCGTTTATCAAGCTTGGAATCGATTAAATCTTGTGTTTGATTCGCTGAAGTTTGGGCAGAAAAATTTAGGGCAATAGAATTAAAATTTGAGGGCATTCCTGATAACAATTTGTTTTTTATCGAAACTGATTTGCCGGTACCAGTATCACCTGTGCATAAAACATGATATCCTCGTTTCAACAATCGCTCTAACACCCACTCATTGCGAATAGTATCGATAGTAGGAACGACGATGGAATTGAAAGTAGCATCTCTCGCTATTTTGTAAGTCGGTTGGCCCTCTAACCAGTTGCTCCACTTATTTGATTTGGCATCGAAGATGTAGTCATACACAAAACCTTCATCAGGCGGAGCAATCATCGATTTTCTATTTTCATCTGGAACATAATCAGGATTTTTAATAAGGAAATCTGCATATTCAGCGGTTTCATAAATCTCTGCGCGAAGGATTTTTCTGAATAATTCGTCAAATCTTTTTCTTCCATCACCATCAACACAAGCACCAACAGACCACACGACAGCAAACAAGAAGCACCCTTCGATTGATTTGTTTGGATCACCCGTAGATATTCCCGCAACCGGATCCCCATCAACCGCATCGATTAAACATTTAAGCAATCGAGTTAAAGAAAAGATCAATTCCTGCGAGGCCATTTGAGTTGGTTGTTTGCAATATTTGGCAACAAAATAGCTAATCATCGGGAAAATCCAGTCAAATAAGCCTGAAAGGTAATCAAAATGATCTTTCAGTTGGGCAGATGTTAAAGATTTCAACCATATATTCCGAATTGCCATCCACCCTATATTTCTTGTTTCACAGAAAATCATTCCCACACGAGAAACAGTAGCGGGAGAAGCTTGTTCTAAATCCTCTGCCTCGAAAAACATTGTCATTGGATCAGACATTTTTATAATTTCTCCAGATGTAAGGCAAAGCTTTTTATTATCATCTAAGACAGTATTCATGTTTTCAATCCATACAGCATCTACAGGCCCATCGAACATCATCCATTTACGATCTGGAGATGTGTCCTTCGCGCATTTACGAAAGGTAACAGCTAAAATACCTTCGACGAATTCATGAGTATTTTCATCGAATAAACCGTAGAGTTGCTTGGAAGTGACTGATTTAGGGTTGATTGTATGGATTTGAACCCGTTCAAATAATGTAGATCCGTCATTGCAAGCCTTCGTCATCGCTTTCGCAAGATGGTGGACAGTGGCGGTTTTTCCAGAGCAAGTTTGACCGACCACCATGACACCGTGACGCACTAAAACCATTTCATATAATTGAATCGTTTTATTAATATATTCAGGCTTATTCTCCAAGTAGTATACATTATCCGGTGCAACCTCAACACCAGCGTCACCGGTCTCCTTTAAACACTCCATTAAAACCCCGTAATCTGCTTTTGGAAGAACAACTCCAGGGAAAAGATCAGAAGTGATTCCTTTGAATAGTGGTAAATCCTCGACTAAGAACTTGGCTAAGTTGACATCATTAATTGATCGCAGAACAATTTTAGCCTCGTCCCATTCAGGATCATCACCTAACTGTTGGCGAAGATTACCTGCAGCAACTAAAATGGAATTAACAGCTCTCATTCCATAATCGTAGTGTTTCTGTGAAGATAATTGTTCCGAGGACAGCTGCAAGACACGAACAATCTTTTGAGCGTTTTCACGAGCAGCTTCAAAGCCGAAAGAATACAATCGAATTTCACCGATCATTGCGTAGTCGGGAACCATCATTGCACAAGGTCTAAATAGAGCTTTCAGGTTATCCGGTAATTCTGCGCGACCAGCATAACCAGGATTCATAGTAATAAAAACGTTGCAATTCTGGTTTAACTTCATGTAAGTTCCTTCAAAATGGAACATTTCCTTATTTTCACGTTTTGCTTGATTGATCACTAAAATTTGTTGAGCAATGACAGAAAGTACCTCAATGTTAATTCGATTAAATTCGTCGAAGCAACACCAAGAACCACATCCTGCCAAACCTTTAAAGAATTTTGCCATCGCGAGGTAATCCAAACCATCAGAACAGTTAAACACTACACAATGAATAGCAACGGCTTTACTCAGATCCTTCACCGTTTCTGTCTTTCCAGTTCCCGCTGGGCCTTCAGGTGCACCACCATAGAGTAAGTCAACAGCGCCAATCATTGTGCGATAGCACCGATCTGTCAAAGCGGTGATCACTAAGCGCATAGTATTACCCAGATACTCATAACCGTACAAACATCTGGCATTTACAATTCGTGCAACTAATGTTTTCATGCCTTTCTTTACAGCTTGCCCATCTTTCCAGGCGTCTTCCCAATAGTATCGTAATTGAGACATCCATTCAAAATCAGTGACATCCTTAGTTCCTAAATCGACCATTTTTGCTACGACATCACGATTATGAACATCAATCGTAGTGAGGGCACCCAAAGTCTTGCGTTCAAGTTTTGATAATTTTCCACGCACTAATGCAACCATATCTTTTAACTGCATGTCTAATTTGTTATTGCATTCAATTAAAGCCTTTCCGCCGCCAGCAACTAAAGCTGCTGTGACTTCTTGGGTCCAAAAAACTGAAGAAACTCCAAGAATCACTTGTGCAGGCCAGTTCAAAATCCATTGTTTACGATGGATCTTCGGATACTCTGCTAACGATCCCACTGTAAGTGTACGTACAGATTCCCATTGAATACTCTCAATTTCCAACAACCATTTCTCCACATTTCCTTTGTTTGCTGGATTTTCAGGATCAACAGGGCGATCTAAATTAACTTCTTCGCCTTCTGCGGAAATAATCTGGGAAATTTTAAGATCTTTCTCGAATTTCACTTTGTTAATACCTTCAAAGCATTTACCCAAGTGAGGCTGAACAGCTCTCGGCTCTTTCGTCTGAGATAAAATTTCCAATAATTCATCATTAGACAAGAAGAAAAATCGCGGAAAATATAGACGCTTCATCTCGAGATAATCATTGAGTCCTTTCGTAATTTCTTCCAATTTCTCATTTGCTTTCTTGAACTTCTCCTCTATACGCTTATCGGGATCTGCCATTGTCATGAAGTTAGGATCTTGATGAGCTTCAGCCATAGTTTTACGCCATAAGGTATCAACTCCTTGAAAACGCTTTGCTTCTGTCGGCAATTGACGCATGATGTCTTCAGAACCAAAGATAGGTTCAAGATACATCCAAGTCCTCTGACACGCAATTACTTCGTCCAACATAGATTGAGCGTACTTTAATTTGTGCTCCCAATTTTTACATTCCTTTTCAATCGGCCTAATGTAAGGAGAGCCTCGCATTGTCTGAGTCTTGACTATATGATCATCGAGAAGCGAAATGATCTCATCAATACCTCCTACAACATAAGTACCGGACGTTTTGTAATCCTTCACTTCAAATTCAATGCTTTGCCACTCCTTAATCATGGCATTGAGGGACTTTTCTAAATTATACTCTTTCTCTGCCGCGATTGTTACTTCTTGAATAGATTCAATATGAGCAGCAGCGTCAAGATCCAGCAACGCTTGGAGTGTAAGGTCTTCTTCAGGATCAATATTTTTACCCAATAATTCACTTAAAGCCTCCCAGTGGCGACGCTTTAAAGCTTTGGATGCTAAAGATTGAATCACAGGCATGTTTTTGCGGAACTCAGTAGTATCCTCACGTAATCTCATGGAACAGCTAGAGGCACCAGGATATTCCTCTTCCAGCGACTTCGCTAGTTTATACGAAGTTTTCCACCAATCCGTAACAGCCTCTTCGATTTTATTGCCTTCTAATTCTTTGAAGTCACCATTTAACCAATCATTCTTTGAATTATAGAAATCAGAGACCATATTCCATAACTTATAAATTGGCATCAATTTCTCTTCGTACTGCTCTAATATCACATAATCGGTTGGGGCAAAGCCAAAAACTTTTTCACGCATATTAAAGTCTTCTCCTTTACGTTTTGCATCATGGATTGAGTCCATTAAAGCATTGATTTTCTCAACAACTTTTTCACGATCATTGTAATCATCTAATAGCATCCCCGCCTTGACTTCATTACCCAACTGTTCGATTGTTTTCTCGAATTGATCCTTTTGAAGTGCTAAGCGATCCATCATTCGAATTTTATCTGCTTCTAAGGCAATTTCAACTTCTTTTCCAGAATGTTCGACTTTTGAAGGGTATTCTAGAGTAGACCACGATAAACCCATATCCTCAACGGTCAAAGGGATATTATATCTTTCTAGCAGCTTCAGTGTTCCGCGAATATCTGAAACGGTTTTCTTTAATTCTGAGACAGTCGTTTTCGATGTTTCAATGAAATCACGCAAGTCAGCAAGTTGCTTTTCATTTGCGGGTTTCTCGGCGATTCTGTCTAAAATTGCATTATATTGATCAATCACAGCAACATTGTTTTGACGGCATTCATTAGCAATAATCTGAGATAAACCGTCGCGTAACTCACGAGCTCGACTAATTAGCAAAGCACTGATCGTTTCTGTAGAAAGATTAACCAAGTAGAAGTTTTCGTTAGAAAAACTCAATTCAGTAACTTCCTCCATTGCTCTGTTCAACTTTTCTAATTCTTCACTATAATCGGCAGCAGTTGGGGGTGGATCACGAGCCATATAATTTTCTAAATAATCGTTAACATCATCGCGAACCAACCATGCATATTCATTGAACATTTTGCATAACTTCGTAGGTGCGATCATAGACTTTTGTAGTCGATCATTGATGGTAGCCTTTGTTTTTCTGATGGCTGTGTCGACATCAGAAAAGAGAGGATCTCCAGCACCAACATTGAATAATATTCGAGGCTCTAGAATTAGTAAAGACATCGTGTCTTTATCAATTGAATAGAATGAACGCATCGCAATAATCATTTTATCAATAAGCTGGATAAAGCAAACTTGCATATCCTCTAAAGAGGGCTCTAACACAATCCGATCACCGGTTAAGACAAGTTCGACCTGAAATAAAGGCGTTCTGGGTTGAATAGGAAAAGTGAGTTCTGTTCGACGCAGACTCAGCCGTTTACGGATACGGGTGATTAAGTCGTCTTCTTCAATTTCGATTGGCTCTATTTCGTCGATTCCTTTTTCTTCATCATTACCTCCTTCATCTTTAGTTTGAGGAAGGCGAATTCTTTCACTTTCTTGAATGTCGGTATACTGTGTAACTAAATTTTGCCACGTATTTAGTGAAGAAAGGAGAATACTTCGCAGAAAAGTTCCCAGTTTGAGATCCAAAACACGGAATAACTTATGTAAAGCACTATGAAGATAAACGTTTAAATTTGATTGGAAGAAATCATAAACATCCTGAACCCAATCCATAAATTGATCCATAAAGGCTCGATGGAAATCCTTTTGCAAGACTTTAATCATATCTTCCAGTTTCTCGGTTTGCAAATCCTTAAATTGCTTTAAAGGACAGGGTAATGTTAAATTGACGAGCTTATCATCATAAAAATTATAGAACTGAAAAGTTTGGATCCATTTATTGTGTAGCCAGCGATACACATTTAAAACTTCACGAATTGAAGAGTAGTGCAAATTTTCAATGCGCTGAACCCTTTCATAGAAAGGATAATCTGGACAATGAACTTTGCCATACCGAGGGACAGCCGGTTTCACTGGAGGACCAGGTAACCTTAACTGCTTGCATCGAGCGATTGCATCAATTTTCTGAAACGGGCCAGATAATTTAGCATATAAGACAGTGCGCTTCATAGTTCTGGTGTAAAAATGAATGATATCGCCAGTTAAATTTCGCAAAACCTTCCCCACTCTGGTATCAGGATCTGGAAAAGGAATATTGATTGGTAAGCCATCTATAATTCTTTCATGAATTTTGTGAATACTTTTCTTCGAAATAATGCGGATTTCGTTGGTTGGTTGCTGTTCCACGAAAAAATCCAAACGCATTATTTGTTTCGCTTCGGTACGTGCGCTTTCTGCCATATTTCGACGTGCTTTAAATTTATCTGCATTTTCAATGTCAAATTGCAAATTTAAACGCTTAACTTTCTTCATAATTCCGTTTGGCAGGAAGTGAACATTATACTCCTTTGCAATAGGATCAAATCCCTTTACAGCGACTGGACGCCAAATCCATTCTCCACTGTGATAGTATGGAGTCGATGCAGTAGAGTTAGTTGCAACCCACTCCTCAGGGGTTCTATCAAGAGCTTCCAGTTCGACATTGTCAAACATCTCAAGAGGAAGTTTCGATTGATCAATTTTTAAATATTCAGGATCTCGCATAAGCTCCTCTGAAGTTAACTCTTCTGTAACATTCTCGTTCATTAATGCTTCTTCTTCAGCGATTAAATCGTCAAAATAAATAGCATCTAATATCTTCTTTTCAGGAATAGTTACTTCTCCAGGGTAAGCTCTCACAGGAGGAGCCTTTGTTGTCTTCACCAAACGAGGGATAGTAACTTTAGACTTCTTGGATTTTAAATTCTTCATCATATTATTATGGTCAAGCTTCATTTCTAATGTTGCCTCATTTCCACCAGCACTAGTGCCTTTCAAATTCGCAGGTGCCGTTTTCGACATTAACGTTGCATTTCCAGTTTTCTCCATCCTCTCCCTTCAAACCTTCGTAAATGAAAAGTCAATAAAGCTGAATGTTAATAGTTCTCCTTCCAGGTAGAATTCCTTTTCAAATCATTCGAATCCAAAGAGAGGAATAGTTTTTGATGCTTTGCTTGAATTACTTGAGTGAAACGGATCGAATTACGCAAATTTCACGCAAGTATTTTCCGCATCTCTTGATATAATAGTAAAGTTCGTTTCACATAAGATTTGGAGATAAAATTGTTTATCAACCTTCGAATGTCCGCGAGAGAGAGGCGGCCGCAAACAGGACGAAGTAATCTCGGAGATGTTCGAAATAATGATTTCAGTCGCTCAAAGGGTGACTCGATGTCACAAACAAATCAAAGTTCAGCAATACCAACAGTGACATCATCCATGAAAGCAAGGTTTAATGACACGTTAACCGTAAGTCGCGCTTTTAGCCCAAGAGACCCTTTTGCAAAGCCTGTAAAGATCCACCCGCCAATTTTTCCGACTTCGAGATTCCCGACAATCCCCCCATATGATGAGCCAGAAAAACCCAAACTTCGAAGACCTCTCACATGCCCTCACCATTGGATAACAGAGGGACAAAAGCCGCATGCATTCGATGTATCAGCTTTAACAGGTGATTTGCCTCCAGAGGAGAAACAAAAACATTGTCGAGAGTTCATCGAAAGGAATAGATCAAAGCTTTGGCAATATGATCGAGAGTATACTAAGAAAACCCCAAGAACGCTCTGCAATGAAATTACAGAAGATTTTAATTATCTTGCAATTATGACCAAAAATTATAAGCGGGAAAAGAATTTAGCTTTGAGCAATTCAAACAGTATTAGAGAAATCCTCCAACATACTGACGACGGGTCTTTCGACCGAAGAATCGAAGATCCATTCATGGTAAGTATGACAACCACCAGAAGTGCGAGACAAAGGAATGTTGAAACATTAATTCAACCTATTTTAAGAGAAGATGACGGGAAGTTTCGTCGAGGATACAATCACGCACCAGAATATGGAAATTTCAGCAAATACAACAGTGTACTCAAAGTTAATCAAGGTTCCGTGTTAAAGAGGTAATGATCATCCCGTCGCAGCAGATCGTCGCATTGCACAAAAGTAAAAAGAAATAAAAAAAGATATTGTTCCTCTTCATCATCATTCGTTTCAAATCCATAAGAACATTTTAGCAGAGTCAGTGTTGGCTTCTTGTAATTATGAGATAAAGAAGATTGTGTTCTCAGTTGATTTTATATATCTAGAAGTAAATAGAACTATATTTACAAATTATATAATTTAAATTCAAAAATTCGTTTTTTAAACTCTGTTGTTCGAATGTAATGACAATCTAATTACAGTTCATTCTATAGTGGAGAGAGAGGTTATCACACAGGGAAGATACGACCACAACAAACGCGCCATAAATTACTAACCTATTATACACAAATATTAGATGTAGACAAAATTTTATTCTAAGTAGAAAGAAAGAAAAAGAAAATAGAGTTGATGCTCCTTCCAAAGGTCAGAGAATCATCAACATTATTATAATAAACTTTTTGAAATTTTATAATGAAATAATACACCACTTTCAATTCAACAGAAGGTACCACATGATCTAACATGATCCACAATTATCTCGCTCTTTCATTCTTCCATTCAATGAGAATGAGGACTCATGGTCGAGAGGCTAGTTGCAATATTATTACTAAAACTACTAGCAGGTGCTGGAACAGATTCCATTCTTGAATCAAATGAAAAATTACTCAAACGATTTTCATCATCACATTCAAAATCAGATAGATCATCAATTTGTAAAAATTCTTCATCTTTACTCTCTGATCTTTCTTTCTTTTCTCCGCTATTTGACACAACATTACCCATTGTTTGATTTTGCATCAGTTTATCTCGAAGTTTGTTTGTAGTTGCTAAACCTTCTTCTTTGAAGATTTGAGCATTCGATTCAATATCTTGAATTAAAGTTTCTGGTTTTTTCGAATTTTTTGAACAACAGAATATGTCATTAAAGATTTGTTTTAAATTTGTGACTAATTCTATGCGATCATTTTTCGAGAATAATACAAATAAAACAGCATTAAAAAATCCTTGAGAAGGATCAAAAAATGTTAGAAAGTAATCTAATACTTCGTTCCCTGCATCCGGGCTATCAACAGCGATTAAAATGACTTTTAATGAGCTCCATAATCGAATAAAAATAAAAACTATTGGTAATAAAGCTAATTTCATATAAAATTTGGTAAAGTATTTTCCATTCGATTGCGTACTTGTGGTTCTTTCCTTATCAATGCTGGAAATTGGATTAGAAGACTCAGGATCGATGGGCTTTGGACTCATTGGATTATGAACTTCAGATTCCCTCTCAGATAAATGAGATTGAGAATTAAAAGATTTAGTGGATTCATAACCCTCATAATACTTTTCGGAATGGAACAACTGATTAGAAATCATCTCACTATCGCTGAAGACATCCCCTTCGCTTTCTGAACGATAGGGAGGCATAGTCGTTCCATCAGCGTGATTGGAGGTTGGGGTGATCTTACCTGTATTAATCATCTTTACACTTTTCCCTCCATCAACGCTATCTGTACCTGACATAGACCTTTCTCGTTGTTTATACTCATTACTATTTCTTTTTGTCGCCTTAAATATGTTTCTAATAGCTTCTCCTTCTGATTTTAAGCTCGGCATCGAAGGAGATTTCTTTATTGTTGTTGTTGCTCGACCTGATAATCGACCTAACAAAGAATCGCGGAAATTAAAACCATAATTTCTCTTTTCAATTTGATATAGTTCACATGCGACAGAGATATAAAGAAATGGAACTATAATAAGACCGGATGTCCATTCCACAAGTTTACCTCCTAAATCCAAGTCATATAAGTTCAGTTAGAAAAAGATGAAAGGAAATTCAATCTTTACCTGCAAGCTCCCAGAGGAAGGTATTCAATCTCCCAGTATTTTTAATCCAACACCAACCGCCTGTATTCGATAGACCATCATCATCAGCGGAGTTTTTACCTGCTTGACCGGCAGCAGCGACAATAATTACAAACAATGCACTCACTCCCCATGCCAAAATATGAAAGTTAACAAGGAGTCTCGGCCAATCGTAAGGGGTCTTTGAACTTCTTGTCTTAACGACTAAATATAGATAATACGCGATTATGTCCGTCCAGATAAACGATGCCATTGGAAAGAACATATCCAATAAAGCTAACGCTTGACAATATGAGTCATTTTCATTATGAAAGGCAGATAGAAAATAAAATAAAGCAGACATGAAATCTGAAACAGAAAGCCAGAACAGCAAAATACGACCATGTTTCACACGGTTGCTCTTTGGATAGGCCCAAGTGAAAGCCACCAATAAAGACCCAATCATTGAAATAACCCCAGAGAATGCTAGTAAATAAGTTTGTCCCATTTTCTTTCTATTTTATTTGAATAAAATAGATCAGAAATAAAGGATAAGAATCTATTTCAATCAATGATCCATGAAAACTTCCTTTCACTTGCAAACCTGTTCTTCAACGAGTCGAAAAAGCGCTTTTCTTTCTCTAACAAAGCGAGTATCATATGTTATAGTGAAGAATTTCTTCATTCAGCCGTCCAATTTCGTGGTTTACTACATTTTAGAGGATGAAAGTGCTGCTAGGATTTGGTTTAAATGAGGATGGGCAATGTGGTGGTTCAGTAAAGAAAGATAGAGAAGTTGGACTGCCTCAAATCATCAAATTTGCAACTCGTGTTCAGATCATCGGAATAAGTGCAGGTTCTCGACATTCTTTAGCACTTTCAGCAGAAGGGCATGTTTATAGTTGGGGATGGGGATTAGCTGGACAGTTAGGCCATGGAGATAATATTAATTTAAGTCATCCACTCCGCATTCCTTCATTAACTGATATAACATGCATTTCCGCAGGTGGTATGCATTCTGGTTGCATTTCCGCCACGCAAACATGTTATATGTGGGGTGATAATAGTCAAGGTCAGCTAGGAATTGGGAAAACGACCAAAAGTGCCTTCGATGAACCTACCCCGATTATCTTCGAAGACCAGAAACCGTTTCAAGTAACTCGACTTTCATGTGGCGGAATGCATAGTGCTGCGATCTCAATTGATGGAGATGTTTATTGTTGGGGAAAGTCTGATAGCGGTCAAACAGGCTTTTCTCATTGGTATTTAGAATTTTCCACGAACATTTATTGGCCAAGGAAAGTAGAGGAATTGGAGCATGGTATCGACGTTTCTTGTGGTGGCTTTTATACCTTGGTTTTAACGGCTACAGGACAAGTTTTTGCGATGGGTAAAGAAGATTATGGTTGTTTAGGCACAGGTGCTGAGGAAACTGCTCATGATACAAGCACAGAAGGTCCAAGCGAAGTACACACTTTAACGGATTCCTCTATAAAGCAAATTAGTGCCGGAGGTTGGCATTCATGCTTTTTAACAGAAGATGGAAAATTATATGCTTCAGGAAAAGGAGAATACGGTCGTTTAGGCCTCGGGGAGGAGTCATCTAAGTTGTTCCCGACAAAAGTACAACACGATTCTCAAAAGAAAACACTCACTGAAATTCAACAGGTCTCTGCTGGTGGATCCCACACAATTTGGTTTGATCGAAATAATCATATTTACACTGTTGGAAGGACTGATGGTGGTAGGTGTGGAAATGGTTCAACTTCAACGGGAAGATTAACTTTAGCCGAAGACATTACAAAGTTCTTCCCTCTTCATGACTTCACTGTTTTAGAAGTCGCAGCAGGAGGTTCTCATACTCTTGTGCTTGTTGAATCGCCGCAACCTTTAGATGATCACTCAGTTATTTATGCTAGTTCTCCTTGTTTCAAAAACGTAAGATCGTTGTAAATCGATCTTTCATCGTTTGTTTATAGTATAAAGTGTAGTCATCGTGCGTTTTTACACTCTTTGTGTTTCCTTAAATAAATTAACTACGTCTCTTTCGAGTATTGTCAGAGATCTATTAAAAATATTAGAATTACACTATTTGACTGAAGAGATAAAATGGAGAATAACGCGTTCAAAATCGGCTATCAATTAATTTTGGGGCTTCCAAGATCTACATATTTCACGTGAAACATTCGATTATTGACACTACTATATACACTAGTACCTAAAATACATTCGCCACAACAATTCGAAGAATGGTTTATTTGAGCTCAGATAGGTCTTCTGTCTCCATTCGATAAGCTTTGATATCTTGAACTGAAGTAAGCACAAGATTGAACTGCTTAGCCATCTCTTTCAGTTCTGGAAGTCTCATCATACTACCATCGTCTCTCACAATCTCTGCAAGAACTCCCCCGTGCCGTAAACCAGCTAATTTGGTCAGATCTAAAGAAGCCTCTGTATGTCCTGCGCGACGAATCACTCCTCCTTCTTTGTATCTCAGCGGGAAAACATGACCTGGTCGTTGAAAATCATCTTTCGTTGCAGCAGGATCAACTAACTTCTGAAAGGTAATGGCACGATCAGAAGCTGAGATACCAGTTGTAACATCTGGATGCTTGGCATCCACACTAATAGTGTAGGCAGTTTGTTTAGGATCTTCATTATTAACAACCATAGGAGGAAGTCCAAGATACTCTAATCTATCTGCATCTAAAGAAACGCAAATCACACCAGAGGTGTAGCGAACCATAAAGCCAATAGTTTCTGGTGTTGCCTTCTCAGCAGCCATAATCAGGTCACCTTCGTTTTCTCTATCTGCATCATCCACCACGATTACTAGTTTCCCTTCACGAACAGCATTAATCGCAGCGACCACGGTTTCTTTTCCCAAAGCATATTCAATTTTTGGCGTTGCAGTTAATGTTTCAAGTGGAGCATTGGAAGCTAAAACCTTAATCTCGGAGTCAGAAGTCACACTTTGTTGTTGCTTTTGTTTGGCAAGACGTCTTCCATTACGACTTAATAATAATCCACTTTGTTGTTGATTCTGATTTTTCCCTTTCTGATCAACTGAAGATGTTAATACTTCTTCTGTTAAATAATGATTCATTTTCTCCTTTTTACTTCTCAAATATTTTTCATTATATTGATTTGGCATCACTTGAATAGGAATTCTTTCATTAATTTTTACACCTAATTGTTTTAATTGATTAATTTTATATGGATTATTTGTCATTAATCGAATTGATTTAATATTTAAATCTTTTAATACATCAGGTACACTATAATACTCTCTTAATTCATCACGAAAACCTAAATGTGTATTCGCGTCAACTGTATCCATACCTTGATCTTGTAATGAATATGCAGCAATTTTATTTGCTATACCAATACCTCGTCCTTCTTGTTGTAAATAAATGACAACACCTCCATTATGTTCTTTAATCATTTTTAAACTTTCTTTCAATTGTTCACGACAATCACAACGTAAACTACCAAATACTTCGCTAGTAAAACATTGATCATGTACACGTACTAAAACGTTCTCTTGATCTTGTATATTTCCATAAACCATAGCAATTGGTTCTAAGGTTTGTGTGGGTGATTGATAAGTGTATGAACGCATTTTAAACAACCCTAAATCAGTTGGCATATCACATTCTGCGATAAAATTTGTTCTGTGATGAAATATTTCTTCATTTTCATTCAAGAATGTTTCACTAGTCGAATCTTTCGTAGATTCCTTAGACGACGTAGTCGTTGTTGATTCGATTGGTTTTCTTCCGCGAGGTCTCCATCGCTTTGCATTTTTCACGTCATTGGTAAAAGATTGCAAATGCTGTATATCATTTGCAGATGAAATTGTTGAAGAAGCTTGTACATAGACAAAGCTCAATACAGTAAGAAGTACGAAGAAACGAAGAACCATCATTCTTTTTGTTATCTATTTGAAAGTTCGAAAGGAATATGCTGAAACCTCAAAGGAAAAGTAAAATGCCGTTGATTGCAGATAGTCGAGTAGAAGATGGTCCTTTCTTAATGCAGTGCACTGTTAACGAAGTGTTTCAAGGGGAGCAATGTTGATTCTCGATGATGCGTTTAGATGGTACAGAAGACCGACAGAGAGATTCGATGATGTGTGTTGTGATGAAGTGAAAATCTCGATATTATAGAAAATTAATGTTTTTCAGAAAAAAGCAGCGAAATACGAGTTATAATGGCAATTATTAATTCTATAACTTATTGAAAAGGTCCTTGTAGTTGGAGCTTTGGATTGAATCCAAAGCTTTCATATAAAAGGTTTCTCTCCTAATAGAAAAATAAATCATGTTTATGTCAACGAGGAAAAGATCATAATAAAATGTATACCTGCTCCTCGATTGGTTCAAATAAACTTTTGGAGTAATACCATTTACTTTCATAATTTTCAACTTGCTTCGATGGACTGAAGAAAGGATCAGTAACCTGTGTGAAAGTGGGAATACTATCCTTCAAAAGAAGAGAAATTTCCTATTACAAGTATAAGAGAGATTTGAGTGCTTGAGAAAAGAATTACGTCGACTGGAGAGACTATCAGAGTCTTCTTATTCTGAGAAAGGTAGTGAAATCGCACTATCGAATAATTTTTGTCTTCTACTGTTGGATATTTCTGAAATAAACAATCAAATAATTATTCACAGTACTTTCGACTTACTTGAAATAGCCTCTCTTTATCTTTTACATCGTCTACTGCTACAATCTTGAAGTATATGAAGTTAAACTCTTTAAATGCTTGATTCGTTTCTTCAACCCAAGCCTAAAAGATGAACGATTATCCATTTCAAGGGATCTTTATTTGCTGTTTACCTTCATCAATTTTTTGTTGCCCACCTCAGTGGCAATTTCAAGTTTCTCTTTGTAATCCTTTATTATAGATAATCTAAGAACTTTCTCAACAAGTCTTAAAAGTTACCTCGGATGTGGGATGAAGTGTGGAAATGAGATATTCGCCTAATCCGAGCGCATAGGCAGTAAATCGAGCTTGGACAGTTCGTTGAGGCTCCAAAATCTCTTTTGAATCACCATTGTGTAATACGAAGCAACAATTTTCATACGGTTTCCCTGAACAACATGGACAAGGTTTCGACAGCGCCTCTCGTATTCTTGGTCTTGCAGAGATTGAGTCAGTATCTACCACACCAAAGCCCTTCCTAGTAAATCCCTTCGCTGTTAAAGTTGTTACTCGATATCTTTTCCACCTTTGCTGAAGTTCAATATTTCGCTGAAAAGCCCGTGAATAACAGATCACAATTGCTATGATTAGTGCATACAAGTTCATTCTTCAAGAAAGACGAATGTTTTATTTCATTTTTATACGCTATAGATCGTTGATGCCAATTAAAAAGAAACGAAAATTAAAATCAAAATGCGACGATTATCTTTACAATCCAATATCAAAGCTATTTTAAGGCTACAATTGAAAAGAAACCTTCAAAAATTTCTTCAGATAGATAAAAAGTATCGAATATGTGTATTTCTTTCTTCTGAATTTCATGAAACAGTGGATTTCATTCCTGCAGTAGATTATCAGTTGAAACTGATAAATGCACAAGGAGAACAAAGTGCGTCAATCAAATTCAAGGTTATCTCCAAGAATAGGGTTGAGACTAACATTGATTTCAAAATTGAAGGTACAATAGAGGGAGAATGGAGATTATTTGTTGAAGCTCTCCACGAAAGTCACGCAAGTGAGGATTATATTCTTCTCCCTTTCATTAGCGACTTCTTTTGTCTTACAAGAGCCGGAGCTCTGTTAAGCACCTTTCAACTCCCTTCTTTATGTAACTATCGTTTAATTACAGCTGCAAAGACTCCACATTCAGAAGCTCATGTTAGTATTTGGACGAAAGAGGAATATGGGTTAACCATCGGATCGCATATCTATGACAGCTCAGTAGTATTAATTCATTACCTAAGCAATCTATCAGAGTGTTTTGAAAATAAAGGCGAATTATCTCATTACATTGTGGAATTGGGGTCAGGATGTGGTTTGGTTAGTCTCTATTGCATCCTAGCGCATCAGTGTACTGCGATTTCGACTGACCGTAAGGACCAGCTCGGTTTACTTGCAGAGAATTTTGATTTGAACCAAATAATGGACAAGAGGAAAATAGTTGAATTTGATTGGAATATCCCTGAGCAATTTCAGAGTTTGAAAAGCAAGTTGCTTGATCTTTTCACTAGACCCGAAGCTAGACTCAACTACATCCTGGCAGCAGATGTTCTTTATGATGCTTCAGTGATTCATCAATTTCTGCGAATTCTCGTTCGTTTATGTGTTGTATTTACTGATATGAATCATTTCATTCCTACGATTTTGATTGCTCAGAAGAATCGCAAACACCTCTCACGTGATCTGATGCAGCATGAGTTACTACAACACTATCATGAGATTGTCAACGAATGCCAAAACATTCAATTAGAACTCTTTTGTGTTTATGAAATGGCAGATGTTTTTGTGTGGAAATTTCAATTTACATTAAGTTCATGAAAGTAAAGATAAGAGCTATTTAGAAGAAATGCAGTTAACAACGAAATGAGATATAAAATACCAACTCAAAGAGGAGGTTAACTTCTTCACCAAGATATGAAAAGCTAATGTAAAAGTTCCACTTATGTTTTATGTTAGAAGATGCCCTGACATAATCGTTGATATTGGTCGTAAATGTTCGTTGTCCAGTGATCTAATGATTGATTAATTAATTGATGTACCATATGCTCTGCCGCATGATCATTCATATGAGGGAAGAAACGATCCCATAGTTCCTGAATGACAAGTTGTGGGTGATCATTAAAGCATGGAAGATGTTCATTGCCTTTACTAAGAGTTTCTAAATATAATAAAATTCGTTGGTGATGTCGTCTGAGCTCCAGAAATGTTTGAACACATATTTGTCTAATGAAAACAGGAAAAATCGAATAAGAAAAGAAAAGTTGAAGTGTGAGCATTTCCTACCTAAATTTTTGAAATCCTCGACTTTGTTCACCTCCCATGATTTCAACATAATCGCGAATTAGCTTAAACGGTGCTTTTTCGAAATCTAAATTACCTCCAGGTGTTCTTCCTATTTAAAAAGGATAAAAATTCAGTATTAGGAGTGGAAAGGGATATTTCGTTCGTTATCCTACCTAGAATAAATCCGAAATCAATATGAATAATTTGACCGTGTGTAGTTAAGAGAATATTTCCATTATGACGATCTTTAATATGTAAAAGATAACAAATAATCGAATAATTTGCCATTGAAACAATAAAATGGTCTTGTGCCTGTTGGTATTTCCTCGGATTTCTTTCCATTTCAAAAAAGACTTCAAAAAAATGATTAAAACTTTCATAGCCGAGTTCTTTCTGCTTTAAGACATCTATTGAAACTGAATTAGGAATTGCTTCGATAATCCCAGCATCCGACGATAGAGCAAGGATTGAGTATGGTTTTAATTGGTTTGGTACTTGTGAATCATTTAGAATATTTGACATAAAGGTAATAATCTGGGAAGCAATTTGTTCTTGACGTAGATCATCATTACTTTTAATGATGATAGGAATGAGTTTCCAATAGTGACGAGAAGGAAACAATTCATGAAATGCGTCTGTTGGATGATGATAAGGAACATAATCCCGGAGTTCACTGTGCTGAAAGATTCTTTGTTCTTTATCTCTCCATCTTTCTTTAAAAATTACCTTTGAATTGATATCATTGTCATCATCGTCATCATCAAAGCCATCATCGTAATTCACCTCAGGGCTAACAGATTCATCAATTTTTTTGTTTTCTTCCACGCTTATTTCTGGAGAAGATACAGGGGCTGGTGCCTCTGGGCTAGGGGTGATGTCAAATTCGACCGCAGTGACGAAGGAAGAGGGCGAATCCCTTTCTTCATGTAGATCTAATCTTTCATTCTTCGGCAATTCAGGTATCAAGAGATTATTTTGATGTGACACCATTTTCCCTGAAAAACCTAACGATCCGGCACTACTTGTCCGCCTTCTTCGCTTATTTTCTGCAATCACTCCATCGAAGCGGTCATCCAAAGTTTGAGAATTGGGACGACCATCAGATTTCATGGAAAAAGTATCGGATTGAAATATTCGGAATGATGATGAAATATTCGTCAAGGAGTCGCTTATCATCGCGGACTTCTCAGAAGGCTCATGCTTATCTGTTGCTGCTATTTCGATGTATTTATCACTCCAACTTTGACTTAAAGGAGACTTTGATCCGCTTAGTTGTGATTTATCTTGAGAAGGTCTAGGGCTGCTCCACTGACCTAATACATTTGCCTTAGCTGCCATCCTATCAACGTTTTGAGGTGTATTCCGTGATGGCGAAATCGAAATCGCATCTTTCATCTCATCTCCAACATGGGTAACGACCTCTTCATAAGTTCCATAATGACTATTCTTTAAAAAGGTAACATTATTTGGCTTTTGGCTCGGGAATGTGGATGATATCTATTGTAATAATGAGAGACACAAACACTAAATGAGAAAATATACCGTCGAATCAAAATCTCTTAAAGAATCTGAAGATCCATATTCAGCTTGTTTTGAGCGAGTTTGGTACTTCGACTTTTGCTTTGTAAATTCCCTTAGTCTCGACCACCACTTCTTCGTTTGAGGAGATTTTCTGTTGAAAAAGATCAAAAGAATGAAAAGTAAACCAATATTCGTCTCTCACCTGTCAGGAATATCATGAAATAAAACCTCAAAGCATACTAATACTGGAGTTCTTTCCTTTGTTGAAAAGGGGAAGCATTCTTCAATGTGAATCTTCCAGATTCGATGATTAGAGTTGCCTAAAGGAATATGAATAATATTCGACGGAAGATATTCTTCATTAATAGCCTTCAATATTTCAACCATATGCAAATATCTTTGATTCTTAGGAATTAAAAAAAGTTCTCTTGTCATACTAATTAACGAATTCCAAAAGTTTAACTGCAAATCAAACGAAGGGTTTGCAGAGTTTGTAGAGTTCGCAGGATTCGCTGGTTTCGTAAGATGGAGAGGCAAGTGTGTTGTTATTGAGCGATGAAAATGACAAAATTTTCTCTGAGGTGAAAGTAAAGGTAAGACTTCATTCACTCTGCCAGAACTTAAGTTACTTATGGTAGTTGCAGTTGAAGCAATAGAAGATGAGCTAATGGGCGGCTGAATGGCTTGCATTCTGTGAATAAAAGCGTCATGAGCTTTTTCTCCAGCTTCTCGAATATTCTCTTGAAACTGGTCTAAAACATCAAACGATTCACTATCCATTCGAAACAGAGGCATGGTTTTGGAAACCGAAGAGGGAGAAGCCTTGCGATAATTTAGTCGAGAAGAATTAAACTTGCGATTGCGATGTCTATTGCTTCGATTGCTTTCGTAATAATTCAGACAAAATGCATGAATAAACCAATATAATTTATATGCAAAAGTAAGATTCTTCTCACACATAATTAATAGCTTTCTTTTTAATTTGTCTTCTAACTCAAAAGCACCATATAAAAGGAAAAAGGCGATTTGAGGAATGAAAAACTCTAATTCAGATGGATATTCATCAAATATTAGTAATAGGTTATCTATAGCTATGTCACGATCTTCATTGGTTTCACCAATAATTGTTAATAAGATGGCATCAAAGATTTCTTTTGGTAACGGGTAGTTTGACTGGATTTGAGGCATTGTTTGCTTTGCTGGAGAGAGATTTCTCGAATTACTCGAAGAAACCATACTTTTACACTGGACAAATAAATGCTTCAGTTTCTCAGCCTGACGAGTCCAGATATTGCGAGCTGAGTAAAAGCGACTCTGTAGTTGAACCAGATGAACCGGGTTAAAACTATCATCTTCGCTCAGAGGATATAGAGGACTTGTAGAGGATCGAGGATTTTCTACATCATGATCTATCTTGGGAGTTTGATGATGTCTAAATTGCCTGTAAACTGAATCATATTTCCTTGTCAAGCCTAAGGCCACACTCTTTATCGGAACCACTGTACTCTTCAGATCCTGTATACATATAATCTACAAATCCCTTCAGAGTAAATTTCGATCAAATGTGAAGAATATCGTTACCTGACAAAAAGAAGAGACAATTGACCCTATTATAATGTAACTTTCAGTGCGATAAGAAAACTGATGCCACGACCACTGGAGAAGAAGAACAGTAAATGGAATAGCAATCAAAACGTAAGGTACGATTAAACTTTGTAGCTCAGAATGTTTTCTATAAAGCCTAATATAGACGAGTAAAGAAACGATTCGAAGGACTAAAGAATGCCCAACTTTAGGTAAAGTGCTCTCTAAAAGATAGAAATTACCTACCAACAAAACTGAAATCCGCATGCAACCATCTCTGATCATAGGCTTCTTCTGGGGATTCATGACGAATTCTGAAGTAAAGATATATGAAAAAGAAGGCGATATCAGTTGTAATTGATATCACAGCTGGAAAAAGAAACATTGATAAATTGGAAGTTCCAGAGTTTTCAAATAAAATTGAGCCTTTTGCACAGAAAGCACAAACCAAAACAGTAAGAAAAAAAAGAAAGACTTTCTCATTCGAATTTGATGAATATTTTGGTTTTAAATCGCTAAAAATAATTGTTAATCTACCGTTTTTCGCCTCTTTCTAATATTCAGGGCCTGAAGAGTTGGACATTTACCATATAAATCAGCATTCAAATTCTCTCGAGCATAAGTTTCATACAACTCGTCTCTTACTTCTGGCCGAACCTTATATACACTACCTTTCACAGTAAAGTTGCGATGAATGCTCTTTTTCCAGGATGGGCCTGGTGTTGAAATGTCAGTATGAAAGAATCCAGGCCAATAAAATCCTGCATCTGTAGTTTCATTCAATAATATTTCCCGATCTATTCGATCAAGCAACTCTTCAGTTTTACTATTGCTAAATTTCCGTGCAAACATCATTCCTCTCATCGAAAATCCTTTAATGATATCCCACTCTTTCGTTGTTAAGAAATGAGTATGCGTTTGAAACCCCGCCGACTTTTCCCATAACCCGAGTTCCCATGTGTTCCAAACAATTTCAGATGATAATGTTTGAACGAAAGAACGGGTTCTTTCCCAATTATACAATAAACTAACATAATAATGTTCTTCCGAACCTAATAACATATGCTTGAAGAAATGCCAATATTTTCGCCCTTCTTCGCTTGCAACAATATACGCAATTGTGTCTTTATCATAAGCACCAGTGGTAGCAGGGTCTGATTTCTTCCAAACTCTCCAAATCCCATCTGACGATGGTGTGGCATAATCAGGTCTTTCTTGTGAAATCGCCTTGCCCCTGCGAGGGAAGATATCTTTAGGGAACAGCCACTGGGTATCAAACACGAGTCCTGATTTATTAAACCTATTATGTAAATGATAAAAAGAACTTTGATTATTGCAAAACAATGGTGGGCCAAAGTTTCCGGATCGATATTCCATGGGGACTGCACCCAATTCTTTCCCTCTTTCATCAGTTACTGCTTTAATGGAGGCTGCTAAATACGGATTCTTCTGAAAGATTGGGTGAGTAGTTTGAAGACGAAATAAATGTGTAGATGTTCCAGGAGTCCATGCCATTACGAAAGGCATCGGAGGATGCTGACAAGAAAAGATTTTCTCAATTCTTTTTAAAGGCACGAGAGGATAGTCGCTTCCTGTTAATGGCACGAAATAATCCCATCCCGTGGCATAACGATGGAACCATGCCATTGCACGGGTTAACACAATAGTAGCCGTTGAAGCACCGTAAACTATTGGAACATCCATCGAAATAAAGACATTTTCGTATTCAGAAGCAAATTTTCGCATCTGGCCAATAAACTCAAGGGAAGCTCCAGAAGGGTCAACATGATATAGATAATAATGCGTAGAACTGTATAAATGATTGAAGAGACGTTTGACGAAAGAGAAATCGGTATATACTGTAAAGAAAAATGCTAATCTCACCCCTTCTTTGTGTCGATTTACACTGGGCTTTCGAAACGCCGAATAAGCTGCACTATCAACTTTATTTAGTGGTATTATTGCTGCTGTACTATCTCTAAAGTTGCACCACCCTTTCGTGATTGCATAATCTTCAGCGAGATCATTCATCAATTCTTGTCGACATGGGATGATGGCATCATACTGTCGAGAGTGATCACAAGGAACAGCCAGTTGTGTTGGATGACATCGATTTAATAATTCGCGCTTGATCCATTCTTGCATTTTTTTATCCTCTTTACTTGATGGAATTTGACAATACCCTGGAACCTGACCCTGTTGAGCTTTAGCTCGGTTAGGCAACCAATTTTGATACTTCCTATCTAGAGATTTCCTTTCTTCTTCACCATTCGAAAGTAATAATGTATGATGGTAGTAGCTATAATCAGTACTCACCCTTGCTTGATCAAGAAAAAAATCGAACTGTAAAGGTCGTTTTTTATGTTGGCCAATTTCTTGTTTTGTGGAAATCGATGCGTATGGACGAAATAACTGCTGAGTAGCCCACATATTCCATGCATGCTCAGCCTCCCGACCAACATAATCGATTAAGGTCGCAGGAGTTAGAGGGACCGTTAGAACAATCTGCGGGATAGATTGTGTGAATTCTCGATTGTGTAGGAAGAGGTCAGATAAAATACTAAACTGAACACCTTCATACTCATCCTTTTCTAAACCTCCTTTCCTTTGAATTTTTAAGATGTCAGGTCTATGTAAGGTTGGATGAGCGTTAAGATAGTGGTAAAAACAGGAGAAGCACCTCCTCCCCCACATATCTAATCGAACGAATTCGATCTTAGGATGGTCTTCGATTTTGTTAATACTGCAAATATTCCCTCGAAATCTTGGATGAAAATGAAAAATTGTCACAGAACATCTTTTACTCCAAAACTTTTCAAATTCTAAACTTCCCATGTTGTCACAATATTCAGTGGCAATTACAGACCACACAACACATTCTGCACGAAGATTATCCTCACAAATAGATATATCTTGTGAATTTGTAATCTTTGTACATGTTGCTATTTGTGGTTCAGCCAGAAAGTGAACTGCTCGAATAACGTCCAAGTTTTCGAGCTGCACACATTCACCATTTTCCTGTAATTTTTTCGAATAGCCACACGTAATACTCGAATTTGCTGCAGTTACCAGTATAATCTCAAGCCATAGAATAAAAGCTCTGACTAAAATCGAAAAAAGAGAAGGCTTACCCATAATTAAATCGATTCGTTAAATTTAAAATTTCCGGATTTTCCGGACGATCAGTTTCACAAGAAGCTCGAGTATTGGAAAAGTCGAGTATTTATGAACTTTGCATCACTTTTCAAAATAGAAAAACGTTTCGAAGTAGTTTGTGAATTGAATTGA
>VFQN01002251.1_pt1 | contig 30321 bp, 49 predicted proteins | sample 3512371 | NCBI WGS metagenome assembly VFQN01 (sample SAMN10412370, study PRJNA504923) | tailings metagenome | isolation source: Replicate 2 from Balatoc abandoned mine | place: Philippines: Itogon, Benguet | collected 2017-08-28 | reverse complement strand
GGCAAGGCCGACCGCCTCACCGGCCGCGCTTCTAGAGGGGAGGTGAGGGAAGCGTGAACATGCCCGTGCTATACGGAGTTAGGAATCACCCTGAGTAAAGTTGTGGCCGCAAGACCTTGGCGTACAGGACGGCAGCTGGTCAGGAAACGGCGGGCTTCCGTGTGCGTATGCCACGTGCAGGGGGCAAGTACGGTATTGCACGGCGCAGGCATGTGGATCCTCCTGCTGTACACAAACTCAGGCAGTCCTTACTCGCTCCGCAGCCGCTGCCGCGCGTCACCATTACGAGCTACGAGATGATGCGGCGTCTCACCTGCCCCGCCTGTTCGAAGACGAAGTTGGCACCGCCACCGCCTCAGCAACAGCAGGGAGCGGCACCCGTGGCGGACGGTACGGCGGCTGAGGCCCATGCACCCGGCCCCTGGGGCCGCCACCACGCGGCGCCAGGGGAGGCGCAGGGCGGGGGGCGCGGAGCGGGTGGCGCAAGCAGCCGCACCGCAGCGAAGGCGGTATGCTGGGGGCCAGGTGTGTTGGGTGTTGTTCCTCTTGCAGGTGCGTACCTAGCCTCCCATCACGAGACCCTGGGACTTTGTATGCGTTGCACATTGCTTTTCGTGCACGCATGGCACCTGGCCTTGACTCCGTGCTTGCTGCCGCCCGCCACCCCTAGACCGCTGCATGGCCGCCATGGGCTGGGGCGTGGTGATCGTGGACGAGAGCCACAACCTGCGCACAACAAACAGCCGCGACGCCGACTCCCCGCACACGGAGGCGTGCTGCGCCGCCGTGTCGCGGGCGCGTCGTGCGGTGCTGCTGTCGGGCACGCCCAGCCTGTCGCGGCCGTACGACCTGTACCGCCAGGTGGGAGCAAGGCGGAGGGGAAGGTAGAAGCGGCTGCAGCCTAGCACACGCGAAGTAAGACGCATAGGGCTCATACAGCTCCATCGTCCTTCCCAGGTCGACGCGCTGGTGCCCGGCTTGGTTGGCGGGAGCAAGCAGGCCTTCGCCTTTCGGTACTGCGACGGCCGCATGGTGCCGCAGCGGGTGCCGTACTCGCACGCGGGGCAGGCGGGCGGGCCCAGGCCCTTCCGTGGCGGCGGTGGCTCTGGGCCTGGGGGCGAGGGCGACGGCGCGGCCCCTGTGCTGCGCAAGCGCCTTGAGACGTCAGGTGCGTGCTGTGGGCAAGTTCAGAGTTGGTTTCTGGCTTGCGTGCGTTCTTGATTTCCATTCACGAAGACGCTCTCTGTTGAACCCCAAGCTTGACCCACAGTCCGTACCTGATCACCCATCCTTTGTACTGCAGGTCTTCACCCATAAGGTTTTTTGTGACCATCACTGGCCTGGGCTGGGTCTGCGTCTGCGTCTGGGTCTGGCTTCAGGTCGTGTTCTGCAACCACCCCGTAACGCCCGTCCCGCGTCCTCTACCATGCAGGAGGCAGCCGGCTGTCCGAGCTGCACGGGCTGCTGCGGCGCGAGGTCATGGTGCGCCGCCTCAAGCGGGACGTGGTGGCGCAGCTGCCGCCCAAGCGGAGGCAGGTCGTCAGGCTGCCGCACCCCAAAAGGTGGGAAGTGGTGGGGTTGGGGCCAAGTTACCGGTATGCACGGTATTGCTCTCGGGTGTGGTAGTCCAAGGGCAGGGACCGCGGGTGGAACCACACCTGTCCAGGAAGGTACCTGCTCCTTGCGCTCCAAAGAATCCAATAGCAACAAGTCCTTCAATCAGCTGCCTGCAGTTAGAGGCCTTCAGGATGACATGATCTTGCAGATGGAGTGCTTACCAACCGCCCGGCATCCTTCTGCAGCTGGCCGGATGCCGACCGCAAGAACCCGGGTGACACAAGCACGATTGCTGGGAGCAAAGCCGGCGGCGGGACAGCCGCTGGCACCAGCGGCGGTGGCGCCCCAGGCAGCACTGGGGATGGCGCGCGGCAGCGCTCGGACAGCGCTGCCGACGCGCGCGGTGCGGGTGGCTCGAGGGCGCGGGGTCGGGGTCGGGGCCCGGGACGTCCCCCGAAGCGCGTGAAGGGCGATGGCGCTGCGGCTGCGGCTGCGGCTGCGGCTGCGGAAGACGCCAGCGACAGCGGCGAGGACGGCGGCGGTGACGCCCTCCATGGAGACCCGGAGAACGAGGAGGGGCAGGGGGACAGCGGCTCAGAGGATGAGGGACAAGCAGGTGTGTCACTGTCACTCGTAACCACAAGCCGCTGGCACCTGTTTCAAAGGTCTTGCACTCTGGATGTCCGGTAGCACATGGCACACCTCCCATATGCCCGGTCTGCCCTGGCAGGGAAAGCTCAGGACGGTTGCGCGCCCCCTGCCGGCGGTGGCGCCAAGGCCGGCGTTATGTCCAGCGCGCACCGCACGGCGCTGGCCAAGCTGCCGGACGCCATCGCGTGGCTCGTAGGGGCACTGGGAGGAGCGGGGATCGGCGGCTGCGGCGGGTCGCAAGAAGGGACAGGCAGCGGCAGGTGCGGGGACAGCATGGAGAGGTGAAGGGATTCAGTGGTTGTATGTTTCGTCCTTATGGCCCCTTGGCTCTCCGGACGCGCCCTACTGGGCCTGTGACTGAAACTCCGACTGACAGTAGTGTGAGGTTGCCATGTGACTGAGCGGTAGGCATGCTGTCCGCCTGATGGACAATTGGCTTTAAAGTGCGCATGTGCACACGGGCGTTGGTGCGTGCGGGCATGGTCCATGACCTACTGCGTATTACTTGGCTATTTACGTGCATGCTGCTTGTCCACGCCCATTCAGGGGTCGATGCCGTTCACTGCCGGCCGCGGGCGCGCGGGATGCCCCATCGGCGCACGCCCCGCTGCAGGCGGGTGAGGAGGCGCCGCCCAAGTTCCTGGTGTTCGCACACCACAGGCAAGGGGCACAGCTGACTGCCTCCTCCTGATTGCATGCGAATTTTACAGGCTTGCACCTGGATGAGCTTTCTCACCAGTACGATAATCAAGGGTCCCTGACGTACGCTTAATGCCCAAACAAATGAACAGACATCGCCTGCCTCGATGGGTGCATTTTATGAATTGCACTCGTGGCGGCCTTGCCAACGGACGAACGCTGCTTCCCTGTGTCCGCGCAGGGACGTGATGGACCGCCTGGCGGAGGCGCTGCAGGGCTTCGACGGCGCCGAGGACGACGGAGCAGGCGGCGGTGGCGGCGGCGGCGGCGGTGCCGTGTGGTGCGGCGTGGACTACGTGCGCATCGACGGAAGCCATGACAGCGCGGAACGGAGGGATGCCGTGGCGCGGTTCCGGTGCGTCGCTGGCCGGCCGTCTTCAAGTAGTGCAGTACGGAGTTTGAGCTTGTTGCGGAGTTTGCACTCCTGGAGGGCGTAGCCTGCTCGGCCGTCCCTGCAGCACAGCCTTGCCCATGCGCCCCGTCTCCCGGCCTTCCTGCGCAGCGACGACCCCTCCGTGCGCGTGGCTCTGCTGTCAATCACGGCCGCCGCCGTGGGGCTGGACTTCAGCGCGGCCTCTGCGGTGGTGTTCGTGGAGCTGCCCACGGAGGTAGGGGCTGCATCGGTGTCCTCTTAAGCTCAACTTAGCTTACCATGTTTACCAGCTCTACCGATAACGTGGCCGAACCCGAGCAACCCGTAACGGCATCACATGCTAAGGGACGGCATCCCCCGACTCGCCTAAACTAGGAGGCTGCGGGCAAAGACTCCCGTGATGTGTGGAGGTGCCAGGCATGCCCAAGGAAAGGAAAAGTGCTTTCTGTGTACGGACCATCGCCTTGCACCCGTCATGCACCGTTGCGCAAGCCGTCTCGTGTGCTGTGCAGGTGTCCCTGCTGCAGCAGGCGGAGGACCGTGCACACCGCAAGGGCCAGACGCACGACTGTGTCAACGTCTACTTCCTATGCGCCAAGGGCACTTGCGACGACAGGAGGTAAGGGGTTGCAATCTCCAGTGCTTGGGTCAAGCTTCCACCGCAGCAGGCGTGTGCGAGCTGAGCTGTGCTTCCTCCCGCAAGCTTCTTTGTCGGACTCCCTGCCACAGGTGGCAGAAGCTTAACGAGTCGCTAAGCGCAATCACCCAGGTGCACGACGGGGCAGAGGGCGCCACGGCAGGAGGGCATGGGGTTGGGGCGGCGCCCGGAGCCGAGAGTGCCAGCGCGGAGGGGGGGGCCCACAGCGATGCGGGCCGTCTCCGTGGTCTGGCAGTTGACGCCGTGGTGGACCTGGAGGAGGTGGAGGAGCTGCGGCAGCAGCGCCGCCTGCAGCCGGGGCCACCGCAGCCGAGAGACCAGCAAGCTGGGGCCCAGGGGCAGGGACCGACGCAGCCGAAGGCGCAGCAGGAGCAGGGCGGGAGCAGGTCCGGTGAGGCCCCGGAGCAGCTGCTAGGAGGCAGCGAGCATGAGCGGGGGGGGCAGGCTGTTCCGGGTGCCGGTATTGCAGCGACGGAGGCGGCGGCCGCGGCGAGCGGGACAGGGGTGGTGCAGCCCACCGGTGTCGGCGTGGCACGGCAGGCGCCCATGTCCCAGCCAGGGGAGCTGTGCTTGCAGCAGGAGCTGCAGCCCGTGCAGCAGGGGGCACACGGGCAGCAGCTGAAGGGGGGCCACAGCCGGGCCACCGATCACCGTGAACGTGCCGGCTGCGTACCACAAGCAGCCGACTGCCAAGCTGGGATCCCTTGCGCAGGCGCCCACAGCGGCATCGCCGCCGGCGGGTGTGAAGGTGGCGGCGCTAGCAATGTTACTGGAGGGAGAAACAACCTTGCTGCCTGCGGCATGGTTGGTATGGAGGTCATTGACCTATCGTGTGAACCCTCGCAGCCGGACTCACAGCAGCAGCTGCAGCAGCAGCAGCAGCTCTCTTCAGGTTGTGAAGCAGGCCCCACAAATTCAGTTGGCGATCAGCGTGCTGAAGAGCACATGACAGCTGCCCAGCTGACGCCCCAGCCGCACTTCGGGGCCTTGCCGCCAGGCCTGACGCCAACGCAGGCCGGCGGGACGCCCAGCCGCGCCGCCTTGCTGCAGATGCTGCCGCCGTCCACCACATTCTACTTCGAGGTGCGCACCGTACCCTGGCGTTACTCCACGCTTGCGAGGGCTGGTGGTGGAGTGCACACCACAACACCACTATTGTACGGCAAGGTGCTGACGCACTGGCCTGGTACTGTGTAGATTGCATCAATGGAACTTGCCACACTGCGCTACACGTGTGCCAAATAGAACCGTGCTTCTTGCATGCCGTGGCAACCTTCTGCCGCAGGTCAGCGCGCACACGGGGCGAGTGCACCTGCACCTGGCGCCCGACGGCAGCCGGCCCGCGGGCCTGTCTCTGCCGCTGGAGCTGCTGCTGGTGGGCACGCAGCGCAGCGGCCTGCTCAAGGGGCTGCTGCAGCAGCACGCCGACAGGTGCGGTTGCGTGCCCGAGCTCACGCGAAAATACTGTGCAAATGCAGGAGGAGCCGCACGTATTAAGGCAACAAGCCAGTAGCTTTTCCTTTACACAGGTAGCCAGCCCTGTTACTACTGTGTGTCGGAACCGTTGGTCTGCAGGTGGACGGCTTGGAGGAACGTCCAGTGCGAGAGGGGGGAGGATGCAGCAAAGCCCGATGTGTGTGGAGGGGCTGGTGACAGCGGTTCAGACGCTGCTCTACCGAATGGGGAGCAACGAGCGGCGCTGGGGCCGGCCCTGCTCCCGGGTGACGGCCAACCTTACGCCCATGGCTGCGTTTCCACAGCCGCGACCGCAGCTTGTGCCCCTTGCGGCCGCAGCCCCGGGGCACCGCTGTCCTTTTTGGGGCCGGTGGGGCTGGTGGCGCCGGTGCCGGAGGTCACCCCTCGCGCGCTAGCGGAGGGCGTGGCGGAGGCGGAGGCGTTTGCGCGGGACTGGGCCGAGCTTCGCGCCGTATCGCGCAACAGGTCGGGGCGCGGGTATCCATGGGGCAAGCAAATCGGCAGTAAGCATGACTGTATACGGCGCTGCTCACGGCTTTATTGCGGAGTTGTGATAGGCTGACAAGGAAGCAGCACACGCGAGTGGGAAGGCAAAGGCGCAGCGGGGTGCCCAGTGCATGTGCTGTGCACAGGTCAGTGCTGCCTCCGCACACCCAAGTGTGACACGTGTGCACCCCTGGCAGGCTGTACGGCACTGTGTTGGAGCGCTACTTCCAGGACACGCTCGACGCGGTGACGGCGGAGGCTATGGCGGCGGGGGCGTACGGCAGCGGCACGGCACGCTACGTGCAGGACGCACCCCTGCGGTTGCCCGAGGGTGCCACGCTGCGGCCTGTCCTGGTGGGCCGCAAAGGGTTCGCGGGATGTATGCGGGAACGCCGTGCGTGGCAGACATCGCTCTGTACAGCGTATTCTATGCCTTGAAACCGATCAAGGGCAGCTGAATGGTACCGGTACCGGATCACGTGCCGCAGGTCCGAACCGCGAACCCCTACCAACAACGGCGGGGGAACGAGGCAGGCGGGGACGGGGACGGGGACGGAGGCGCCCCTGCCGGCTGGCGCACACACCAACAAGCCTTCGCCGCTGACGGCGCTCGGCTGTGCTTGTGCTGCTCCAAGCCTGTGCCAGACTGCAGGTACGGTAAGCGAGGCCGCGAGCACGTCTGCAGCGCCAGTTCCTGTTGGTCCTTAGGTGCATAATTTGCCGCCGCCTTCCCGCCCCACCCCAGCCTGCCGCCCGAGGCCCCCCTTGATACCACGGACTACCTCTTCTGCACTCCCGCCTGCGAGACGCGCTACTACCTCAAGGTGCGGTTTGGTCCTGACGCTGGTAGCAAGGTCGAGCCCGCACTTCATTAGACAACCTCCGCAGCGCGTAACGCGACCTGCCGGGATTTGCCTTCACCCAATCAAGCTACTGAAGGCTGCAGGTTGGTTGCGCATTAACTAGTTGGGGTGCGCTGTTGCTCTGACCCCTCGTATGGCTCCTCGCCGGCCGCAGGCGAGCGGCAGCGCGCTGCGCCGCATGCTGGCCCGCCTCGAGCACGGCGTGTGCGTCACGTGCGGCCTGGACTGCGCCAACCTGGTGCGCCAACTGCAGGTGCGCCTGGCGCGGACACTGAGGCGACGACACGTGGCCATGGACAGACACGTGGCTGCACGACGGGGTGCTTGCGGATTGCTCCTTACAGGGTAAACCCCAAGCACGGATTGTGATGAGGCCTGTGATACACCAGGCAAACCCAGTGGCCCTGTGCGTCAAGGGAGGCGCCATGCGCGCAGACGAGCTGCAGTCAGCCATGGAAGGCGTCATGTGCTAAGCTGCTGCAAGCACCTCCGCCCGCTCCCTCCCCCGGTTGTGGTTAGTTGCCGCGCTGCGCTTACCTCCCCCGTCCCCCAGGCGATTCGCTGCTCGTCGCGCGACTACCTGGCCAAGCGCCGCGCCGTGGCCGAGCGCCTGGCCCCCCGCCTGTGCCGCCACGGCTACACGGCGCTGATGGAGCGGCTGCTGCGCACCGCCACGGAGGGCCACGCGTGGCAGGCGGACCACATCGTGCCCGTGTACGCGGGGGGCGGCATGTGCGACATCGACAACATGAGGACGCTTTGCGTGGCGTGCCATGCGGGTGAGGGGGCGAAGGGCGGAAGTGGACGCCATGTACCGTTGCGGAGTGCTCCTGCCATGGTCCCAGAAATGCCTGTACTAAGTTGGACGCGTACGGTACCTCTCAATGGGGTCACAGCGGTCTGGGCGACGGTATACCAATGCTGCCACTTCTGTTGGCTGTGCATGCCTGTACCAACGCGCGTGTGCGCTCGCCCGCAGACGTGACCAAGGCGCAATGCAAGCAACGGGCTGCGGACAGGGCGCAGCGGAAGATGGGCACACGGGACATCCGCAGCTTCTGGGGCGGCGCCGGCGGTGGCGACACGCAGGCTACCCAAGGTACGTGACTTCATGCGCCGCGTAGGCCGCTGCTGCATGAGGGAGGTAAACGTATGACGCGGCGTGCCCAGTCGGGGTTCAATGCACGCATTCCTGTGCGTGCCTGTATCACTTACGCTCCGATTGCTCCTCCCCAATATTTTACAGGCAACCCAAAGCATGCATCGGAGGGCGGCCGTAAGCGTCGAGCGGACGGACCAGCGGCACCCCCGGCGGCTCCGCAGCCCAGCAAAGCCCGGCGCGTTGTTACGCGCGGCCCAGCGTACATTGACTCCGACGCCGATGCTGACAGCCCGGCCGGCACTCCGCTGCTCGCACAGGCACCATGCGCCCGGTCCCGGATCACCGGCAACGGCCCGGCGCAGACCGTCGAGCACAAGCCGCACCTAGCCGCACCGGCGCGCGTGCAGACAGGGGCCGCAGCTGGAAAGCCCCCTCGGCCCGGCGCCGCCGGCAAAAGGTCGAGTGATCAGGAGGCGGCAGCAGCTGGTGTCGGCGGGAGTGCAGCGGAAGCGGGGGCCGATGTTGGCGACGCCGTGGGGAAGGAGGAGCAGGAGTTGGATGAACCTGCCGCTGTTATCTTCGTAGACCTAGCCGGCGAAGAGGAGCAGGGACTGCTGCAGGGCAGCTGCAGGGCCACGGGCTCTAGGGCGTCATCCGGCCGTGGCCCTGCAGTGCTTGGACAAGAGCCCAACGGGAGCCTTACAGGCCCACAGAAGGAAGAGCGCAACACGGCGGCCGCTGTCCCAGGCGCTGGTGCGCCTACTGGAGGTGCGTGTGATGCACAGGGCGCTGCCTCCAGCGGCCTGCTGGCGGTCCGCCAGCCGGGGGACTGGGCCGACCGCCTTCGCCGCCGCGTGCACAGCCGCGGGCCGGGGCCGGTGGGTGAGCCCTCGGAAGCCAACCCTCGCAGCCAGCTGAGCAGCCAGGTTGGCGTCACGAACGAAACCGAACCCGGCGGTGTCACCCTGGGCACTCACTGCAATGAGGCTGCTCAGGGCCTCGTGCATGTGGGAATGGGGGAGGCTGCAGCTGGAGGAGCTTGTGGGCAGCCGGAGGCAGGCGTGGGTGGGGCAGACGGAAGTCTGCAGGCAAGGCAAGAGTTTGAGCAGGGCCAGCCCGGGAATACGCGGGGCCAGCCAGGGACAATGCGGCCACAACAGGAGCGCGCGCTGCCTCTTGTCCAGCCCGAAAGTCGGGTCGGTGGCCGCCTGGCCCTCAAAAAGCGCAAGATGTAAGCCAACGTGCGTGCGCCCTCATGTTGCCATGTATCGGTGGTTGGGTCTTGGACTGGTACATATACTAGTAGTTGTGGAACGCATGGTGTGCGTTCTTATCTTGGCTGTTCTCTTGTGCGCAAATGCGCACGAGGCAGAGACGGTGGAGAGCGACTTCGGGTTCTACGGCAGAGTTGTGTCCAGGGGACCCCTGGACGCTGTGTTGCCCAACGCCGGGTGTGGAATGGGCCAAGCTTCCCCTGGTTGTGTCCGCGCACACCCACATCACCTGCACATTACAGGCGACTTCGGGCATTGTTGCTTTGCGTAACATTTACGGTACTAGTGTCCATATGCTGGCATTTACAGAGCTCCAGAGCAATTCATGGCAAAGCGTGCAAGCGCTCGGCCCTGCTCGGCCCCTATCGTAACCTTGGAGCGGAGAGTGGCCCTGAATGGTGTAGTGTAGACAGCCGTACATCCACTTCAACGTATGTATGGCGGCGACCGCTCAGGCGCTCAGCAGCCCCACGTGCCATGGGCCCACCGCCAATGCGCCAAAGCTTCTGGGTGACGTCAGAGGGTATCAAATGGCCGGCCCGGCACTTTAGGGGCCGGGCGCAAATTGAGGAGAAGTGTTCATCTGGATTGAGCATATGCGTTGTGTGGGCTCAGCGGAGATGAGCGCAGGCTGGTCGGGGGCCTCAGCCCAGATGACCGGTACACCCCTCCCCAGCCAACCCAGATGACCCCGACGGAGCCCCCGACCCCAGCTCAGATGACCGATAAAACCCGCTATCGCCAGCCTAGTTGAGGCAGTTACAAGCACCAAAAATGTATCTTTAATATGTTATATCGTTTATACGTCAACCCTTATACACGCGCTGACGCACACGCAACTGGGCACGGGAGACGTCCCCTGCGCCGGCCCCTGCCGACGATGGTGCGCGCCAAGACATATCGAATGTATACCTCGGCCTTCAACTGTGCTGGTGCAATTAAGTTGTGCATACAGATGCTGTAGAACAGCGCCTTGGCCCTTGCGCGTCTGCCGACACAAGGTGCACCGCGGTGCACCCTGGCCACGACAGCAACACAAAACGCCGAAGGCCCAGGTAGCTGACAACTTTATACGGAAGTGGAAAGCCTTGTGAACAAGATTATAGCCAAGAGCTGTCGTGCCCCACGGCTCGGCCGGTCATGTTGAAAACGCGCGCGGAGACGTGCGACACGGAACTAATGCGCTCGAGACTGGGATTCGATCCTGTATGTAATGATGCGGATAGCCGCACTGGCAGCAGGGCATGTATTGGCTGGGTGCACCGTGGTGCACCCAGCCAATCGAGCATCCTGCGAGTGTGGACGTGATAGGGAGGTGCTCAGCCATGCCTACTTAGAGCTCGTAATACTTTGCAATACACGTATCGTCATGTGCGACTGCCGGCATGCGTTTTTGCAGTGACGCATGCGGGTGATGCAGGACCGCCGATACTGCGTAATTGAGTTCTCTGTCAAATTCTTCAACAAATGTTTGGTCGGTCCGCTAAACTGCTGGGGCCGTGTGCCCCAGCTCAAATGACTGGGGCGGGTGTTTGGCCCCAGCCCAGATGACACCGTGTGCGGAGGTCTCGCCTAGCCCAGATGACCGGTCCCAAGCTGCCCGCCCAGCCCAGATGAGCCCCCCGACCCCTGCCCCGTCAGCCCAGATGAGCCCCAAGTGCAACAAGCGCTCATTGTAGATTAACATATGGGCTCAACGGGCGCCCGGGGCCCCGAAAAAATGGGCGCCCAGCGCGGCTCTGTGATACCCTCTGGTGACGTTGGTCATGTACTTGGGGAGGCACGGGCAGGTGGGCGGTGGGCTTCACCTCTGGGAGGCGCTGGCATCCCAACCAAGCGCCGCACATCGCGAAACGAAGCGACCGGGAACGTCCAGCTAATAGGCTTCTCTTCTGCCGCAGCTGTGGTGCAGGGGAGTGCCCCCCTAATCCAGTACGTGGGGTCCAACCAAAACGCGCGCATTCCTGACCTTTCGCGATTGCCCCTATTCCGCTGGCACATAAAGTTCTTTTCCTTAGTCATCTGCACAAATGTTATGAACACTAATATGGCCGACAGGCAGCGCGAATTATGCCGGCACGTCCAGCAGCACGTCAGCCCTGGCAGTATCACGCCTGTACTTTAATAGGCACTGCTTGATAACAGGAGTAAGCAAAAGACGAGAGTGATGTCAAAGCGGGTCGTTGACGCGGAGGATGCGGCCACTTCTGCGGGATCGTCTGACTCTGACCACGAGGACCAGCCCTCTCCCTCTCATCAAAAAAAGGGCATGGGGCGTGGCAACGGTCGTCGAAAACGAGGCGGTAGCGGCCCTCCGGTAAAGCGACCACGCAGGGCCAGCAGTGACCGCGGTGGGGCACAGCGGCCTCCTGCTGGCGACAAGGTCGGAGACCGCAGCAGGAAAAGCAACACCTCAGACGGCTCTGGTAGCGGTGACAGTAGTGATGGTGATGACAGCAGTGACAGCAGCAGCAGCAGCAGTGACGGAGCCGTGTCGGAGCCGTCGGGTTCTGCCTCTGGCGACAGCCGCAGCCGCAGCGATGACGGGAGTGACGAGTCGGAGGCTGACGAAGCCTCCGACGCGGAGGAAGAGACCCCCACCCAGCGGGGGCCCGGGAGCACCAGCGGCCGCGGCCGCGGGCGGGGCCGGGGCTCGGGCAGCGCAGGGACGGGCCGTGGGCGAGGCCGCGGCCGCGGCCGCGGGCGGCGGTCCGGCAGTGACCTGCTGTACGACCCGCCCTCTCGCTCCGTCCTGGCGCTGCGCGATGACGGCCCGGCGCTGGACCCCGCCGCGCTGGCGGCCGCGCAGGCGGAGGACGCGGCGGCGGTGGCGGCCGCTGCCGCGGAGGACGCGGCCCTGGACCCCGCGCTGCAGGACGTGCTGGTGCAGCGGGCGGGCGGCCTGCCACCTGTGCGCGTGTCTGCGGCCGCCTTCAATGACCTGCTGTCGGCGTACAACATCCTGAGGGCCTTCTCCTGGCAGCTCAAGCTGAGCCCGTTCACGCTGCAGGTGGGGTGGGGTGCTGGTCGGTTCACGGATGGGTGGTAGGGCGTGCCCAGCGCAACGGGGAGCCCGCACGCAGCGCGAAGGGTACCCATGCTATGCGGTGCATTGCTCGGCATCCGCATGGGCGGCTCTTTGCAGCTGTGGTGTGCCACTGGTCTTGCTCCTCGGCTGGCATTCCAGCCCTTCAGCACTGCTAGCTTGCGAGTTCATGAACGTGTCTGATGTTGGGTTGCAGCTCCCAAGAAGCAGAAGTGCGCCTAGCGTGCGCAACGCCAACATGCCATTAGCGAAGCCTGCACCCGTGGTTGGCCACCATGCTCCCTGCTCCAATCCCTCCCCATGCCCCGGCCCCAACCCCCGCCCTCCGCCCTCCGCCTCCCCAGGACCTTGTCGTGGCCATGGCGCTCCGCCAGCCGTGTGCGCTGCTGGACGAGCTGCACGTGTGCGTGCTTCGGGCACTGGCCAGCCACGAGAACATTGCGGCGAGGAGGCGCAGGATGCTGGACCTGTGCAGTCTGGACCACGTGGGTGGGGGCGGGGGCGGGGCCTGGGGTGCCTGCAGAGCGGCACAGTGGAGGAAGAGGGAGCGGGGGGCCGGTTCTGGGTAGGGTGGGGCGCCGGGGGATGGCGACTCAACCTGTGAAGTGACGGCCTAGTGCTAAGACGTGACCAGGTGAGGGTGAGCCTGCATGTGGCTGGCTTTCAGGGCCGGGCTGGCACGGTGGTCAGGGTAGCCGGTGCATGTATGTGAAGCTGAAGATTTTGCACGTGACTGATGCCCTTCCCTCCCTTTGGACCGATTGCTGACCTGCAACAGGTGACTTGGCCCGAGTACGTGTGGGAGTGGCTGGAGCTGCAGAGTGACGAGCAGCTGAGGAAGTACAGGTGAGCAGTTTGGTGCTGGGCCCGCGAATGACTTGAGGAGCATATGCAGCCCCCCCAGGGGAGTATGATATAGTGGGGAGTATTATAAGACATGCAAGGCACACCATGCCAGGGACCACCCGGCGAAAACCGCACATTGCCAGGTGGCTTGTGGTGGAAGCGCACCAACCTGGGCGCGCAGCACAGGGCTGGAAACGGGGTGCGAAGGGACAAGGGCTGCAAACAGGAAAAGGCATGCAAACGTGCTGTTGTCAATCTCAATGCCGGGTGCGCCCTTTTGTCTGAATGTTTGCTGTAACCGCACCTTGCGTCTCTGCAGGGCCCAGCCGGCTTCGGAGGTGGTTGAACTGCAAGACCAGCAGCAGGGGCAGCAGCAGCAGCAAGCGCAGGAGGAAGCTGGGAGCCAGCCTGGCGTGCCCGCCAGTGATGCGCCCAAAACGGATGCAACCCCGCAGCCCCAAGAGGACGGCAAGTCGGCTGCCCAGGACGCGACCCAGGCGCCACCCATCCAGGCGCCACAGCAGACGCCACCGCCACAGCCCCGGGCATCCAACTCCGGCAAGCCCGCAGCCGCCTCCACCCTTGCATCCTTTGCACGACTGGCGGCCAGGGCGGCCAAGGACCCGGCATGGCTAGGGGCGGCGCTGAGGGCGCGGGCAGAGGCGGGCCAGGGGGCGGGCGCAGCTGCGGAGGCGGCTGGGGAGGGGACTCCCCTGGCTGGTGCCGCGGGGACGCCGGCTGAAGGCCAGGGGATGGTCGCTGAGGACGTTACGGCAGGCGGCGGCGAGGATGTGGAGATGTGTCAGCAGGACCCCGGCAGCAGCGGGCCGGAGGACATGGACGTGGGCGGCGACGGGGCGGCTGCTGGTGGAGGCGGCAGCAGCGGCGAGGAGGACGGCGCCGACGAGGACGCTGACGGCGACGCTGATGACAGGGATGCCGCCGCCGCCGCTGCCGCCGCCAACCCTGCAGCCGACGGCGCCGCCGCTGAGCAGCCGCCGGTGAAGCGCAAGCGCGGGCGGCCGCGCAAGGACCCCAACGCGCCGCCGCCGCCGCCCCGCTTGGCTGGGGAGCCACGGGCCCAGCGTGCGCGGCGCTCCGTGTCCTTCGCACCGGGCGGGCCCGGGGCGTCCGGCGACTTCATCCGCATGCCGCTGAGGGACGTACGGCGCCCCCGCAAGGCGCCGATGGGTGCAGGCCTGCCGCTGGGGCCCGGGTCGCCGCACCTGGCTTCCCTGCTCACCGGCGGCGGCGCGGGGGCGGACGGCGACGAGGAGTACGGGGGCGGAGGGGGAGCGGCGGGGAGCCTGGTGCAGGCCCTGCTGAGTGGAGGGCAGCAGCAGCAGGTGCAGCAGCAGGGGGCCGGAGGCGGGGGAGGTGGCGTGCGTCACGAGCGTGAGCGTGAGGCGGCGGCGCGGCGCGAGGCGGCGCTGGCTGCGGCGGACCACTACGCGGTGGCGTGGGAGGAGGAGGAGGGGCAGGAGGGCAGCGGGAGGAGGCCGGCGGGGCCCAGCTATGTGAGCGGGGCAGGGGGTGTTGGCATTGCGTAGGCGCGTTGTATAGACACAGAATAGGTGGGCCGGGTGTTAGAGCATGCGCGTCTGCGTGCAGGTACGGTGTGTGCGCATCCGCATGCTGGGAACATTGCCGAATACGCCACGTGCTGCAAATCAAGAGGTATGCACGGCGAGCAGGAGTGGCACACCGGTAGCTATTCGACAGGTCACGTATTGGACTGCGGTAGTGCGCTGCAAGGTTGCGGACTGTCACGGTGTCTGACTCAAGCAGCGCGCTACACCTCGTGCGCCTCCTGGCCTCCCCCAGACCGCCCGCTGGCTGTCCCGCCGCCTGCGCCCGCGGCGGCCGCCCCGCGCCTGGCTGCGCTCCGAGTTCTTCTCCCTGCCGCTGGAGCGCAACGCAGCCATCCTGGCGCGCCTGGCGGACGACCTGCTGGACACGCCGCACGTGCGGGCCGAGATAGACAGGTGGGAAACAGAGTGCTAGGCAGTAGTTACACTATGCGGTTCGAGGGAGGCAGATGGGTAAACATGATGCCAGGACGCAGGGGTTAGACGGATTATGCGGGCCGAGCAAGGCAGGTGAGTGAGCAGCAGGTGGTGATAGTGGTGGCGGGGACACCCCGCACGTGCGGGCCGAGATAGGGACACCCCGCACGTGCGGGCCGAGCAAGGCAGGTGGGCAGGCAGCAGCAGGGGGTGCTGGTGATGGCGGGAGAGGTGTGGAGATAGCTGACAGGGCAGGCAGCACAAGTAGCCTGCACGGTGTACAAGCAGTCACCTGATGACACAAAACAACACACTACTGTTAACACCTGTCATCCTGTAGCAATTGCCTCTTTTGACGGCATGTTGCACGACCGACTGCCTGCCTTCCTGTCTCCTGCAGGCGTGAGGCGTCCGGTCAGTTCCACGCGGGCCGCGGCGGTGCAGGCGGTGCGTGCGCACGGTTCACCCCTCAGGAGCTGGCGGCCAGAAGGGAGCGGCTCAAGGTGCGTGTGCAGCCCGTTGGGCAACGCACTGACCACAGCATATTCCAGACAGGCGGCGCTTCCGGAAACTTCGCTGCACAAAATTGCGGCCTCTGCATCTCATCTCAAGGAGTCATGTTCCCCAAATGCCTATTCGGTAGGTATGCCGACTGCATCACCTTACCGCCTACCCTTCTCCCTCCAAGCATTGCCCCTCGGCCTCGTCTCCATCCACCCCCGTCGCCTTTCAAGGTTTGCAACGCAAACCCCTCTCCCCCTTCCCGTCCCGCAGTCCGGCGCGCTGGACGACGGCAACACGGAGCTGTGCGTGCTGTGCGGCGTGGGGGGCAGCCTGCTGTGCTGCGACTCCTGCCCCGCCGCCTACCACGTCAAGTGCATAGGGGAGTCGGCGCGCAGCATACCCGAGGGGGAGTGGGCGTGCCCCGAGTGCGCGCTGGGAGGGAGAGGTGCGTGGGGCGGGTGTGAGGGGGCCTGCCTGAGCAGGGCAGCCCGCCTGACTCCTTGAGAGTGGGCCACTAGGCGTCATCGTTTGGTTGTTTTTGGGCTTCGAGGTTACGACGTGAAGGCCTGCCGTAGAGGGTGCACGCACTGCGCGTTGAACACAGAGGCGTCGGCCCACTGTTCGGGCAGCGTACGTGTTCTCTTCACCACTGGGGCTAGCCAGTGCCAGCCCGAGGCCTCCTGCTGTACGCACTCCCGTACCAAGATCGGCGGGGGACACGTAGGGCAACCCAGCTAACAACGCCTCACTTGCCTCCCCGGACCGTTGCCAACCTTCCACGGCACCCACCTCCAATACGCTCCATTGCCCAGCCCCCTCCCTGCCTCCCTCCCTGCCCCGGCACCTTCCCCAGGCGAGTCCGCGGGCCTGCGCGTGCCCCAGGCGGGCGTGCTGCCCTCCGCCGCCGACTCCCCTGCCTGGGCCGCCTACGGCTGCCTGATGCAGGCGCACGTATCGCGCTACGTGGCGCCCCCGCGCGGCCTGCCGCGGCCCTACCCCGGCGCCCCACGGCCGGTGCTGCGGCCGGACGGGCGGCTGCTGGGGCTGCAGCTGAAGACGGGGGAGGAGGCGGAGGAGGCGGCGCGGGAGCTAAAGAAGTGAGCAGCGGCGGTATCGATTGGTGTATGTGGGAGTGGGAGGGACGGGATGCCGGGTGCATGTGGGAAGCCCTCCGCCTGACGTTGAGGAGTACGGGATGGCATAGCACGACGGCGTCGCTCTTCAGTAGATGCTCGATCCACAGCTGCACCTGAGTGTTGGCTAAGGGTTGAGGTACCTTAATTGTGGTCCTCCTTCTTGCCCCCAGGCCCCGCCGTGCCGCCGAGGAGGCCCCGCACCCCAGCTCGTTGCAGGGCCTGGCCGAGGGGCCGCACTCGGGCTGCAGTACGGAGGCGGGCGACCCGGAGGCGTACGTCAACAGGTGGGGGGCGCAGCAGTGAGGGAGTGATTGCGAATCATCGTACGTGATTTTGGGGTACAGCGTGGGCATCCTGGAACAGGGACATGCAGGCTGCAGTGGTTGTAAGGGAAGGCTTGCGGGGCTCGTCCCGTGTGCAATGCACGTGCGTCCTCTTTTCGTCGAAGCCTCCACGCGTGGCCGCGGCATGCACCATGCGCCCTCCTGCTCCCTCAACTTTATCCCGTTCGCATTTGCCTCCCCAGGTACCGTTCAGCCTGGCCGACGTCCGTGCAAGCCATGAAGGTGGGCAGGGGCCGGGAGCGAGGCAGGGGTGCAGTTCCCCTACCTCCCTCTCATCTCCATGTGCGCGTGGAGACCGCACTTATGCGTGCTTGCCGTCGCTCCTTGCCCCGCAGAGCCACCACGAGCAGGAGTACAAGAAGTCCAAGCGCGCGGGGGCCACCCCCGCCTCAGCGCTGGCGGTGCCGCTGCCGCTGCCCACCTTCGAGTGGCCGCTCCTGCAGGTGGGCGCAGGGAAAAGGGTGCGGAACCAACACACAGGTTGGGGCACGGGGCGGTGCCCTCCGCATGACGCGCCGGAAGCCATCTGTGAAGGTTAAAGGTTTAGGGCGTGTTAGGGAGCGCACGTAACAGCGGACGACGCCGTGTGCATGCGGTTCCATTGCAGCACCGCTTGCATGGCTGCGGGAGTCGCGCTCGTCCCCTCCCGTTGCCTCCTTTCCCTTGCGCAGTCGTGTCTTGCAGTAACACACCATGCTGACCGTGCCTCGCTCCCCTGCCCTGCCATGTCTGCTCCCTGCCAGGGCCGAGGCCGCTCCCTGATCCGCTGCGGCCGCTGCCGCCACTGCGCCGCCACCGCGCTGCCCAAGCGGGCCTGCATGTCGCCCCTGGTCCGCGACGACGACGGCAACCCCACGGAGCTGGTGGCGCCGGGGAGGCTCGCGCCGCTGCAGGTGGGGGCGGGGACGGTGCCGGGACGGTGCCGGGACATGCTGTTTTAGCCACATGCATTTGCCATCCAGCGGGGTCCGGGCTCTTGGGGCGGGTGAGATGGCGAGAATTGCATCAGCGCCCCTTTCCGCCCCATCCCGTCATTGCCGGTCAGTCCGCCTGCTTCCACATGCTCTGGCTACGATACACCACTATCATGTTTGTATGTTTGCTTGAGGATTTCCCCTCCCCCCTCGCGCTTCCGGACACACAGCACTACCTGCTGCGCACCGAGCGCGAGCTGTGGGGCCTGCTGGACGGCGGCTGGGCGCTGCCGCACGGCCTGGGCGCGGAGTACCGCCGGCTGTGGGTGCGCGCGGTGCGGGAGGCGGGCAGCGCCGCGCAGCTGGCGCCGCGTCTCGTAGACATCGAGGGGGCGCTCAGGAGGTGCGGCGGGGGCGGGGGCGGGGAGCAGGGGGCAGGTGCCGTTGCCAGGGAGACGCATCCTCGCTTGCAGTGGACGGCTCAGGTGGGGGTAGCGTAGACCGTGGGTGCGCATCCTCGGCACGCCCAAGGGGGTGCAGTCACTGCCAGAGTGCGGTAACTGCTAGCTCGTCCTTGGCGCCGGCCTCACCATGCCGGACTTGTGCAACAATGTCCTGTCCGCTGACCTCCTCAGCACGCCGCGGACCGGTTGTCAGCCGTTTGCTTCCCAAGACAGTCAACACAAGGAGTACACGAAGCTATTGACATTCCCTTGGCTGAATTGGGCTTGGGAAGCCTGCTGGAAAATGAAGATTTAAGCCTACTGGTGAAGAAGGACCTCACCTGTGCATTGCTTACCAGTGTTTTGCTCCCCCTCTCCCCGCTCCCGACAGGTCCCTCCCCGTGCTGTCCCCCCTGTGGGACCCCTACGCCCGCGACCCCACCGAGCTGGCATCCCTGGAGGCGCTGGTGGTGGAGCGGCGGCGGGAGGCGGAGCACTACCGCCGCCGCCGCGCCGCCAAGGAGCGGCCGCCAGCCAAGAAGGGGCCGGGCAGGCCGCCAAAGAGCAAGATACCGCCGCATCTGCAGGTGGGGCGGGAAGGCGCAGGCTAGGCTGGCCAGAGACGTGGCAGGGGAGACCTAGGGCAACGCTGGTCAGCATCTGGTCACTTGCGCACTGCCTGATGCACATGTTGGCAGCGGTGAAGGAAGGAGTATGGGGGTGCAGAAGCTGCAATGCGCTGCGTGCACCTCGTTCTCGACCCCCGCACCTGGCCTACCCCATAGGCGTGGAACGACCTGCGGGCGGCCCAGGCGGCAGCCGCCCGCGGTGGCGGCGCCGCGGGCGAGGGCACCCCCGGTCCTGAGGCTGGGAGGGGCGACGGCGAGGAGGACGAGGCGGAGAGGGAACAGCGCGGAATGACGCCAGCAAACGGGTCGGCGGGTAAGTGGATTGGTGTGCTAGGTTTGACGTGGAGTTCCTGTATCGCCGCAAGAAGAAAGGGTGCTAGGGGGCGTACATACGGTACGTGGGGTGCACGCATGTGGACATGTGCAACAGCATTGTATGTAAGCTTTTGGGGGCGCTGCAGGCAACTATGCTGCAGGCAAATACGGGTCCAGGGCCGTTGTGGATGCGTTGAGGTATAAAAGCGAGGTGCACATCCTACTGCATGTACCGTAACCCACACGGTTTGCTCCTGCAGTTGAATGCCGAACTCCCTCCAGGTGTCTCTTATGGTTTGTTCGGTAACTTCAGCCCCTAATGACTGTCCCGGACGGCGTCACTGTGGCAGCAATAAACTTCTCTGCCCTGCGACTCCTGTCCCCTGCGGCAGGTGGCGAGGCTCCTGGCAGCGGCCCTGTCTCCAAGCGCTCGGGCCGCAAGGACCGCCGCAAGGACCGCGCCGCCGAGCCAGCCAGTGGCGGCGGCGACGACACCCCCGCAAAGGACACTCACGCGCCGGAGGGGCATGTGGCAAAAGGGGAGAGCGGGGAAAAGCGCGTGGGTGATGGCGAAGACAAGGAGGCGGAGGAGGCAGAGGACGCTGTGGATGGGGAGGGCGGACGCAGCGAGGCAGGGGAGGGGAGGGATGAGGAGCGGGATGGGGGCCTGGGCAAGAGCGAGGCTGAGGTTGACAGCGATGGAGACTGGGAGGGCGAGGAGGGTACGCGTGTGCGGGTGAGCGCGCGGTCAGGTGGTGGAGAGGGGGGCCTGCGGCGAAGCTCACGGGCGGCCGCCACGCAGCCGGCGGAGAAGGCGCCGGCACGATCCACGCGGCATGCGGAGAAGGCGGCGGCGGAGAAGGAGAGGGAGATGGACAAGGGCAAGCAGCAGCAAGGAGGCGAGGGCAAGGACAAGGAGGAGGGCGGCGAGGTGCTGCTGCTGGGAGGGCCGGTGGTGGACAAGTGGTGGGTGGTGGGTGGCGGGGACACGGGTGGGGCGGCACGGTGATGAGAGGCACGGCAACCGAGCTGCATGCGATACATTCCCTGCTTCTGAGCATGTTTACTGGCCAGCCTGAGTGTATGCTTAAAGGCTTGACCGCCCACCCGCGCCTCCTGAACCCTCAACCCTACACCCTAGCAAACTGCTGCTACCACTGTACACCTGACCTGTTATCTGCGGGCACACGACTAGGGTTCAACCCTCTCCGTCTCCCCCTGCCTCCTGCAGGTTCCGCGAGCTGCTTGCGTCGTACGGCGAGTCCGACCCCGTGGACCTGGTGGACCGCGGCGACCGCCTGGCGCTGCGCCTGGCGCGGTGCAGCTGGGGCTGGTGGCGGCCGCCGGCGCAGCGCGCGGAGGGGCACCTCATGCTGCCGCGGGCCGAGGCACGGCGGCTGGCGCGCAAGGGAGGACGCGTGCAGATCGAGCGGGTGAGCAGGGGGCGGGCGAGGGTGGGGCGGTGGGAGCGGTACCGGGTCGAGGTGCGGGTGGCAGTGTGGTGTTGCTTTGACACGGAAAGCCACGACGGTGTACGTCATGGCCCTACCTATGCTTGGGCCCATTCCGCCGTACGGTAAGGGCAGCGGTTAGGATTGTGGCTGCCCGCAGGTTGGTTTCCATGTCCAACAGTGCATGTTAGCGGCCTTTTGGCAAGCAGGTAGCTGGATCACGAAGTGTTGGCTCGTCGGACCTTGATTGGTCAAGACGCTTAGCACGCGCGTGATTGTTGTTGTCCATCGCCACCACCACCATCACCGCCACGTCGTCCCGGCATCCCGCAATGGCGGCGAAGGCGTATTCGCGCAGTACCAGTTTTCTCTTGCCATACTTAAGGCCCTGCCCTTCTCTGTGCCCCCAGGGCGTCATCTACCACGTCAACCTGCGGCACTCGCTGTCACGGCGGTTGGCGTGGCTGGCAGCAACTGAGAACGCCACGTCGGTGGCGCAGTTGGCCGTGCAGGTGGGCGTGGAAGTGTATGGCGTGGGGCTGGTTTACAAGGGGGCTGGTTTCAGGGCCGGTGCTTGGTTGGCATGGCCGGCGATCATAGCTAGTCAACAAGCTAATACATATAGATAAGCTCAGCCCCCGTCCATCGTGGCGCTACGCCAAGTACCGAACCAGTTCCGGCAAGAGAAAAGGCACACTCGTTGTAGATCTGCGTCATGGCAGGCCTGCGACATTGGGTTTGTTGCAGGTTGCAATATTTTGCCGCAATGTGCGCAAGGACAGAACACACCGTTGACCGTCACCACTGTTTGGTACGGCAACTGACGCTGTTCCACCACTGCCCCAGGCGCGCGTGCTTGAGGACATGGTCCAGTGGGACCGCATTCGGCGGCCGGCGGCGCCAGGAGCGGCGTTGCCGGGCGCGCTGGACGCGGCTGCGGCTGCCGCGTGTGGTGGGGCCGGGGCCTCAGACGCGTCTGCGGCCGGCGGCGAGGGCGGCGGCCCGCCCCCTGAGTACGCCCTGCTGTCGTCCTGCCTGGTGCTGGCGAGCAGGCTGGTGGGGCCGGACAGGAGGTAAGGCGCGGCGGTGGGAGGAGCAGGGAGGTGTATTTCTGCGCATCACGACACGCTGGACGAGTTGCAGAAGGCGGGGCGCAACGAAAAGCTCCATGGCGTGTAAAGATTACCCAACTAGAATTACGAAACCCAGGAGTACCGTATCCTTCTTGACCTGTTCCTTTTCTCGCATACCGTGTCGTATCGTGCGACCCTTCTTCCAGGCCCGAGTACCTGCTCGCGCCCGACCCTGCGGCCGCCTCCCTGCCTCTGGGCCAGACGCGCCAGCAGCAGCACGCACTGGCGGCGGCGCTGGGGCAGTCGCAGGCGCCAGGTAGGAAGGGGCAAGGGATGAGGCGCGGGCCTGGCATTCTAGCTTCTTCGCATTGCTGGGGTTACACCGTAAGCAGGAGCACCATACGTTATACTTTTATGGCCGTCACTTTGCTCTGGCTCGCTGTTCCCACGCACTTGCGTGAGGTGTATTTTGTAAGGGTATGGTGGCTCACGCCTACATAAGTGCATGGGGAGCTATCTTGCATGCGTGCTGCCGCCGCCCCTGCTGTGCGACAAGCTCGCCGCAACTCCCCCCGCCCCCCCTGCCCCAGGCGTGTCGCGCTGGGTGCCCGCCGCCTCCGTGCCGCTGTGGCTGGTGCGCGCACATGAGGAGCGCCGCCGCCTGGCGCAGGCCCGCCGCGCCGCCGCCGGCTGGCCGCCGCCAGGGGAGCCCTCGGCGGAGGAGGTGCTGGTGCCGGAGGGCGCGCCGCCCGCGGGTGGGGCACGGGCACGACGGGAGGGGGGGCCGCGAGGGCGGAGCACTATGCTTTAGGACCTTCTGAAGCGCGTTGCATGGCAGGGCTCCACACAAATATCAGTGATGTCTCATGCAGCTTCCCCGCCGTGTGCATGCGCCCACGTGTTTTGCCGTGCAGGCCTACCAGCTCCTGCCGCTCAGCAGGCGGCGTCGCCCTCCCCGGCGCCCGCTGCCGGGCCCCCCGCGGTCTCCGCCACCTCCACGGTGTGCGGCGTGTGCGGCCTGGACGCGGCGCAGTGCGCCTCGGGCGCCGGCGGCGCCGTGGCGTCCCTGCTGTGCGACTGGCTGAGCTGCTGCGCGTGCTGCGCCGCCAGCCACCCCGTGTGCCTGGGGCTGTCGCAGAAGGACCTGGACGCCGCGGGGGGCAGGTCCAAGTGGATGTGCAGGTGAGGGCAGCGGCAGCCTCCACTCTGTTTGGCAGCCCCCCCCCCTGTCAGGCATGTCGGGTAGTCGGACAAGGCAAGCGATTGCGGATATGGGCATCGGGCGTTGGACGGCTGGCAGCGAACAACATATGCCGTAATTTTGTGCCACTGCCTAGCAGTCCTCATATGGTCGTCCATTGCATTCACCTTGCCTAGGGCTTGTACGGAGGAGAAGGCGGCACGGCGCGAAGCCGCCCTGGAGCAGTACCGCGCCCGCCGCCTGGGCCTGGCGGGCGCCGCGGCGGCGGGACTTGGCGGGCGGGGCGGCGGCGCCGGCGGGCTGGCGCTGCTGACGCCGGGGCAGCTGCTGGAGCAGGCGCTGGCGGAGGCGAGCGCGGGGGCCGTGGCGGCGGCGGCGGCGGGAGGCAGCAGCGGCGCCGCCCCGGTGGAGCAGGACGGCGACGCGGCGTCGAGCAACACGGCGGCAGCAGTGGCGGGCGCGGTGTCCGCGGCGTCGTCGTGTCTGGCGCTGTGCTGCACGTGTCGCCAACCCTGGACGACCGACGCGGTGGGGCGGCTTGCACGTGCCGGTTGGGAACGGCCCTGTGCATTTCGACGTTGCGCACATGTGTGACATCTACACCAGCGACGTGCTTGCCTTGTGCGCTGTTGGGAGCCAAAGCAGCGTTGCTGACCGCCGCACTGCCAAAAAACTCCGTCGCGTCTTCCCTTGCTGTTCACACATGCATTCCGAACCGCTTCTCCCCTGTACGGCACGACGTCACAGCGGCAGCTGTACAATTAGCCGGTGGCGCTTAGCGAGTGAGGCTCCCTATATCTGCCCATTACTTTTGGCGCTGCCATGCTGATGCTGTTGTCCGCAGGAGCTGCTGGGCTGCGACGGCTGCGAGGGCTGGTTCCACCCCGCCTGCTGTGGCGTCACCTGGGAGCAGGCTGTGGTGGGTGGAGGGCTTGGCGGGTGGGGAGTCGCGGGGTGGCTGTCAAAGAAAGGCTTGGGGCTTGCACCGACTGGATGAAATGGACAATGCGGCATGGATGAATCAGGCCTGTTCCTGTTCCTGCACAGTCCGACGCCACGTGGTACTGCCCCGCCTGCACCGCTGCGGGCGGAGAGCCGGGCGGCCGAGGGGAGAACGACGACGAGGCGGGACACGTGCAACACGACAAGCAGCAGCCGCCGCTCTTCCTCGGCGGCGTGTGGGACTGGCGCGGCGCTGCGGAGCGCTGCGCCGCGTCGGTTGCCACACGTGTCAAGGAGAGCCTCACGGACGTGGTGGGCCTGGAGCGGGTGTGGCGGGGGGCGCTGAGGGGAGGAGGCCGGGGGGCAGCTGGCCGTGGGGGCCGCGGCAGGGGCGGTGGCGGTGCCGCGGGGGCAGCTGCGGGTGCTGCTGCCGGCGGTGTGGGTCCTGGTGGCGGTGTGCGCGGCGGTCGGGGTGCCGGCCGCGCCCGGGGCCGCGGGCGGGGTCGGGGGCGCAGCAGGCGGGGCGGCAGCGGCTCGGAGGACGATGACGATGAGAGTGAGGATGAGGAGGATGAGGAGGAGCAGGGTTATTCGGGAGAGCAGGAGGACAGGGCGGAGGAGGCGGGGCTGCAAGAGCAGGGCGGGGCCGCGGCCGCCATGCCGGCAGCGGCTGTTGCCGCGGCGGCGGGCGGCGCTGCGGGGGCGTTTGCGGGGTGGCAGGAGCCGCCGTGCGACCCCGCCGTGTGGCGCCCGGCCGCGCTGTCCATCCTGCGTGCTGTGATGCGGGAGCCAGCGGCGCACGAGTTCAACGCGCCGGTCAGCGTGGAGGAGGTGAGACGGGCAGGCAGGAGGGTTTGCGATGGGGTGCGGGGTCTTGGAGTTTGTCCCATGGAGCGCCGAGAGGATTGCTGTTGAATCCAGGACGGCTAGGGGGCCGAAGGACACAGCCGTGGTTTGTACGATATGGGTTGTGGGGCGGCTTTGTTGCCAGTGGTGCCACCCCTGATTCCCTCTCTTCCACCCCCCAGGTCCCCGACTACCTGGACGTCATCTCGCACCCCATGGACCTGGGCACGGCCCTGGCCCGCCTGCGCCGCGGCGCCTACCCCACGCCCGGCGCGCTGCTGGCCGACGTGCACCTGGTGGTGCACAACTGCCGCACCTACAACCAGCCCGGCAGCGCCATCGTGCGCTGCGCGGAGGCGATGCTGGCGGCCTTCACCGCCGCCTGGCAGCGGGCGGGGCTGCCGCTGCCGCCTGGGCTGGGTCAGGAGGCTGGGGGCGGCGTGGTAAAGGGGCCGCAGAGGACGCCTGGGGCGCAAGTGGGTGGCGGCGGTGGGAGCGGGGCTCGTGGGGGGCAGCAAGGGAGGTCTACCGGCGGCGGCAGCGGCGGGGGCAGGTCCCGCGCGGCGCGGCCACGGCCTTCGGAGGATGATGAGGACGAGGCCGGCGGCGGGGGCAGCGAGTCTGGCGGCGGCGGTGACGATGGCGACAGTGGAGATGACTGGGGCGGCCGGCGGGGCGGAGGGAGCAGGGCCGGCGGCGGCGCTAGGTGGCGTGCGGGGGCGGCCGCGATGGACAGCGGGGGCGGGGGCGGCAGCAGGTCCCAGCGGAAGAGGCAGGCCCCGTCCCACCTGCGGCATGGTGGGGTGGAGGACGGCGGCGAGGCGGGCGCGCCGGCGGGCAGCTGGCAGGCCGCCGCGCTGGCTGCGCTGGCCGCGCTGTGCCGCATCAGCTGCTCTGCGCTGTTCCGCGAGCCGGTGGACCCCCAGGAGGTGCCCGACTACCACGAGGTCATCCCGCACCCCATGGACCTGGCCACCGTGCGCGCCAACCTGCTGGCCGGCAGATACAGGGTGCGTGCCGGGGGGTGGCGGTGCCAGCGCTGCCGTGTACACTGCTTGCGAGGCACAGGGCCGTACGTTACATATGACGACTGCTGCGATGAGGCCAAAATTTGAGGTGATGCCAGTGTGGTAACACTACTTGTGCATCCGCGTCCGCCCTGCTTCCTGCCCCCGGCCCCAGGACCTCACCGACCTGCTGTGGGACGTGGAGCTGATCTGGGCCAACTGCCGCACCTACAACGACAAGGGCAGCCCCGTGCACCGCCTGGGCACGCAGGCGCGGCAGCGCTGGCTGGCGGAGGCCAGGGAGGCGGGCATCGACGCGGGGACGCTGGCGGCGGTGGCGGCGGCGGCGCTGGCGGCGCCGCCAGGGGGCTGGGCGCCCAAGGCGGCAATGGGGGCGGTTGCGCTGGGCGCCATGGCGGGGGGCTGAAGGACTGCAATGTTGGGGATATCATGTAGGCGGCTGACGATGATGTAGTGAGCTGGATGCCGGTGATCTATATTTTTTGCATTTGTCTCTTAGTGGGCTTCAGTCCTGGCCTCGGGTTCCTTAAGGGCTGGAACGCAGGGCGCGGATGAAGGGGGAGAGACCACAAGGGGTTGAGGCCCCTGGCTTGTAGACTGGTCGACACGAGGACCTGGCCAAAGCAGTTGGATGGGAGCATGAGGGCCTGAGCTGGGACGTGGCCCACACGTTGGGATGTGGGCCTTTCTGCTGCTGCTCGCTTGGTACGTCGTGCGTGCATCACGGTTAGCGAGAGGCGCCCAATCGCCGGCTGGCAGTCGGCGAGCCCAGCGGCTCGCCCAGGGCTCCCTGTCGTTTCCCCTCGGCTCACCATCTCACCCACATGGACTCCTACATCTGTTAGACCACAATACGTTGAGCTGCACCTTGCTGGCAACTTCAAGCACTGTTGCTGCCTGCCTGGGCATGCGTTGCCTGCTTTGCCCACTCCTGAGTGGCCCCCTTGAATCCTGGCCACAGCATGGCTCTATGCGTGTGCGGGCTGCACTGTTTTGGTGACGCTTGGGTACACGGCTCGCAAATAAAAGGTCATTGCACTTAAGGGAAGAACCCTCGTCGTGAACAAAGGCTGCTGATTGCTCTTTTGGCAGGGAAGCGACAGGTCGTAGAGTGTCTCCACCCAATGCCGTTGCTGTCCTCAGGGGCTAGCAGCGACTCTCACTCAGTGGCCCTCTTGCCGAACCAGGCCCAATATGCTTTTACTTTACAAGTGTATGCTCGTGGTGAGTAATCCAACGGCCTGATGTCGAAGTAAAGTTACAATCTAGACGTACAAGAACAACACTTGCAGCCACCATGCAGGATGGCCACCCCGCCACCCGCTCGCTCACGTTCCCGACTCAAATGCAGCACGTGCATACCCGACCGTGCTTCTTAACACCGCAATTACAAGCAAAACCTTCCTGACCCCACTACCTTGCACTATTACGGCCCACAGTGGCCGGTACCGGTATACGATACTTTGCAGCATACTGAGTACACATGTCCTCATGCGTCATGGGCAGTGCACGACGAACGGGCAGTCATGCTCAGGTCCCCACACAATTCCTCTGCTGTGTCCGCCCATGCACATCCACACCTTCCAATTCGTCACATTGCCTCAACGCTACGGTATGTGCGCCTGGCCTCCGAGCGCCCTGCTCGACTTGGCCGCATCCCGCCGCACTAGCCTCACGTGCCATTGCCAACCTGATCCGCCAGCGTCATCCGGCCAAAGCACCCAACATGGGTGTCACGCCGGCCAAAGCACCCAACATGGGTGAGAAAAAGAAAGAATGCGGACCTCCACAGCTAATACGCCTTCACCCAAGCAGCACACCCGCAAGGGAGGAAAAGCATGCAGCGTATGCGCGGCTCATGAGCCTGAGAATGTACGGATATGCATGCTTTCCCTTGTACATAGCCCACGCCATAAGCCCTGCACCTACTTCAGAACTGCCTGCACCTCTATGACTGCATCATGCGCTCCCTCAACACCAGTACATGCATATTTCCTTTCGCTTGCGTCCTTGCTCACACGGTACCGAGGCACGAGGCCTGGACGGCTGCGGCCCCTGACCTCTCGTGCCCATTCAAAATTGTTGCACGCCCAATGACCTCCAGGCTTTTCAGCAGTGTGCAGCGGTAAGAGGCCGCCCAAGGGTGAACAAGCCGCCCTGGCAATGTGGCACGTCTCCATAGGCACGTGCCAGACGCTCAATGTGCTGGCCATCTGCCCCACGGCCCTACCATTAACCACCTTACTGCCTTACCCCTAGTACGGTGCGCGGCCTTGCAGCAGGTGTCACGCTGGGGTCTTCCTTGGCAGAAAAAATCCTTTCTACAGCCTCTAATCCTTCCTCGGGCATCACATGCCCACTGCGCGTGCTACAACCACAACAAGACACGCTGGCAATGACCCCACCGTGCGCTGGGGCACTCCTCGCCGAGACACAATGCGAGTGTCAGCTGCAGTGCACACGCCATCTGCTACGGAAGGCCTTGTACGAGCCATCGTCGAATAGAACCCATGCCCCTGCTGGCATGCCGGCATACACTGCGGGACTGCCTCCCGGACGTCGTGGCCCTATAAGCACCAAGCGCGGTGCGACGTCCCGGCAGCATGCCTCGCTGAGCTGCGGTTCAGGACTGGGCACCATGCTTGTCCCTCCGCGCCCGTTGCTTGACGCTCGGCATCATGGCCATAAGCTGGCATACTGCTTCATGGTCTACAGGCCGAGCCTATGAATAGAGCTCCTCTTCGTCATGGAACTGCGCTTATGACGAATGCCAGGCAGCTGCCGGCCGTTGATCACAACCGCACCGACCGCAGGCTGATTTCGCCTCTAGTGCGTAACTACTGGCTGCATGCGGCCCGTTGCAGCAGCGCTGCTTCGGCACGCGCGAAGTACGCCTGTAAAGCCCAGCGGTGCAACACGAACACCGTTAGAACCCAGCATGCGCAGTTCAAGCGGTCAACACGAAGAAGCATATAGATTGAAACTTCCTTACGTCAATGTCATGACGCTCCGGCCGCCCGAACAGGGCTCGTGCCACTGGCATCATTGGGCTCCGAATGGTCGAGCGCCAATGGCTTTCTATGCGTAGCGCCTCCACACGATGCGTCCATAGCTCATTCAATTCTTCGGTGCGTAGAGCGTGGGGCCCACTTGCGCCTGGCCCACTTGCCGGAGATGCTGGTGCTGGGTCGCAGCCGGGCACGCGGGCTGCCTCCACCGAACGCATTTCGGGTGGCGCCTGGCCCTCAGTGTGTCGTGTAGGAGCCTGCTGACCTAACCTCGTGCCGGTGTCAAAGCCAAGGACCATTGTGAGGTCGCGGTCAACAGGCGCCTTCGCAGGCGAGTACAATCAAACGAGTAGTTTTGCACTCTGTAAGCTTTGTGGATGGTCAAGCTTCTATGATTCATAATACCGGCTATCAGGTTATGGTTGATGTCAATCGAATCCTGGCTTTCCGACCAACTGCCAAGGGCATCTAAACGGGCAGTACCACAAAATACATACTGGTGAGAATGCTACGAAAATTGTTACTTTTTATGCAATATGGGCTTGGCACGACTCCTCGCGAGGCCAGATATTTTCTTCACGGTGAGCTTTTTACGCGGCACTCGACGACACTGAAGCTCGACAATCCCGCTTATCCTCTGTGATGCTGATGCAACTGGTGACCTTCGGCTGTACGGGGTGGGAAGCACGACGGGTACCCTTACTGTGCTGTCCCGCCAGACCCCTAACCGACGCCGTACTGGGTTTGGGTTGTGCCTTGTCTTCGTGTTGCTCGCTTGCCTTGTTACTTGGTTGTAGCTCTTAGTTGTACCTTTCCAGTTAGGCACGTTGCATTTGTTTGCACCTGTGTCCGCTTCCGCCTTTCGCCACGTCCTCATCTCCCCTCCCTCCCTCTTTTGCCCTTCGTGCGTCCTTGTTACTCAGGTGAGCTGCACACTGCCTTGTCGTCCCGTTTTGCGGGTTCCCCTGGGCACGATTTAGGTGTATTTTACGCCGCCGGGCTGGTCAGCCCTCAGCTTTTACTCGCTGGGACACCGAAGGTAAGCACATTTCAGGTGAGCAAATTCGTTGGGCGCAGTCGCACGGACTCTGTTTTGCACTGCCGCTGCAGCCGAAGACGGACATGTCAACCCCTCCTCCAAGACCAGGTTCCGTCCTACAACGTCACGGCTCAGGTCTTAGACTGGTACATACACTGTGCTGTGTCGCAACAGTGCGCGCCACCACCTGTGTGGGTGTCGGACAAGGGGGGCCCTGGTGCAGGAATGGCTCCTGTCAACACGGGGCCACATCAAACCAAGCCGACAGATGCTGCAACACCCTCCACCGGCATGCCGTCCTCAGCGCCCACAGTATTATTTGCTGCCGGCGGGAGCTTGAACGCAATATGACCCCGAACCGCCAGGAACGCCCTGGTGAACCTCCCCCTTAGGGGATCCTTCTTTCCTTCC
>VFQN01002250.1_pt1 | contig 30340 bp, 50 predicted proteins | sample 3512371 | NCBI WGS metagenome assembly VFQN01 (sample SAMN10412370, study PRJNA504923) | tailings metagenome | isolation source: Replicate 2 from Balatoc abandoned mine | place: Philippines: Itogon, Benguet | collected 2017-08-28 | reverse complement strand
TGCCCCACCTAGATTGGCAGCAGTGCCCCACCTAGATTGACGTCGGCGCCCCACCTAGATTGGCGGCGGTGCCCCACCGTGTTTGAGGTCCCTGGCCGCTAGCTGAAGTCTGACTGCCCCTGACACACGTGGCGTGCTCGGCCGTTTCGCACAGTACCATTCAGCAGCATGGCGCCGAGCCGAGGGAGTATGATAGACACCTCTATGGACTTATATACCATCGAGATTTCATCTTTTGCGATTCAGGAATCCATTTGGCAGGCAAGCGCTGCAGTTGGCGCGAAGCATGCGCTCGGCTCGTTTGCAGACTTGTTCGCAAGGCACACAAGCAGTCAACAAGAACAATGAATAGTTCTGTAGATGGTGCAGGCACAGACCGCAATGCAGAATAGGCTCAAAGACACTTTGTGACCCATTGGGCCACAGGGCTCGGCCTGTCCACGGGTTGCAGAAGCACGGTTTAGCCTTTGCAGTGGTTATCTAGGTGTGTAATATTTATTAATCATTGGGGCAACTGGTCCATAAGCCGAGCCGGTGCGCCGGTCGGCGCAGCGCCTCGGCCGATCACTGTCTGTGACAGAAAGCTGCCGACTGTAGCTTGGGCATTACACACATCACTTGTTTGGAGGATCGGTGTTTATTGCCTGCTTGCGTCTGGGCTTGTGCACAGTGTCTATGTGCTTTGTTGCGAACCTTACTTACTTCGCACATAAGACTTGATGATAGCGTATGTTAATCGCGATATCACTTTGGACGCTTGTACACAATTCAAGTGCAGTAATGGGACTGCCAGGTACAAAATGCCAGCTACAACCAGCAAAGAGTGCTTTCACACCTCGGTGCACGGACTGCTCAATATGCAACTCGCGGTCAGCAGCTTGGTGTTCAGGGGTCAGGAGTCAGCAGCTGAGATTGGATTTGCCGGGGCAGGGCCGGGGGTAAAGATTGAGATTGGCGTCCAGGACCCAGGACCAGAGATTGGCCAGCCTGACCCACCGGTCAGGGGCAATGTCACCCTCTGCTGGGGCTCATGGCTCCGTCGTTTGCTGCCGAGGCAGGAAGGGCGTAGGCGTTGTTGTTGGTGGCCTCCTGCCTGTGTGCCTACCAACTCAAATTTTGCAATATACATACTTTCTGGATTACGAGCTGGGTTAGGTTGGTATCCCCTTTATTTACTGCGCCATCGCATCGGTACATGTGGCAGGGAGCAGGGCGTACCTGGGCGTACGGGACAGTGTTTTTTTTTCCAGAATGCATTCCGATTTCCGGAATACTTTCAGGTCGAGGCCTCAAAAGCCCGGAATAAACGGGTCCGGAGGGCCCGTACTCCATTCCGTGGGGGTGCAGGCCCCTCTGGCGCCGGAGGCCCCACTGTGCCAGAGGCAACGGGCCTACGGCTTGTAGCAGTTGTGCACACACGGTGTTATGCACATTTAGGACCGCAGAAATGCGCAAGGAGGACCACACTGTCAATTCTGCTTCCGCTGTTTGTCACCTGTGCATCAACCAGCGGTAAAACCCAGCTACAGCGCACAGCAAGGATGCGACATTTGGCGCTGCAGGCATGTGCGGCTATCAGGAAGGGCTGCAACAGCGTGCATCGTTTTCCTCATAAAAAATGGTGTTTTCTGATGCCCATATTGCCATATTTTCCCGGGGGCTCCCGCCCCCGGACCCCCGGGCGGGGGGGGACCCCCCGCTCCCCCCCGGAATGGAAGGTGCCCTGACGGGCGGACGTATTCCGTTTTGGAGAATGGATGAGAAGATGCGTGATTTGAAAAGAAAAACACTGGTACGGGTGCCCACCGGGCTACCCTCGCCTTGCAGCAGCCCGCAACGGCAATAGGAAGTACCGTACAAGTACTGCTGACGCAAATGCTTAATCACAGCATTTTTTTCGTGCTATGCCAGATCTTCCACGTTGACATTTGTTGCTTGCAGCCAGGAAAGCGTGCAGATTGCCCCAGTTCGGTGGCGGGGTTGAGTCCAAAGGCCAGGATGACCGATTAGGCACGCACACTACCGCTCGTACCTGTGACAGCTTCCCATCACCCACCTATACTGGAGCGATGCCCTCGGCCAGTCCTCTGCCCAGTATCGGAGCAAAACTTCTCAAATACTTTTGTATATACACTGTCGCTTGCCTTCCGCGCCGCTGCTGTCTCCTGCTTCCTCGTGAGCAACGTTTCCGGCCACCGCCACGTACCCTTGCTTGACAGACCCGTGGGCCCAAAGCGAGGCCTTCGCGACCAGCGTCCTTCCCTAGTATCCTACAGCAATCATATAGCATGAAACAATCATCGACCTCAAATGTTTTCAGGCGTTACGGCAGCTCCGTCCTCAAACTGCTGCAGCTGGCGTTTCTCGGCACCCTAGTGTTGACCCATGGGTCGGTTGCGGAGCCAAGCGGCAGCGGCGGCGGCAGCAGCAGCGGTGGCGGTGGTGGCGGCTGGGTTGGGAGGCTGCGCGGGGGTGGCAACAGCGGCGGCAGCAGCAGCAGCAGCGGTAGTGCTGGGGGAAGCAGTGACGTGGAGGCGGCAGGCAGCAGCACAGCTACCACAGCAGCGTCCCCGCCGTACTCGGACACGCGGCCGTACGACACGTGCGTGTGCGCTTTCGACTTTGGTGCGTGGACGCTGGCACATGCATGCGAGGATACCCAGGCGTGGCGTACCGTATGTATCTGGCAAACGCCTTGTGGCCTGTGCTCTGTTGCAACGTGCAACTGCGTGCAAGCATGTACCACCGGGCCTGTCAACTGCACTGCACTGCGCTGCGTGCACCCACCACGGGCGGCGGGCCCGCCCCTGGCGCCCCTGGCGCCTGGGATGGCCACTGCCTGGCGCCACCTCGAGGCACCTTACCTGAGGCCGCTTTGGTACACGTGTCCATAACACGTGTCTGACCGCCCGCCCGCCCCTGCGTGCAGCCGAACACGTGCATGCCTGGAGACGGCGTGCCGCGTGCGCCGCTCCCTAGCAGGGGTAGCCACGCGCCGCCTGCTGACACGTGCCCCATGCCACGTGCCTGACCACCGCACCGCACCCGCGCGCGCACGTGTCCCCAGCGAGGCTACGGTAGCAACACCAAGCGCCTGGCGCCGCCTGCTGACCCCCACTGACCCATGCCACGTGCCTGGGCACCGCGTCTGCGCCTGCGCCCTTGCATGCCTCCAGGATTGTGCGTTGCGTGGGCCGCCCCTCAAACGCAAACCGGCTGGGCCCTGTCCCATGCCACGTGTCTGACCGCCGCGTCTGCACCCACTCACATGCAGACGGTGTGCTGCGCCCTCCCAGGCGCCGTTTGCTGACACGTGTCCCATGCCACGTGCCTCACTGCCTCACCCGCTCGTACGGCATGCAGACGGCGTACTGCGCGCACCGCCCCCTGGAGCCAAGGACCAGGACACCCCAGCCCCGGAGGCCCAACGCGTGGTGCAGGCGTGCAAGGTGGGTGTGCGCATGTGTGCTTGCTGCTTGGATGTGGGACACGTGCACGGCATGCGTCGGTCCGTACGGTATGGCCTGGCGGTTTGCAGTTGCGCTCCGTAGCTGCTGGCATGGGCAGCGTCGAGGTGCCTCTGTGTGTATCAGTTGCATCTAAATGCATAGAACAGCAATGCGGAACGGCTAAGAAAGTAGCTTCAGGTGCAAGAAGCCTTGCTTTTGATGCGCAGCAGCTGTGCTTATTGCATGCGTGTTGCACCTGCACCGCTGGGCGATTGCGTGTGGCTGGGGCTCTCATATATGCTCGGGTGCCTATCGTTCATTTCCGCAGGATGCTGGCTGGGAGATTGCTATTTGCAGCGCCAACGACAACTTCACCAAAATGAAAACGGTGCGTGCGTGAAGCGAGGGGCGTAGGCCAGTTGTGTCTGGAGCTTTGCGGCACCTTATTCAGTTATTAAGGTGCGATAATAAGGGCACGGGTGACTGCTGCAGTAACAGTCACAGTTGCTGGTTTGCCGCTAGAGCTACAACTTGGATGGATGCCATGGATGGGGCCAGGACGTTTCCGGCACACGGGGTGCTGACGAAGGCCTGCACCTCCGTGATACGTGATAGCCAGCGAGAGGGCTTGACTGTGTACGGTATCGTACCATAACTTCAAAAAGTTGGCCACGCACGCATGGGCAATGTGCTTGGCGGGGAAAGGGGGAATGTGGCGCCGCTCGGAGCAACAGTAGGCGTCCAAAGAGCAAGGAGCAGAGTGATCAGCTGCGGTTTGCGCACGGCAACCAAGCAAGCGCAGACCCTTACCCACCGAAGGGTGTCTGCCCGCACACGCTCCCTCCGCTACCGCGTCCAGGTGCTGGGTCAGCGCATCGACCCCACCGTCTTCACACCTGCCTTCTTTGACTCCTCAGCCTTTCAGGTCAGTGAGCCATACCCCTATGCACATCACAGTAGCACACGGTGCGCACCATGCTTGTACGGTAGTGCTCACCGACGGGGTATGCAATGCACGCACCTCGGCTGCCTCTCGCACCCCTTTGAGGCACACTATGCCTCCACCCCTCCACCCGCATAATCGGACGCCAGCGGCGTACCGTACACTGGTGCCAGGCAGGGATGCCCAGGGGTACCCGGGAACGACTAGCGGCGTACCATGGGATCTGCTAGGGACGGACTACTCTGTCCGTCGGTTCTCACGCGCCGCTATGTCTCCCTCACTGCCATCCCTGCCGCACGGTGCCGTGCGTGCGTGCATGCGTGCGTGCAGATGCACTACGACGACAAATCCATCACCTTGAACAACATAATCAAGTACTTCGACACGCACCCCCAATGCGTCGCGCTATTCGATGACCAGGTGAGCACCAGGGGGCCTCGGGTCCATGCAGCATCTGAGTCGGCCGTACCGGGAATGCTCCGCAACTCTGCTCTCTGCTTTACAGGTTGCAAGCACCGCGCATTACGTATGCCTGGCACCATACTGGTACGGGAAAAGCCTGGGGCAACGGCCCGACGCCTGGCGGTATGCATTCATGCCCTCTTGCGCCGACACCCGCCCCCGCCCCCACCCCAACCCCACGAGCTTACACACGTCATCATATGTTTGTCCACGGCCCTGAGCGTCCATGCTTGCCCAGCGCCCGGTCGCCTGCACCCATGACTGCCCATGCCCTCTTGTGGAGGCCCCAGCCCCCACGCCCACCCGAATCCACCCAGTGTACGGCACGCGTCCACCTGTGCACGGCCCTGGACCCCATCCCATGCAGTCGTTCAACAAGGTGTACGCTGACCAGACGGGCGCCGTCTTCATCCAGCTTCCCCAGAATGCGGGTGGGCCACTATCTAGCTATTGCGTACCAGCTAAAGCTGAGCGCTGTACGGACGGAGCTGCTGACCGGCGAGCGGATGCAACAGAGGATGTCATAGACGGTTCCGCACCCGCTCCAGCGTGAGAAGCATAGCGGCTCAGGCGGGCACAGACTGGCAAAGCATTCGTCCCCTCCGTTATCGGTATCCCCCACCCAGCTCTTGGCCCTGCCTACCCCCTACCGACCTCTGCCCCAAGAACGGCAGCTAGCACAGCTGCGGGCGGGGCGGACTGCATACGTATACCGTACGGCGCTGATCAGGACTGCATATTATGCACGCAGGCGTCACAATGGATGACTTCCTTCGCGCGCAGAAGGCGGTGGGCCGTGGCTGTAACTGCGCCTCGCCCCAGGTGGGCGGTGGGTTGGGTGAGACCACGTGTAGATAGTGTGGGTCAGACCACGTGCACGGCATGAGGCGCATGCAGGGGAGCCCCCTGGGTGCATGTGGCTCACTGCCTGTGGTGCTGGTAGGGGTGCAACTACCTAGCTGAAAATGAGCAGTTCGCTGTCACGACGGGTCTGACCACGTACGGTCTCATCAGGCGCACGTTGCTCATGGCTCACGGCTTGTGGTGTTGGCCGCGCGCCGGGACTGGCCGCCGTACGCTGCGCCTCGCATCTCCTCTCTTCTACCTGCTTTTTGCTTCACAATGACGCCGTGTATACTTTGGCAAACATGACTCTCCGTCGTAACGCCCTTCATGCTGTACACCCCATCCTCCGTCCGCAGGACCGGTCGTACAACACCTTCTCGCTACAGCCCCCGGACCGCTCCTATCTAGCGTACCTGGACAAGTAGCTGGCAAGCAATGATATACATGTAACGCAAGGCAACGGCTACAGCATGCCAGCCAAGTCCGCATGGCGTGGCACACGGCGGGACGGATGTTGGTACGGGCGCTCAGGGGCGCTCTGACCTAGCTGAGCAAGCAGTTAGCTTGCAGTGGAAGCGCTACGTGTGCAGCCCAGGTTATTATCCTGCCACAAGTCCGCCACATGGGCGAAGTGCCCTCTACATGGCTACGCAGGGCTACAATGGCAATGGTTTGCCGTGTGCCCTGCAACGGAGCTGCTTGGCGCATGCAGGTGACACGCCACCAGCGTGCATGCTTTGGGGGTGATGGGTGGGACCGCGCTGGACCAGCACCAGCGTGGCCGTGCTTGATTGGCCGGTTGATGTTGTTGGTTGATTGTGGCCCTCACGGCATATCCTATAAAGCCCAGCCGGCTGGCCAGGTGTGTGTGTGTGTACATGCTGGGAGTTGCTAAGGGACAAGAACCGGTGGTGTCCTTGCTCACCGTGCGTCGGCCAGCTGTTACATGCGTTGGCACAGCATTCACATACCGGTTCGTAGGAGCTGCCAAGGTTGAGGTCTGGGAGGGAAGGGTGTAATGCAAGTATGCAACACCCCCACCAACTGCGTACGAACACACCGCCGAAAACCAAGCCACATGTCCTACCTCCTTAGGCACATGCACACCGCTTGCCGAGCATGTTGGTCAGGCGCTTCCCTCGGCCCATGCAACAGGAAGCTGGAAGCTATTCCAGACAGTACTGGAGAAAACTGAACCAGACAGTCTATGGCTGCCATTGCAAGTGCTGCTCATCTCTCCGGCTAGTATCTCCGTTAGCGCAGGGATACCGTAGTCTCAGCGACGGGCTCTGGGGGATTCTACCCTTCCCTTACAGCGTCCAACAAGAGCTTTACAAGTAATTACTGCCTGCCACTCTGGAGAGGCGTGAACCTGGTAAGAGACGCCTGACGCAAACGATTCTGGCTTCTCTTGGGCAAGCTTTTCTGCAGCGCAACCTTCGTTTATAAAGTGCAAAGCTTGAACTGATGGGCTTTGTTAGGTAGCTTTTGCCTGGCATGGCTGCTTTCGGCTTGCCTGCCACTTCGCGCTCGGACGCTGGCCCCTCACAACGCTGCTTGCTTTGCTCCTTAGCCCTGCCAACTTTCCGGCGCAGGCCTCTCGAGCATGCGGCCCCCTGACATGATGGCGTTGTCGCAGGGCGCAGACGCCTGGCAAAGCAAGGGAGTGCACACGAGGGAAGCGATGGACAGCAACGCAGTCCTGAAGGCCAACCCACTCGCAGCCCACCTGCTCCCCGAGCTGCGCCTGCGTATCATATCCTTTCTGCCGCCCAACGACCTGGCCCTGGGCGGAAGGCTGAGCTGCAAGGAGGCGGCACAGCAATTCAGCGCGCCTCACCAGTGCACCGCCGCCCTTGGCCAGCCGCTGCCGGGCCATGTTGTGGACACCGCTTGGTGCCTGGAGGGCGCTCAGGCGGCCATGAAGCAGCTGACCTTCCGTCAGAAGCTGCTGATGCTGAAGACAGCGGCCGCCAGCGGCTGTGAGGCCAACGTGGAGTTTGCACTGCGGCTGCTGCAGGCGCACGTGTTCCCGGATGTGCTGCGCACAGACCACTACACGCACTATGTTCTGGATTTGTACTCCTCGTGGCCCGACCCGGCTTCTGTGGCCGTATCGTCCGGTCTGGCACATCTGCTACCCTCCCTGGCGCAGCGCTGCCCCGGGCTGCTGGACCCGGGGCCTACCCTGGAGGCGGCGGTGCAGCACTGTGACCTGGCGGGGCTGCAGGCGGCGTGGGGGGCGATGGGGCAGCTGCTGCAGAGCGGGATCCAAAAGGAGCGTGAGGATGCGCAAAGGGCATGGTGCCGCATCCTGTGTGCAGCGGCCGGCTGTCCACCCCCCGACGCCATAGTCAAGATGCGCTGGGTGCTTAAGGAGGCTCGAACTTCGAACGGCCTGGCGTTGCTGCATGCAGACGTGTGCGGTGCAGCGGCCGCCTCGGGCGACCTGGCCCTGCTGGCCTGGGTGCATGACCTTGGCTTTCCGTGGGGCACTGCGGAGACCCTGGAGGCGGTGGTGCGTCACGCGGACCTGGGCTTTGTGCAGCGGCTGGAGCAGGAGCGCGGGTACCTTCCGCGTGCGGAGGATGCGGGGGCATGGGCCAGCGAGGGGGTGGTGGCCGCTGCTGCCGCCTCGGCGCGGGACAGTGGGGACAAGCTGCGGTGGCTGGCGGGCCGGGGGGCGGCGCTGGGCAGCCGTCGAGCACTGCATGCAGCAGCGGAGTGTGGTAACCTGGAGGCGGTGCAGCTGCTGGCGGGGCAGCCTGGGCTGGGGCCTGCCGGGAGTGGGGGCGTGCCGGCCCTGCCTTCCACCATCCTCATCCGTGCCGTCACGTCCGGCAGTGTTCCACTGGCCGCGTGGCTGACGCAGGCCGGCTACCCCTGGGGCGAAGGCTGCTTTGAGGCGGCCTTTTGCCGGGGCGACCTGCCCATGGTGCGGTGGCTGCTGGAGGCGGGCTGCCCCCAGGGCCCGCACGCCCACCTCCACGAGGCTGTGGAGCTGTGGCCGTGCCACAAGCCTCTCGACAACAAGCAGCTGGTGGAGGCGCTGCGGCTGCTGGTGGCGGCGGGGTGGCCGGCAGCGTTACGATGCTTCATGACAGCGGCAGAGTGGCAGCCCGTCCTGGTTTGGGATGCGCTCCGGGAGCTGTTTCCCGGCGATGTCCAGGACTTGTACCGCGCAAGCTTGCTGGCCTCCTCGGGTTGCGAGGCGACGCTGGAGGCACTGATGGGCGTGGATCAAATGCACAGTGAGATGGTCCACCCCTGCGTATACTATAACGCAGCCATGAAGGGCGACCGCGCCACGCTGGAGTGCCTGCTGCGGCTGGGGGTGCCGCTGCGGGAGAGTGTGCTGGCGCAGTCCATACGGCAGGGAGCACCGGTGCCGGCCCTGCGGTGGCTGCTGCAGCACGGGGCACCAAGGGGTGGTGAGGAGGAGGCGGCGCTTCAGGGGCTTGGCCCTGGGCGGCGTGAGGAGGTGGAGGCGCTGCTACAGGAGCTGCCGGGGCCGTGAGGGGGCAGTGGCAGTGAGAGAAAGCGTGAGCGGTAGCAGGGCACTGCAAGGGCAGAGGCAGTATGGGCGACGGGAAAGGGCGTGGGTTGGGAGTCGGAAAGGGTGGGCCAAGGGTGTCGTAAAGGGGAGGGAAGGTGGCGAGGAGTTGCCGGAGTGGGTGTCCGGGCGTGGGCCGTGGGAGGGTGGGGAGGAGGGTTGGGATGGTTTGCCGGAGGGTCGACTATGTGGGGCGCCGATAGGGGGTTCGAATGTACGTGATGACCGCATGCTGAGGAACTGCGCACCGTTCGCACTCAGGGCGGGCCGCTCGGTGTCCGCCAAGGGACCAAGTCATTAGGCTGATTGTACTGGTTTATTATCGAGCAAACCTGTATTATTGGTCCCGCTCACGTTACATCATGCGCGGTGCCAATGCTTTGCAGGGGGTTTCCGGCTAGGTAGTGGTAGCAACGTCTGCAAACGCGTGTGACCCGTGGTGTTGCATAGCAAGTCGGGCATATGGACTCGTACTGTGCACCCGTGTAAACGTGGATACGCAGGGCATCGGAGTATTTTGATGTTATGTGATGCATGCAATGCGGCCTGCCTGTGGGATGTGGTCATGGGCGAGAGGTGCAGGGCGCACGTTGCCATACTAGACTTTTAGTGCGGTGGGTGAGGCGCCTCAACGGTGATCCAGGAAGGGGTGGTTGGGCACATCAGGGCACATGGGCAAGGGCGTAGACGGCAGGGGCGTAGACGGCAGGGGCGTAGAGAAGGAGAGTGCCGAGGAGGGGGACGCTCGCCGGGCCTCGCCTGGCGGTTTGATGCGCGGTTGCATGTGCGCTCACACTGGCAGCAGATGGTATGAACGCCAATTACGATGACGTGTGCCAGGGGAGGTCCCATGCCTTGTTACCTGACGGCTTGTGGCAGGTCCCCTGCTTTGTTTGTTTGACCGCTTGCGCCGGGGAAGGTTCCACGGTTTGCGCAGAGGTGCCATGTTGCAGAGGTGTGCACGCTTCCTGGACGCGGATGCAACTGTTGTGGACAGGCGCAGCGACCGGCAACAGGGCAATGTCCGGTTGGCATCAGGCACAGGGCCAACAAGTGGAGGACAGGGTGTGTAGATATACGACCTTTCGGCCAATCCGGGCCAATGTACGACCATGGTGCCCTCCACCCTGAGTGAACTGAAGAACGGTGCACGGTGTTAGCAGCAGTGCGAAGAAGGAGCTGTTAGGGACTGGACTCGCTTCCCACCTGTTCCCAGCTTCCCACCCGTCTGCTTGCGGTGGCCACGTGCAGCTGAGTACATGTCCGTTGGTGCTGTGGTGTCAGTACGCTGGTGCTGTGGTGTCAGTACACCCGTGTGCCATGGATAGGACATAAGAGATGCAGGTGAGACACCGTGCACCACCGTGTTCCCTGCTGCTCCTTACACAGGGACACACGTGCCGGCCGTGCACTGCAGCCCGTGGTATGACAGGCCTGCCCAGCCAGGACCCTGGCCTGCACCCTGGTCCAGCAGGCGTCCAGGGTGCATGCGTGCATGCAGCAGAAAATGCCGCCCAGTGTTCCGGTCTTATTTGGCGGAAAATTCTGAACGCTCATAATTTCGGAGCCTCGTGGTCTGAAAATCCTGAACACAGTGCCCTTTTTAGGATTGCTGGGCAACACCTGGGTTCAAAGCCTCTGGAAAATCCTGATTCGCTCAGAATTTCGCCCTTTAAAATCCTAACAGGCGGCCTAAACGGCTGCCAGAAATATAATAATTCTGAAGACCGGGACACTGATGCCGCCCCAAAACTGAGTGCTATAGGTGTGGCAGGACGTGTTCAGTGCTCGCCATTAAGCCTAGGCCGATCGCGCGCCCAACAGCAAGGCCTCATTAGCTGCAGGTGGCTTGGGGCACACACACCCCAGCAGCGTACAGCACACGGGCATTACCGTATTGTAGGCAGCAGCAGGGATCCAGGGAGGGAAGCACCGTGGCCCCTTGCTTGCATTCGCCAGTTGCACTCCATGCACGTGTGCCCACCATTAACACCTCTACAATGTTGCATCGCGCCCCCTAAATAGAGCCGGCTCTCCAGGCCTCCCGATCCAGCCCACCCCTCCTACCGCAAGCCCACATGCAGCCGGGCCCCTACAGCTGCTCATCCAACGCCCAGCCTTTTTGGCCTCGGGTCCGTACACGACATGGCCCTCCTCCCCAGCCAATCCTCAACCACCACTTCCTTCCCTACAACCACATATGTGTCCCCTTGGATGCTTTGTACAGCTGTCCGGTCCCCTGACCTGTATTGCTTAACCCGGCCCCTTCCCTAAAGCCTCCAGTCTTACCCCCCAGCGCCTTCACATGGCTGCAGCTTCCTCACATTCCCAACACAAAACCGCGGCCACGCTACACCGTCATGTGCACTTCGGCCTGCACGACCACGTCCCTTTGCCTTCCTCCAGCCCCTGACCACAAGGGCCCACGCCCTGTCCACGCCCAGTCTTCCGGTTCTCCTTCCAATAGCCATTTAACTTCCTCTTCTTGATCTTCTTGGGCACCTTGTACGACGCCCGACCCGCCCGCACGGCCCCGCTCCGTCACCTGGCCCTGACCACAAGGCCCCACGGCCCAACCGCTCCTCCCAATCTCTGCCCCCCGTCTACTTGATCTTCTTGGGCATCTTGTACAGCGTCTTGAGCAGCTTGCTGCCGGTGTGCTCCGGCCGCCGCGCGATGACGCGCATGAGGGTGCCCTCGTCGTACGCGTGCTGCCCGGAGGCGGAGGCGGCGCTGCCCAGGCGGGAGGGCGCGGCGGAGGCGGAGGAGAAGGAGGAGGCGCCAGCCAGCTGGGCGGTGCCGTGCGTGCGGGCCTGGCGGGGGAGGGGTAACACACAGGGGCAGGGGCAGCGGTGTCACTTGAATACGGTAGCAGTGGGCGCAGTGGGCTCCGTGAGGAGTGGTAGGAAGGGGTAGGCTGGTGGAGGAGTTGATTGCGGGTGTGGATGGGTAACGGCGTGCACGTGGGGGTGTGGCTGGAGGGTATGAGCAGGGTGGATACACGGGGAGCGGGTGGGAGAGGGGGGCGCCCACCGGCTGGACACTGCCCAGCGTGCAGGCGTGGGGGTAGCACACAGGCACATCACTCGTCACCCTACCAGCTATTTAAGGGCTGTGTTCGGCATGACTATTTTGGTGTTGAGGTTCTTGGCGAAAGCAAGACAGCTAAGGGCCGTGGGGTGTGTGTTATGCTGGCGAAGGACTTGTGTGCGGGTGTGGACGCGTGACTGCACTGCCAATTTTTCTTTGTTGATACATGACTTGTGTCCACACGACCACCTTGCCAAACCCTAACATGCGCATTGAACCACACACGCTCGCCTGGAATTCACCATGTCCAGCAGCAAGCCCCACTTCCGTCCCCTTCCGGACCACGTCAACCTAAGACACACACCACCACCATTCTCCTTAACCCACACCTGCCGCTCCTTACCTGATGAACGATGTCCAGCAGCGGCCCCGGCTCCGTCCCCATGCCCACCTCATCCTAAGACATACACCACCTTCATTCTTTTAATACACACCATGCCCCTCCTCACCTGCTTGACCATGTCCAGCAGCGGCCCCACCTCGGTGCCCATGAGCGGCAGCAGCCGCCTCACGCGCTCCAGCTCGCCGTCGATGGCATCGCGGTCCAGGCCGTCGCCGTCGGCGTGGAACAGCGCGCGCAGCTTCAGCAGGTCCTGGGGTGGTGACACAGCATTACAGTTTAGAGGATTTGTATGCGGGTGGTGGGTGGGTGACTGGGAAGGACACGTGTATGGGCACGTGGCGGCAGGCGCCTTGTACACCCGCGTCACCCCACCTGCTCCAGCGCGGGCACGTCCGAGGGCACGAACCAGCGGCACGGCCCACCGTCCAGCAACACACGCTCCAGGGCCTGGGGGAGGGTTGGGGTATGAGCAGATGGCAATGAAGTGTAGGCGGAAACAGTTCACAGTGTCGATGGGCCGTGTGTGACCAGCAAGGGCGGCAGGGTCCGCCGTCCGGCAGCACGCGCTCCAGGGCCTTGGCGGAGGCGCAAGGAAGGGCTGCAGGGAGTTCGCAAGTTGATTGCCTAGCAGCAGGAACCAGGCTCAGCGTCTCCGTATGACGTCTTTACTCCTGGGTGAAGCCCCAGGAGCCCCCATACCCAGCCCATTTGCACGGACCCCACAAGCAGCTACCGCCAGCCCACCCCGCCCCTGCCTCCCACCTTCCACCCCTGACCGCTCCCATTCCCCTTCCGGCATCCCCCCGCACCCACCTCACCTGACACCCACCTGCATGTGCATCACCGGCAGCCACCTGCCTCTCAACCCTTCACTACCGTAAACACTCTGTCCATTTTCCCGTCCATCCCTGGTCCACCCAGTTCGCCACCCACCTGCACACACACAACCAGCAATCATCTGCCGCGCGCCTCTCACCTTTGCGCCCGCCCATCATGCCACCCGCCTATACGCACACCCCCACCCCGCCCTCCTTCACCCACCTGCACGCACACCCCCAGCAGATGCCGTGCGAAGGCTCCCCTCACCGGCTCCGCCCTGAACCTGTCCCGTCACCCCACCCCACCCCTACCCCGCCATCCTCCACCCACCTGCACGCACACGCCCAGCAGCTGCCGTGCGAAGGCTCCCCTCACCGGCTCCGGCATGCCCCCCGCCACCGCCCCTAGCACCCCGTTGAGCTGCCCCAGCAGTGGGTCCAGCCGGCAGGAAGACACGTGGTGCCGGTACAGCTGCTCCAGCCACGCCTGCCGCTGGTCCCAGAACACAACCTGTACATGAAGCATCGGGGGATAGGGGCGTTAGGTGGGGGTAGGGAAGATATAGACAGGGAAGGAATGTGACGGTGGTCGCAAACCAGAACGTGTGCCGGGTGAGGAAATGGGGATCCTGCGGAGGGCTTGGAAGGGCGTTAACACGCCTCTGGCCCCCGTTTACACCCATCCCGCTTTGCCTATACGTGCCGCCCGGAAGCTGCGTGCACAGGTCATTGCCGTCGTGCACGCCCCCTTGCACTGCCTGCCCCCCTCCTACCCCGCCCGTTTCGCCCCCCCCCCCTTTCCCCTACCCGCGTGGCCAGGAACCTGCATGCGTACGTCATGCCGGTCTGCAGCGCCAAACGGCTCTGGGCCATGGGGTCGTCGTCCTCCTGCAGGGGCAGGGGAGGCACGAAGGTATGAGGTGATTTGTTGCGGGCACGCGGTGTCGTAGCGTGGGGTTAGCACTTGAGGGCCAGGATTGCCAAAACATCTTGTGACCAAGATGTGCGTTAGGCCAGCCATGCCTCACTATTCTTCTTCTGCCCGCTGTTCCTGAAACGCCCACCTGCTGCTTGGCCCCCTTGCCCGCCGGCGAGCTGCCCGGCGACCCGCCCACGAGCCCCACCGCGGGGTGCAATGCAGCGGACTGCTGCTGCCGGGCGCGGGACACCTGCAGGCGCGGATAGGAGGAGGCTATGGGTCCATGGGGCCTTCTCTAATGCTTATGCACACTCAGTTGAGCCACACCTGCACAGGCGTACACGCGTTAACCCACCTCCAGCAGGTTGTCGGCCCTGCCCGCCAGAAAGGCTACAAGGCCAGGAAGCACCACTTTTAGGCTAATACACACCCACTTAATACACATGGCGTGCCCACGGCCCGTTCCTCCCCACCTCCAGCAGGTTGTCCGCCCGGCCCGCCAGGAAGGCCAGAGAGCAGGCGGCGGTGGCGATGACCTCCGTGGTGAGGCCGGCGTTGATGTTGGTGAAGTCGGGGGAGGACTCGATCTGGGGGAGAGTTTGTGTACAAAAAAGGCGAAGCACAGGCGTCTGAGTGAAGTGGGGCAAGGTCCGGGCCTTGGAGGAACGGATTAGGGCGGAGGGAATGTGCCCCGGGTGGAGTCCTGGGCAACCCCATCTCTGTGATGCGCTTACGCCGGACACCTCCACCCACCGTCGGCACGCAGGCCAGGAACACAGCCTTCTTGGCGTTCTTGCCCCCACGCGCCAGCTCCAGCTCCGCGGTCTCCTGCTTCACCACCACGTCCTGCGGAGAGGCACCGGAAATCGGGAATGGGGTGAGGTCAGAAGAGGGGGGGGGGGGCATTTGCAGGTGCAGATAGCCCTGGTGCCAGCTCCGCAGCGTCCCGGTTCAAACCAGGTCCTGGGCATGGGAATGAGTATGGGGTAAGGGGTGTGCGCTGGAAAAGGGAGAGGGGCAGCCGCGTATCGTGGTACGGAAGCGAAACAACGCAGAGCAGCTGCGGCGTGCACGCACCGCACAGCAGCGATGCGCGCGCCCGCCCGTCTAGGGGGCTAGCCCCCATCGCATTCCGATACCTGCCGCTGACGGGGGATCAACGGTCGGAAACGTGAGGCGCCGCGCCTCTGTCTCCCCGTCCCTCGCCCCATGTGCCGCCGTACGGCACGGCTACCCCAGACCGCGCATGCGCACTGGCATGACACGCACGAACACCCATGGAACCCAGCGCAGGCCGCGCCCTTTCCCCCGAGCACCACGGCGCCTTTCGACGCCTCATCCATCGTCCAAAATTTCACGCCCGAAGTACCTTCTTGTAGCGTGTGGTTGGCGGCACGGGCGGTATGAGGCGGCTGACGGCCCCCAGCATGTCGATGACGTGGGTGGCGTACCTGGGGCAGGGGGGGCGGGGGGTAGGAGGGTCAACTGGCTCGCACGATACAACAAACACGGGTGGTAAAGGTTGGAGTGAGCATGCTAAAGGGGAGATGAGAAGACGAGGGTTTGTCGGGTTGGGCGTCGTTAACAAGGTGTGGTGGTGCAACAGATGGAGGCGCAAAAGCAGAGGCCGGGCACTCCCGCAGCTGGCCCACAGCAGTGCCCCAGGCCAGCACCTAGTACCCACTTGCGCAGCACGGCGTCCATGCCCGCCAGCAGCGCCCGGGGCACCTGCGTGCAGGCGGGGCGGGGGCGGGGCGGGCACAGGCGAGCAGGGCAGGTCAAGGGAGGCAGAGGTCAGAGATCAGAGGCACGCGGTCGAGCCCACTTGGTCGTCACTGGGTTGCTTGTGACACGTGTATGACAGGGGGCTGGTACGGGTCGCACCTGTAGGCCGGCTGGGACTTGCCCAGCGCCTCACCCATCAGGTGGGTCATCCCGACCGCATACCTATACTACGTTCGTACCGTACCCAGCACAGTATGCCGTGCAGTACGCGCACCTGGTTCGGCAGCGGCACGTCCATGGCGAACAGTGCGTCCAGGGCCTCCCCTGTCATGCGGGCTAAGCCCCTAATGTACTCCGCCCCCATATACCCTCATATATACACGTGTATAATATATGAGTATGCACCTGGTGCGGCAGCGGCACGTCCATGGCGAACAGCGCGTCCAGGGCCTCCCCTGTCATGCGGGCCACCTCCACGCTGGACACCGAGTGGGCGGAGCCGGGGCCGGCGCCTGGGGGTGTGGCAGGGGGGTGGGATGAAACGCGCAGGATGGAAACCCTAAATGCAAAGGAGGAACGGCAAATGAAGTAGTGGGGTGGAAATGCAGGTGGTCCTCCGACAAACCGTTTTTGGGTAAGGTGCCGGTACGACAGTGAGGAGTGAGAATTGTTGGCAGAGCCGCGGTACGGCATGCTCGAGCGGCTCACCCATTGGCCTCCACTTCTCCGTCTGCAGCGCCCGTGCCACCCACGTGTTCATGTTGGACAGCTGCCCGCCAACCCACTGCGCGGGGGGCACATGCACGGGACACATGCAGGTGTGAGGTCAAGGAGGAGTTACTCATATAGTCAGTTGGGCTCCGTGAGACGCGCGACGAGCAGCGTGGAGGACAGGCTAGGGACAACGACTGGCCTGTGTGTACACGAGCAGATTGCCTGCTTGCCGGGAGCGTTTGCTGCCCTACTGCTACCAGGCAGGGCCGTCCCAAGAGCCTTAGAGATGTTGCCTGGAAGCCGCCGACAGGACACACCGTGAGTTGGTGCCATCACCCATCGGTGCACCCAACCCTGGCCCGCATCAGGCACCCCAGTACCCCACCCCACCCCACCCACCTGCAGCATGGCCCCCTGCAGCGGCGTGGCCAGGTCCCACCGCCGGTGCGCCGCCAGCACCTCCGCCACCGCCGGGTTGGCCCCGCCCCCTGCCGCGTCGCCCGCCCCTCCGCCGCTGGCGGCAGCAGCTCCCGCCCCTGGCGGCGGGCTCCCCTGCTGCTGCTGCTGCTGCTTTGCCGCCTTGTCCACCGTCCCCTCCAGGCGCTGCGCCAGCGCGTAGACGGTGCGGAACACGTCCAGCACCGCCGTGTTGATGGAGTTGACTGCAAGATGGATAGAGAAGCATCAGTCAGGTGCAGTCGCAATAGTTGGCAAGCCGTGAGGGCATTGGACGGAACACGGCCAGCACCGCCGTGTTGAACCCGGTGGGGGTGCGGGCACGGGGTGCGGGTGGGTTACATGCTCCATGCGTTCAGGTGGGTGGGTTCGTAGGGACGTTCCTAACCCCCATAGCGCCACAGGCGGACACCAAGAGGCACCAGGAGCAAACACACTACACACGGCCGTCGCCCACCTGTACCCAGCCACGGGCTGAGGTGCCTGCCGTACAGTTCGTACAGGCGGGCGCTGGCCACCGCCATGGCGTCCGGCAGGTGCTGCGCCAGAGCGGGGGCGTAGGTGGCGGCGGCGGCGTCCGCCACGTCGTGCGCGATGGAGGACAGCTCCAGCAGCCGGGCCTCGTCTGACAGCAGGGGAACCAGGAAGGGAGGGGAGCGGTGTGCCGTACGGCGAGGAAGTAGGAAGTGAACAACGAGCGTAGGACGATGGAGGACAGCTTCTGCAGCCGGGCCTTGTCCGTTTCAATACATGCCCTCCCCTCCTCCCCCGCCGCCCACCTGACCCGTCCATGTCCACCCTGCTGTGCGACAGCCTCCCGAACTCCGCCCCCGTGCTGCTGAGCACCGCCTCCGTCAGCAGCCGCCCCAGCGCGGGGGGGCTGTCGCCGCGGCTGCGCGCCGCGAACACAAACACGTCCAGCAACGGGGACAGGTTGTCGCCGCTGGGGGAGAAAGGGAGGAAGCGGGCGCGGGGAGGTCATGGGTTTCACCCACAAGAGCACGTAACAATCCATTGCGAGCTGCGCGGACCTTCGCGTACCGGTACGTAACGCGCCACGTCAACCCAGAGAGCACCTACCCCGGAAACACTGCGTGGTAGTCTTACATGCACCGGAGCAGTACAAACATGGTGCAGACACACGCATGCATTTGGTATATCAGCAGCTACCTACCCCGGGAAGGCTGCGTGGTAGTCGCACAGTCGCTGGTACAGGAAGTCCACGATGCGGTTGGCCACCTCGCCCGCCAGCTCGCGGTCGCGGGACAGCTCCGCAGCGGGGGCCGGCACAGAGGGGTAAATGCCGCCCGCAGCGGCAGCAGGGCCCAGGTCGAAGGGGTCACTGCAGGGGATGGTGAAAAGGAGGCAAATAAAGGTGGTTGAAAGGCAAGGAAGGGGTTAGGGGGGTGGTTAGCGTTCCTACGGCTGCCGCGGGGCGGCCTGGCGCAGGTGCATGGCGCGGGGAGGCCGCCCGCAGCGGCAGTGGGCCCAGGTCGAACGTGTTGCTGTGGAGGAACTAACACGTGCAAAGGAGGGGTGTTGAGCGGCATGTTGCCGTTGGCCGACACAGCTGCAAGACAGTGATCGCAGTCACGCAGTCGCCCGCTATCCCTAGCTGGCGCATATACCGCATCCAGGTGCCGACCCAGACAGCAAAAGTTTCTGCCAAGCGCCAGGCATGGCACCCAGGAGACGCGACACGGCGACCCACGCTGGCTTGCCGGGCGCGGCCGCCGCCTCCACCGCCGCCGCCGCCAGCTTTCCTATCTGCGTCTTGAGCTGCTTGACCAGGCGCTGCTCGCGTGTGGCCACGTAGGTGGAGAAGTGCACCCAGGCGGACACGGCGGTGGCGGCGGAGGGGGACAGGCCCAGGGCGGGCCACATGACAGAGTCCAGGAACTGGGGAGGGGAGGAGCGGGGAGGCATTATGGCACGAGGGCCGTGGAAAGGTAACGCAAGTCACGCATTGGGGAAAGGCATTTTAAGGCTGGAGAGGTGGCCGGTAAGGCGAAGGCCCTGCTACATAAAGTGGTGTGCGTGTCGGGTGGCGGAGAGTGCGCGCGTGTGGCGGCGGAGGGGACAGCCAAGGTGCCAGGTGCCGAGATTGCACATGCCCCCACCTGCAGCACCAGCGCCGCCTCGTCGATGTAGTTGCCCTCGTCCAGCGTGTCGAACAGCGCTGTAAAGTAAGAGCACGAAAAAGGGCATGATCGTAACGGGTGAGGGGTGAGGGGTGAGGGGTGAGGCAAAGCGGCGCGGAAGGCAAAAAGCAGACAAACACCTCATTATCTACCCCTGTGGTGCCCCGGTCCACTTCCCTAACCCTCTCGCCCACCCTGGCTCTGGCCCCTCACCTCCGATGAGTATCTCGCACAGCCTCACGCGCACCGCCCACGGGAAGCGCAGCCCCGTGGCGCACCCCGCCGCCACCTGGCCCGCCACGGCCGCCAGGCTGCGTACGGCCTCGCCGTACTCCTCCTCGTCGTACTCGGACTCAGAGCGCACGTCGGCGCGGCGGGCGGCGCCGTGCAGCCTGCAACAAAACAGCGCGGATGAGGCGGATATGGGATGAGCGGAGCAGGTTGCACTGCGGTTAGCACGATGCGTTGGAACGCAGGCGCCGAAGTGACACCGACGCGTCGGGCGGCGCCGTGCAGGTCCTGAGCGGCCGGACGTGCGAGACGCAGTGCCTGATGGGCCGGAGCAAGACGCACACCCTGACACCGGGGTCCTTCCATGCTCCGGCACCGCTGGCTTCCGGCTCTGCGCTCACGGCTCAGGCAGAGCAAGCCATTGACATCGCCGAAGCATGCGCTTGCCCCCACGCTCGAGACACGAACGCATACCTTGCCCTCAGCTTCTTGAGCTGCGCCGTGTCCCCCGTCCAGCTGTCCTGCGCTACCATGTCCAGCTGCCGGTCCAGCACCGCGATGGTCACGTCCTTCCACCTGTAAGGTAAGACGTGATATGCGTATTGGTATGCAGCAGGAGAAGCAGTGGTTCCGTACTCACCGTCCACCGTTTTGCTGTGTAGGCTTACTGCATAGCGCTCAAGATCCGCACACGAAAACTGCATGTGCCATCCCGTTGCTGCGACGCCCTTCGGCCCGATAGCACCATCGCCCCCCAGCATTTTCAGTAGGCTTGATCATGCGACGCAGCCATTGCGAGGCCCACCGAGGTATCATGATGGTGCCCCCTACAAAGTTTAATCCTGCCCTCCCCAAAGTTCTGTCCAACGCGCTATTTCCCCAAGCCAATCCCCCACACCACACCACACCACACCACCTCCACCTGAGGAAGCCCTTGAACCCCTTGCTCTCAAAGTCCGCCGGCCGCACCACCGCCACCAGGTGCAGCAGCAGCTCCAGGGAGGCGCGCTGGCTGTGCCGCCAGCTGCTGCCGCCCGCGCCGGCGTCGCTGGAGGCGTGCAGCGAGTCCATCAGCGTGGGGTCGCCGCCTGCGGGAGGGGAAATACGGTAATGATATAAAGCAACATAGCAGATATCCTGGGACGGGGGACGCGCTTGCCGTCGAAGGGCGGGAGGGGCTGCGAGGCCTATCCGCCCGCCTAAACATCCAGAATGGGTCAGCCAGGGAGGGGGCCCGGCACAAGATGGCTGAGCTGTTACACTTGTTAAGGATGGCCCCCAAGCCTGCCCACCTACCCGGCATGATGTGTCTTAGCACACGCTACTGACCCGACACACCTACAAGACGCGTTGCCTGGACGCAAAACGATCCCCACCCAACCCCGCTTCACGCATACACCCACCCGGCATGATGTGTCTTAGCACGCGCGCCAGGTCCGCCGCCCGTCCCTCGTCCACGCCCAGCTGCTGCCGCACCACCGCCACCAGCGCGCGGTGCTGCGGCGTGGACGCCCCCGCGCACGCAGCGAACAGCGTGTAGGCCAGGTCGCGCAGCTGGTCATCGCTCTGGCCTGGGGAGTGGTCGGGGCCAGTAGCTGTGCTTTGATAGAGAGTACAAAGCATGTAGGAGTGCAAGGAGGAGAGTACAGCTGGTCGTCGCTCTGGCCTGCAGAAGGGGAAGCAAAGCCAGCAGCAGCTCCATTATAGCTTTACAGGGATTGGCTGATGGCACCGTGTGCGTGGGATGTGGATTGTGCCACCCAGTGCCGGCGCAAGGACAGGCAGGGGAAACGCATGCAAACGACGTGCCAGGCCTTGGACCATGGGCTGGCCAACCCCGTCACATACGGTACCCTGTACCCACCAGTCTCAAGCCGCGGAAGGTCCAGCCGCGGCCGGCGGCTGTCCCCGTCCGCCCCCGCCCCGCCCGCCTCCGCCGCGGGCCGCCCAGCTGCAGCCCCACCCCCCCGGCTTGGCCCCGGATCCTGCTGCATGGAGGACGTGCTGTACGACAGCTTGATGGTTGGCTGTACGACAGCGATGGGGGGATCGCCCGGCCCGCCGTTTGCCTGCGTGGGGAGTAAGGGGGGGCCCAGGGAGGCCCATGCCACGTGTGACATGCGTGTCCAATGTGCGTGGCAGCTGCTGCCGCGTGCCGGGCAGGCGGACGAGGCCACCGGAGCTACGAAGCCCTTTCAGCCTCCGCAGCACACACTAAGGCATACATGCTTGCCTGAGGCGCAGCCGCGGTGCGCGTCACAACCCGCCCGGAAGTGAAGGCAGTTCTCCCCCTGCCCATGCCCTTGGCATATGGTCCGGAGCTCCGGACACAAGCACACAACCCCAGCACCCACCGCGCCGTTCCTGCTGCTGCGCCCCTTGGAGAACATGGCCGCATCCGCAGCGCTGATGGACGCCCCAGTAGGCTGCCTGCCAACGGTGCTGGGTGCTGGCCCAAACGGATTGGAGGCCTGCACTGGGGACGCCCCCGGCCCAGCGGCCTTGGCCCCTGGTGCACCGAAAGGGTTGTCAGGGGTGGTGCCCGCGACACTGGATGCACTTGGCGCGCCAAAGGGGTTGTCCCCAGCAGGGGGTGGAGATGGGGATGCACCGCCCGGGAAGCGGGCAGGGGAGGGGCCCGCGGACGGGGCCCCAAAGGGGTTGTCGCCGGGGGCGGACCCATTGCCCGCGAGGCTGCCAGTCCGGGAGTGGGCGTGCGGCGGGAGCAGGGCTTTGGCAAGCTCCACTGGCTTGCCTGCAAGTGTGAAGCCCAAGTGGGTTACAGTATGTTTGCAGTCATGTGTTGCAGTATGTCAGGGTTCGCCCAAGTGGCCCTCTCCTGAAGGCGCCTGGGCACAGTGCCTTACGAGTTCGGTTCCCAGCCTACCTGAGCAGAGCTGTCGCAAGAACTCGCCCACGTTGACCCGGTCAAGGGTTGTGGAGTCAAGTCCCGCGCTTTGAGGGGGCAAGACCAGCTTTCCCCCACGGCGTTGGAAGTCCTGGGCAGCAAGCGGTGACAAGCGTGGCACCGGCTCCCGGGCAGTAGCTTTTTACGTTTCGCACCCTAGCCAGTTACACGACTTGGAGAGTTACGGTATTGAATTACCTTAATCAGGAACTCAAGGAGCTCACGCCGCTCGCTCCATAAGTCCCGGCCCAGAGTCATGATGGCAACCTCGCGAGCTGTCAGTGCAAGATTGCCTCGGGGGCCCTACAACGTCCTTGCTCTGGTCAACGTTTTAGTCGCCAAAGCGTGACATGATTCCCAGCCCACGACTCCAATAACGCGTGCGAGCTTTTTGCGAGGAAGCGAGAGTCAAATGTTGGATCAAGCCGTTAGCGTCTACTTCAGGTAAAGTAAAGAGTAACAACAATACAATCCTCTACTTTGGAATTGCAACCGCCACAACCGCGCATGCGGCACGGCTGAGAGCAAGTGAAAGGTGCAGCTGCCTGGACCTGGGCAGACAGGTGCAGGGGTGCAGGGGTGGTGCAGGGGTGCAAGTTCCCTTGTACTCCCCCACACATACGGTGGTACCTAACATAGCAACGCCTGCTGACTCGTGTGCATGCCTTTGCCAACAATGTTTCACTGGTAAGGAGTACTGTAACCAGGTACCGTACTCGCCAACTCGGAGTCCGGGTACACCCGCGCAGCGGCCCTCAGGCATTGCCCTGTCTGTTGCATACATGCACAGTGCTCGGCACAACTATGGGGACAACTGTGGTTACGCTCCGGCCTCCACATGAAGAAGGGGTGCAGCAGGGTGCAGCAGAGCACGCAGCAAGCATCAGCAAGGAAGGACCCCGATTCACCCTCCAGCAGCTGCACGTCGCGCGATAGCGGCTCACCAGGGAGCACGTGCACGGGCTGACCTGGCACGTCACACTGCAGGTGGGGGGCTGATAGCGGTGACGTGGCAACAGGAATTCCCGCAACTCCCCCCATGTAGAGCTTGAGTCTAGCGGCATAACAGCGCTAACTCGGCGGCGGCCAAAGGTATACTGCAGATGCCGTGCGAGAATCCTCTCGCTGATATGCCCCATCAGCCCATGATCACCCTCTCTGACTGCTGGTTTCGGCGTTGCTCCTCAGCTGCTGCAACGCTGCTCACTGGTGCGCACCCGCTGCTGCACAACTGGGACGCATGCACTAACGGTGCACGACACTCCCCATTCCCCACGCCACGTGCAGTAGGGCGGCTAGGACCTGCGCCTCACCTGCATCTATGCTGGCAGCTCGAGTACAGAGTACAGAGTACAGAGTACGGGTACCTACGTGGCAAGGTATGGTGCGGACGTACGCCAGAACCCAGAAGGCACAGGTGTGGTGCACAATGTCGCCAAAGCGCATGTGGCTTTGGCAAGCGTTCGTTCGTGGCGCACCCTTTTTCAGTGCCATCGCAGGCCCTCTTCACGGTGCAAGCTGGTGCAACTCGTGAAGGACATGCAATTAAGGCGTAATGGAGCATAGATGGTCTCGACAAGTATGGGTGGGCACCTGGTCCCAACACCTGAGGGTTGCCCCGCCCCCGGACGAGGGCCGACACGCCACGCCAACGACATAAACCACCCCCTGCGCCCAACTGCCGAGGCATATTTACGCTTGCAAGCCTCTACCGCTATAACCCTGCCGAATAACGGTACACTTGACTTGCCGAAAAAGGCGCCGCCTGTACTTTACAAACGAACACTTGGCCAAAGCGGCGCATGCTCAACCTCGCGGCTAGGATGCTCAATTCTCCTGTAGTTATGGCTGGAGGCCAACATGCTAGCCGGCTGGTTCGGCGTGCAGGTGCGTGGCGGGGACTGCGCAAATTAACATGCTGACCGCTGCGGGGCGCCCGGCTGGCCGCAGTGCGATAAGTAACGGCATATTGCGAAAACCATTGGATACTTGTACAGCTGCATTGGGGCTGCGTCGTGGGAGACGTCGCTTTTATGGGCTCTGGTCTCAAGGGATACCCCCTGTCAGCGGCAAGCCGCTCTGACCCCGCTCCCACCCACCCGCAATGCATCCATGGGCATACCGGAGACAAGCTCACCATGCAGTAAAGCGTGTTATCCCGAAAACTCGGCCTGAAGCACCTTGTCTCCCCCTCTAATCCGCTCAGGCCTGGCTGTTCCCCAGCTATCCTCCGGCCACGCTACTGCCACCCGCGCCCGGTCAACGGCGGCAGCTTCCGCCAGCGCCGCCGCCGTTGACACGTTGACCATCACCCGCCCCGACGACTGGCACCTGCACGTCCGCGATGGGCAGGCCATGCGGGTACGGCAGCTAGCTTCATGGAAGGAGGGAGCGGCTACAAGCCGTCCCTTGCTGAGGGTTCACAGCAGCACGCGTCCACATACGGCGACACGGGAAGCTTGGGCCTGCAATAAACAGGGCTCGATGACCGAGGCTTGATGATTGGGCGCGAAAATTTACGACGGCTTACCCCGGGGGCCCGATCAGGGCTCCAGGCATGGGTGCAAAACGGGGTGTGGTGGTGCGAGAGCGGCCGAAAGGGCGCATGGTTGCCTGCACCCGACCAACACCTCAGCACAGCCTGCTGGCGCGTGCTACCCGGCACGTGCCGTCGTGCGCAGCGGCGTCGTTGAGGTCCCATTACCCCATCCGCCCACAACCTCGTGCTGGATTTGGCGTCCTCATGTTGCCCCCTGCCCTGCAGACACACTCTCGCGTTGGCGTGTCCGCACGGACACACGTCTCCATGCCTACATGCCCAAACGCCATACCCCTCACGCCCCATGCGTGCAGAACGTGGCTCCTCCCACGTGGTTCCTCCCACACGCACACACACGCACAATCCAGTGCCCACCCACCCAAACGCCACGCCCATACGTCCCTTGTGCGCAGGACGTGGTCCCCCACACCGCCCGGCACTTCGCCCGCGCCATCATCATGCCCAACCTGGTGCCCCCGGTCAACACCACGGAGGCGGTGCGTGGGGGCGGTAGGCGAAACCCTGATACTAGTGAAGCGAGCGGGGAGTTGAGGGGAGATTGCGTGGAGCAGATCCTGGTAGGCCAAGATAGCTGGCGTTTTGGTTACGGAGAAAGCGAGTTTCGACCCAAACCTATCCGACAACAGCTGGCTGGAGAGCAGATGCGCCTGAGCTTTGGGGAAACCAGGCGAGGGGGTCACCGCTGCACGGCGCTCGCTATGAGCAAAAATTACCTTAGGGAAGGCATGGCATGGGGGTTAGGCTGTTGACAAATGCAGACATGGTTGGTGTAAGAATCTATCGGCAGGTGTGGGGCGGGACAGATGGAGAAGGACCGCAATGTGGACCTGTCACATGCAGACGTTGGCAGGAACAGCGCTTGTGCGGATGCGCGGTGTCATCTGTGAATGAACTGGAGCCTTTCCCCTCCTCCAACGTCCTCACCTTGCTCCCCCTTCCAGGCCCTGTCGTACAAGGCCCGCATCCTGGACGCCGTGCCCCCCGGCAGCCGCTTCGACCCGCTCATGGTGCTGTACCTCACAGACAACACCACGCCGGAGGAGGTGCGTACGGCAGTACGGCATGCGTGTACGACACAGAAGCAAGCACCTTCAACAGCAGTACGGCATGCGTGCGGCACAAACGCAAGCACCTTTACGTGGCAGTTCCCACCTGCACAAATTAGAGGCGAAGAGCTCAATGAGCAGGCGCTGCTGTATGGGGCCCAAAACGGTGCCACGCGCTCCTGGGCTTGTCTGCGCAAAGGACGTCCCATCACCATTACCATGCCGGCAAGCACCTCTTGACGCACATTTTCCACATCTGGGGTGACACCTCTCGCACGTGCCGCGTGCCGGCACGCCTGCTCGGGCTGCGTTGGTTAGCTGCACGACCACAGTGCCTTGTCCGGAAACAACCTTCTCCGAAACCATCTAATCATTCCTCGCATCTGGGGCGACACCGTACCGTATGCACCTGCAGGTGTACAAGGCCAAGCAGGCCGGCATCGTTGCGTTCAAGCTGTACCCAGCAGGTGGGCCGTTCCTGGTTTCTACGTGCGTCCGCCTTGCTGCCAGCAGCGCCATCATAAAATAAGCACCTAGCGGCACCTAGCGGCACACAGGCAATCTCCGAGGTGGTACGACGCTGCCGTACGACGCCCCTGCCAGCTGCCTCGCGTCTCGCCGTTAGCGAGGATCCCCCTTCAACCCCGCGCCCGACCCCCTTCCCTTCGGGCCCCGCCCCCAGGCGCCACCACCAACTCCGACTCGGGTGTCACCGATATCAACAAGCCGCTAGCAGCGCTCAAGGTGCGTGCTGGACGGGGGCCACATGTACCGCACATGTACCGCACCTCGTAGAGTAAATTAAAAACAATCGGTCGGCAGCTGCATGCGTGACGGCGGCTTGCTGCATTGACGGTTACCTGAACGCGCAGCCGTCCACTAGGCCATGGCCGGCGCCGGCGTGCTGCTGCTGGTGCACGGCTGGGTGCATGTCACCATTGCCATAATACACACGCAGCGTAATACACGTGCCTCCCTTGCAGGCCATGGCCGACGCCGGTGTGCTGCTGCTGGTGCACGGCGAGGTGACGGACGCCGAGGTGGACATGTTCGACAGGGAGGCAGTTTTCATCAGGGAAAAGCTGGTGAGTTGAATAAGTCATTAGCGATGAGGTAATGACACGTGTCCTAGAGCGGGACGCCCGCGCCGGTGATGCTGGGTTGGATGGCCGGTGCACCCTTGTCACCAGCACGTCAGCAGGCTGGTGGCTAGCTAACATGCACCTTGTAGCCGTCAGGCTCCTCCCGCTGACCCACATCGTGCCCTACTGGTTTGCAGCCCGCACAAACGGCGACACGGCTGCAGCATGCAGTGCGATCCATGTGCCCTGGTAGCTTGGGGCTCCTGCCCACCCAGTAGCCTCATTCATCTCCGACTTGATACACCGTGTCTGCTTTACTTTCTACCCCCCGCAGATCCCGGTGCTTGAAAAGGTGCCCAACCTCAAGGTGGTCATGGAGCACATCACCACCAAGGACGCGGTGGGTGCGGGCGGTGTGTGGATCAGTGTGTGTATTAGCGTGTCTGGTGCGTGCCGCACCAAAGAGTGCCCAACCTGAAGGTGGTCATGGAGCACATCACCACCAAGGACGCGGTGGGTGCAGACACGTGTGGCTTGGTGTGTGTATTAGCGTGTCTGGTGCGTGCCGCACCAAAGAGTGCCCAACCTGAAGGTGGTCATGGAGCACAGCGCCACAAAGGACGCGGTGAGTGCAGGCGGTGTGTGGCGAATGCGGTGCGGGATGCATGCATTATGAGCTTTGAGATACTTGTAGGCAAGCAAACGAGGACGGTGTGTGCGTGTGTTGGTTGGCCGAGGTAGTCGGGTGGCTTGCAGCACTTTCAGAGTTGGTGCAGGCCGGCACTGCATCCTTAGCCACTGCCAACGTGACTGCTTCTCCGCAGACACGCAATTGAGGAAGATCCAGTACCCCCAACCTCCTTGAGAATACACGCATTGTTCTTCCATTGCCACAGGCCCCAACCCCGCTACAACCCCGTATACGGTACCGATTGACCGGTACTGTACCCAATCACAACGTCGCAGGCCGAGTTCGTGGCCTCCGTCAACGTGGCTGCCTCCATCCCTGTGCTTCACACAACAAACGCAAGTACTCAATATTTGAAATGAGCATTGAACTAGGTCCTCCTAACTCTCCAAACATGTTGCAGGCCGAGTTCGTGGCCTCGGCGCCCGCCAACGTGGCGGCCTCCATCACGCCGCAGCACATGCTGCTCAACCGCAACGCGCTGTTCGCCAAGGGGCTGCGGCCGCACGTGTACTGCCTGCCCATCCTCAAGCGCGAGAAGCACCGTGAGTGCTGAGTGGGGGGACAAGAAAGCAGTAACACGAGTAGGTGGTGGTAGTGGTAGTAATACGGCAAGGTAAAAACCGATGCTGAGTGGCGGGCCGCTATGGGGGCTGTTCCAAGCTAGTAATGGCGCTGAGGCCGCACGTGTACTGCCTGCCCATGCTCATGCGCGCAAAATGCACCGTGAATTGGGTGCCGAGTGGACAGTGGAGGGCAGCTGAGCGCATGGGGTTTTGAGCTCCAGATCGTAGCCCAGAAGGATGAGGCCTAATGACATGTACTGCGCACCCCTCCCGTAGCGCAAGGAGCAGGGGAGGCGAAGGTTAACAGCTGATCGTGTCCTTCACAAGGTCATCTAAACTGATTCTCATTGACTGTGGAAATTGTCAAAATCGTTTCTGGAAATCAGGAAGTTACAACTGTGCGTGGTCTGGCCCCACGGGGTACGTGTGTGTTTCACCGGCCTTGATCTGCAGGCGAAGCTGTGATGGCGGCCGCCACCAGCGGCAGCCCCAAGTTCTTCCTGGGCACCGACAGCGCGCCGCACCCCAAGCACGCCAAGGTACTTGATTCGGGAGCGGGAGCGGAGCGTGTGCACAGCAAGCTGCTTGCCCAAAGGCGGGGGTGGGCGTGTTTGGGTGCACGGCACGTGTGCCGCCTGACGCGAGTGTTTCCTGGCCCGCGCCTGCCTTGGTCCGCAGGAGTCTACGTGCTGCTGCGCGACCATGGAATACTATATGACACGCGTGCCGCCTGACATGTGTGCTTCGTAACACGTGTCTGCCCGCTGTGCGGGCATGGGATACTGTGTGACATGTGCCAGCACTGACACGCTTTACCCCTGACACGTGTCTGCCTGGGTGCCTCCTGCCCGCAGGAGTCCGCGTGCGGCGGCGCGGGCATGCACCTTTGGCCTCTGACACGTGCACCTGCTGACACTCGCGTACCTCCGGACATGTGTCTGCCGCTGCCCGCTGACCGCAGGAGTCCGCGTGCGGCTGCGCGGGCATGTTCAGCGCCCCAGTGGCCCTGGGCATCTACGCCACGGCCTTCGAGAAGGCGGGCGCGCTGGACAGGCTGGAGGCCTTCGCAAGGTGGGTCTTGCTGAAGGGCGGGGGCGTGCTTGGGTTCGCACATCCTGCGGGGGCGGGGACGGGGGCGGGAGTTCAGCGCCAGGCACTGGACAAGCTGTTGGCCTTTGCCAGGTAGGTATTGCAGGCTACTGGGCTCGCTCATCCTGTGGTTGCGGGGGCGGGGGCGGGGGTGGGGGCGGGGGGGGTTGCGGGGGCGGGGGCGGTGGCGGGGGTGGTTGCCGGGGCGGGGGCGGGGGTGGGGGCGGGGGCGGGGGCTTGGCTCCAGGCACTGGACAAACTGGAGGCCTTCGCAAGGTGGGTAGTATGCCTCGCCGGATGCCTCCTGCCGTCCTCTGGGGGAGAGGGAGGAGGTGGAGGTGGTGGCGGGGCCGGGCAGGGCCCATGGCCCAGGGCGGGTTGCGGCACCAGGCGCTGGACAAGCCGGAAGGCTTCCATCGATGGCTGTGCGCTGGCATGCAGCGGTCCACACCTTGACGTCCCGCTTCATGATTGAGCGTGCTTCCAGATTCAGGCGCCACGCAGTGTTTCGTTGCGGCTGGGTGTGCTGAGTGGCTTTGCTCAGCTGGGGCTCTTGCCCATGACATCCTGTCACCCATACACTCCAAGTCTCAATCGTTCTACGCAGTACCCATACACTGCAATACGTGGAGCATTTCTGGACCACCCCTACACATACCCAATCCCCCCCCCCCCCCCCCCCCCCCCCCCCCCCCCCCCCCCCCCCCCCCC
>VFQN01002249.1_pt1 | contig 30346 bp, 39 predicted proteins | sample 3512371 | NCBI WGS metagenome assembly VFQN01 (sample SAMN10412370, study PRJNA504923) | tailings metagenome | isolation source: Replicate 2 from Balatoc abandoned mine | place: Philippines: Itogon, Benguet | collected 2017-08-28 | reverse complement strand
TGTGCAGTGTGGTGGGGCTTGTTACGCTGTGTTTGGTGTAGCTGTGGCGGGGTGGAGGGAGTCGGGAGAGGCGGGAGGTGGATTGCGTTGATGGTTGGTGAGGGGCGGTGTTTGAGGGCTGTTGTGGTTGAGGGCACGCGCCTCTGGGGGTACAGGGTGTTACAGGGTAAGCGCTGGGGGTGCCGCTGACAGTCGGGGCGTGGGAGGTGGAGAAGCTTTCGGCTGCGTAGCGTGGGGCAGCGGGCTTCGGTTTGGCTTAACAACCTGGCTATATCTGTATAATGTTCGTTTCATTGGGCTTGACAACATGATAGCGTGCAAGATACAATCCGGACGGGAAGCACCAAAAGCAGAATCTACCCTCGTGTTGCCTTCGTGCCGTGGTGCGGCCAGGGGAGGCACCTTTGCGGACGGCGTTCCGGAGCTGGGCGGCCCCTGTTGTCCACCTCCCTGCGCAAGGAGGAGAAGGCGCACGCGCACGCGCGGAGGAAAAGGCGCTCTTCCTGGCCGTCAATAAGCAGGTTGGGTCATGGGCGCATGGGGTCGTGAAAGGTGCACTGCAGGGCCAGCCAGAGCGCTTACCCCGCTGAGTTGGAGTGCGCGTACCGCCCCCTAGCACACAGTACGGCACAGGCCCCACCCAATGCACGCAGGCTTGGTGCACCGCGACGTCCAACTCCATGGTGCAACGTCATCCGCCTCAGGCCCAGGTGCGCTGCCTCCTCACCGGTGATCACAAGGCAGTGGCTATCTGTTGGCATGGGTATGTGGGGACTCGTGCACGCGCAGGACCGCTGGCTGCTCATCGACCTGGAGCACGCCGGCAGGGAGGGCTGCGACTGCAGGCAGGAGCCCTACCCGCTGTGAGGCCAACACGTGCACGAGCCGGAAGACCCAAGGGCTACCGCAGTGCGCGACCAAGGCAAAGGCTGCAGTGCGACAGGCGGCCACCGTGCGGTCGGTCTACGGAGCACCCGCTGTGCATCGCGTCTCTGAGGTGACTCCAGGGTGGAGCAGAGCCAAGCGCTCTCCCTCTGTCAATAGAGGACCCGCGCAAGTGGGCGGCCACCGAGACGAGTTCCGATGCCCGCTAGGAAACACCCCCTTGCCCCCCCCCCCCAAATTATTATTATCCTTGCTGGGCGCAGGAGTGCGTGCCCTACCCCGTGCCTCCGGGCACACCGCCGCCTCCGGTGCCTTCCGGTGCCGCAGCTGCTAATACACACGCCCCCATGTAGCCCTAATACACACCCATCATGCGCGCCCCGTGCAGGTGCACCATCGCCTCCGACCTGCGGATGGTCGCGGGGCAGCTGCTGGAGGACCTGCCGTATGCACTGGGCGGGCAGGGCAAGGACCTGAGGGCTAAGCTGCTTGGCGGCGGCTTTCAGAGCGCAGCGTCTGCCCTGGAGCACCCCTGGCTGTGCGCTTGGTGCTGAGGAGCGTGTAAGGGCAGCGCCGCTGGTGGTCCTTGGGCCGGCAGCGTCCGGCCGCCATTTAGCACGTCGCCGGAGGATGCGGCCGCGGCGGCGCTGGCGTAGGCGGCTGCGGTACCATGGCGATGCTGAGCCCCGGCGGGGTGCAGCCCGGCGGCACTGCGCTGCCGCTCTCAGCCCTGGCCCGTGGCACCCCCGGTCCCCCGCGTGAGTCCCCATGTATATTTGAATGGCCCTGAGGCAGGGCAGCACCCAAGGCGCCGCCTGCATCTGGCATCCTCCACCCCGGCAGTGCTCGCAGCGGCGGCGGCGGCGGTGGCGGCAGTGGCGGAGCACTCCGCAGCTGGGGCCCAAGGTGCTGGGAGCGTGGGGAGGGGGCGCTGGGGCCGTGCCTGCGCCGGTGCCGCTTCCTGCCCACTGCCAGCCCGGCGGGGCAGATGGCTATGGCGCCTGCGGCTGTGGTGGTGCGGCGGCGGCTGCCGTGCAGTTGGAGGCCGGGTCTGGGGCAGCAACGGCTCTGGCAGCAATAAGGGTGGTGTCGGGGTTGGGGCTGGATGGGTAGCGGTAGGGGGTGTGGAGGGGAGGGGGGTCGGGCTGGATCTGTGGACGGCAGGGGACGGGGGCCGCCTCAGGGGGGGACGGGGGACGGGCCTGGGGGTGTCGGGGGAGCATTTCAGGTGAAGTGGTCATTATGACAGGAAGTGGTCATTAGGACAGGAAGTGGTCATTAGGACAGGAAGTGGTCATTCTGGGTCATTAGGACAGAGTGAGGCATCGTGACGCTTGCACGTGAAGAGGAAGTAAATTGACGAAACGATAGCAGTGGATACTTACCTGGGGTTGGCGGGGGACGCTGAGGGTGATGTGGTCATCAAGCGGATTCTGTGGCTGGTGGAACGGCTGGGTCACAACGCCACAGGCCACCGGTCAGTCAGTTGCACATTAGCGGGCAGGGTGCACATGTACTGCAAACGGATACTGCAAGAGCAAAGATGACACGTGACAGCCTTCTGCAGCGCCAGTGTGTTGCAGCGGTCTGGTGCCGTCCCGGTAGCGGCTATCCCCGTATTGGAAGCGCCCCAGGCTGCCCGTGGTGGCGTGCACAAAGGCGGCGCCGTACATTGCTCGGTCCCGGCTCACACTCGTATGTTGCATCTATACAGGTTGCAGTGGCTGGCATGCTTTGTTCATTGCGGTCAGCCCACTGGGCAGGTGGCTGGCGGACGCGGGCCGTCGTTAGCTTATATGTTGTCATTAAGCAGCCCACGCACACTGACTTCGTAACGTTGCAACGCCCAACCAAAAAGCGAAAATCCTGTGGCCCAGCCGAAACCCTGTCTCCGTGGATGCACACAATTAAATGAGCTTCTGTGCGGTCGCGTAGAGGCCCTTTTAGGGTTTTCCAGGTGTTCTGGGCGTAATATGGCGTACAAATCGGGAACCATGGCACAGCGGCGGTCTTGCGCGGCATAAACGTCACTGCATAACTGTATCAGTTCTTCCACGCACTTTCTACAGCAGTTGTTAGCTTCGCACTGCGCAGCCTGCTTTCCAGCGGGAAAAGCTCATCTACTAAATGTCATTTTCAGAGCAACACAAGCGCTCAGTCTGAGCAATTCCTCGAAAGCTGAGCTATAATGGTCTCCAAGAGGCGCGCTATCGAGGCTGTGCGGGCAGGACCCGTTGAAACGAAGGGCTTGCTGCTGTCCTTTCTGGACAAGGCTTCGGACAAGGAGCTGGCAAAGTGGATCCTCGAGGACACAGATGAAGATCAAACTATACGTGACTTCATACTGGATAGGGCCAAAGGTAGGTGCGTGGCTGGGATTAGGTTCAGCCCAGGGACTCGACCCTAGCAACGACGCTTGCGCTAGCACCCCGTGGTGATTGTGTATGCACGCACTTGAGCTAGCCCATAAAGTGCGCAGAGAGAGCGCTCCCGGACCTAAGAGGTCCCCGTTACTATGTTGATAGGGCCACAACGCGGCAACAGCTCCGGGTGTATTACAGGCTGCCTCCTCAGCGAAGTCTAAAAGCCCATTCGTGCCCTGCCGCACTCTCCTGCACTCCGCGCCATGCACGCCGATTCCCGCATGCGCTGCTTAGTGATTGCGGCTGCGCTGCTTAATGATTGCGGCTGCCGGTCCCAGGACACAATCGCATGGCTGCGGTGTGTCCACACTGCTAAGAGCCGACGAGGTACACTGAGGCTCACCTCCAGCCCGCCGTGCTGTGTACATTGCCTGCGGCTTCCATGACGTGTCAGCCTCCGTTGATTCCCCTACCATGTGGCTGTGGACCCCTGCACTTCTGGATCGGGCCTTCCATGGCCATCCACGTTCTGCCCTTGCCCCTCCCCTCCACCGTTTGCCCAGGTGGCTTGAGAGGGCAGGGCGCACACGCATGTACCTTTGACTACTCACACTGTGCCCCACTCCGCCTGCCCAACAGGTGGTGGCGCGCCGGCGCCGGACGTGGCGCGCCAGCGCGACCAGCTAAGTGAGCCTGCGTGTGCGTGGGGTATGGGGCAAGTGTGCAGAAGGTTGGGTTGGGGGCTGGGGCTGGGGCTGGGGGTGGGGGTGGGGCTGGAAGTGGGGATGGGAAGGCGGTTGGGGGCGGTGGTCAGGACAGAGTCTTGCAACGGGGTACAAAGCACCTACTGGGGAAGGGGGGAGGGAGCAGTCCTGTTGTTTCGGAGCAGGCTCCGGGGCATATTGGCGCTGCAACCTGTAGTGCCGTCGGGCAGTGGCCCTTTGATGCGGTGTCCATTGTACGCGTGGAGTGACCTTGTCGTTGAGATCCCGGACTGACGTGTGCATGTCCACGTCGCTGCACCGTACGTGCAGTGTTGCCGCCCACGCCACCGCCCTGGCATAAGCCAACGTGGCTGAGTGCCTGGCTGCCCCTGGCACCGCTGCGACAAGTGGGAGGCGACGAAAGCAGCCTCCTGCAGCCCCAGCAGCAAGAGCAGCAGCACGTGGACTCCATCACAATGTCCACCACGCCTGCTGCTGCAGGCCCACCCTCAGACGCAGTGGCTCTGACTGCCACAGGCACCACGCCTTCATCCCAGCACCTGTCGACCTGCCGGAAGCGTCGTCAACACAACCCTGGCCCACAACCCCAGGCACCCGCATAGGCGGCTTCATCCTTGGCCTGGCGGTGTTGCAGCTGCTGACCGTCATCTTCAGCGGTGGTGGTGAAGGACATGGGCTGGCTGCTGGCGTGCGGCGCAGAGCTGGGCCCGGCTCTGCTGCTGCTGGTGCTCTACTCGGTCAACCTGTGGACGCAGTGGGCGAGCGGTGGTACAGCGCTGTTGCATGGCGTACGTGGTGGAAAGGTTTGAGTTGCTCCTAGCGTAACCGTAGCATGCATGTATGGCAGGCTATGGCGACCGCAGTCTGAGGGGGACGTTTGAGGGGGGAGGGCGCGCGGCGTGTAACGGCTACGTTGGCCTGTGTCCACCTGATGAGACGCATTTGCCTGTGCCTACGCGGGATGAAGAAGGGCCCAACAAGGTTGGGTTGTCCAAGGGCCCTGGGTTGACACATGTACAGAGCAGGTTACGAGGGTGGAGGCGGGGACGTGAACGGAATGGTGGCGGCGCCGGCTGCAATGGTGGTCCCGCTGACCCCTGTACCACAGAAGCGGTCGGCTTTATACGGCATGATGTTGACCATTTTTGGTGTTCATAATAGGCGTCACGCATCTTTCTGCGCATTTCATGGCTGTCACGTGTTCCTGTTGGTGGCAAGATGTTGTTGGGGACTGCATTCCGTGAGGGCCCAGCCTCCTTCACCAGGGTGTGTTGGGCCGCATTTGCTGTTTCTGTTGGCAGTTGTACGCAGTTTGTACACATTCCCTTGTTGTGGTGCACCTGCTTTGCAACGGTTGGCTTCACACCTAAAAGCGTGCGCTACGCGTTAGCACGTTGGCGCACGCGGCCTGAAGCCTCCGTTCCGCCATTCTTTGGCGTGTCGTTCGTAGCCAGGAGGCCACTTGTCGTACACATACGTCCTAATTGATTGTACGGGCATGCGGTTATAGCTCCTAACGGCCGCATGTAATTTTTGACGCGTCGGTGCTTCTTGAGCCCTGAACCTAACGCTCAATAAAGCTAGGTGGTACCCAAGGGCACCGCCGGAGGTTGTCTCCAGGGAAGCTCCTGTGGTTGTTCCCCATGTAATCAATAAATGGATGCCTAATGACTTCCAACTATGTGCTGGGCCTACACCGAGTCCATACAGACAACCATGCTGTTGCTCATCATTCTGCATCATTCTCATGGGGGGTAGAGGGAGGGGGCAGTGTAGGCGGGGAAGCCTGATGGGCACAATGATAGGGTGCAGTGACAAATTGCGACCGTCAAATACCGGTGGCGCAACTCGACCGTTAAGGCTCGAGCTGTTGACGAGGCGTGCGGTCAGTCAGTCAGTGTTACACGGCGAGGGTTCTTCCCTCCACAAGTGCAACGATCCATGGGCCGAGCTGGAGGCTCAAGGGCCTGCAATGACTACCATATTGCATCGTAACGTCGCCACCTACTGCAGGTCCCTTTTTGCTGCGTGGGTGCGATGAACGTCTGGAACCGGCACGGCAGGTGCGTGGCACGACGCAAGGGGGAAGCCGTGCACGTGGCTTCCTCAGGACAGCTCTGTTGAAACGGCGTGTAGTGTAGCCAGGTGTGGCTGGTGCCTTATGGACGCTGTGGCCGCGTGCAGGCGCTGCGAGCGTGTACAGTTTTTTTTAACCTTTGGCATGCTGCAGGCGCTGCACCATGCACACCATGGCCAACCAAACGAAACCTGACGCCACGTTTGCATCCGCCCTGGCGTACACACCTTGTCACCGCACATATGCAAGTTGCCTATATGCGCCACCACTCTATCATTTTCACTTTTCGTTGCTGATGTTGCGTACGATTACTCAATGCTCGTGGGGATGAAGGCCACTAGGCCAGGTACTGGGCTGCCACGTGTCCCGGCTGTGCCCCCCTCCCGATCGCCAGCCCGCCTCATATGCAAGAATCAGCTTGGAGGCAATTCTGCGCCACAAAAGCACAGCAGGCATATCCAAGAACAGGTACTGTGTCGGGCGTATATTAAACCAAGTGGTAACCAAGCGGGACGGGCATGTGCGTGGCAGGGCTTTCTTCGGTCAAAAGTGACGAAAGGAGCACTGAATAAGAGTAAACAGTAAGAAGGACGAGTTGCAATCATCCACTTCAAGGACGCCTGTTCTCGGCCCGAGCTCCCATGCGCGAGTGCCGTTCGAAACAGGGCGCCATGCGCTCGCATTTTGACGCTGAGCCTCAGAGAGTCACAGGGAGCATTGTACACATTGTAACTAGCAGCTTTGATAGCTTTTGCCTAATTAACTTCCAAGTGGCACGTCTGGCCGTTGCAGCTTCAAAACGACGTTGTGCCCGTAAGAAGCTGCAAATTGGCTCTAGTGACTGCCGTCCAGTCTTGACCTCGTGGACATTGTCTTCTTGTCGCGAACCGGTGGTCCTCGAGCCTCAAAACGTGCTCCGGCGCCACAACCATGTGTGTTGTTGGACGCCCGGGCACTCGGGACGCCTCGTTCACCGCTAGCTTGCAAAGGACTACAGCACAACAGTGTCCTTTAGTTCGGGCGCACTCGCTAGCCCGCCGCCTGCCAAATAACTTTACAAGAGCCGCCTCTACTTCAGCACTACTCAACCCATCTGTTGGCCGGCGACACACTCCAAAAATACGTGCGTGGAGTACTGGGACGAGCGCTAATGCAAGTCAAGTGGTCTCTACCGCGGGAACTGATCGGCGGCCTGCGTCAAACAAGAACACTCGGCTCAGGGTGGCCGTCGATGTGGACGAAGGTGCGCGTTACTCGCATGGTCCCTCGGCGCAGAGCGCTGTGATCTTTGCCTACCAGTACCCCTGTAAATCAGAGCGTGCAGCACTCTCGGACAGAGAGCGATTGCGCCTCGCCCCAAACGCCGACTGCTTGACTTCTTGAGCGGGCCTGCCTCTGACTGAGCCCTGTACCCCGCATACGACTGCACACGATTGGGATTCCCAGCTGCTTATCTGATTCACGGACCAAATGTCTCCTGACTGATGATTCCATGCCAAACGAAGATGGCTAGCGCTGACCGACTGGGGGCCCCGTCATGCCCAAAACCCTTGTTGCACCCCGTGGTGTTCACACACCCACCCCGCAGCAGATACCCCCTGCCTCCCTTCAGAAGCAGTCATCCCTCCCATCCCTGCCGCCAGTAACATGCTACACAACCACAGCCACGCGCTGCCCTGCTCCGATGGCTATCGGCCACCTGTTGACGCCCCCAAAGACTCCTTTCCCCACCTTCTGACCGCTGCGTGCCCCCACCTCCTCCCGCAGTGCTGGGCCGGTTCGTGTACGCGCTGAACCTGTTCTGCAAGGACCGGTACGGCATGGACTATGCGGTGGGCGACTACTGGATCTACGAGTTCGCAAAGGTGGGGTTGGGAGGAGGGCTGAGGCGGGTGGGGAACCAAAGTACTAGGGGACGGGCGGGTGGAGGCGGCATCGCTTGTGCAGTGGGGAGTGAGAGGGGGCATGGGCCAGGACGGTGGGCAAGAGGGCAATCCCGCTTCTGCCCGAAGGGGCAAGGGCGGTACGGCATCACGAAGGCAGCGGCGCTCCTTGTGTACGATTGCCGTCCGGGGCTGTGCAGGGCAGGGTGGAGTGCCGGCAGTTTCGGGTGCTCTCAGCCTGTGGCTTAGGACTTACCGCCTGAACGGGCGGTAGGGCTTCCACCGGGACGTGCCCAGGCCCAAGCGCGCACCTTCCTGCCACTCTTTGACTCTGTCTGCCCTCCCTCGTAGCCGGTGTCCGCCGGTCCGGCTCTCTTCCGTGCGCCTGACCCTGCCCGCCTTGCCGGCGATGGCCCCTTGCCGTGCGGCTTGCAGATCTGGGACTGCAGCCAGGAGCGGTCCAACGAGATCGTGCACGAGTTCTTTAAGTCGCAACACTTCACGGACGGGATACCCGTCATCCCCGGTGAGCCTCGGCGCAGGGGCTGGGGCAGGGGCTGGGACGGGAGGGGAGGGGAGGGGACACCTGCGGGCGGACCAGCTCCGGATGGCACGGGGGTGGGGGGTCGAGAGGAGGGTTGTGCATGCTCCAGCTTGCAGCGTCGCCTCCCAACATTTTGCATGTTTCTTGTACACCCTGAGAGCAAGGGTGCGTCGTGTGCCATGGCGATCTGCTCGGGACAGCGCATGATCGGTCGGTCCGCCTGGACCAGCACAAGAAGCCAGCGGGAGTGCAGAGCGCGCTGCAGAGCCTTCCGCACCAAGCCGCATGCACCCCGCCCCCTCACACACTGCCCTGCTGTCTGCCCAACCGCCAACTCCGCCTGCCCTCGGTGCTTTTGGCTGCTGGTGCAGGCGCGCTGGACACCCTGACCCGCATGTCGGAGAGCTACGAGCTGGTGGTGGTGACGTCGCGGCAGCACGTGATCCAGGACGTGACGCTGGACTGGCTGGACAGGCACTACGGGGGGCTGTTCCAGGTGGGGGAACGGGGACGGGGCCCTGGGGTGTTTTGGCCCTCCGAAGGGGCGGAAGGGGCCCTCCGGAACATGGTGGGTGGGTGTACAGGGGTGGATTAAGTTGCATTGTGTGGGCACCGTAGGGGCTTTTCCTGGGCGAAGACAAGCGGGGCATGGCGTGGGATAGCACAGGTGCTGGGTTCAGGCCGGGAAGGGGAATGGGGTACACGGGCTCTGCACGGGGGTGCTCAGATTGGGGATGGGAATTTGCACAAGGGGGCGCTTGGTTGGAGCCGCAAGAAGTTGCAGTGGAAAGCGCGAAGCACGGACGGGCAGGGGTGGGCTGGCCCAGGGTATGCAAGGGCGAGGAGTTGGCACGGATCATTTGCACGAAAGCCATGGGCGTGCAACCTGCGCGGTAGGACCAAATTGAATTACCTTGCCCCTGACACGCCCCTGGGCCCGCAGGAGGTGTACTTTGGCAACCACTTTGCGCTGGAGGGCACCAGCCGCAAGAAGTCGGACATCTGCCGGTGGGTGGCCTTGTGGTGCCGCACACGTGCGCTTGTGTACGCGTGTGCGTGGCGAAAGTGAAGGCACGTGGGAGTGCAAAGGCGGTCCTGTAGCCTCAACCCGCGCGTCGAGACGGCGGCCGGGTGGCGAAAGCCGGGGCCAGTTGCCCTTGCGCTCTGCTTTGCGAACAGGAGCCTATGCTACTGGTGGGCGGCGCAAGGGCCGCCAGGTTGCAAACAGTGTTTGCGCAGTATTGGCACATGCACCGGGGCTCTACCCTCCAGGCTAGCAATTACGGACCGCTGGAAGGATAGCAGGAGGGCACTGGCGGCGATGACGAGCAACTTGTTTATCCGCGCTGCTGATCCAGCAGATGAGGACAAAAGACAATAATGGTTGAATTTCTTGATCCGAGCCCCGCCGCCCCGCGTCCCGGCCTGCGTGACCACGGCACCACCTGGAATCCACCTCCTTCCTTCCTTGCTTGGCAACCGGTTCCAAGCATCCGTAGCACACATCCCACACATCAACTGCAGCTCTACACGTTCCACAACACGTTGTAACTGCCATGCTGAAGCGCCGCTGCATGCTTCACCTCTGCGCCTGCACCCCCTCCCGTCCCGCCCGCTGCTGGCCCCCGCAGGACAATCGGCGCGCAGGTGCTGATCGACGACAACCCCTCCTACGCGCTGGAGTGCGCGGCGGCGGGCATCAACGTGCTGCTGTACGACTGGGAGGGGGCCTACCCCTGGAGCAAGCTGCCCAGCAGCGGGTGGGTGGCGAACTGGCGGTGCAGTTGTGGTAAACCACAAGAGCATGACATTAGGACACTGTGAACGGGGTTAGCATCACCATAGGGCAAGCCCTGTCCAACAGGAGCTGCCCAGCAGAGGGTGGGCGGGCGCTGTGTAGCGTTCTGGCGTGTAGCTGCTGGGATAAGAGTGTCATAGAGTAAGGAGCTGACCAACAGCGGGCGGGTGGCGCTGGGGCCGGGAGGGATGGCAGTGGCTGCTTGGGAGAGACCAGCAACCTTTTGCGAAGGACCTAGTGGGGCCCAAGCACAGGAATGCTGCGACTCGTCGATGGAGACTGCGTTTGCGTTCCAGAGCGTCGCACTCTTGGGTGCGGGTTGCCGAAGCGGGCTAAGCTGCCGAAGCCCCTGCCGCACACCGTGATCCTGCAGCCGACCCCGGGTTTCGCTCCCTGCAGGGTGCGCAACAGTGAGCTGATTAAAGTGGTGCACGACTGGGGGGAGGTGGAGGCGGCGCTGGCGGTGCTGCAGCCCAAGCTGCGGAGCTGAGGGGAAGACGGCACGGAAGGCGGCGCGACGGGGGGAGCTGCGGCCCAAAGGCGCTGCGCTGTGGGGCCGCCAACAGGGGCTGTGGCGCACCTACCGGGCTGCTCGGTGGAGATGTCTGCGGTGTTAGGTTGTTTGGCGGTAGGTTGTCGGCAGCCGTGGTCTCCTTATCGCTCCACTCCCGAGCGGGCGTACTTGCGCATGCGTGTGATTCTCTACGGTACTAGGTAATCTGGTCGTGCTGGGGACTCGGTGAACTTCCCCTTCGCGTCGGCTGCGTTGGTGGCGCTATGTTGGGGCATGCGCCCCAGTACTCGTTGCTTGGTGAAAAGAAGGTTTGGGCAAGGTTAGGGAAAAGGAAAGGACAACGGGGTGTGTCCAGAGCGCAAGCGCGAGGCTTAGCGGGTGAGGGGCGCGTGGGGTGCGCGGTGGGCCTGCTGCTAGTAAGGCATAGCAACAGGCGCAAGTGCAGCCAAGTGGCTTAGGCCGCTGCGCTATGCTGCCATTTGCATCTGTGGACTGTGGCGAGGCGCGTGTTGCCGTGTCCATTACGCGGCTTACGTGTCCCCTGAAGAACCATTGCAGCTGCTCCCAGACACAGACCAGATTTGAGGGCAAGAACAGTTGCGTGTGTGCACGCACGGCATGGCCTGCCCCTCCGAGGAGGCCTGTGGCCCAGCGAGCTGCCTGCAGTGCTGATCTGCCTCCCTAGTCGTTTAGCTCTTGAGTGCATGTATTATTTTTAGCCTCGTGTGGTTGTGCTGTGCCCGTGTTACCCCGTTGTAGCCTCCTAGACCCCAATGGTGTCAGTCAGTGCGTAGTGTCCCACGTGTGCCCGGTGCGTACGTTTTGATGCGGTGGGGTGCGCCGGCCGCCAGCCGGCTTGGGGCACAGGGGCTGTGTAAGACCCTCGCGGTGTGTGCCTCGCGTCCCGTCATATGTGGGTTGTTGAGCTGCCTTGCGTCGCACTGCTGTTTGGCGTACCAGCCTGGCGCCCCGCCCAATTTAATGCATGCATACCGGTACACTGCTTGTCTGGTGCGCCAAGGCATAGACACGTCATAATATGTGAGTCTGTGGCGGGCTTAAGAGTGTAGGCCTAGGGTGATGACTGCGGCGGTCTGAGTGTTTGGTGGTGAGGCGGGTAAGGCTGTAATGGCAAGGTGTAAGGGGGAGGGGCCAGGGGGCAGGACTGCCTGTGGGCGTGATTGGTTCTCCAACGACCCCGGTGACCACTCTGTGAGCTGGCAAGCACAGGGGACTCCCTGGGGCAAGGACCTCTTGGCCAAAGCTCAGACGGCTATGGACCAGCGTAGCTGCACCTCCGACGCCTTGGCGCTAGCCCGTATGCACCCCTACGAGGTGCAAGATGTACGACGAGGAAGGCCCACATGGTTGTAGATGCGTCTGTGTACAGGGTGGATGTGTGGCTGTTGATGTCTGGGGCGTGCAAGGACTGACGCCGTGCTTGAGGACACAGTGGTGAAGGTCCGCCTTCAGCTCGGGCGTTAAGCTGTGTAAGATGAGCTTGGATGAGCATTGGAACCCACGGACCCTCTCAAGTGCCGTTGGGCAGCGGACATGACCATGCTCTAATCCTGGCTACGCCACCTGAATGCCAAGGCGCTACTCTGTTGAGGTTGCGTCCCAGGCAAGGCTGCGCGTGTTTGCGGTCCCTGCGGTCTTGACCCAGACTCTCCAAAGCCACCTTGCAGTTTACAGCCGGTAGGATCCTATGCAGCAGGGAAAGGAGGCATGTAAGGATTCAGGGGTGTAACACGTAAGAAGTGACCTCCAAGCAATGTGCCAGGCAACCTGGGGCCAGTTGGGTAGGCCACGGTGGGCCCTTGGGCTCACTGACGCACGGTGGCAGGGCAGCTCGCGTGTTGGCGTGCAAGAGTGGAGCCACGGTCGGCAGCCTTCTCGCCACTATTGCCCATGCTACTATGCCATGTACATATTGGCTGCCAATACCTCCTCCCCTTGCACTGCCTTAATGCACCTGAGCGCTGAGGGCCCAGCGTGTGCCCCCGCCAGCAACTTCAGCCCCTGCTCCTTTGCACGGACGAGCCACAAGCCCACCGGGTGATGAAGCATTGGTGTTTAGAGAGATTACATGCGACGTTTCATGAAACTGGTGGAGAACTGAGCAACCTGCCGAGCACAGTGCCATGGCCTGAGAGCTGAGGCACTGGAGCGGGGCTGTACGGCATCGGGTGGAGCTGGCTGCAGAGCGGAGCTATGTTCCGGGAGAGCTGCCTTGCACTGCTATTAGTGCTGCTCTGCTGTAGGATAGGGTACAGCGGTTGAGGGCGCTACTTGGACGTTCGCAGTTCACTTGGTGTCATCAGTCTCGTGCTGTCCCGCGACTGCGCCCGCCAGAGCTGCCTTTAATGCATAAATTTCAGCAGCGAAGTATTTGTAGCACGCGCTAACCTAAGGAAGCAAGGACTCGAGGCAGCGTGCACCGAGGCCGTGTCACCCAGGCGCCAGGCGCCCACCGCGGAGGCGCCCACCGCTGAGACGATATTCCGAAGGTCAAGCAGTTCCTCTTTGCGCAGATTAGCCCTGTGGTGAGTGGCTCGACAAAACATGCGAGGGCCAGAAAGTCCCTCTCCACGCATAATCTCCGGTGCTTCTACCTACCCTGGGTGGATAGATCGGTCCTCCTGCATTTGCAAATTGTAGCGCTTGGACTGTGCGTATCGCTTGTGCGTCGTGCTGGACGGCTAAATACTTGGCAGTCAGAGACACGCACACTTGTTGTTGACAAGGTGCGGCCTGTCTACCCGTCATTGATGAAAGCATTGCGCAAGGTGGAAGCTTTAATACTCGTATTAGCGTGTGCTGTCCGTGTTCTGGCTTCCATAGCGAGCGCCAAGGCTCCCTGCGCCTTGCATCGTTACAATGGTGCATGCAGTCACATGATCGTATAATTGGACATATCTGATCATGCAAGCCGTCTGAACAACTCCGTTGCTTCCGCGCCAAATGACGAGGGATGCCCAGGCACATGCCGCCAGACTAACCCGTAACCGGACTTCGGCAATGGAATGTATACAAATCAAATGCGCGGAAGTACAGTGCCTCCTGCCTCTCTTCGTTATGAGCCCCTCCACGCAGCCCCTCTGCCTCCCCTCCGCCTCCCCTGAGCCCCACTAGCCCCCCTCCTACCCTGCTTCTGCTCCTGTCTCGCTAAGATACCGCTACGTAGCGGTCAAGACGTGCACAATGAGAATCACATATGGGGCTTGTATCTGAGCTATACGCATGGCCATGTCCACAGGCAACGCCGGAGACGCCTCACAAGCCAGCCCCAGGGTCCAGTGGCGTTCGCCGGCTTCACCATCACGTGAATGGCACGCAGCGGCGATTGGGCGACGCGTTAGCAACACGTGCGCAGCCAGTCTCCCCAGCGTGATCCATGAGCGCACTCAACGACCTCCCGTTGGGAGACCACATGTCTGCCGGCACCGGCCCGCCCATGCGGGCTTTCCTGGACCCTCCACCCCTTGGGGACCAAGGCGACCGCAACCCCGGTGCACCAGATGCTAACGGATCCCCAGGCTTGGGTTTTGACGGAAATCTTCAAGAGGGCGGTATGCAGCAGGACCAGCAGGACAACCGGAGCCAGCAGCAGCAACAGCAAGACGCGCTGTCGTTGCTTCTGCGCCCTGGAGCCTTGGAGAAGGACGGGGCCCCAGGCCCAGATGACGCAGGGGCAGGCCAAGCAGGAGACCAAGCATCGGGCTCTCCAGAACTGAAGATGCCTGTGCCTGTCATGCAGCTGGGGACGGGCCTTGGCGGCGCAGGCCCGGGGTCTGGCGGCAGCAGCGGCGGTGCAGGGACCCACCTTGGCATGCCAGGCGGTCCCGCAATGCCCGGGCAGCTGAATGCGGGCGCAGCACTGCTGCTTGGCCAACTGGCGGCGCTGTCGCAGCAGCAGCAGCAAGGCGGCTCGGGAGGGGGCGCTGCCGGCAGTTCAGGCGGCGGGCTGCGGATCCCTCCGCTTGCCGGTGCAGGCCTGAACGCGCTGGGGGGCGGCCCAGGGGCGAACCCTGGCGGCGCCGGCGGCAGCAGCGGCGGCGCCGGCCCTGGCACCCTCAATATGGCCTCGTACAACACTGCCGTACAGGCTGCTGTCGTACAGCTGGCAGCAGCGGCGGCGCTGCAGGTGGCCCAGCGGAACGCGGCGGCGGGCGGCAAGGGGCCGCGGCCAGAGTCCGCTGGTGGTGCTCCCGGGGGCGGCCCCACCGGCACGGACGGGCGCAAACGGAAGCGCCAGTCTCCAGCTCCGGACGCCATGGGCTCGGGCGCAGCTGCCCGCATGATCATGGCTGGCACGCATGCCCTGCACGGATCTGGAGGCGGCGCGGCGTCGCAGGGCTCTGGGCCGATGTTTGGCGGGGAGGACGGGGACGGCATGGACAAGGACTCCCCCTGCCGCAACCAGACCGGCTACGTGGGCGTGCGGCAGCGCAAGTGGGGCATGTTCGCGGCGGAGATCCGCGATGGCGACAAGCGCCGCTGGCTGGGCTCGTTCGGTACGGCGTACGAGGCGGGGCTGGCGTACGACGCTGCGGCCATCGTGCAGAAGGGCAACAAGGCCAAGACCAACTTCGCGTACCAGGACTACGAGACCAACCCACGGCCGGTGCGTACTTCCCAACATGCGCCTCGTGCACGCTTGTCAGTGCGACGGGTATTTTGTTCCGTGGGGTGCGATGGGCGTTGCGGGGCGTACCAGCTGGGTCGAACGGTTCGGGAGTCTGCAGCACTGTGCGCGTTGCCTTCTGTTGGTCCCGCGTGACTGGTTTTGTAAGTGCTTACATGCTGTTCCTCGCTCCGTGTGCCTGCAGAACGCTGAGACGGTGCCCACTGTGCGGTGGGACCTGCTGCCCGAGGAGATTGCCACGGTGGGTGGAGCGGTGGACAGGGTGTGGAAGGCATGACAGGGCAGGGTCGGGCGTTGAGTGTGACGCGCTTGGCCTGCCGCCCGGTGGGTAATTGACCGCGACGCGGTGCATGCTTTGTGCGAGGCGGATGACTCCCGCGTCATCTGCGCTACATTGGGTGTGGATTGGATGTAAGGCATTCCCGCAAGCCCCGCAACCCATGCTGGTCGCAACGCTGATAGCGGCCCTCCCCGTCTACCTCCTACCACTGTGCAGCAAATGTCCGCCCGCAAGGCTCAGGCTGCGGGCGGCAGGGGCCCCGTCCCGCCGGTGGGCGCCGGCCGCGCCAAAGCCAACAAGCCTCCGCCCGCGCCCCCGCCGGCGCAAGGGCCCGGCTCTGGGGCTGCAGCCAACAACGCGCTGCAAAACCGCGTGCTGGCGGGCCAGCCCGCGGCTGCGGCGCTGGCGGCTGCAGCGGCGGCGCTGGCAGCCGGCGGCCTCAAGACAGGCATCGGCGCCGGCGCCGGACCTTCAGGCCAGGGCCCCGCAGGCGCCGGCCCCCTGGGCACCGGCCCGCTGTCCGGCAACGCAGGCGTGGGGAAGCTGGCCTTGCAGCAGCTCACCGCGGCCGCACTGCAGGGCCCTGGCGCCGGCGCCGGTAACGGCCCCGCCCGGCCCGCGAACTCCGCCGGCGGCAGCGTAAGCACTGCGCCCGGGCCCCTGCACGGCAACCATGCGCTGCACGGCCCTGGCGGCGCCCTGGTGCTGGGCGGGCCGCAGGGCAACCAGCAGCTGCTGGGGCTGGGGTCCTCGGCGGGTGGCGGCCTGCTGACGGGGCCGCCCCCGGGTCTGGGCCTCAGACCCATGGGTCACCCGCTGGACCCGGAAATGGACGACCCAAACGACCAGGTCGCCACGTCATCCGGCGGCGGGGGCCACCTGGGCTTTGGGCCCCCGGGGCACCTTGGCGGGGCCGCGGCCGGCGGCAGCGGAGCCGGTGGAGCACACACGCTGCGGAACGGGTCTGTGGCGGGCGCAGGCACGCAAGGCGGGGCGGGCGGGCCGTTGGGGTCCGCTGCCGGGCCGAGCTACAGCCGGCACTCGGGCTTCCCGCCGGACGAGTACGATCCACAGTACGGCCCGCCGGGCCCCGGCGAGCCGGGCGCACCGCTGCCGCCGCACGTGCACCCCGGTGGCCCCGGCGGGCCGCCGGACGGGTACGGGCACCTCCTGCCGGGCCATTATGCGGTCGATTACGGCGGTGCACCGCCGCCGTACGGCATGCACGACGTGCCGATGACGGAGGAGGAGGAGATTGCCATGTACGAAGGGCGGCCGGTGTACCGCTACCCGCCGCCCGGCGCACCTGGGGCGTACCCCGGTGACCCAATGATGGGCGAGTACGAAGAGATCGTGGACGAGCACGGCGTGCCGTACGCGTACAGCTACTGGCCACCGGGCGGCTACCCAGGCCTGATCGCAGGGTACGACGAGGACGGCGTGCCCGTCATGTACGAGCTGCCGCCGCACATGTACGGCAGGTACGGCTACCCGCCGCACGGCATGTACTACATGCCGTACGAGGACGAGCACGGCGAGGCCCCCATGGGACCGGGTGGCGTCATGGTCATGCCGCCGCCGCACCCGCATGGCAGGTCAGAGGGAGGCAGCGGCGCCCATGCGCCTCCGCCGGGGTACTACTATGGCCCTCCTCCGGGGCACCCTGGCGAGGGCCCGCCGCCCCCGCGCCCAGGGGGGCGAAGGCCTGGGCCCAGCACAATGACAGTGGGCCCGAGTGGACGGGGAGGGCCCGCCGCGACCGCTGCATCCGGCGCCTTCCGCACCACCGGCGGCGGAGCGACGGCCCAGGGCAGCCGCGCCGGCGGCCCACCCGCTGGCGAGGGTGGCAGGGAGGGCGGTCATGGCGGCGGCGGCGGAGGTAGGGGCGGGAACGGAGGCCATGCGGAGGCGGAGGGGCGTGGGGGCGGCGGTCCGCCACCGGGGGCCGGCGGCGGGCAGGACGGCGGCGGCGGGCGGCACGGGCAGCACCCGGCGGCGCCTCATCACGACCCGAACGACCCGTTGGTGGCGCTGGCGGGCGCGGCAGAGGCGCTGGCGGGCAACGGCGAAGGGCGGGCTGCAGGCGGCGGGCAGGAGAGGGCCGGCGCTGGGGGGGGTGTCGGCGGTGGAGGCGGAGGGCCGGACGGCCCGCCGGGCCGCGGGCGGCCTGCCACTTCGCATGGGTCACTCGGGGGCTATGCGTACGAGTGGTACGGCAGTGGCGGCGGCGCTCTGCCGGCGTACCCGCCGTACGCGGGTTCGCCTGTGTACTCGGGGGCTCCGGGTTTTGGCGGAAGGTGGGCATGGGCGCAGCGCGTGCTAGAATGGTAGCACAGGTTGCTGCGAGTCCAGTGCCGGTAGTAGGTGCGCCTGCTGATGGCAGGCGGATTGCGTACGTCAGAGCTCGGGGCTTTTTAGGGTTTCAGGAGCAGCACTCAAGCGAGATGACCTGCGCCCCGTACCTACGTGCGCCGCCTGCGTCCCGTTTCGCTGGGCTCGTTCGCTAGAACCTGAACACTGTGATGTTCCCATCCTGTTCGTGCTACTTCACCTCCCTCCATTGCTGTACACGCTGTGCAGCATCCCTCCAACGCAGCTTCCTCCTGCTCCAACTCCTTCCTCCGCTCGCCTTTCCTCTCTCAGGTCACGAGGCTCCGCTGGCGGAAGCCTGCAGCGCGGCCTGGGGCTGTCATCGGGCGGCGGGGCCAGCGCGGGGCCCACCATGTCCGGAATGTACGGCGCCATGTCGCCCGATGGCGCGCCGCCGTACGGCATGCCGCCGCCAGGGCGCAAGGCCGCCACCGGGCGGTACCCGTCCCCAGCAGGCCGGGGAGGCAGTGGCGGCAGCGGCGGCGGGGGAGCCGGAGGGGGCCGCGGGGGTGCGCAGGGAGGCGGCGGGGCGCCGGCGGCTGGTGCAGGGATGGAGGGCCGGGGTGCTGGGGGCCCCGGGGAGGGGCCAGCAGGGGGCGGCGCGGGGGGCAGGGACGGCTACGGCGAGGCGGGGCGAGGCAGGGAGCAGCCGGGACCGGACGGTGAGTGCGGGCCGGGAAGGGAGTTGAAACTTGTCCGGGTGCTGCCCTCGACCGCGACGCAGGCTGCGGTAGTGCTCACGTGCCATGGGTGTCAGACAGGAGTGACTGACCTGAGTGCTGCATACATCCGGTGTGCGCGGTCCCCTGGTAAGTACACACAGGTACTCGCCCGCCCTACGTTGGCTTTTGTGCTGTCGCCATGGCACTAGCGTAAACACCCTTCCTGAGTACGGTTACTGCCCTTCCCTCCCCCAGGTGGCCCCGCACCCCCCGGAGGACAACCCCTGCCTGAGGGCGACCCGCGGGCCGGCCCCCCTGGGCCCCACGGGCCGTACCCGCCCGACGGCATGGACCCGATGGAGACTGGACCTGGTGGGCCGTACGGAGGGCCGTACGGGGCCCCGCCGTACGGTGGCATGCTGGTACCGCCCGGCCACGCGGGTCCGTACGCCCCGCCTGTACACTACGTCGGACCGGGTGGCGAGCACTACTACGAGGTGCCGTACTACGGCATGGAGGAGGAGGAGGAGATGTACGGCCCTTACGGTGCGCCGCCGCCCGGCATGCCGGGGGCGCCGCCTGGGCCGTACTATGGGGGCCCGCCACCGTACGGCCATACGGCGCCACCGTACGGCGCGCCTCCTGCTGGTGGACGCGGGCCGTACTCTAGGAGTGGGGGCGGCGCAGGGGCTTCGGCGGGCGGTGCGGCGGGTCGGAACGCGCACGGCCCGCCCGGGGGTCCGCCAGGTGGGTTTGAAGGGCTGCTGGGAGCAACCGTGGGCACAGGGATTGCGGATACGTTTGCCAAGCACTTTGCGAACGGCTGTGCAGGGCACTGCACTATGTAGCAACCAGATTACCGTACGCCTGCTTCATGCCATGGCGCAACGGCGCTCGCACGTCTTGCTCTGTGCACGCAAAGCACCTCCTCTTCCAGGCTGTATACTTTGGACGTGCCACATATGCACATCAGGCATTACTTGCCTCGACAACTGCCCTTGCACCCCTGCCCTGCTGACGCACCCCCAGACGATCCCCGCGAGGGGCCATCCCCTGGCGCCCGCGCCCGGATGCAATCCCGCGGCGGCGCCCCTCCGCCGCACCTCCACCCAGCGGACGCCCCCTACCCGCCGTCGCACCACGGCCCCGGGCGCCGCACCGGCGGCGGCGCTGGGGGCCACGGCCCTGGCCCCCATATGGGGGACCCCCACAGCCCCCACCAGCACCACCCACGCGGTGCAGGGCCCTCGGGGGGCGGCGGCGGCGGCCCGGGCGGGCCAGCGACCCATGGGCCACCCCCGGGGCATGGCTCGCCGCACTCGGACCCTTCGCTGCAGGTAGGCGGCGCTTTGGAGCATGCAAGGAATAGGGAAGACGGCGGAAATGGGCTCACGGGGTACAGTGCGCAGCACGGTTCTGTTGTGTGCGGACGCAGCAGCCGCCGCCGCAGCGGTGCGTGACGCTGTGTAATAACAGCGCCGTGTGCCGGTACTCATGTAGCAGTATAGCTACGAGGCTAGAGGGCGAGTGCACCATCACACTTTCCGGCCGCAGGGCCTCAGCATGCATTATGCAGCTGGCAGGAGCGGTAGGTGTCCTTACGATGCACTTGTTGTCCGCCGCCTCTTTGCAGATGTACTACCAGAAGTTCCAGGAGCTGACGGAAGCGGTGACGCGGGCAGCGGGCGGCAAGAGCGGCGGCGGCGGCGGCGCCGACGGCGGCGGTGGCGGCGGCGGTGGCGGCGGCGGGCTGGACGACCTGGTGGGCAAGCTGCAGTTCTTCACGCAGGTGGGGGTCGACCGCCAAGTGCTAGGGTTGGCAAGGAGCCTTGTGCTATGGCAATCATGTGGCACCGTACGGTACTGGTCTAGAACGGACAAAAGCTGCAGTGCCTAGGCCTATGCGTTGACTATGGGGTTGCTGGTTTGTTACACGGCGTGCTACCCGCCTTCGCCAGCGTGTGGAGTTGGCCGGCGCAGCTGCACCGTGCGCACCAGAGGAGCCCCATGCCATGCCTTCCCGCCGCACGGTGTATTGCCAGCTTGGCCACTTCATAGCCCGTGCTGCACCGCCTAGTCGCGAATGATGGGGACACAGCGTCTTGTTTAGTGCTCTGAGCGTCGTTGCTCCTTGGCCCCCGCCAAACAATGCCCCAGATGTCTGCGGGTGGCGGCGTCAACGGTGGTGGCGGCGGCGGACAGCACTAGGGCAGTGGAGCTGCTGCTGCATGGAGTGAGCTGCTGCGCCGGCTAAACCCGTGGACACGCAACCGGAATGGGCGTCTCGCGTGGCCTCAAAGGAGTGGATTTGGGGCAGATGGCGGCAAATGATAGTGTTCGTGGAGTGGAGGGCCACGCACGGTGTCGCAGCGGACGCATGGCAGGTGGCAAGGGAGTGGGCATGCTGGGCAGTACGAATGCGGCTGGAGACGTTGGGAGTGCAACGATGTGATGATGTATGTGGATGTACGAGCAGGAGCGGTGCCCATGAGATAGGCTGGTGTGTTGGCGGCGGAGTTGCGGGCCCCGGCAGGGTCCAGGAAGTTGCAAGCCAAGGCGTGTTGCTGCTGCGGGTGGGGAGTGACGTACTGAGGGTAGGGTTTGTGCGGAGGTGCATGCTGTGGTGCAGAGAGGATGAGACCAGTGTGCTGGCAGTATAAGAAGCTGCAGTGTGGAGCAGTTGGTTGCGCTGGTAAGTAGCCGTACGAAATGTGATCGGTAGGGGGAGGTACGGGAAGCCACAGCTAGGCGCAAACCCTGTACGTTCCGCATACCGGTACGGTACTGGCGTGTACTCAGGTGGCCTACTGCCTTCCATGTTGCCAGCTGTGGTTCTGATGCCAGTACTGCATTTGTACGAGCTGCTGTTGAGGTTTCCGGTATATGCATCGCCTGCATGTTGCTCATTCGCGCTGTAACGTCGAAGGACACCGTAATTTGGTCTGGTCAACACGGTGAGTCGCCGAGTCCCCTGTGTCCTTGTGACGTCTACCGGTAGGTGCCGTCCCGGTTTGTGATAGGGTTCAGACTTCATAGGCCACCGGGAACAGGGCCCCATTGGAAAGCAGCCGCCGAAGGCACCATTGAATGTCGGGACGGTTGGGACATTATTGTCATCGGCCTATCAGCTTGGGCACGCATGCCTCTCGGGATCAGCCTCGCCTGCATTTCTGTGCATCTGGTTCATGTAGGTGAGCTGTGACCTGTGAGGTGACAGAGCTGCAACGGACCGCCGTTAGCCCGTTGCTCTTCAAAGGCATGGTTTCAATCAGGAGCGCCCCTGTGTGCAACGTCTACGGCGAGAGGGCGTAACCACCACACCCCAATTCGGTATCTGTTCGGTTTGCCCAGGTTACTTTAGATTATACTTAGAGTTTTTTTGGGTATACGGCAGTCAGCGATACCAGCGCCACCAAACAGCAGGCCGTTGAGCAGCCCACCGTACGTGCCGTACAAGGTGGCTCCAGTATCTCAGTACATGCTGGCCGCGAAGGCCACAGGGCAACCCAGGCTGCGCGGCCACACACATTTCATACATAATGAAAGCAGTTCAGTTCCGATGTTCGCGCTCGACAAGTTCGTGGGCTTACTGAGCATTCCCCGTTAAAGCGGTCCCGTTAAAGCCACACTTGGACAGTAGTCGCTCACGCAGAACCAACCGCATGGTCGCTGGTTTTAGGCGACACAACTTCCCACAACGTGCATAGGCGTTTCTCTCAGACGACTGCGTCGTCTAGAGGTGGAACGTTCTGCGTCGCCAGCAGGTCGCCCAGACAGATGCAGCACTCGAACGTGGTGCAAGCGATTGGCCTTAGTTTTGTTGTGTTGATCGCTTTCAGCTGCGGCGTCGCCGTGGCAGGAGCAACGTCCAGGTGGGTAAGGCGTGGGTAAGGGTGGGGGCCGTTTCAGAGCGCGGCAAGTACTAGCGTCGATTGGTTATCTGTAGCGGAGGCATTCATAAAGTAGTAACAGAGCAATCTCCCATGGTTTCTCTTCAAAATTGGCTCAGCCCTTTCGCCATGGCGCTCTACGCCACTTTGCCGTTCTGCATACATTTGGCCTTGCGAGTTTGTGGACAAGGTAGAACCCCGCTCTGCGCGTCTATGAAAGGGCTTAGACAGCAAGGCGCGCCATGCCAGACAGCCTGAACTATGAACTATGCTTTTACTCCTGGTTACGGGAGAAGGGTTTTGTACTATGTGCGATATAATAGTATCAGTGCATATGCTGGCTGTGCGGCTAGTCCTACCCCGGCCCTAGCTCACGCCACGCCACGACCCACGACGCCAACCCTGCGACTTCTTTCACCTGTACAGGATGACGATCAAGTTAGTTTTGCAAGTGGCACTGAGCATGCCTTGGCAGGCCATTCTGACAGACTGGTCCGTATGTCTTCCCTGCTGTGCGCCCAGACCTTCTGACCACAGCTCCCGGTCTGAAGCAGTCACAACTTCGCCTGCCTTGCCCAAGGCTCTGGAGCAGCTGCCGGACTGCAAACGATGCACTGTCCGGCTACGCTTGCACCAGCAGCACCGCCAAGCGCAAACAGCTGGGGCAGCGCGGCCTCTGGGCGCCACGTACGTGCCGCACCGGCCTGCGTGCACCCGCGACGGCCTCGTGTTCCATAGCGCCTGCTTGGCCCGCTGCCAGGGCCTACACGCATCAGAAGACCTGTGCCGGCCCATTAGTGACTCATCCTTGCCACGGCAGCAGCAGCAGCAGACGCAAGCGGGGGCCGAGCAGGTGTCCGCGCCAGGGGAAGCAGGCGGGGGAGGGCCCCAAGGTGCCGGGGACTCCCATGCTCACAATCGCAGCCGCATGTTGGACCAGGGGGTCGGTGAAGCCACGCCACAGAATGAAGAGCAGCAGCAGCAGCAGCAGCTGCACGAGGGGACACCGACCATGGACCCCTTCGGAGGCGATGGCGGTGCAATGGAGGGCGCGGCGCCGCCGTCGGGGGTTGCCGTTGACAACCAGCCGGCCCCCGAAGCTGAACCCGATGCGGATGCCGGGGGGTACCATGCCGAGTTCCACGTGACTGCTGAGCAGATGGGGGCCTTCCGGGAAGAGGGCTACGTGCTGCTCGGCCGCGGCACCGCCACACCCGCCGACGGGGATGACGGCGAGCAGGAGCAGGAGCAGGGGCAGCAGCAGCACGACGGGGCGCGGAGGCGCTCCATGCAGGCCGGGTAAGCGCCGTAGTTAAAGCGGCCAGGCGGGTGCTGCGGCGTTGAGCAGGCTGCCGTTGCGTGCCCAAGCGCACTGCCTCTCAGCCCCGGAACGCTGCTTGTGGGGGAGCTGTAAGCAACCACGTCCTGCCTGTTGCTTGCCCGCTTCCTGCGTACTTCAGGGCGTCTGCCCCCCTGGACCCTATGCCTCGGCTGCCGGCCCTGCCCGCCCTGGCCGCTGCCGCCGGCGCCAAGGGCGGCCTCCGCGCCAACGACCCCTCCATCCCCAACGTCATCTACCGCGCCACGCCCGACGGCCTGCAGTACGCCAAGGTACGCCGCCGCTGCCGGAGGACTGCTGCGACTGAAACTTGTGCACAGCAGCCGCAGTGTGGGGTGCTGATGCAGGTGGTGCAGGGCGAAGACGGGAAGCGCCCCTGCTGGTGCGGGCGCTGGAAGCAACACACTTCCGGGAACAGGGGCTGCACGGACCCTGCGAGCATGCCGCACGCACGGCCGCCGGGAGCGCCCGCACCACCCACGCAAGCCAGCCGGCTGCCGTAGCCAATCACAAAACGCACTTGCCGACTTGGCCTGACACGAGCACGTGGATCCCACACACACCGTAACACGCAGACACCCCTCCCCCTCGGCCCCAACACGCATGCAGACCCTGACCCCGGCGGAGCTGGCCGACTATGCGACGCGCGCCGCCCGCCCCTCCGCCTCCATGGAGGGCTTCAACCCAGCCGACGCAGCGGTCAACGGCAACGGTAAGCGCAAGCGCAGCAGCCGGCAGCTGCACGCCCTCTCCTCGTTGCTGCCCCGCCACCTGCTCCGAGGCGCGGCGTCCCCTGGCACGACGCAGCACGGCGCTGGCTCCCACATGCAGCAGGAGGAGGAGGCGGAGCAGGAGGAGCAGCAGCAGCATTACCAAGCGCACCGGCGCGGGCTGCGGTTTGTGGTGGGCAAGGACGATCGCACGCAGCAGACGGACAACAACTACGCAGGCGTGACGGCGGGGCGCGTGGTGTTCCAAGACCCGGTCACACGCGCATCGCGCACCTGCTCCGGCATCCTGGTTGCGCCCAACGCAGTGCTGCTGGCGGGGCACTGCATCTGGAACCCCACCGGGCGCTACTTTTACAACCGTTGGACGTTCACGCCGGGGCTGCGGTCGGGCAGCGTGGCGCCGTACGGCACCGTGGCGGTCAAGTACGCGGTGGGTCGGGCAGGGGAGGCAGCACGGTACGGTACGGCAGTACCGTACCAGTGCGCGCGCGAAGGGGATCACGGTGGGCGCTGGCACTTGCTAGGCAGCAACGTGTTGTGAATGGGACCTGGAGCAGCAGTGCGACGGCTTTTGTCGCTTGCGTGCGTTGCCTTGCCGCGGTCGCGCCACAGCTTGCACACCTCGTCAAAGGCGACCGCTCACCGCGCGCCCGCGTGCTTGGCCCTACGTTAGCCTTGCCGCTCCCTGCCAGCACGCATCTAGTGGACCGCTCACCGCGCGCCATCCTGCGTGCCCGTGACCGTGACCGTGCAGAGCTACGTCCGCAACTTCCTGGACCTCAAGCTCAACCCGCTGTGGGGCAACGACCTGGGGGTGCTCATCCTCAGCTCGGACATCGGCAAGTCCGTGGGCTACCTGGGCATGCAGTACGGCTGCAGCATACTGCCCATGAGCCTGTCGCTGGTGGGATACCCAGGTGGGCCTGCGCCCGGCGCGCAGCAGCACATGCAAAGGGTCCCATCAGGGCCAAACAGGGAAGGGAATGTCGCATGACTGTCATTCTACGGCATGCGCAGTCAGGTCCTGTTTCCCTGTCTTGTCGTCCTTCTCATGTCTCACATGTGCATCACGTGTCATCACTCATTTGGCCTCGTTAGGGTTGCTTCGGTGTTCCTTTGCATTGTTGGCCGCGGCGTTGGTTCGTGCACATGCAGAACGCCGTACGGCGGCGGTGTGAAAGCAAGCAAGCAGCTGGCCCACCACTCTGCGCCCTTTTCCTTGGCAGGCGACAAGCCCTCTGGCACCCGCTGGCGCAGCGCCTGTACCGTCTCCCTCAACGCGTGCCTGCTGGCGCCCGCGGTGGGGCTAACACACACCTGCGACATGACAAACGGCCAGAGCGGATCGGGCATGTTCACCGTATCGGGCAATAAGGGATATGTAAGTTGGCGCTTGGCCGGCGGTCGCATATGGAGGACTGGTAGAATCGTTTGTCCTGGTTGCGAGCTTCCACACGTTGGGGGTGTCCCAGCGGCGGCTGAGAGCTGATACACCGCTCAGGGAGTGTACCGGGCGGCGGTCCTTTTGAAGTGAGGTTGCCATGTTTTATGGGTTTGGCTGGTACGTTTAGCAAGGCAGGAGGGGTAGTGAGGGACTCCGGGGACGGCCCCTTATAGCCCTGCACACGTGGGCGTCGGAGCGTGTACCGCCAGGCTGTCCGCCTGCCATTCCGCGAGCCTCCCAAGCAGCTTGCCTGCCGTCAGCAACTCGCCCTCCAACCCCCAACCGCCAACCGCCAGGTCCGCTTCATCAACTCGTACGAGGTGTCTGGCACCAAAGTCAACGGCGCGGCGGTGATCAACGCGGCCACGCTGGCATCCATCCAGGACATCCTCAAGGCCTACCCCGCGGGCTCCAAAAGGCATGCCTAGGCGCCAGGGGTGGGGTCGCCAGGGCGTAAACTGGTGATCCCGGGGTCCAAAGCTCAGACGGCAAGCCCAGGCGCCAGATGGGGGCCTAGGCGCCAGAGGACGGGCACTCAGGACACGCTGGCATCCATCCAGGACATCCTCAAGGCCTACCCCGCGGGCTCCAAGAGGCACGCCTAGGCGCCAGGGGTGGGGTCGCCAGGGCGTAAACTGGTGATCCCGGGGTCCAAAGCTCAGACGGCAAGCCCAGGCGCCAGATGGGGGCCTAGGCGCCAGAGGACGGGCACTCAGGACACGCTGGCATCCATCCAGGACATCCTCAAGGCCTACCCCGCGGGCTCCAAGAGGCACGCCTAGGCGCCAGGGGTGGGGTCGCCAGGGCGTAAACTGGTGATCCCGGGGTCCAAAGCTCAGACGGCAAGCCCAGGCGCCAGATGGGGGCCTAGGCGCCAGAGGACGGGCACTCAGGACACGCTGGCATCCATCCAGGACATCCTCAAGGCCTACCCCGCCGGCGCCAAGAGGCACGCCTAGGCGCCAGGGGTGGGGACACCCGAGCGACGACGAGCGAGCCGAGGAGCCCAGATGGGGTCCTAGACACCAATGGAAGCCCATGCGCCAGCTAGCAGAGCATAGGCGCCAGGGGACGGACATCCGAGCGCAACTGGCAGAGCCTAGGCGCCAGGGTGGGGTCCGGGGTCCGGGGCACCTCGATCCAGGACTCGCGAACTGAGGTGGGGGAGGCGGGGCAGGGCTTGGGCCGCACTCGACTTGGGCGTAGGATGCGCCTGCTGGTGGATGGCTTGCGGCCAGGCCAGATGAGCGGGGCAGCTGGAAGCATAGGCGCGCCCGTACGCGGGCTGCACGGAGCACCTTGCTCGCAGGAGCTGTCTGGGGGACGGGGGTAGGGTATGAAACACTTATCCGGACGGAACCTTGCACTGGAGCTCCTCGTTGAGCTCCCGGCCTCGCGAACTTGATCTTCCGAGCGGTATGTGCTTTGGAGCGACACGGGGAGTGCTGTTTAGTGCTGGGAGAAGGGCTGATGCATGGAGGCCGGTGGTTTGTGCCCCTGCCTTCATGGTGAAGGTTGACATGTTGCTCGGCGGCGGCTGACCTGGGATGTGCGGGCACGGTCAGCACCCTCACGTGTCCCTCCGCCTGACTGAAGAGGCAGCATTGCCCTGCGTCTGCCTTGATGTTGTGCTTCTACATGCAACGGCCGCGCAGCATGTTGTGTATAGCGGGTGTGTACATCGGGTTTTCCTAGTTAGCATACGGACGGGGCATTTAAGTTGGGAGAGCTGCGGGCGCTGGCGCGTGTGCAGACTTCCCCCTGGAGTGCCTTGGCGGACCGTGAGGCATCGTGATGCATGGAGGGGCAGAGCTCGAGGTTGACTGATAGTGCGTCGAGTTGGGCAGCGTTGCTGCTCCTGTTGCTGTTGGTGCGGAGGGTTGTCACGGGCCCCGGCGCTGGGGCACTAAGACACGCATGCTGGCCAGTCGAAAGGCAAGTCAACACACGGATGCATGTGTACGGCACGGTAGCTGCTCGTGGGGCTCCAACTAGGATTGGAGCATTCGGCTGTTGTGGTGAACATTGCCGATGTTGTGAGCGCCGTGCTGGTGCGGTTTGGGGACGGGTTGATGGTTGAGGTGTTTGCTTTGAGGCCTGTGAAGAGACCATGCACTGAGAGTCTGAGACACACCGGACTGGGTAGTGTGGCTGAGACATGCCACACTTGACTTGCACCCATTCATGAGCAGCATACTAATGCGCTTCTGCTATATATTGCTATATACCTGGTTAGTAAGAATCTCGCGGACATATTTGGCAGTCTACAATTCCACACGAGGCGGTGTGTCACCTGAGAGCAGGGCCAGGCTTTTGGCGCGCTGCTGGGTGTTAGGCTAGAGCTGTCTTGTGCTGCCTTGCTGCTCCTGGCCGTGCGGCATGGCCATGCGGCATCGTGCTCCATATATGACGGCTGGGGCAAGCGCTGGGGGGAAGGGTGGCCTCCCCTGGCACCCTGCCTCAGCCTGAATGGGGACGGACCGGCTGCGGGTACGGAAGCTTTGGTCGGACCGGAGCCACCGTTGACCCTTGGCGCTAGTTTGCATTCATGGTCGTGTCTAGTGTATTTACGGGTGGAGTACGGTGTCCAATTGTACATTCATGCCTGTCGGTCCTTCGTGGCCCAGAGGTTTGGCCATAGGCGCAGGGTGCTCGGTCGTTTGCCGCATTCATGAGGAAAGGAGGAGAGCAGTAAGGCTTGGAGGCAGGTTCCTGGTACAGTTAGCAACCCCTTGTCGACCCGGAATGAATTGCTGTGTCGCGGCTAGCGGAAGCGCTACGTGTGTGTTACGTGGGTGTGACACGGGCTTCCTCCCTGTTGGACGTAAGGTGTGGCCTTGGAGCTGCGCCAAGGCCGCCGCGAGGGCATAGGCGAGTTGAGCAGGGGACGCAGATATGCATGCGCGTGTGGTGTACGCGGGGCGGAGTGTGACATGTGCCACGTGGCACCATGATTGGCGCGTGCCATACGACGGAGTTGTGCCTTGTTGGGCGAAGCTTTTCGGTTGTCCATCATATGGCAGCTACTCATTTGATGATAGTGAGAGCATGCTGCTGCTGTGCTGCCCGTTGGAAAGAATTGTGTGCTCCGTGCACGCTGGTGCTGCGGGTGTAGATATGTGGCACATATCCAGAGCGTCTTGCATTTAGCCTTGGCTCGACGCAACGCTATTCATGGTTTGGCGCTCCTGTTGGTACAATGGCCATCCCGCGGCCAAGTGGTGCTAGCGGGGCCGCATTGTAGGAGGGTACTGCCGTGCACTCGTGTTTAGTTGAAGTGGGCATCCTCGTGTGCTCGCGTTATCACTGTGGCCCTGCTGCCATTTGCCAGCTTTGCTGCTTCCTAAAGGCCGTTTGTTGCAGAGTGTGCGCTTTATTTTTCGCATACTTTTAGTGTTGGTCCTGACTTGGTGGGCTGCAGGGCCAGCACCATTACGGGCGTTGTACGGGTTATGGTACTGAGACGGGGACCTTGGGCTGCGGGTCTGCTGGTGACCAGGTCTGCTGGTGACCAGGCGTCTGCAGGAGGAGCAAGTGAACCCCCCTCGTCGGGAGGTTGTGGCTTGTGGGTCTGCCCCATGCGTGCGGCCATAGCGCTCTGCCGTACCGTACGCCGCAGCTCCTGTAAGATATGCATGCTGGCGTGCTTCGGTCATGCTGTTGGCAATCCGTACATGCATGCTGGCGTGCTTCGGTGGTGCTGTTGGCCATCCGTACGGCTCGCCTTCGGCCCCTGGCGCCATGCAGCTGTCGCCAGCTGACAACTACGCTAATCGTCACGCCATCAGGAGTGGTCCAAAAGGCCAAGCAAGGTCCAGGCAGCAGCTTTGATGCTTACGATTCCGTGGCACCCAGATGCGCGGTCGTCTGCTCGCAGCCGCCCAGCCAGGTAGTCCAGCTGGACTGCTAGTCTGCTACCTCGTACACAACCGGCGCAAGTTGAAGGGGCTCAGTCAGTCAGTCAGTCAGTCAGTCAGTGTTCCTGTAAACCCTCCGCAAGTGCAACGACCCGTGTACGAGCCGGAGGCTCAAGGGTCTCCATTCAAAGAGCCAAGAACGTTTTGTCTGATCGACCAAATTTTCGATAGTAAACCTGCTAGCTGAACCTGATCACCTTCCAGCATCAGCTTTCGCATACTGCCATCCATAGGTAAGTCAGAAGCAGACCTGAGTTCAGAATACACAGGACACTC
>VFQN01002248.1_pt1 | contig 30358 bp, 53 predicted proteins | sample 3512371 | NCBI WGS metagenome assembly VFQN01 (sample SAMN10412370, study PRJNA504923) | tailings metagenome | isolation source: Replicate 2 from Balatoc abandoned mine | place: Philippines: Itogon, Benguet | collected 2017-08-28 | reverse complement strand
GGAGACGGGAAGGGACAGGCCAGCGGGAGTCCAAGGCCCGACCAGCACAGGCAAGCACCAGCACCACCCCTTGTTTTGAGCCCTCTTGGCTTGTGCCTACAGGCCCTAGAGGCCATCGCTGTGTCTCGGTCCGGTTATGGACCCCCGGCTTCTGCCCACAGTGTAACACTGGAATACCTGAACCAAAGACCCTCTCGTAAACAGGCCCAAAGCCGAGGGCAACCGCTCTAGCCCCCACCTTTTGCATACCGGTTCATAACCGTTTGCACCAGGGGTGCACCGCTGCACCCCTGGTTTGCACGCTGCACCGGTACAACGCTACATGGTCGCCAAGAAGCAAGAACCGTACCCTAGACCGTACCGTACTGCTTTGCTCACGCTGACACCACCACCCTGTGCGGCACACGAGGACACGCACAGCGCCACCACGTGCCGCTGCGACGGCACCACCGCTACCGCCGCAGCCGCGCCACGAACCAGGCACCACAGGGCCGCCACCGGTGCAAAGGCGGCTTGTAAAACGAGGGAGCAGGTGGTGACGGCGAGGGCGGTGGAGGCAGGCGGAGGCGTTGAGTAGGTGCATGGAGCAAAGGGTAAGATGGAGCCGGATGGAGGGGCATGTTGCGGTCATTACCAAATGAATGTGAGAAAGGAAGGGTATGGGGCGGGAGGCTAGGTACGGGGGGCGAGCCCCACAAGGCAGCCTAAACCTGGTGGCCCTCCACCCTGTGCCCCACCCCCAGCTGGTCGTGCCCTGTCGTGCCGGATGCAGGGCAGTGTCCAGGGGAGCGTCCCCTGACGATGGCCAAAAAAGTTTACCTGCAATCCTCCTGCGGGCGTGTTCTGGAGTAAGAGAACTATCCATAACGCCTTTTACGTCCTGCGCTACGTCGTGCAAGCAGCCTTCACCACCATAACTCAATTACTGAAGGCCGACAGAGCTTGTAGTTTGCCCTAAGAGTGACACCAGTTCTACATTTACTACCACAACATATTAACATGCTACAGATTGTACAAGATTAATTATCGGACCTTAGCGGAACTCTTGTTCGGGTGTCGATGCGATAGTGTCTACAGCGGGTCGCAGTCATGTCGCTCGGGCCTTTTGTCCTACCATTCAGGGGTGATCAGTACAGGTTAGATTTCTTTGGCACTTACATCAGGCACATGGGGTCGTTTGCGGTAGTACAAAGCCATCGGCTGGGTCCTTCTCGCTGTGCAGCTTTGCTATTAACTTTAAGTCAAGTCCGGAGGAGAAGAACAACTTTGAGTTATCTTGCGTGGCTTTCGGTAAGTCGCCTGGTCGCCCTGGGGTTTTGCCGCGCCCCACCCACGCCCAAGTCCAACCCCAACAACCCCACCGATTGAGCCAGTATGCTCAACACGCCCCATAGCAAGGGACTATAGTATAAACATGAGCGTGCACACTTGGTGCTGCGCACGCGGTCAGATCCACCCTGTGAACCTTGGGGCCTCTGCCCCCTCCCTACAGACGTCAAGGGATGCCTGCACGACACCATCTATTCCAGGAAGCCCACAGCACTAGACGGGGCCCTGGTGAAGGGCACGGAGAAGCAGTCTCTGCCAGCGGAAGCTGTGCCGTGCGAGGGTGATGACCTCATCTACATGTTCCCCAAAAAGTTTGAGCGTCAGGTGGAGGTGCTGCTGTTCGTGGCCTCAGCCCCAGCCATCCCCGGGAAAAAGCACGACCTCAGCAGTAGCGAGCGCCTGGAGTTCGCCGTGTCGTACATTGGTGAGCAGGCAGCCACGCAGCCCCACACAGCTGTTACTGCACCGCCTCAGCGGCGTGCACGCCGCCCAACCCAAAGCCTGTATTGCACCGCTGGCCTGGCCGGAACGGACAACGCCATGCACATTGCTGCTGCCGTACCTCAACGACACCGTCCCACATGTCTGTTCATCCAACACTCGCCCTCCTGCAGATGAGGCCGGCCAGCCCTTCAACCACTCGTTTGACGTCAAGCCGCTGACGGTGCCCGCGGAGGGCAGCACGCAGCCCGTGTCGTCCATCGTCCTGGCGGTCATGTACCTGCAGGTGCGACCCACGGGACACCTTGGGTGTGCCGCATTGCCGTGCTTGACCGCATCCTCCGTTCTCCCTGCATACTGTTGATCACCAGCCTGATCATCGCGGTTCATCGTTGTGTGGCCTCGTACGACTACCCCGCGTGTGCACATGCGAGATACCCCCAGTTGGTTCATGCGCTGCACTTCATTTTGACGCCGTACGTGCACACATTTGTGGCGTCCAGGCCGAGGGCGGCTGGACGCTGCGCGACGTGGGCACCGTGCACCCGTACGACAGCCCCGGGCTGCTGGTTCCGGAGCTCAAGCGCGCCATCCTGGCACTGCGCGACCAGCACGGCGTGGCGCTGGACGCCGCGGACAACCTGGTGCTGGACGAGCAGGAGCGGGTGGGTTGACAGTGTGGGCCGTGTGCAGGCGTGGGGCCCGTGCGCGGTCGTGCGTGGCTGCGCGTGCGTTGTTGGGCCGTGTGTCGGTGTCTGTGCGCGATGGTCAGAGCAGAGGCACTGCAGGGCCGGGGAACGACAGCAACGGGGCTGGGGGCTAACAGTGAGGAGCCGGCGGGCTCAGGGCACGTGTTGGTGGGATGGGGTCGTGCGGACTGGCAGTGGGCAGGAAGTTGGTTGGGTGGATGTACGGGTGGTGGCTTTGCGCCCAGGAATCGCAACCTAGAGGTGAACAAGGGTGAGGGAGGAGAGGCGGGAGACCAAGAATGGGCGCGGGAGATCAGCAGCGGCTGGTCGGGAAGCAGCGGCACGGACTTACACAAGGCAGGCCCTGTGTTAGGGGGTTGTGCAGGGCGCTGGGTAGGTCACAGGGGAGAAGGCAGCCCACGGATGAATTTGGGGTGTCTCGTACTGCAGCATCCAGCCGTGGCTCCTAATGCCCTGTTGGCTGCGTCATCCCGTGCCCCGCAGGTGGCCATGACGCCCCAGTGGCACGACCAGTCGTTCGCCGAGGCAGCCGACCCATGGGGCCGTGCGGCGGCGCCCGAGGGCGGCCCGGCGGCGGGGCCCACCAAGGTCCGCATCGACCTGAGCTGGACCTACTGGCCGCCCCCGCCGCCCACGGAGGAGGGAGAGGAGCCGCCGGAGGAGCCCGCACTGGAGTTCAACCTCATCATGTACAACAAGGACGTGAGTGGGGTGGTGGCGTGGTGCAGAGTTCGGCACTTTGGGATGGATGACCAGGTTTTTGACAAAGACGTAAGTGTGGTGGGGATGGGGCCTGCGGGCGGGGCAAGGGGTGGAGAGGAGTGCTTGGGGGCCGTGCGGGGTTGTGAGGCAGTGTAGGTTGGCAGGTGGGAATATCTTCTGCCCACCGTGCTTTCAGCGATGACGAGCTGGGATACATGCTGTGGTGTCTGCCGGGGATAAGGCTGACCGGTGGTGCTGTCGCTGTTGGTATGCCCTGCAGGGTGAGGAGGTGCAGAGCGTGAGCACCAGCAACCGGGAAGCCACCGGGGCACGGGCGGGGCGGCCAGAGCCCGAGGAGGAGGAGGAAGAGGAAAAGGAGGAGGAGAAGGAGGAGGTGAGGCTGGCGAGAGGCTTCATGTATGCCAACTTGTTGCTGTGCACACGCCGTCACAGGAGCGCATCCCGGCCGACAGCATTGACACTTTTGGACGCCCCGCACTGGTTGTGGTTTCTGCCTGTCGTATGATCAGCGCCGCATTAGCTTAGTGCCTATCATGTTGCGCTGGTTGCATGTAGAGCTGTTGCACGTTGAGCACGTCGTCAACCTGGTATAGTGCACCGCCGAGCAGCTGCCGTGCGCGCCACACACCTGCAGGAGGCGGAGGAGGGCGAGGGCGAAGGGGAGGAGGGCGAGGGCGGCGAGAAGGAGCCCCCTCCACCTCCCCCGGCGCCCAAGGTGGACCCCTACGAGTTCAAGGAGCGGGACGTGGTGTACCTGGACCTGCCCGACCTGCCCGCGGAGGTGGGTGTTGGCGTGAGGCGGGGGTCTGAACTAGGGACAGTATACCTGGGCGCTGTGCGGGGGCATGGAGGTGGGGCAACTGGACCGGTGCACAGGGACTTTGGCCGTCATGCACCTGGACCGCCCCTTATGCGACAGCCGGGCGAAATTGAGGGTGTGGGGCAAGACGCTTCCACGGTTGGGGCCCAGTGCATTGCCGCTTGAGTGCTACAGCCATATGCACCAGCCCTCAACGCTCACCTCAGGCCTGTCGCATAATATCCTGATTGCACGCCCCGTGAACACAGTTTGATCCTTTCAACACTGTGTCCCTGCCCCCCAGGTCCGCACCATGGCGCTGGTGGTGTCCAACTACGACGAGGAGCAGGGCTTCAGCCGCGTGCGGGCGGTGCGGGCGCGCATCGTCAACGTGAGCGACGGCGAGGCGCCGCTGCCGGGCACCAAGGCGGCGGCGGCGGCAGCGGCGGCGGGCACGCCCTCCCCCGAGCGCGTGATCGGGGACTTCGGGGTGCTGTCGCGCTACGAGGCGGACAAGGCGGTGACGCAGGTGGGGAGCTGGGGGAGGAGGGGAGGGGGCAGCGGGATACAACGGGGATGACATGGCTATCTGGTACAGCCCATCTGGTGCAAGCCTGCGTTGGATGATAGGGTGTATGCCCATAAGAGCTGTGATCTTCTTACTATCATGGTGCGTGTGACCGGCTGCGTGTCCTGTGGCTGTTCCGCTTGAAAGCATCATCAGTGTAAAGTACAGGGATGAGGTTGCATGCGCTTGCCTTGGGTGTTTCCTGTTGCAGGTGGTGCTGCTCAAGGTGTACAAGGAGTACACGGACTCTGCGTTCAACGTGTTCAAGTAAGTGAAAGGCTCCGTAGCCGCACGTGACATGCACCTGCATTACGTATAGCGCTATGCACTAGCAAAGCCGTGTGCCGCACCTACGCCGCCCCGCCGCGCAGCCACTGCCCCTTAGCCCACTGCCCTGCGTGGTCACCCACCTCAACCCCTTTCTATGCTATCTTGACACCCCCAGGGCCGCCAGTGTCGACAACCCCGAGGCGTTTATTGCGCAGGAGCCCGAGACGCTGATCAAGGCGCTCAAAGACTACCTGGAGGCCAACAAGCAGGTGCGGGGCTACCCCACTATGTGTGCCGTGGGCGGGGTGTCCACATGCCCGCCGCCCCGCCCACAGGTCGATGCACACCCTTGCACTCCACCCTGGCTTCGCTGTTGCTCGCCAGCAGTAGCATTGCGCGTCCCGGGTCCTGGACTAGTGCACAGCCGACTCAGACAGTCCGTGCACCTATGATTGCAACGCTGGTACATGGTCAGGTAACGCGTCCATTGTACTTCTGGGTTGCTCCACAGCGCAAGGCCAGCGAGGCTGCCAAGCTGGCCAAGGCCGAGGAGGAGGGCGAGGAGATCACCACCGACCTGCGGCCGCACGTGTGGCGCTTCCGCACGCTGGGGCTGTGCCTGGGCGGCGACAGCCTGGAGGCGGCGGAGCACGACATCAAAAACGTCATCAGCTTTGACGGTGAGCGGGCGCGGATACGAGGCAGGTGCCACGAGTGTAGCCATGGTGGCGCACGAGGACCACCATGTGGGGTCGGTGGCTTTGGACCTAGCCCTGTCGCTTACGGCCCCGTTCGAAGGTTTCATCACACTGCATGATGCGCGGCGCGCTTTGATTCAAAAGCACTGTGCGCTGTGTGCTGCAGGCGAGCTGGCGGCGGGCGAGTCTCGCTCCTGCGCCGTGTCGCGCGTGTCCTTCCCCAACGAGGACTCGTACTTCGGCTCCTACGCGGAGGACCTCAAGCACGGCCCCGGGCTGTACACCTTCGCAACGGGGGCAGCGTACGCGGGGCAATACGCAGGTGCGTTTCCGTCTACGGGGAAGGCGCCCTTGGGGTGTGATCATCTCAAAGGACTCCCACGAAGGACTCCTCTGTTCCAGCTGTTTCATGCTACCGGTTGACCTGCTGCCTTGCCCGCCCCAGCGTACCAGTACTTGTACCGCAACATGGAACTGCCGCTACCCGTGTTTTCAATGACAACCTCAATTACCTGTTACGTCATTGTTCCTCCACCCCAGGCGGCAAGCGGCACGGCCACGGCGTCATGGTGTTCCCCGACGGGGGCACCTACGTGGGCCACTTCGCCAACGACAAGTTCGAGGGGCAGGGCCAGTACCGCTACCCCGACGGCTCCGTATACACCGGCAGCTGGCTGGCGGGGCAGAAGCACGGCGAGGGCGTGTACTGGGACACCGCCAAGGGCTGCCTGCGCGGCACGTGGGCAAAGGGCCTGCTGGTCGGCACGGGCACGTACGACCAGCCTGCCGTACGGTTCACAGGAGAGTTCGTGCGCGGCGTGCCGGCGGGTACGGGCACGTACACGCTGACGAGCCACCGCACGCTGGACATGCCGTGCTTTGCGGCGGCGCACATCCAGGCGGCGGAGGGGCCCACGCTGGCGCTGCCGTGCGCGTACGGCATCCCGGCGGGCAGTGGGGACGAGCCGCAGCTGGACGAGGACGGGCAGGTCATTGAGGTGCGTACAGTGCGGCACCTTCACGGTCAGGACAACAGGGCATCTGGACACCGGATCCTGTGGGATGGAAAGGGTCTAGGCTACTAGCGCCCTGTTACCGGTCGCTCGTCCCCTCCATCGCAAACACGCCAGCCCGTGTCCTCAACCGCCTGACGTTCTATCGCCCCCGGGACACGGCCCCCGCCTTGCGCCCCCAGGACCCCGACAAGCCCCCGCTGCCGTCGCACCCCAAGTACGAGGGCCTCACCTACACCGCCGAGGAGCTGCCCGCGGAGGCGGCCGACACCGCCTTCCCGCCGCCAGAGGGAGGGCCGGTGCCGCTGCCGGCGGTGCCCGCCTTCTCCGTGGCCACGGGGCTGGTCGCGTGAGGGCCACGTGGGGAAGACGTGTGGGGTTTACTTGACTGGGGGCGCACACAAGGTGACTGCACAACTGTGACAGCGTGCCCATGGGGTATGTGGGGAGCATACCGATATGGACTCCTATGTGCTCTGGTCCTGTGTTTGGGTTTGCTTGTGGTAGGGTAGGTGGGGTTGGGAGGGCTTGCGCGCAAACAGCACGAGGGAATGAGGGGCTGTAGCGAGGGGCTTGGGTACCGGTAGTCAGGGCCGAGGTGATAATGCGACCCAGGGGCACATGAACTTTGTTTCTGTACACGACCGGGCAAGGATTCCAATAGTAGGTGTATTGGAGTCTACGTGGGCAAGGGCTTGCATGAGCGCTGCAAATAAAGGTCGTGGTGCGTTGGTGGGCTACTGCGAGGTGTACGGACACTGCTATTGCGGTGAGTGTACAGTGCTGAGCGTAAGCCGTACATGGGCTTCAAGGCTGCCTGCCGAGATGCAGGAGCTCCCAGAGGCAAGCATAGGCAGGCTTAGTCGCTAGGTTGCGAGCACGTTTCCTTCATGTGTAGCAACGAGTAAAATCCCGGTGTGTGTCCAGGCAGGTTTGAGAAGGGGATGAGGACCAGGCAAGGGGGGTCCGGGGTGGCTAGTCTACAGTACACGTAGGAGGCAAGGAATTACGTGGGAGGCGCTGCAGCTCCTCCGCTCGGCCTCAAACCAGAAGAGTGCTTCCAGGAAAGGGGCAAGCGCTCGACACTCCCCACGATAGCCATCTCGCACGGCTCAGATACGACCTAAACAGGACTTACGGCACCGTACTGGTGTAGGGGGCTGGCACGTGGCAGCACCGTTGCCCCTCGCGGCATCAAATGCCGCTTCACAAAATTTCCTGGTAACATTTACAGTAGCAAGCGCCGCTGATACAATAGGCGGTTTAAACTCTAGGCGGTTTCATCCGCGGCTCGGAGCTGCTGCTCGCGGCCTTTTCGGCTCGAGTTGACGAACGCCTCAACCGTCATGCCAGTGGTTCACTGCATCTCGAAAGGCGATGCTTTCCAGTTGCTCTGCTTGAATTCTGCTCAATTATCCGCGGCTTCGGTGCACGCTTCTCATGAGCAAACAGCAACAACGCATTGCCGCGCACGCCCAAACAATTGACATACCACTGCCCCACATACAACTCACTTGTTCTGGGTACAACTAAACTTAATTAAATCCAGATATTTCTTAAGGCATTGTCAGCCCAGGTGTCGCACAGAGAGGTAGAACCAGACGACAAGAATCCATGTCCCGGCTCCTTGTGGCCCGTTTGCTTGCAACTCTGGCAGTACTTATCGTAATTACAAAGGCATTCCCGAACTCTATCAGCTTTGAGCACGGTGTCGCATGTGGAGCGCCTTCCTCTCAAGGGAGCACCATTTCAGCAGTGTGAGTTGCACCCCGCCAGCTTGCAGGGATAAATAAGCATACCTTGCTGACGAAAAGCATGCGGGCCTAGCCCTACCCCAACCCAAATCCTGCTGCCCTGTGACCCTGTCCCGTGGGTCGTGCACTCCTCGGCCTACTGCCGCTCCCAGGACCCAACCCAAAGCAGAAACGCGCTATGAAGCATCCTCCAGGACAAAGAAGTCGAACTCGCACGCTGACATACCACCTGCTGTTCGATACCCGGCAGGTTGACGCTGCCACCTGACGGCGCAGCAGGCGCCGACTCCCTCAGAGTCGAGTACCACATTGCAACACATCACTCCTTCAACGACCGCTCCATCGTCGCCCGCGGCGCTGCGACTGTCCGCCTGGAAGCCGGTCTCCCAGAGTACTCTCGTTACGCCTTCGCCTCCGCCTCCGTCGGCGGCCTTTCTCCCGACCGTCGCTACTTCTACCGCTTCCGTGTCCTCCCTAATGGCCCCGTCTCACCTGTCGGAGTCTTCCAGACGCAGCACGCAGACGCTCACCCGGACAGCCTGGTGGTAGCCCACATGGGCGATGCCGAGGGCCACCAACCCAGCAGCAGCTCATGGGAAGCGGTTCGCCGCAGCCTGCAGACCGACAACACCACCAGCAGCAGCAGCAGCAGCAGCAGCAGTGGCAGGTGGGTGTCCTTCCAGGTGCTCCACGCCAACGACATCCACAACCACATCGAGGGCTTCCAGCCCAGCGGCAAGGCCTGCTCCGAGCAGGACGAGGCGCAGGGGATGTGCATGGGCGGCATGGCACGCGTGGCGGCGCTGTTCAAGCAGCAGCGCAGCAGCGGCTGGCCCACGCTGACGATTGACGCAGGTGGGGCGGGGTGAGGGGCGGGCAAGTGTGTGCAAGCGGGCACGCGTGCAGTGCCGCCCAGTCCGCGCCAACGCGGTGGGGCATGAGTGTGGTGCAGCACCCAACTCAATGACCACAGGCATAGGCATGAAACCTGGAGCTAAAGCGGTGCGTTAGGTGGTGGCTAGGGATTATGGACGCTGCGCTTTGGTGGAACGGTATGGAGCCCTGCGGCTTGCAGCTGTGCCAAGTGCACGCACTCACGCCTGTGGGCTCCCGCTCGGTAGAAATGCCATGCAAGGCTGCGGTCCCTCCCCCGCCCCCCTCCCTCCCGCTGCAGGTGACGAGGTGACGGGCACCGTGTGGGACACCGTGTACACCACACACAACGTCACGGCCGAGCTGCAGCAGGAGATCGGCTTCGACGTGTTCGTGAGTGGCCACAGGGGGTCCTTGCACAGTTACACGGGCCTGGTCTGTGTGATACAACGACTGGGTTGCTTTTTGCCTGCCTGGATTGAAGTGCCTTTGGTGCCTGGCCCCTTCCAACTCGCGTAAAACCCTTGCATGTCTTGTGCAGCTTGTCCTCCAAAAGCGCCGGCCACTTGCTGACCATGTGCTTCCCTCCCGTCCCTTCTCGACCGTCCCCCCTGGCTGCTGCTGTCCCTGCCAACCATGGTGACGTGGGCAGACCCTCGGAAACCACGAGGTGGGTTGGGGTTGAAGGGGCGCTGTCGCTCCCCGGCGTCGGCCATCTGGGTCCGCACAGTCAAGTTGGACGACGCGTTGTCAGCGATCCACACAGTCCGATGCTTCGTGGCAGTACTTCAGGCGTCCCAAAGCCCGGCAATCCAACGCTGCGCGCTCCTGCAACCCTGCACGCCCGCATGCTTGTATGCCCTCCATCCGCACCAGCGCACACCTATTTGGACCCTCCTTCATTTCCTCAAACCCTGATCTGACCTCTCACCCCTGCCCGCACCTTCCCCCTAACCCGCCGTACGGTCTGCCCGCAGTTTGACCGTGGCGTTGACTCCCTGGCGGCCTACCTGTCCGACCTGGCGGCACGTGGCATACCCACGCTGGGCGGCTGCAACGTGGACGCCTCGGCGGAGCCCGCGCTGGATGCCGTGCTCAAGAGGTGGATCGTCAAGGAGGTGGCGCCGGGGGTCAAGGTGGGTTGTGGGCTTGGGAGGCGGGTGACTGTGGGGCCCCGTGTTAGCCTGGGAACCGGACGAGAATTTCTGAACGCTTCCGTTCCTTCGTAGTCCTGCCCTGTGAGGCAATCCAGTCGTACAGGCATTGTGTACAGCAGAGCTGAGCGCCGTACCCAAGGCTGGGACTGCTGGGCTGCTCCTCCCACTCCGTCGCCCCTCCCACATCGCAACCCCACACGCCTAACCCACACACGACACAGGTGGGCCTGCTGGGCTACCTGACCACCGAGACCGCGGAGCTGGTCAGCGTGGGCCGCGTGGCATTCCGCGAGGTGGTGCCTGCCATGGCGCAGTGCGTGGAGGACTTCAGACGCGCGCACCCCGAGGTGCGAAAACAGAGCGCTCTTCAAATGGAACGGACTTCACGAGTACCGTGGTGTTGCAACGTGCTAAGCTGTTACGTAAGGAGCTTCAAAAATGGACCGAATGACCCACTGGTGGTGCTCCGCCTCCCACTGCTGCTGCTGCAGGTGGGTGTGCTCATCGGCGTGGGCCACGCGGGCTACCTGGAGGACCAGCAAGTGGCGGCACGTGTGCCCGGGCTGGACCTCATCGTGGGGGGCCACAGCCACTCCTTCCTGTGGGAGGACGGACGGCCGGACACCGCGCCAGAGAAGGGTGAGCTTGGGCTTGGATGTTGGGGCATTGGGCACGGGGAATGGGGCCCGCAGTTTGACGGGGGGCATGGCTTGGGCTTGGTGCCACCTACGCCACGCGCGGTACAGGCCAACCCGCACAGTACGTTTAATCGGTTGGTGCTGCACACGCTCAGCGGTTTGCCTGCTGCTCGGTCGCACTTGATTAACTGCGCTCCCGCTCCTCCGCACACCGCTTCCACGTCGTGTGCAGTGCGCAACGACACCCGCTCCCGGGACGTGCCCGAGGGCCCCTACCCCACGCTGGTGTCGGGGCCGGGGGGCCGCACCGTGCCGGTGGTGCAGGCCAGCTGCTTCAGCAGGTGCGTCGCATTGCCGGTTGCCGGCACTGTGGGGCGTGTACACCACATCGAGGGGACAGCCATAACAGCGTCAGCTGCAAGCCATTGGCCATGCCGACACGCTGATGACCCGCCATTTTTGGTTCCGCAGCGCTTGCCGGTGCGCTCCGGTTTTGCATGGCGTTGCCGCTCACGGCCTGCTTACCTGCATGATCGTGCTTCATGTTCCTTTGAACGCGCACCTAACCACTTGCTGGCACGCGGCCCCCACTCCATTAACCCACAGGTACGCCGGCGCCTTCAACGTCACCTTCAACAGCAAGGTGAGGACACCGTGGCTCCCCTCCCACGTCCCGACCCGCACAAGGTCGTGCAGAGGTTACGGCCGTCGCTTGAGGCAGCGCCTCTTCTCACCAGACCCTGTCGAGCTGCCGCCGGAACTCGACCTTTCACCTCCACCACTCACCTTGTTACCAGGAGCATCCTTCCCGAACAAAACCTCACACTTCCTAGCCCACACCGTCTGACCCACATGATCAACCCACCTCCTATGCTGCCCCCAGGGTGACCTGGTGGTGTTCTCCGGCTCGCCCGTGCTGCTGGGCTCACCCAACAGCGACAGCCCCGTGCCGCGGGACCCCGCAGCCCTGGCCGTCATTCAGCGCTACGAGGGACCCGTGCGGGAGCTGGCGGCACAGACCATCGGTACGCCCCCACCACCGCACTGCCATGTTCACCAACCACTGCCGCATGTGCATCCATGAAATGTCAGTGCCCACACTGTCCCTTGCAAGCCGCTTTTTGCTGTCCACATGGCTTGCTTAGGAGCCCGCGTGTGCAAAACGCCCCAGCTTGTTTTGCGCTCCTGTGTGCAACGTTGCGACGTGATCCTGCTTTGCTTTCCTGCAGGCTTTGTGGACGCGCCCCTGGTCGACACGGTTGACGTGGTGCGCGTGGGCGAGAGCGAGCTGGGCAACGCCATCTGCGACGCCATGGCGTGGCAGCTGGGCCGCAGCATGGTGCTGCGGCGGCCCGTGTGCCTCATCAACGCCGGCATGATGCGCGCCGGGCTGCACGCCGGCAATATCACCACCGGGGACGTGCTGGAGGTGCTGCCCTTTGGCACGCTCACCAGCGTGCTCAACATCACAGGCGCAGACGTGAGTGTGTTGGAAAGGGAGCAGCAGAGCGGGATGGCTGTGCCAGCATGGCGGTAGCAAGGGCGCTGCCAGAATCAGCGCCCAGTGATTTGCTCCAAAATGCGAGTGTGTGATAGGACTAGCTAGTTGCTCCATATGTACATTTTGCACCTTGCTTCAGAATCCGAGCCGCTCCCGCGGGTGCGCCCAAATGTGGGCGTGTCAAGGCCGTTGCTGGTGTGGCGCTGGCTGTGCGTTGGCCGTGGTGTTGACCACGCGGTGACCGGCGTTGAGCTCGCATTGACCGTTGCCTGTGATGTTGACCCGCAGCTGGTCAAGGCCCTGGAGACGGGCGTCAGCGGCAACTTCAGCGAATGGGCGGAGGCGCGCTTTCCGCAGGTGGGCAGGGTGTGAGGGAAGCCCCGGCAGGGCGTGCCACTGGCACTAGGGCGCCGCCGGGGTACATCTGCGCTCTTACACCGCAGCGCGTAACAGCGCAGGAGTGGTCCCTGGGGGCTGTGCACGTTGTGTCGGGTGTTCACTAAATCTTACCCTAGGGGACCTGCGCGAGGGGATATCTGGTTGGCTTGGTGGGCGCGTGGTTGGTTGGTTGCCAGCATGCGCTTTACAGTAAGCCGAGCCATTTAAGCTTGCCTACAATGCCTGAAGACTGGAGAGGGCGTGCGCCCGAACATATCGCACCACGGCACTCATTGCGTTGCCCCCACTTTCCCCGTCCAGGTATCCGGTCTTGCCTACACCTACAGCCAGACGCTGCCAGTGGGGCAGCGCATCCTCAACGTCTCGTTCATCGACCCCGCGACGGGCGCCCGTACGCCACTCCAGCCCTGTACGACGTACGAGCTGATTACGAACGACTTCGTGGCGGCGGGCGGGGACACGTACAGCGTGCTCAAGGGAGTGCCCCGCATCCTGGCCATGGGGCCGCCCGTTGACGAGGCGTTTGCGGATTACATCCAGGCCCACCAACCGCTACCGCACGGGTTGTACGGCAGGATAACGAACTGCGTGGAGGCGGGCGCGGCGGCGCAGCAACAGGCGGGCTGCCCGGCGCAGCGGGAGGCACAGGACACGTGCAAGGCCGTGCCCCGGCAGCGGCAGGCGCCGCCGCCGCAGCAGGTGCTGGTGGTGCGGAACGGGGCGGCTGGTGGGGCGGCGGCTGGTCAGGGTGGGCAGTGGACACGTGTGCAGCGGAGGCGGGCGTTGAGCGCCAGGAGGCTGCTGCAGGACTGATGATGATGCAGGGCCCTGGTTTCGGGTACCGAAGCATGCATGCCGTGCGGGTATGCAAGCAGTGTAATCAGCAGGGGAGCTGTCCTGTACTGCTGTAAGGTGAGAGATGTGCGGCCGCCGTAGGCAAGGGGGGCTGGGGCCGTTCCGCAGGTGGCTGGATAAAGTTTGGCATTTGGCGCGGTGGTGGACTGGTGGTCGTTCATGGCAGACTTACTGCACTCTCCACACCGACCACACGACGTCGACGTACACGAAGGGGGCCTGGCTTATGGAGCTTGCGTGCGTGCGTACGAGTTAGAACAGAAGGGGAGAGCCTTCTGAGTGAGAGCGTGGTATTCATCCATCACAACGGACAAGGACAAAGGGGGGCAGGGGATACTGTACATAGCAGGATGATGACAATGCGCGCTGCGGTTTGCACCTTGCCATGCCTCTGGTAGGCGTACGGTATTTGTGTAGCGTCACCGTCACAGGCCAAGGAGGCTTTGTTTAGTCAGGCGCCGTGCCAAGGCTAAATGCCAGGTTCGCAGGTTGCAGGTTGCACGCACGTTTTGTAGCCACGCGTGCTTGATCTGAGTCCTGTCGCCGTTACCGCTTGTTGGCACGTATTGCTCCATGTTGATTGCACCTTCGCAAGCCGTAGTGTGGGCGGTTGCGGCCACAGCCGGCAGGGCCCCACGGTTTGGACTCTTGGACTCCTCATTCAATTCTTCTGGTGTGTGGCCATACACTCTCAAGGCCCGCACCTCAAACCGAACTCAACACCTTTTGTATAGATTTGTGATTCTTTGGCGCACAACCCAGGTCGGACGCTGTCCTTTTTGTTGGTGCCAGGCTGTGGCTGTTTTATCCTGCGCCTCCCTGCCCTGCCTACCGTTCATCGACGTGGTCTGCGCTGCACGTTGCCTTACTCGTGGTGCAGCATTGTCCCGACTTGGGCTCACATGCGCAGAACCTGATGCTGTTCCATTGCCCCAAGGTGCTGAGGTGCTGGTGTCTGCAACAGACGGGTGATGCTAATGGATGGAGGCGTAGGAAGGGTGCGCATATCAAGGTGCTGACGAGTGATGATGCGCGTGTACGCTGCGTCTGCGCCAGGGACTGACACCACCTACTATGGTAGTAACCCGGTCAAGGGGATTGGAAGTGTCCATCTACCGGTATCGTTCATTCTTTTGCAGATTCGCTTGGCTTGGCCTTGCCATGGCAATGGGGTGTCGTGAGCCTTGTAAATCAGTACGTAGGTGGCTCCTTGGCGCCCGTAGGGAGGCTGACAGCGAGACCCGAAGGGGCGCACTGCTAATCAACCTGGCCTCTGGCAGCTGTGAGCCAGCTCGTAGTGGCGTTGCCAAGTGCGGGGCTTGCTGCTGGTTCTACCTGCCAGGAGTGTTCACTGCCCTCCCCCCATCAGCTCCCATCCGTAAACACTGTTGATGAGCACACGTCTAACAGTTATGACGCAGAAGCCCGAGCCTGAGGGCCCCGCAACCGCTGAGACGCTTGGCACCAGGGCCCCCCGCCTGGCACCGGCGCTGCAGCAGAGGTCGGCGGCGGCGGCGGCGGCGGCGGCGCCGAGTCCGCGCCCGACGTGCACGCGAAGGACGTGGCGGTTGCTGCCAAAGCCGTTCGTGGTGCCGCCGCTGTGATGGCCACGTCCTGCGGACAGGGGCGTGTACAAGCCTTGGCTGCGCGCTGGGGAGTGAGGTATGCGTGTAGTGAAGTGAGGTATGCGTGTGTTTAGTGCTTGTGCCTATTTTATTTGCCAAAGGTTCTTGTTGCCCATTGAAGTCTTCGGGCTGTGGTCTCTAGCCCAGGATTACAAGGCTCGTGTCATGCCTGGATAACCACTTCAATTTCCTCAGGGTGGGACTCGGTGCCTGCAACGCACTGCTTCTGGCCTGGGGGGTCGTGTGGTGGTCTGTGGCCCGCCTGACATTGCCTCCCCTCCTGCCTCACCTGCTAACCAGTCCTCGTTCGTTGCACGCCTGCCCATTTCAGGTCCATAAAGGGAGGGGTTGTATTGCCGTGTGGCCCTTACTGTGACCCAGCTCGGTGCGTAGGGGAGCCCTTGCACAGGTTGGGCCTGTCCCAGGGAAAGGGTACAGTACTGCTGCAGGTCCTGGCCTCTTTTGTAGTTTTCGCCGATCAACCATATTCTGACTCGATTTGCGGCCCCAGAATCAAAGCCACCATGACCCAACCAAGGGCTCTGTAACAGTTTTGGCCAAAAATTCGCGGAAGCTAATGTCGATGCACTTCGCACGGCGGTTCTGCAGTAATGCAGGACAGCATTCCAACGACCTAGCAATGTCAGGTCTGTCAGTCCTGGGCTTCATATCCCTTGGAGTGGTAGGAAACGAAGCCCGCCGCTACCTTGACCTTGCGGGTACCGTGGATAAGCTGAAGCGCCAAGTTTGCACAGCGGATAACGAGGTCGCGTCGAACATGGCGCAGCTTACCACAGAGGTCGTGCAGCTGAGGGAGAGCGAGGGTGAAACGATTGCGAGGCTGGGTGTGCTGGAGCAGAGGATGGGTGCAGCGGAGCAAACGCTGGGTGATGTGCAGGCGGCGCTGCAGCGTATTGAGTCCGCCATCACCAAGGAATAGTGCAAGGTAAGGCTTTTGGCCTTCGCGTGGGGCCGGTCCCAAGGAGGTCGTCACCTCGCTGGGACTCCTCAGTCTCCTCGGTGCCTGCCTCCTGCACCAGCGTCTACAGGCCACGGCTGCGCCGACGTGCGTCGCCGCTGCTGCTGCAGCACAATCCTGAGCGCTTTGCTATAGCTATTCCGCAACTGCAACGCGGCTTGCCGGCCTGTCGGTGGTGTCGGCACGCCTGCGCCGCTCCGTCACCAACCCCGTCACCACCACTGCCCTGATGCCACGCGTGCAGGGAATGCCCGCGTGGCCCCTATCATCCACGGGCTGAGCTGTTACGGGCGGACTGTGGCGGCCACGTTGCACCAGATGTGCGTGTCTTGGGACGTCCACATGGACTCAGCCAGACGTGGCAGCGGATGATGGTCGAAGCGGCGAAGCAGCGGGTGATGGCCAGTAGTGGTGACTGTTACGCGTTTTTCGGCCACCTTCAGGTTCCAGTTGCCCTGCTGGCGCAGCTACTGCCGAGTGCAACCTCAGGGGCCTGGAGGTGGCATGAGGGCCGCTGCTACGGCTGACGTGCGTGCCTGGCCGTAGGGTGTGGAGGGGAGAGCGGAGTGTCATGGTGCGGGGAATCGTGCCGCTTGCCGGAGCCTGCTGGGAGGACTGCATTGGGACTTTGACCTACTCAACGCTTTGTGACGTGTCGATGCAAAAGCTGTGTGCGTGGCCTGCTGCGCTGTGGGCTGCCGGGACTTTCCAGGGGTGCTGTTGTTGCGTGCTCGTTCCAGCCGTGAGGCAGCTGGGGCTGGTGGCTTCCAAGCAGCTGGATGGTGGGTGCATGTCCAGATTCGGTATGCGTGGCGGCGTAGGATAAGCAATGCCGAACGCTTCTGTAGGTAGCTTTGATTACATGGACTGGCCGCTGGTGGCTCCACTGCCATTATCGTGGATGCGCCGAGCCTGTGCTGGCTTGAGGGGCATGCATGGGTGCGCATACACTCAATGCTGCTGTCTTCCACTTGTACGTAAGCATATATTGCCGTTCGATGACCGACTGGTTTGTGGGGTTAACTGCCTGACTGACGTGTGCTGGCAAGGCTTAGCCGCTCCGTTGCCGAGTTGCATGCTGTGCAGTCCTGATGACGCACGGGTGTGCCGATGGCTGCACGTGCCGGGCCAAGCATGGATCTGGCGTGTGGCACAGTGTGGGAAAGTAAGGGGCAATGAGGAGGAGAAGGTTAAGGGTTCGCCTCGTGCGCTCGTGGCCACCATGAGGCTGATGGGTTCCCGAGACTGAGCTGACGGTTTGTAGCGTAATACTGCCACGCTGTCTTGCCTTTTGTGTGACGCTTCGGTTTGGAGATAGAACGGATGAAGGCAAGGAGGTTGTCATCGCCTGATGTGTGTTGCAGGAGGCCGAGCTGTGTGCCACGCGCAGATAAGTGTCTCCTGCCAACGGTTCTCTTATCAAGCACACTTTCAAGTGCCTTGTAAGTCTTTGTGAGCGTCAGGCTGATCTGGGTTGATGCTGTACCAGTCCGGTTCTGGATGGCTACCAGACGCAGCTGAGGCCCGCTCCCACAGGCAGCTGCATGAGGTGGCATTGCACGCCTTCACTTTGGGCAGTCCCAGTCAGGGGAGCTCCCCTGGTCCCAGTATGTCAGCTGGGAATTGTATCCCTCTGTGCGGCACGCAAAAGGCTTACTGACTGGCAGGTGCACGGTGTACGTGGAGGTACAGCAGCATCCGCCCCCCGCTTGCAGCTGTGCTTGGCAGCGAGTGAGGCCCGGGTAGGACGTGCACCCCGACACGCCCGACCTGACCTCTCCCTTTTGGCCTTTCCCCCCTCCCCTACCCCGACTCTCGTGGTGCGTCACAGCATGGTTGCACCACTTCAACACCGGCACGCTGCACACGCTTGCCGTATCAGTCGTACCCTTGCTTCCCCTTGCGTGCCGCCGTTCAGTATGTGTCGCTCCATTCACACTCGCGGGCTGCTGGTAGCCGGGCCCCACACGATCCAGACCAGGTGTCCAACAAACCCGCCGCTCCTCTCCATGCCCTCGCCCACACGCACCCCGCCGCTCAGCACCACTCCTGCTCCCACAGCGCATCCCGGCAACCCGCTCCCAGCGCCACTCACAACCCACACGCCCACATGCTGCTCCACGCGAAACCATAACCCCGGCAACCAAGCCTGGGCATGCGCCAGACAACAAGGGAAGGTCTTGAGATCTGCCGACACGTCACCACCCATTTCCACCTAGCAAATCAAACCGGCTAAGGTTTACTTCTTCCCCGCTGCCGCCAGCTGCGCCTCCAGCTCCGCCACCTTCGTCTTCAGCTCCGCCACCTCCCCCTCCAGCTGGGCCTCGCGGGTGCCGGCGGGCTGCGGCGCCGGCGGGACGTACGGCTGCAGGGGTACGACAGTACGGCGGCAAGGGTGACGCGAGTCAGCGAAGTCGTGGGGGACGGAGGCGTAATGAGCCGACATCAGCAGTCGTTACACCAGGTTCGCCTTCCGAGCAGGCGCGCTTCGGGCTACACCCCAGGTTGGCCGTGCCTCTGCAGTTGGCGAGATGGCGGCACATGCACCAACACACAGCCGATGTTGGCGGTCAGAAGACAAGCCTGCCCTTTACGTGGCCTACATTCCTTGGCTGCCTCCAGGGCCCTGCATCCATCACCACGTGCTTCCAGACGAGTACCGGGTGCAGGCGCACAAGCTCTGTTTTGCACTGCAGCCGGAGCCGGCGAGTCGACACCTCCGTTGGAACCCATACAACCACAAGTTGTCGTCCCGATTGGCTACACCAGCCCGACCACCGCCAACCACCTGCAATAAGCTGACGCGCGCTCGCATGTCCAGCCACCACAGCCACACCACAGGGCTACGGCTGAAGCCCCCTGAAGCCCTCCGCCGGGGCTCCCACACCGGCACCACACCCACCTCCAACAGGTTGACCGAGAAGGCCCGCAGCGCGTCCGGGCCGCGCACCTCCTCCTCCAGCAGCGGCATGCGCAGGATGTGGAAGTCCTCGTACAGCTCGTAGAACTGGTCCAGGTACTTCTGCTGCATGCGCACACGCGCGTCCAGCAGGCGGCTGCTGCCCACTGCGGGTGGGACCAGGCGCGTGGGGCACGGGGGCAGAGGGCTGGGGTAGGGAGCGGGAAGGCAGGGGGAGGGAGAGTTTGGGGAGGGAGGAGAGGAGCGGAGGGGAGGCAGGGTTGGAGCGGAGGGGAGGAGCGGGGTAGGGGCTTTTGCGGTTGTATGGGAGCAATCAGGTGCAGGGTTGGGGCATGGGCCAGGAGCCGGATGCTGGCCGACGCAGGGGGTGAGGGCGTGCAGGGGCAGAGAGTCGGGGTAGGAATGGGGTAGGGACGGGGCAGGGATTGGGCAGCGAGGGAGCGAGGGAGGGAGGGCTCGGGGCAGGGGCATGGTCGGGACGTGTGGGGGTAAATAGCGCAAGGCGTGACGGAAGTGCTGGTGATGATACGTAGCAAGCAATTTGGTTGGCGAGGGCGTGGGGCGGGGGGCGGAGGCGGGACGACGAGCAGCAGGGTGGGTCATTAGGCTGGTGGGAGACGCGGTGGGGGGCGCCGCCGGGCGTTCCTACGCGTCGGCCCCTGTTACCGAGGCGGGCAGTGCCGTACGGCATCCGCACCTGACTCTGGGAATATGACCTGATTGATGACGATGTTGCGGCAGTCGATCTCGAACTTGGCCAGCTCCTGAACCAGGCGCTCCGTCTCGTACAGCGACAGGAACTCGGGGATGCACACCGCCACGAAGGTGGTCAGCGCGGGGTCCTTGAACTGGGCGGACACCTGGGGGCAGGGAGGGACGGCGGGGTTAGGCGGTAGGACGACAGACGAAGTCTGCAGATCGACGAGGTCGATGATGAGGCGTATAAAAGGTAAACCCAGCCCAACCCATTACCAGACCGCTGCGGACGAGTTGTCGCTGCTGCTCCGATGAGGGACGGCGGGGGTGGGGATCAAGCCTCTCCACACCACCTCCAGCATGCGCTCGACCTCACCGTGTTACACCCACACCCTCCTCATAAGCCCCTCGGTACTGGGTATTCCAGCACGCATGTGCGGTACCCCACACCACGGTGCGTCGGCCGCCTTGCGCACCACCTTCAGCACGCCCTCCCCTGCCACACCCAGCCCAACCCATTACCAGACCGCTGCGGACGAGTTGTCGCTGCTGCTCCGATGAGGGACGGCGGGGGTGGGGATCAAGCCTCTCCACACCACCTCCAGCATGCGCTCGACCTCACCGTGTTACACCCACACCCTCCTCATAAGCCCCTCGGTACTGGGTATTCCAGCACGCATGTGCGGTACCCCACACCACGGTGCGTCGGCCGCCTTGCGCACCACCTTCAGCACGCCCTCCCCTGCCACACCCACACCCCTCTCGCGACCCGTACCAGGTACCCCGGCACGCATGTGCGTCAACCCACACCACAACGCCGCGCCTGTTTCCTCATTACCTCCAGCATGCCCTGCGCCTCCCCCGCTGCACCAACAGCCTTTTGTACCGGACATCCCGCCACGCATTGTGTTAGCCCACACCCCGGTGCCCCCACCTTGCACACAACCTCCAGCACACCCTACACTTTCCCCGCTACACTTGCATCCCCTCATACCCGACGCTCCAACACGCCTGTGCGTTAGCCCACACCACGTTAACCCACGCACCTTCCGCACCACCTCCAGCATGCCCTCCACCTTGCCCAGCAGCTGGTCCGGGAGGTCCTCCATGCCCTCGCCGCCGCCCATGCCCATGCCCAGCATGCGGGTCATCTGCGACACGGGTTCCACGCAACAGCGCGAGGAAACACTGTCAGGCGCCAGCCATGTGCGGGCAGAGGCGAAGGGCCGAGGGGCCGACACTCAGGCAGGTGAACATCTGGGGCAGCCCGTGCACACAGCTTGCCCATCCGACACACACAGCCGCCGAGCAGGTGCAGAGCAACCGTATCAGCACAAGTGCAGCGGCATGTCCTGCCCCCACCTCGCCCCCACCTGCCCCATCATGCCCCCCATGGCCCCCTTGAGCGCCACCAGCTTGCTGAGCCCCTTCTCCAGGATGGTGGGGAAGTTGAGCAGCCGCAGCGTGTGGCCGGTGGGCGCCGTGTCGAACACGATGGTGGAGTAGTCCATGGTCTGGACCTGGGGGTGGGGTGGAGCAGGGAGAGGGGAGGGAAGGGGAGGGGAGGTGTGAGGGGCCAGGGAGGGAGGGGGGTTCAGTGCAGGATCGAGCTGCGGAAAGGGGTAGAGTCTACGGGGTTCAAAGTGGCCATTGCAAGATGCCACAGGCTGGTACGTGACGGTAGCAGCGGGACGCGGCGGCAGCGGCGGCCTGCCAGCTGCTGCAGCTGCTGCAGCCGTCACCAGTCATGCCGTGCTGCCACGGCGCATCCTCGTCGCCAGGAATGGTTGTCCCCTCGGGCCCCCCGACCCGCACCTGCTTCATGACCTCTGCGAAGCTCATGGCCTCGTCGATGCCGGGTATGGATCCCGCCAGCTCCGTCAGGAAGGAGTCCTGCGCCCACTCCAGCTGCTCCATGTCGCCAACGTCGGGCGTGGGGTCGACCTCCTGCGGGGTGGTGGTAGGTTATAAGCGGGGAGCGGGGGGTAAGTGCAGAGTAACAAGGCGAAGAGAACCGGAGACCGGTAGGGCGAGTGAGAGCGGGGGACGGGCGTTTGGGGAGAGAGTTGATGTGGGTTGTGGGATCCGCCGGGATAAGAGGCGGGCGTGCGGGTGGGGCTGCGGTACGGCTGTCCTGGGGAGCAGCACCAGGGTGGGCCGCGATGGTGGGTACGGGGGTGCAGGTGAGAGGGCGGTCGGGCATGCAAGGGGGCGGAGGATTAGTCGCTGGGGCCGCTGACGTTGCGTGGGAGGTGTAGGATGCATGGTAGCACACTGGTGGTGCACGCCGGACTAGGATGTGACGGCGGGATGCCTGGGCAGGCGTGCGGCCATGGGTTGCATGGACATGGCGCAGCATGCAGGCGGCGTCTGTTGCCGCGCGGTGGCTGCTGTGTTAACCGAGCCACTGCCCATGGCGGCACTTCAGCCTAGGTGGGGAGTTGTGTTATCCACGGCCCGTTCCGAATGCTCATGCGGGAGTAACGAGGTGCACCTTTGGAGGCTGTCCATGGCGGCTACCGCTGCTGGTATGCGGGCCCGAGGTTGTGACCCCAGCTGCAAAGTGACCAACTGAGGGCAGTGACACGCACCATGGCGAACAGGTTGGTGAACCCGTTGACCAGCGTGGGAGTCTTGGTGAACTTTTGCCTGAACGCATCACTCAGGTTGTGCGCTGGATCTGTGGAAATGATCAGCACGTTGTTCCTGCCGCCCTTCTCCGCGAGCGCCACAGCCAAGCTCGACGAGGTGGTTGTCTTTCCAACGCCTCCTTTACCGCCGACGAAGATCCATTTGAGTTCTTTTTGGTCTATAATGTTTTGAAGGGTGGGGTCTGGCATATCGTCCGCCATCGCTTCGTGCGTGTCCCCAAACGCCGCTGGAACGCGTTCCAACGCAACACTAAATTAAATGCAGCTATTAAGGTTATGAAAAAACTATACACCAGCGTAGCAAGTGATCTATCCTTTCGAGTGTTCTCCAGCGTTCTTCAGGAAGCAGAAGGTGACAGCCCGGCGTGCGAGGCGTAGGCAGCAACCGGCGACTACTAGACTACTACTGTTGCGCTACGTCCAAGTAGGGTAAAGGCTAGCGTTGGTGCTTGTCATCGGGTGAGGTGTCACTCGTCGGGCCCATGGGACACTCCCAGCAACCACTCCTTCTTTGCACGTCCCTTAGGTACCCACTTCCTCATACTGACGCGTCCTGTCCACACCCCAGCCCATGTCCACGCCCACATTCACACACAAATTAAGCACACTCCTGTGCACACGCAGCTTTATGGCGGATTGCCAGCCTGGATAATAAGGACATACTGTACGTAGTGCCAAACCGAGGCGCCGTGGTGCCGTAGCGGAAAGGCAGCATTACGCCGCCGTGCTACCTGGCGCAGTCGCTAGCTTTGTGTGCCACGTTCCAGGTCTACTGAAGCAACAGGTGACCAGCGAAACCACGTGCCAAACCGTCCGGCAGTCCTGGCCAGTGGTACACAGTACCCGCAAGAGCCGTATCTGGAATGAGGTGCAATACCCACAGCGCTGGTGCACACCTGTGCACACCGTGCAACGCACTGCACAGTAATGCGTCATCCGTAGCAAGCACATACCGGTGCCCGTGCGACTACACGACCGTTCATCATCCATCGCCTGCACGACCCCCATCACTCTTCCTGGCGCACAGCCGTGCAAATTCCTCAGATTTCATACTCTCCATAGTTCCCAGACGCGCCCAAGCAACCATGGTCAGGGCTTTGGCGGCTGCGTGAAGAAGAAGGTCTTGTCGTCGTGCACCACCGCGCGGGATGGCCCCGGCACAGAGGCACGTGCCAGCGCCGCCTGCACGCGACCCATGGGCCGGCGGCGGGAGCCTGCAGCAGCACTGTCGGCAGCAGCACTGCCAGCAGCAGCACCACCTGTCCCACCACCACGACCGGCTCCTGCCGCTGTGGCCTCGTCGTCGCTGCCGGCAGAGCTCTCCCGCCCGCCTGCCGAGGACCGCCTGGAGTCCTGCACGTGGTTAACGGAGGGGATTCGAGGGCCTTACGAGTACGCCTTCTGTAAGTTAAAAGCGCACGCTGAGTGATGCAGATGGCCAGAGATCTGGTGCAGGATTTGGCGTGCCCTTGGCTCCCAGCTGCACGCGGCACTAAGATTGTTCATCGTGGGAAAGCTGCAGCGAGCCCCTAACTCGCTTCGAGCATAATCAGGCGTAACACGTAAACATAAGAGCAGCAGTCTCGGTAAAAGCAGCGCCTTCCCGTAGCCAACGCCAACACCCACTGGTATACTGTAGTGCATGCGCGTATATGCCATGTGCACACAGGAGCTGCAGCCAAAGCCCCCACCAGCTGACCCGTCCAACCCTAAGAACCCACTCCCAGAAGCTCTCTCCGGCACGAACCCCACCTGCTCGCGGCAGTACCATTCGGCCGGCGCCGTGAGCCAGTTGGGCGGGGGTGGCAGGTCCAGGGGCGGGATGTCCCGTGGGTCCACCACACGCTCCGGGGCCAGGCCAAAGGCGTGCAGCAGGTCTCCCTTGTCCTCGTTTCCCTTGCCGTGGCTGCCGCCGTGGCTGTGGGATGCGGCCGCTTCGGCGCCAGCGACGGCACGTGCCCATGCAGCCACGTCGGAGTCCGGGGCTTGCTGTCCGTGTGGGGTGTCCTGCATTGGGTGACAGAATGTTGGTGACAGGGTGGCGGTAGTGAGGAGGTGTAGTGCTTGAATGCTACATGTTTGGCAGCAAAGCGCAAAAACAGCCAGTCCTGTACCCGCGATCCACGGCAATCAACATACCTTGGCGGTGGGCCCCGGCTTCTCCACGCCCCACGAGCCGTTGCTGTTGCTGCCGCTGCTCTCCCGGCTGTTCCGGCCGCCCCCGCCGACCGCCTGCCCTCCCGCCCCGCCTCCTGCGCCCTCCCCCTGCCCCTGCAGCTCTGCGAACCCCACCGGGTATCCCATGGCATCCACCCCCTCCACCCCCCAGGGGTCCTCCTCGTCGGAGCTGCTGTCAGCCCACGCCATCAAACCGCCCTGCCCAGGCGCTCCGAACTTGCCCCGCTCCCGCCTATCCCTGCGCCGGCCCCTGCCTGACCCATGCCCCGTTTGCTGCTGCTGCTGCTGCTGCTGCTGTCGCTGCTGCGCCCCCTTTTCCTTCGCGCCTGCTGCACGCCCATGCCTGTCACCGTCCTCCTCCTCCCCGTCGCCGCCGTCCTCTCCCACGTCGGAATGGACGTTAAAGCGGTCCAAGGATGGCCCATCCTCAATCTCATTCTCTTCCCCGTCCGCGTCCCTGTCCTCACCAGAGCCCAAGATCGTGTGTCGATCGTGTTCCCACCCCGCGTCCTCGCCGGACACAGCAGCGGTGTCTCCACCAGGCGTGTCCCCGACGGGCCCTGCCTGCCCGCCGCCCCGGCCCCTGCCCCGCCCGTGCCTCCGGGCACGGTGTGCACCGGCAGACTGCATGACAGGACCACCTGCTGTAGCTGCATGGACACCATCGGCGCCTCTTGGGGACGCTGCGGACACGCCCGCCGGGGCACCTGCATTGGCACGAGCACCTGCACCCGTAGCAGCCCACTGCTGTGCTCCTCCTCCTCCCCAGGATCCACTCTCAGCCATGCCGTCCACGCCCCTTGCACCAACTGCCGCCAGCGCCACCGCCTCCCGCTCCGCATGGCTCATGCGCAGCCTCCACCCCCCCCCGGCACCCGCCCCAGCTCCCGCACCGTGGGTCCCCGGGCCCGCTGTTCGCGGGCGGCCCTGCTGCCCCGTCCCCTCTCCCCGAGTCCGCTGCAGCTGCAGAAACCCGCGTACACTGCCGCCTGCGCCACCAGCGCCTCCCCCTGGGCCCCTACCTCCCCTGGCCGCCCTGCCGCCGCCTGCACCTCCCGGCCGCACCCACACACCCGACGCGTCCATCCCTTCGTACTCGGTGCCTCCACGCAACCCAGCCCTGCCGCTGTGTGTTAGCTCGTTGGGCACACGGAGCAGCGCCGCGCCGCTCCGTCTGGGCCCCGACAGCGCGCCCCGCCCGGCAGGCCTCAGTGTCAAGGATAGGGAGTTGGATCCTGCCGTGGCTCCTGCTTCCTCCCGGGCTGTCAGCGGCTGCGCCAAGCGAGCACGTCCATGCTGCTGCTGCTCTTGTTCCTCGTCTGCTTCGCCTCCGCCCCCCTCCTCCTCGTCCTCCTCCTCGTCCCCCTCCTCACTGTCGTCCTCCTCCTCCTTCTCCACTCCATCTGCTTTCCTATGGCTTCCCTGGCCGCTATGGCCCCTGCCGGTGCCCCTTCGGGCCCTGCTGGTCCTTGCCTGCACCGCGTTCCCAACCCCAGCCCCCAGCCCCTGAGCCCCCAGCAGGGCAGCCCCAAAAGCAGCACCCAGCTCACCCGCGGGGCTGTCCGCCAAAGGCCCGCTGTCGCCGCCTTCTGATGCTCCATCACCCCTAGCTCGCCCCTCCCTATTCCGCTGCCTCCCCTCCACCCGCACCCCTCTACCCACGGACACCTGTTCCGTGCCCCCTTCCTTAGCCCCACTGCCATCGTCATCAGCAGCCACCTCACGGCCCACCAGCAGCGGCGGAGGCCTTCCTTTCCGCGGCATCCCCGCTTGCAACCGTGGGTCGGGTTGCTGCTGCTCCTGGCGCCGGTGTGGGGCGGCGTCCTCGTCCCGCCTCCCCGAGTTCCCGCCCCTTCCTCGCTTCCCGCCCGCCACCTCGTTGGCCAGTACGGCATCCGTCCGCCGCAGCGCTGCCACGTCGACTGGCAGGGCAGCGGCGGCCCTGGCAACGCGCAGCTGACGGGGGCAGACAGACAGGAAGGCCACAGGCTCGTTACGCATGGCTCTGTAGGTGCAGCTACGAGGCCGTTAAATTTTGTGCAGTCGAAGGGCAGCATATGTCTGCGGCAAGGATCCGTTGACGCTGGTGGCGTAGTACCGGTAGATGCATGCCTCACCTGCTCCACTGCGTGCCGTGCCTCGGCGGCGCCGCCGTCCGGCCGCCGGCCCGCTGCCGCCGCTTGCCGCGACCTGGCGCCGCCGGCAGGGTAGCGGAGCACCTCCAGCCCAGCGCGGGCGTCAGCCTCGTACGTGACCTGCAGGCGACAAACCAGCACGACAGTCCGTCACTAACCGGTCAAAGGCTTTACTCTGTGACGATTGGGAGCGTTGCCTGCCGGGCGTCTAACGAGATGACCACGAGCAGTCCGTATGGCATATTGCAACATGGGCGCACCGTCGCGCTCTGACGAGCCACATACCTTGTCAGGGTAGTGGCTTGCCAGCTTGCCCCCTCGCTCACGCCCGCCATGGTCAGCTGCCGCCACCGCTGCCTTCCCTCCCTGCCCGCCGCCGCCCAGCAGCCCCCACTCATCGCTCATGGCCATGCCCTCCTCCTGCAGGTAGTGCCCGCCCTCGCCCTCGCTGTCCCCAAACCAGCTGCCCTCTTCCCCCTCCTCGTCCACGTTGCCTCCCCTCTTCTGCCCTAGACCTCCCTCACGCCTGTTACCTCCACTCCCACCGCTGCCCCTCCTGTCTTCCCGCTCACCACCGCCGCTGTCGTCCGCGCGGCCACCCCCCTCGTGGCCGTCCCCGTTGCCCTCCGGCCCCCACGTGTACTGGCCCCCGTATACGCTGCTGGCTTGCGCCACAGCTGCCCTGCTTGCAGCTGCCCGCTCCTCCAGCTGCCGTACAGCTTCCATCAAGCCCGGAGAGTCGTACAGTCCAGATACACGGGCAGCTGCACCAGCTGCTGCAAGGAGCGGCCCGCTACCTGCGTATCCGGTCTGGCCGCTGCCCGAATGTTGCTCCCCCGCTGCTTCGCCAGCAGCTCCTGCGGCCTCCGCAGCCGCCCGGTCTGCCCTGTATTTCCGCCGCCGCAGCTCTCCCTGTGTGTACACGGCTAGCTCCGTGATGCCCAGCTGCGCACACGTGGGACACATGCGGCGTCGCGCAGTGCAAAGACAAGACGCTGGTCAGTTGTCTCTGACCCAGGCAGGGAAAGCCACGCCAACATGGTAGCAGCCGGAGACCATGGCATACGCTGTACCTTTGGGGCCGCCAGAAGGACGTCAGCCAGCTGCCCGATGCGCTCTTGCCGCTGTGCCTCCGCGACGGACCCACGGGTCGGTGCACCGGCGGCCGTGGCGGCACGTACCTCCGCCACCTCTGCCAGCTGCTCAGCCACTCGTCTCCTGAGGTTGTTAGGGCAGGTAATGATTGCGATACGGTATCAAGGTCATGGTTCGTATGGCATGCCGCAGCTTGGCAGCCGGACCGGTTGCAGCACATGGCGCGGGCGTGCTCTGCCTACTGTCACGAGCGGCACTGGGAAACGCCGTGCACGTCGCCTGGAAAGCCCGTTAAGACAGGCAGCTTACGGGGAAATTGTGCGCAAAGCCGGGACCAGGCCACAGGTGCGGGGCCCGACATTGCAACTACGCAGGCCCCAGGCAGGTGCAATAGAGCCCGCTACCAGCCCCTAACCAACCGACCGCTACCCTTACGGTCAAACTACCGCTAGTGCGAAGCCCGGACAAGCAACAGCAGGATCCTAGTTGAGGGGTGTAGCGCGATGATGGGCAGCGGGCCAGGCACTCACGCGATCCTGCCCGGCATGCGGTCGCCCCCCTCCGTCTCGTTGGCGGGCGGGCCGCCGCGAACCCGGCGGGGGTGGTAGGGCTTGGACAGGGGCGCCGAGCTGCGAGGGTGCACAGGTAGGAATATAAGCTTTCGGCATGCCGCTCATCAGGCCTTTCTACTGTTCTCCCACTTCCCTTCAGACAGCTGGCTTCCCTAAGCTACCGACGTAGGATGCACGCTCTTGCCAGCAACCTGTAAATTACCGTACCCCGCAGTCCATGCGCCCGTTGGCCCCTGCACCCACTTCATGCGAACCTCCTGTGCGCCGCTCAGCACCCGCAGCTTGGCAATGGTGCGCGACGCCTCGTCCCCCGCCGCCATGTAGCGCCGCAGCCGGGAGCTGTGGGCACGCCGGCAGGCAGGTGGGGGCAGCAGCAGCCGCAGCAGCAGCGGGACAGCTGCTTAGTCGCCCGAAGGAACAGCAGCAACGCATTGCATGCGTACAGCGTAGCGTAACAGTAACAGCAGCATCTCTGATGCCTCGGGGCTGGGTATGGCATGCACAACGAAGGCAGGGTAGGGCCACGGGGCAAAGGCACCCACCTGGTCTTTTCCGCCGCGCCCCGTGCCGCGGCCCCGCGCGCTGCTCGCTGGGCCAGCTGCGCCTTGAGCCGCACGTTGCGCGCCATGATGGGGTTGTGGGCGGGGTTGAGCGCCGCCTGCCGCAGCCGCCGCCACGGCCGGTCAGCGGCCCCCGCCCCCGCCCTAGGGCCTGTCGTACTGCCCGGTTGCTCGGTCGCCACCTGCTTGCCCACACGGACGCCTGCAATCACGTGGTACAAAAGTCGATACGCCATGTCAGGTGCAGGATGTCGACCGATGCCACACCACGGACTGGTGTTACGCAATGCATGACAGCTGTACCTTGCATGTGCTCGTACACGGGAGGAAGGCCCAGCTGCGTCAACTCCCTCGTTAAGCGGCCCCGCCGCTCGAACACCTCCAGCCGGGCGCGTGCCGTACCGCTCTGGTAGTAGCTGTACGGCAGTACGGCGGCCACGACGGCCGCTGCAGCGTCAGCATCTGCCCCATGCACGATGCCCGCCCTGGCGCCCTCCACGGCCATTGGGGCGTCCGGCAGCCGCCCGCCCAGCTGCTCCGCCGCTGCTGCTGTGTCCGGATCTGGCAACGGCAGCGGCCCTGGCCTCTGCGCTTGCGGGGCAGCAGCACGGCGGCCATGCGGGCCATCCGCCGTGCTGTCACCTTCCCGCGTGCGTTCGTCGGCCTCTGGCTCGTCCTCTCCCACGAACGTGACCCCTCGAGCACGTGCCTGCCGCTGTGACTGCGCTGAACGGTTAGCAGCAGGAGCGCCAGGAGTGGCAGCGGCAGGAACCCTCGAGCTAGCAGGGGAGCCAGCTGGTGCACTAGTTGCCACGGCTGCGCCCGGCTGCAGTGCATCAGGCAAGGTCTGTTCATGCCGTCCATCTCCTTGTATTAGCACTGCCGCATTGGTACTATGGACTGGCTGCTCGCCTGTAGCACCAGCCGGGGCTGCCGTGGTGGTCACCGCAGCAAAGCCAGGTGCAGGTGAGGGCGGCTCAGCAGCTCCAGACGCGGCCGTGAAGAGCACCGGTTGCCGAGCCGCTGCACCTCGGTTTGAGGCTGCAGGTCCAGCGGCGGGGCGCCCATGGGGTGGGGAGCGGCTCTGGGTGCGTCTCGGCGCGCGGCTAGGGGTGGGAGGCAGCTGGGGAGCTGGCGCAGGCGCAGTGTGCGTTGCCACTGGAATGTGCGCCCCTGACGCATCGTTTATGTACGTGGTCACGTTCAGCTCTGCGGTGCA
>VFQN01002247.1_pt1 | contig 30360 bp, 20 predicted proteins | sample 3512371 | NCBI WGS metagenome assembly VFQN01 (sample SAMN10412370, study PRJNA504923) | tailings metagenome | isolation source: Replicate 2 from Balatoc abandoned mine | place: Philippines: Itogon, Benguet | collected 2017-08-28 | reverse complement strand
TTTTCAAATAGCATATCATCAAATACTTGTAACCAATTATTAATATTATTATTGCCAAGTCACTTCTAATGGCTGGCTTAACGATACCTCTAAACCATGAATCATAAGACTGCCAGTAACATGATTGTATTCCCACTGTTCTCTTGATAATACTCGATGATTCAACATCACAGCCTTTGGCACTGACATTTCACCTGGTGTCAAGATCTCAACACCACCAACTGTATAGGCTTTCGCATCGTTCCAACTATTGATAACAGGATTGACCGTTAATTTACCTAATTTCAACTCCAAATCATACGAAGCATGCATCTGAAGGTACAAGTAATGGTTAAGATCCTTCTGTTCGCCATCATCCCAATACAGTGATCCATCTGCTTCATAATTATTGGAAAATGCCACTAAATAAGTAAAAGGAGTCTTTCTACCCTCTGTTGTGGTCATTGCTGCCTGTTGGAGAGGTAAAATTGTACCACCAGCTACATGAACTTGGTGGTCAGTAATGTTACTAGGTAATATTTTCCATTCACCAAGTCCAGTAGGATTATTCAAGAATAATCGCTTTGAGGAGTATTCGTACCATACTCCTTCCGGGAAATATGCCTTAACACTTCGAGCGCCTCGTTCTGTTACAGGAGAAACTAAAACTGAACCGCCTATCAAAAATTGTTGATCGATGTCTCGAACCTGCGGATCATTTGGGTAGTTCATCCATAATGACTGGATTACAGGAGTTCCTTCTATGTGTGCTTCGTAGAACAAGGTATAGTAGAAAGGTAAAAGCTGATAACGCACTGCTAATGCCTTCTGAGCTGCCTCGGTTACAGTCTCCCATAAATACAATTCTTGAGGTGAATTTCCCTTATCATTATGATTTCTAGAGAAAGGATAGAATGCACCCAATGCAATCCAACGAGCGCACAGTTCCTCTGTTGTATCATGAATAAATCCGCAAATATCAGAACCTATCATAGGAACGGAGAATAAATTGTAATCCAACATTGCAATGATTGATGACTTCAAGGAGTACCAACTAGCCGCATTATCGCCTGACCATTTTGCAGAATATTTACCTGTGGATAAGAAAGAAGAGCGAGTTAGTAAGAAAGGTCGCTTCCCTCTTATCTGTTTTAGAGCTACATTTGTCGCAATCTGTTCCGTCAAGCCATAAAGGTTATGAGTATTGTAGACAGAATGATTGCCGTACTGCATGCTGCTCATTGCTAACGTCTTGCTGCTAATTCGACCATAGAAAGTATTGATGTTATAGGCAGGGAAATCAAAGCGGTTCGTTTCATCAGTTGTATGGCAAACAAGACAACATTCTGATGACATCGAATGACACGTCTCTGGAGCTTCATTAGCACAAACTTGACCCGTGCCGTCCTTATTGCAGAAGTTAGATACTTCGTTCATATCTATCCATAATCCGTCATAATCGACGAGAGAATGGAATTTTTCTAGTTGTTTCGTCCAATAATCCTAAAAAACTCGTAACGACAGTGACATGCGGCCGTTAGAATGCCTTACCTGAGTTTTTGGATGAAGAAAGTCTGGGTAGTGAGTTGGTCCTGGCCAAACCTGACCCATGTAATCATTTCCTTCAACATCTTTAATGAAAATGTCTAATGCTTTCCCCTCATCATAAGCGTCATAACCTGATTGAACCAAAATTCCAGGATCAATTATTGGGACTAAGTGTTGTCCATTCGAATGCAATTGGCTCACGAATGACTGCACCTCACTTGTTTCATATGCAGTCTCGTTTAAAGTGAAGTCTTTATACTCGGACATGTAATCAATGTCGAACCACTGGGTATCTAAAGGAATATTTGCCTTCGAGTAATTTGCGACAACTTCTTCAATCTGTTGAATACTCACATAGCCATATTTGCAGTTATGGAAACCTAATGACCAATATGGGATCATCATTGGCTTGCCAACAACTTCTGTGCTCTGTTGCACAACTTTCTTCGCGGAGGGTCCCACAAATACATAGAAATCGATGACTCCGCCCAATACCTTGTAGTTGATACGATCTGACAACATGGTGATATCCATACCATTACTATTCAGTAAGATATGACCATGTGCTTTTCCAAAGTTGGCAGAAGAAGGGGAGGAGATCTGCTGCAAACAGAAAGGTAAAGAACCATATAAATTCTCGCTCAAGAACATTGAGGGTAAGTCCTCTGCCCATAATGTGTACATCCGATTTACTTCCAATGCCTGAGACACGCGAGCCGACTCTCCATATCCGTAACTTTGTCGCGCGGTGTTATTAGAGAGCAAAGAGAACTCCAAGTATTGATCCTTAAAGATCAGATGAGAATCCAGGTGAAAAACAACTTCACCATCTAATTTGCGAATGATTTGCAAGGAAAATGGCTTTTCAGTGTATTGAACAGAGTACTGTCGAGAGGTCGCGGCTATTGTCTGGATTAGCGGACGAGGGAAAACTGTGTCTGGAATCTCCCAACGAGGTTCTTTCGTGTCTGTAATCTTTACTTCAAGAATTTCCTCGGAAATCGTGAAGATTTGGAGGGACAAAGTTGAGATGTCGGCTCCGTACACACTGTTTCCGGATGAAATTAGCTGGAGACTTCCTTGAAATCCAGTCTCATTTTCCTCGAAGTTCTGCAGCTCGTAGCCGAAGTCTCTCACATCAATGCTTTCATAACAGTCTTTCTTTGCATCTAATGGATTTAATGACTTCATCCAACAACATCCAGCCGCAATGCAAGTATCTGCTGTGAAAACTTTCTCGGCGGGTGAAAATCCAAGCTTCGCGGGATTGCAAGAAATTCTTTCCTTTGTTTCAACTGCACATGACGGAAACGCAACTGTACTTTGCACCCATGCAATTAGCAGCAATAATACGAGTGCCCTCATCGTTTAAAGTCCCAACTTGAACTAAAGAAAGAGCAGCAGAAAACCTCGTTAGTATCGGTAGATATCGGTATGATGCCGATAACAATTACCGATTTCACCGTCATCATCAAATTCGAATCGATTGAGAGAGTATTAGACAAAGACTCACCAAAGCTCCTGATTTCAGATTGATTTTGGCTCACCTGAACTGTCGATATCAAAATTATGACTATGGATCGGCGGTTTGTCTCACTGACTCGGACGATGGGACAACCTTGGGGAATTAACTTGAAAAGAGACGCAAGGGAGAATAAATTTTATGTTGATTCAGCTGCTGCAACTGGATCTGCGAATACCTTAAAGCATGGAGATATTATAGAAAGTATAAATGGAGTTCCTATGGAGAGTATTGCCCCCTCTGGTTTGAAATCTTTCTTCGACTCATTCACAACAGCGAATATATGGTATCTGCGCAGAACTGTAACAGCTCCGGTTATAAATCTATTAGATGATGAAGAAGACCTCAATGCAAATGCTGATCGTAGCTTTGATAATGGGAGTGATTTAACTGGCGATTTGGATGATTTCGACGACGATGACGGAGGAGAAGAGATTATGTCTTTCAATAATCCCTTCCTTCCTGGTTTCGGGGCAATGCGTCGACAATCCTCCACTTCCTATCAATTTCCTCGGAGTAACTCCAGCAATAATTATCCACGGCCTTCCTCGGGAGGGAGAGATCAACCGGTCATCATCGATCTCGTCTCCAGTGATGATGAACCACCACCACCGCCACCTTCAAGAACTCCAAGTCGACCTTCACAACCTCCAATTCTATCTTCTAGTTCAAGAAATGTCCTTCCGCCTGCTCCAAGTAGCTCAAGCTCACAGACAACGGCGAATGCCGCTCCCAGTACGCCAGCCGCGTCTTCCTCAGATAATAATAATAAAAGTTCTGCTAAGAAAGACACTCCTAGAACTCATATTGGAAAGATAAAAATCAAATTAGAGTTTGAACCAAAGCAGTTCGGAGAGGCTAATTATGGGGAGGAGGTAGTAGAAGTAATGCCTCCAGAAGCTGCTCCTCCTGAACCAATCGACCTTGATCACGGTACGGCAAGCAAAGGCAAACGCAAATTTGACGATGCTTTTCAAAACGGAACTGGAAATGATGATGACGATGATGAAATTCAGTTTGTGGGAGGGAATATGCAGGTTGCTGCTGATATGCCTCATCAACGTGAGGCTTGTCCTCGATGTCCTTTCCAACGCTTTAAAAATGTTCCGGCGAATAGTACGTTCTGTCCAAACTGTTATTGCTTTATTTGCGAGATAAAGGCGTCAGAATGTTTAGAATGGAAGGAACATTGTCATGCGCACTGCAAAGATAATAAATGGAAGAAACTTCGTGATACAAGTAATATGCCTATTCTTCGTCTTATGGCACCCACAGATAAAGCCGCATTCTTATCTAAATATCGAAGTACCATTAATGCAGTTGAAGATTCGCGTTATAATGATCATGATGAATACGATTCTTATGATGACGAAGACGACTATGATGATTATGGGTATGGGTATGGGTATCAGTCTGACAGATTTTCCACGACCAATACCGCATTTCAAGAAAGTGCCGGAAATGCAAAGAAAATTTTACTAAAACCTAATTTAACAGATGCAGAGTATATTGAATGTACTGCACTTCTACTAAATGCTATTCGCTTGGTAAATGGCCCTCGCTGTGAGACGGTCCTGGAACTTTGCCTTTCTTGGCTGTCTCATCCGAACTTTAACCAACAATATAACGACCTACTCAAACAGCAATTAAATCGAACTAGCTTTTATCGCCTTGGATGGATTAGTGGATTAGCTGATTTAATCGTGAAAGCCAAGTTAACTCCAAACCAAACTACTCCGATTCAATTTCCCAATGAAATTTACCAGATCGATGAACGATCCTTCATTCAAGTCATACGTAAGTTAGCTGATGTGATATCAGTGAATCAGTTAAGATCTGCTATTGACCGAAGGCAAGGAGGAGGAGGAATTGTTGCGGAACTGGTCATGGAATATCTCCGAACTCAAGAGAAGAGCCTTTATCCTCTTGTGATGGAATATCTACCAAGTCTTTCGTTTGATCGTCTGCAGCAAAAGCTAAAAGCCAGTCATGCTTCCCTACAAACTCGAGCACTACTATCATTAATCTGTGATGCAATGGATTCCAATCGGTCAAGAAAGAGCTCATCCAACACCTCCACTTTATATCAGACGAATCAAGTTATGATGGTATTATTTGCCTTTCTGCTAAAGAATTTGATGATTAAGCTTAGTTTTGCGGATTCGATTGCATTGATTCATCGTATAATTAACTCTTCAGCAATTTCTGTATTAATTCAAAATCCTAATTTATCAATTAAAACTTGGTCAGATAATCGATTATCCACCATTACAGGTGAAGGCAATGAAAGTTATGAGGAATTAGAATTAGTTTTAATTATTATAACCATGTATTTACATGAATTAGCAAAGAAACTTCACACTTCATTACATTCTGATTTAGGTGATATTCTTTCAAACCTTACAATTGTTACGAGTGAATCGGAAGTAAAATCGCCTATTATTTTAGCGAATATTTGTGTTCATTGGTCGTTATCAACTCTTTGTGAACAATATGACGAAGCTTCTTTTCATTTAGGAATGTTAATAGCGAAAAGCTATTTCTTAAATGAGAATAAAACTTTCTCGTTAGAAGCTATTGATCAATTCCATCCTTCGATTTTACATGAACTTGGACGTATTCCAAATGTTAAATTTGTAAATCGATCTGCTGATATTTCTATGCTGAGATCTTATCGCATCGAATTAAACTTATTTCGCTCAAATCCTGCAGAAGCCCCTATCACACCACCTTCGACTCAATTTAGTGACGAGAATCAGGTTTTACTTGTCGAATACCCGTCAGCTGATGTGCTCTATAACGATCTCTTTAAACCAACCCAATCCTCTGCCTTACAAGCCTGGAAAGTGATAGGTCACTATTTGAGCTTTGTCAGCGCCGAAAGATTATTACGCTGGATAAGTACACTGTATTATGGTAAAAATGTACCAGTGAATGAATTCCTTGCAAAATATTCTTATTTACTTGAAATTATTTATAAAGCAGTTGTCATGACAATTCGAAAGATTGCAATCCTACAAAATGAGCGAACACCTCGCTTTTCTGATGTGAAGTATTTCTTTAATGATTTAAAAGAGGAAGATTTATTCGCTTTTCCAAAGATTTCAGCTTGTTGGTTTATTGTTAAAACATTAAAACTAAGGAAATCTGATGATTACACTGATATTATTAAATTTAGTAAGAAAGAATGTAATATTTTTCAAAATTCATTTCAGTCCATTGTGAATCGTAATGAAAGTTCTCCAAGTTCATCACAGAGTAATTGTGATTCTACAAGCAATGTCGAAACGGATCTTTGTAAATTATTTTTCGTTGTTTATCCTGTGACTGATTCTTTATACAAAAGAAATCGATTTTTATGGGAAAATATCTTTAAGCCATATTTTAATGGTTGTTTATGTTCAAAGAAGCAAGATACTGTGAATCATTCAGTCAATTTAGCGACTGCGATACTTTTAGAGAACTGGCATCAGATTAAACAAGCTGCTGCTGGAGGAACCTTCCAACGATTAACTCAACTCACAGTTGACGATTTACAATGGGATGAAGATACCTTGGTCCCTAATATGCTTACTGTTTATAGCCACTGCGAAGAATATTTAAGTAAGCATAGTGGAACATTTGCTATTAATTCGCCGACCTCACTCCTTGCCCGACTATTCGAATATTCTAATTATGCGAGAATTTCTTTCTTGGTAGCAGATAAAGCATTAATAGGATTTAAACTATTAGCAATGGCAGAGCTTTCTCTTCTTCCAACCATCTGTTCAGGCAGTACAGATCAAAGGAATCTTATGGACTTATCTCAACGCGTAAATGCTGATTTATCTCTTGAAATTGCGAGGAAAGCATTTAGTAAATCCAAGATCGGGTACGTGCTGTATGTATTGGTTGTATTGCAGTTCCTTGGTCAGACAGATCTTGCTTCACAGTATATTCTTCCTTTAGTGCCCGAGAGAGTACAATATGGTTCTGATGCCTCTATCAGTCATTACTTCATCTCTTACAGCAACGAATTTGATGATTTCACTGAGTACGTGTATTTCCTCATTTTAATGAATACTCCAGCAGTTCGATTAGACGGAGCAATGAAAACTCTTTTCAGTCGATTGCAAATTCTTTTATTGAAAAAACCAACCCCATTCTCTCTAAAATCCTTTTATCAACCTATTGTAGAGAGATGTAAAGGAATTATTAATGATTCCAACATTCACTGCTCCTTCAAGACTTATTTGACGGAATTTTTATTTTATTGTTCCTATGATGAAGAATCGTTAGTGGATTGGTTTAATCTTCTCCAGAGCTGTAACACTTTGAGCGAAGAGAAAAAACGTGAAAGAGTAAATAATTTAATGCAGTGGTTAGAGAGGGTCGAAGTAAGAGGAAAAGAGGAAAAACGAAATAAAGCATCGAACAGTGACAGTTCCTCTAATGTTTACTCTGAAGAAATCTCTAAAGAACGATATCGAACTTTTCATCATTATTCAATATTATCTCATTTACAATCACCGAAAGGTTTCTTTGAGATGATAATTACGAAATATCATCAAGAAAAGAAAGCAATTGAAGAATTTTTGAAATTAAATCCAAAATATCTCTTTTCTTCCTCCTCCACATCCTCATCGTCAAGTCCTAATATTTATGCTGAATGTGAGAAGTTAGTTCTCGTTGCAATATCAAAGTTTGGCATCATTAAAAGCGAGACTGACATCGTCAATCAAATTATTTCCCTTTATTTCGATGCGATATTATTCTTAAAGAATTCATCCATGCTTACACGAAAGCAATTATTAAGAGCTATGAGTGAAAATTGCTTCCTGTCAATTGATACTTCGATTCTTCTTCAACCTTTTACTCACTTTTGTCTTCTTTTCCTTGAGACTTATTATCAAATTGTTAGTGAGATGAAAGAAAAGTCAGAATCTAACACTCATAAAAAGGTTAATTCATCATCATCTGAACTAATGATCATTGATGACGATGCAATGGATGTTGTTGTTGCTGAAGAGAATAATGAAATCACAGATAAAGGAAATGAAATGACAAGTGCAATGAGATTGAAAAATTTATTTCAAAATTTATCAGTACAATTTCCATTAATATTTCATCAATATAAGAATGAAATGTTTCATTGTTTCTTATTTACTGAGGATCCTACCTCAACTTTTGATTTATTATTAGAAAATCGTGTTTATGAATTAATACCATATTATTTACAAAAATTAGAAATATCATTCTCATCATCAAAATTACAAGTTTTAAATAATATTGATAAGATTACAAATAATTTAAAACAATTATTTCAGTGTATTCAATTACACCATTTATTACCAAACTCATCCGCGACATCATCAAGAACAACAGGAGAAGTTGCAAATAATAATAAATTTGGAACATCATCATCACCTTATTGTTTAGAATTTATGAATAATTCAGAAAGTTTATTAATTCAATTATTTATTTATATTAGTGAAATACAATATCGTTATTTAAGTCGAATGAATGAATTAAAGAAAGGATCTTATACTTATGCAAATGATGATGATAATTTATTTGATTTCCATCGTCAAAGATGCACATTAAAAGATGTGATTGATCAATTTATTAATAAAATGAAAGGAATGATTCAACAAGATTTTTTATTAGTTTCTTTTTTAAATTGTTTTGCTAATATTTTTCAACATGGGAAAGATTTTATTGGATCATATTTAGGGATGAAAAAAGAAATAATTAATAATAATTCATCCGAGCAACAGAATAAGTATGAGAAGAATGATTTAATATTAGCACGATTATTAAGTATAACAAATAAAAGAATGTTTCATTATTCTGTATTGGAATACATTGAAATGATATTAGATATTACTATTTCATTCCCTAATTTATCACAACATTTAGACTTTTTCGCTGCAGATGAAAGATTTCGATCTCAATTTATTAATAATCTCTTTGTTTATCCACTTATGACAGAAGTTGAATGCTCCTATAGTTGGCTTGATTGTTCGGAGAAGTTATTGTCTGAAGGTTTCTTGTCTATCTCCGTCAACACTGACAACATTCAGAAACTTCACGCGAAGAAGCTGTTGGATATTATTGATAAGTTCCAAACTAAAGCAACGGCTTATCTTGGGAAAGGATTGATGTTATATCTCACTGGATACATTCCAAATGAATTAAAGAAGACAGGAAGTTTAAAATTCGACATGGCTCCTTCCTCTCCACCACCTTTAAAGGCAGACGCAGAAGAGTTAAGTGATTCCTCATCTAACTTTATAGTCTTCGATGCTGAAAAGCTCGCGTCCTTATCGATGCGAGGAGGATATAGTGAAGCATTTTATTGTATGGATAAATCCGTGTCACGTGATTTTCGAGAAAGAACTACTTCAATGAGAGTCGATCTTGATTTAATGATTATTGAAGCTCCACAATTTTCATTGATCTCAAAGATTACAGCAGAATTGAAATCAGTTGTGAGAAGGGGGTACCGAATCAATGATTCTGGTATCGAAGATCAAGCATTAATTAAGGTATTGAAGACATTATTATTGAAATCGGCACAAAAACGAGGAAAAGTACCAAAAGGTCATGATCCTACTGCTGATGTCATCGATTTAATAAAATTACCATTTTCAGCAGATCGTTTCGTGAATCTATTGAAAAAACATTGTGAAAATGAAGATGAAATGTTACCGTATCTCATGACTTTCCTCTTTGCTGTGATACAAAATGTTTTACTTCTGAAAGCAGTTGTATCGTATGAAATGTTTCAATTTGCATTATTTTGTCATCGAAACAATTATTTTCTCCCATATATTAGTTCAGGATCATCTACTGCTTCCACCTCCTCTTCAAACAAAGGAAATCCATACTTTGACAAAGAATTAGTTCAACAAATCTTTTCTCTGAATGCGAGAAAGATTTGCAATTATTTCTATTGTTGCTATCATTCAACTTTAGATGAGGAATTAATTTCACCCAGTACTTGGACTGGTGATCAAATAATTCAGCTTCCACCATTCTTAAGAATGCTTACCTACGCCGATATGAAAGATGCTTCACATGATTTCAGTTTAACTGGAATTGGTAGAAGAAGAGCATTGTATGTCATGATTTCTAGAGAGATGAAGAAAAGTCAGAATACTGCGAATATAAAGATGTTTACAGAGTTATTATTAAATGCTTTACAAGAACTTGCGAATTATTGTAAAGTTCATACAATGGATAAAACGAAAAAATCAACTTTAGTTGATGTGATTGCAGCATTTAAAGGTTGTTTCCAAGACTTAACGAATAATAATAATGATTTAAGGAATCTTGTGTTTGTGAAGAGAGCTGAATTAATGAAAATTGTGAAAGCAAAGAAACCTGTGCAAAGCATTTTTGAAGCGTTATAGAGCAAATAGATCACGCAAAATCATAATCACAACCATCATATCTATTTCTATCTCTATCTCTATTCTTTTTCTACATGTGTTGATAGGATATTTTCTTTCTTTACATCTACCAGTTTAACTTAAGTTAATGAAAAGACAGCTAGCTGTCAACCATTCAGAATTGGGGTCTCGTTCTTCCCCTGTTTCCCAAACCATTCGTTCCCCGAAAATCAGTTGAGAATCTTGTGAGAAAGAACAATTAATTCTAAACATCATAAACCATCTTCATCTTCCATAACAGTATTGCTTTCTATTGTGAAAATGAGTCAACCTATTCTTGAAGAAGAAAGAGGTACCATCTTTCAAGAATGGCTAGAGAAAGAGATGAAGCGAACGAAAAACCAACAACTTCCAACACTTCATACCTACTCCCTTAAACCTTATTTCGAGAATAAACAACTTTTATCGAGTAATATTTACTGTCTACCGTTGGATATATTACCTCATTCGAATGTCTCTGATGAATTAGTGGATGTGGATCGAGCAGAAATCGTTGAAGCTACCGAAGCAAATAAGAAAGGATTAACATGTTTACTTTGCAGTTTACAATTCGAACATCATTCTGACCAAGTTGTTCATTTTAAATCAGATTTTCATTTTGGCAATATTAAGAGAAAAAGTAAGGGACAAGCACCAGTCAGTGAGGAAGAATACCTGTCTCAGCAGACCAAAGGAGATCAAGAAGATGATGAAAAAGATGATGGAGAACAATCAAATTCTTCTGCAGAATCTGATAAAGATTCTGATGATGATGAAGATAAACAAGAAAGTGATGATGAAACTGATGTGGAAGTGAATTATGATCGCTATGAATACTCTGACGAATATGGTAAAATTACTAAACTTTTTCATTCGAACAATGGTCCGATGTTCAATTTCCAATTAAATTCTCTCCTCAATTGGCAGTTTTCATTAAGTTTGGCCATGTTTCCGAAAGAATCCATCTTCCAGTCACGAGCGTGGAATCACGTCACTTCTGATGTTAATACCTCTAATTCACTCTGGAATCACTTCTATAAGCATATTCGAACACTTCAGAATCGACCGTTGATGGCTGTATTTATACTGCGATCTGGTCGTTTCGCTGGAGCGATTTATAACAATGCTTCTTTCACTTCCTTCTCCTCGAAGAAGAAAAACTCTGCAATGCTTGTTCACAAAGTCCTGCGTAGATATACTGTCAGAGCCAAAGCAGGTGGTAAACAATCAAGTCATGATAATAAAGGATCAAAGGCACGTTCTGTTGGTGCCATGCTTCGTCGTTATGGTGAGAAAGCATTGCAAGAAGACATTGAAGAGATTTTCACAGCTTGGAAGGATTACCTTCAACTTTGTGGGGTAATCCTCATCGCATCCACAAAATCAATGAGATTTCAATTATTTAAAGACGATGAAGACATACCATCAAGCAATAATGAATCGAATTTACTCTCTCGTGATGATAATCGAGTGTGTTATGTCCCATTCGCGGTTGACCGTCCAACTTTAGAAAATGTCAATATTATTAAGGATAGAGCGACACAAGCATTATTCCACCAAAGTTTAGCGGAAGTGATTGCTCCAAGTTCCATGCAACCGCGTGTAGAAGGATCTATTGCTACTGAGTGTGAGAAGGTAAAGAGCGTTGAGAAAGGCAATGAAAAAGAAGATAAGAAAGAATCTGCGCTCCCTGTTATCCCTGAAAATCATATCCTTAATAACTCTCACACCAAGGAGATATTTGCGATATTAGAATCATCAAATCAAGATTCTGAGGTGAAAGATAGGCTTGAACAATATATCGAAGAACACTTCACTCTGACAACTACCAACTCCTTGGAAGAAGTGGATGAAGATCCGTCTTCCTCCGAATCAGAGAACGAGCAAGAGGAAGAAAATCACATTCATCGAGGTTACTTCTCTTCGCGTCATTGGGTGAGCAAGGATAACCAATACGATTTGCAGACAATAATCAACCTTCCGCTAAGTTTAGAGAGTTTGCATACCCCTTTACATATTGCGAGTAGCAAATCTTTCGCTCAAACAATTGAATTCCTCTTCCAACATCATGCCAACCCTGAGAGCCTAGATAGCCATGGTCGAACACCATACTTCTTAGCACCAAATAAACAATGCAGAGATGTGTTCAGGGTGATGAAAGGGAAGCTAGGGAAGCATACGTGGGACTGGAGTAAGACAGGAATCCCCCAAGAGATCACCGAAGAAATTAAACAGCAACAAAAGCAAAAAGAGAAAGCTAAAAAGAAGAAGAAGCAACAGAAGAAGAAGGAAAGGAAGGTTCAGCAGAAAGAGATATCTGTTCAAGATGAAATCTATGCAAAGCAACTTCAAGAACAATTAGAGATGGAATACTTACAATCTCTTCAAGACCAAGAATATCGAAACTATGCTGCTGAGATGGGAGGAGATCGAAGGTCGATAAATTCCACTGTTCAACCGCCAAAGCCACCAGCAGCATTACTCCTGGGATTTTGTGATTACTGTCAAAAGGAAATTAAGAATCGTCGAGATATGCAAGAACTATTTGGTCAATTTAGACTTTGTTCTTCTCAATGTATGCAGCAAATGAGGAGAAAGTTATCCGCTGATGCCGCAGCAAATAGATTTCATTCATAATAGCTATAGAGATATTCTTCTTGAAAAGAAAGAAAAGTTTGCAAATTAAAAAAAGATCAATTAGTTTACAATAATATCGCGTAACAAAACGCTCTTTATTTTTTCTCTTCGGTTACTGCTGGTGCAGCTCCATCCGCTACAGGAGCATCTCCTCCCTCCTGCTTTTCCCTCATAAGCTGCGCAGTCTTCAATAACACTAACAATTGAACACCTTGTGATGTAACTCTAATACCAGACTGGAATAAAGCCTTTCCATGCATTTGATAAAGATTCTTGGTTGCTTTATCGACGAACAGATGATTATCAAGACGACATAAGACCCATTGCTTTGGCTCTTTTTCTGTATAGTATAAAGGAAATTTTAAAGCATTGATATCTACTTCAGGATTGAATAATAAAAAAGCAGCTTTCTTTGTTAATCTTCGAGAGTTTTTATCAACAGGACTATATGTGAAATACATTTCCTTTGAATCTTTTGCATGTAAGTACGAAAGATAATTCTTAATATTTTCTTTTACTTCAGTAGGATTCTTGAAAACAGAGCCATCTATATAGGAAAAGCATTATTTACGCTTGATGTTATTTGGCTATGTAGTGATTCCTTACCCTTCAGCACTTGAAACTTCTCCTTTGGTCGTCCAGATCTCTTTGGTGTTGGTCGAGTTACACTCAATATACTTGATTGAGCAGAGAAGAGTCTGTTGATACTTCCACAGACAGGGAAGGCCCTTCGTGTTAGAATATTTGATGCTTGCATTATTGCTCTGTGTGTTTGTCTTGCTCTTTGTGGCAACAAAACTGGCAGCTTCCCAAATTTAGAACTTTAAGGAAATACGTACTGTGACGAGACGAGAGAAGAGAACTTTCGAACTTTCGAGTTTTCGGATAATTTTCTACGAAGCAGCAAAAGAAAGGAGTCGCGCCATCTTCTCTATTCTATTCTATTCTAATATATATAACATATCAAAAGATCAAAAGACTGTACCAATTTTATTGAGATATATCATCATTATCAATTCTTTGAAGTTGGTTTTTGACAAATGATGCAAACAGTTTTGAGTAAAGTATCCAAGCCATTCCTAAAGAATTCGGTGACTTCGTCACTGGTTTCACGTCGTTTCTATCATGAAAACATTATTGATCATTATGAGAATCCTCGTAATGTTGGGAGTTTAGATAAAAACAAAAAGAATGTTGGAACTGGTAAGAGGATTACAGCCTAATCAAATCTTTTGACTCATTACTATGTTTTTGTAGGATTGGTTGGAGCACCTGCTTGCGGTGATGTAATGAAGCTTCAAGTGGAAGTTGATGACCAAGGTAAGATTGTTGATGCCAAGTTCAAGACCTTTGGATGTGGAAGTGCTATTGGTGAGTTGTAATGCCTCCATGTTTTCATTCTTAAACTTTTTCTTTTCACAGCTTCTTCGTCTGTCGCGACTGAATGGCTGAAGGGAAAGATGATTGATGATTGCTTAAATATCAAGGTAATACCTCTCTCTTTCTCTAATTTATCTTCTGATTTTCTTTCTTAGAACACTGACATTGCTCAGCATTTGAAGCTGCCACCTGTCAAGCTCCATTGCTCCATGTTGGCCGAAGATGCTATCAAGGCAGCAATCAATGACTATAAAAAGAAAAACGTCCAAGCCCAAAAATAAGCAGATCAATTACCCCTTCGGTTGTAAAGAATGAAAACATCAAGCATGAAACACCGTGAATAATGAAATTCAATCAGTTTTCAAAACGAAGTGAATTCGAAAAAGAAATTCAAATGATGTAGTTAGACATTCTTGCGATTCATTGTGCATTGTTGATAATACCTTTAGAGCACAATCATCTTATAATCTAATCTTTTCTCTCTTCATTTCTCTTCACTTTAGAAGAACATCACAAATGACCTAAAAATAATATAAATAACCAAATAAATAGAGGGAATAAGGATTATTCATTGAATCAATTTGCTTTGAAGTAAATTTACCAAACAAACTTCTATAGATCATTTATCGTCATTTATTATTATTATTAATAATATTATCATAGCTAGCTGCTACTGTTGTTCTATCTCTTCTTAGATTATTATTATGATTATTATTATGATTATTATTCCAATCGACGACAAATCTTTTCAATGACATAATTTACACCAGAATTCATTAATAATATTCCAAGAAATTTTAATTGAAAATCTTGATTAGGGAATCTTACTAACTGTAATAAATCATTAATTGGTTCAAATTGTCCACCAATAATAATTAATAATATTACATATACTACCTGTAATGATCTCCAAAGATATGTATTTAATGTAATATCTTCCATAAATGGTGGACCACGATAATTAATCCAAAAATTATTAATTTGCATATGATTTGATAATAAAAACATTGCTGAATTAAAGAGGTTTGGTGTAAATTTACCATCAGGTGTTAATGAGAAGTTCTCTTCATTCGTAAATTGTTCACATAAGAGTAATGTAATGTACATACTACCTAAATGAACAAGAAATTGTCCAATGATAGAAAAACTTACAGATTTCTGGAAGACACTATGAGGAGGTCGCTCAGGGGAGATTGTGGATAATGGTTTTGCTTGTGAGACAAAGAAGAATAATCCAGCAATTAATAAACCTGAACATGTCATTTGAGTATCTCCTTGCTTTAATCCTTTCATATATAATGCCGACATCATAAATGCTGTTGCTAAACAATTCAATGCAAGTACTTTATACACCTATTCCAAAATCACTATTAACACCGAGACATGATGATATTAGAGGATTTACACTTACTTGAATCGTTCCAACTAATGTACATCTTCCTTGACGAATGACTGTTAAGACAGAGTCGATGGAAGTTCTCTTAGCCGTGAAAGGAGAGGCAATAGAAGCATCGCCCAACTTAACAATAGTTGGATCAGCTTCATGCTCTTGCAACTCCAACATTGCTCTTGCTAGACGATCTTTATTCGATCCTCCTAACTTACCTTTCTTATTATTGCCTTTTGAAGCATCTTCAACTCGGTTCTCGAGTTTAGGATTATTAATTACCGACACGCCAACATGAGCAGCCTTCAGTGCTCCGACATCATTCGTTCCATCACCACACATGAGAGTAAATAAGCCAATGTCATTATATGCATGAATGATCTTTTCCTTTTGTGCAGGGGAAACACGAGCAAAGATCGTAATATGAGAGCAAATTGACTTTAAAACAGAGGAATTCTGTTGAGCGAGTAAATCTAATGCTGGACCTGATACACATAACACATGGCCGCTTTTGACCAATGGTACAAGCGCATTAACATCGAAGGAAACGTCATCTTCATGAAGATCAGACGAATCTCCATTATCTGAATCAGCTCTTCTCCAGACCACATAAGGTCCTTCTTGTTGTTTCTTAGTCTTTTTCTTATTCTTATCGTTGCTCTTCTCAGTTTCTTCCTCTTCTTCTGATGGTTTAACAATTGTGAGAATTAGAGGAGTATGTTCTTTTTCATATAACGCTATTCTCTTGCCAACATTAGCCGCTGTGTAAACAGAGTCACCGGTGATCATGACCACTTGATGCTTTGAAAGAAGTAAATCCTTGATAACACTACGAGAATCGGCTTTTAAGTCACAATCGAAGACTAAAAAACCAGCAAAGAGTAAATCCTTCTCAGCAGTTTGACGATTTAATGACTTGACCGAAGTTAAAGGGACAGGCTTATAAGCTAAAGCCAGAACACGCTTGCCAGCTTGCATATGATGCTGATAACAGTCGTTATAGCTTGGAGGAACAACCGCTAAATATTGGTGAAGAATCTCAGGTGCTCCTTTGGTAAAAACGTAACATTTATCAGAAAGTGAAGAATTTGAAATGGATTTAACATGAACAATGGTCGACATTCTCTTTAATTCTGAGTTGAATGGATACTTTTGAAGGAGCGTTGCATTTACTTCCAGCTCAGGATTCATTAAGAAGTTAGAGGAGAAGGTTGTACCACTATTATTGTTATTATTACGCTGATTCAGAGTAGCAGGTGGTGCGGTAAATTGAAATCCGGATGTACTGAATGAAGCAATTTCTAAAGGATCGCCTAAAATCTCGCCAGAGGTAGTAACATCATTCGTAGTATTATTCACTAATCTCATTTGTCTTTCAACTAAATCATGACAAGTTCCATTAATTAATTGAACAAAGTCTGTAGTGGTATCAGGTGAGATCATTGCTTCATTCATTTCGTCTTCTTCTGCGTTGTTCTCTTCTCCTTCCTCTTTTCTCTTCTTACCAGTGAAGATATCAATATCTTGACCTGCAACAATCCCTTTCAACACCATCTCATCCTTCGTTAAAGTACCTGTCTTATCAAAACAGATTACATCTAACTTTCCAGCGAATGGAATGCGGTAAGGTTCCGTGCAGTAGATCATCTGTTTGCCTAAAGCTGCAAGAGAGTTCGTCACTGCCAAGCTTAATTCCATGGGTAATTCAGGAGGAACAACCGAGGTAATAATCATGATACAATGTAATGCTAATCTAAATTTGTTTCTTCGTTCATCATGAACACCTTCTTGTAAGACAGCCGCAGCAGCGAAAATAGCAAAGAGAACAAGAACAGCGATAAAACCAAAGGTTTCCTTGGAGTTGCCTGTTGTTCCTTCTGTAGCAAACAGAATCTTTCTCATTAATTCACCTTGAGTTGTAGCAAATCCTGAGCGAATCACAATACCAATACATCCACCATCAGGAGCAGGAGGAATCTTTGCTAATAAAGGTGAAGAAGATGTGTAAGGATCCATTGGATTACTATGTTGTTGGATTAAAGTACCACCAAGTAATAAATGACGATTCCAAGAAGAACTTTTAGTAATATCAATATTTAATAAAGAATCAGTATCATCTTTATTCACATATTCTTTCACCTTTGGTATACTTTCACCAGTTAACATTGCTTCATTCACAACACATGAACCACGGATTAATAAGATATCACAAGGTATTACTTTACCTTCATAATTATTTTCTGGTTTTCTTTTTCGGATTAAACCATTTTCTGTAATATCTGATTGATAAATCGTTTGATCAGCAGTTATGGAGATAATATCACCAGGGAAGATGATATCAGTATTATGGAATAACCATTGACCTGAACGATAAACAAAGATTTTATATGGTGGTCTTCTCATATTTCTCATCATTAAAACAGAATTTTGTCGTTGATTACACATAACACCCTCAAATAACATTAACATAAATAATGTGAAAGCAGAATAATACCAATAATCATCTAAACTCCATAAGAATAAACATAATACTTGGAAAACAAAGAATGGTGCAACTAAATGTTCCATATATAAATCTAAAAAATGTGGCATTGGTATATTAAATTCATTAATCCCCCATCTTTGATATGCTTTTAATATATTATCATTACTATCATACCCTTGCCATTTTAAGAATGATTCAGCGGTTGTAAAGGTTGTTGGATAATCTAAACGTTTAAATGTTTTCTCTTCAGTCTGATAACAGTACATGACCTCTTGAAAGAAGAATATTTCATTGGTTAGAGAGTAATCTACTCCTAATACCTTCACACCCGATGCTTTCTTTGATGTCGTGGTGTTTCCTACAAGAGGTACTGATGAATTATTCATTTTTAATAAATTTACTAATCGATCTTTTCCTGCATTTTTCGCAGCGCGGACATGGATATCTACTGCTTCTTTGATGTCGGTCACTCGTGTTTTTCCAATAAAACAACGAAAAGCAACAGATGATTGAGCAAGAAGAAATACAAACAATTGTGCTGTTAATCCAATAGGAAAAGCAATTAATGCTGGAAACTTTAATTCTCCATCCTGTAATATGAAATAACTTGCAATGACGTAAGTAAGAATAAAAGGCAAGACATCAAGCCGCAGGAACCAAAGCTTAGGCTTGTACAAGGTAATTGATTCAATTAAACCATCTTGAATGGTCGTCTTCACTGTCATTTCCTCCTTCTCTCTAGTTGTGAATTCAGAGGAAGGGCTAGGCTACTAGTAATTGTCTTGAACGCGTGTATGTGGTATGAGAGAGGTCTTCTCTAAATGAGGACATGTTTGTAGTAAAAGGTAATTTTACTGAAGTATAGTTATGCACAGTAATTTTACGAGACAGCATTTTGATTTTGACCTTGGTTTGTGTTGTGGAGTCAAAAATGAAGTTTAAGACTTCTTTTACAATGATTTTAGCATTTTTCATTGATCTGGTGAAGCATCTGTGTACCTATGTTTGAAGATTTATCGTTCGAATTTGATAACCTTGGTCCTTTAGGTATTAACTTGAAATCATGCTTAAATGGTTATGGTGCTTATGTTGATTCCTTTTATGATAACACTTCTTCCTTAGCGAGGAAGAAAGGATTACATATTGGAGATGTTATTGTTGACTTAAATTATAAAAACATTACTATGATGGGTTTGGAAGAGATTAAATCTCTTCTTGTGCAATATAGAGGTCAAACTCTTTTTATGACAATTCATCGACCCTCACCAACTGAGACTACTCCCTCACAAGCCTTGAATGATTTAAGGAATAGATTATTTATTAAACGTTTCTTAAAGTCTAATGTACCTGTTGAAGCGGTAAGCAGAAGGAAATATGATTTATTTTGTCGAATTCAGGAGATTCGTCTCTCCCTTCCACTACCTTCCATTCACCAGTACAAGTGCTCTGAGAAAGTAGTTTATAATCCATTAGCAGAGGAATGGATGGAACTATTCCCTGAGCGGTCTTTGGAGGATAACATTTCTCTTCTCACTGTTGACTACATGGAGGAGAAATTACTGAAAGATCTTATATCTGATGATGGGATCTGCCACTTCACTCGGTCTGATCTCTGGATTAAAAGAATAGCTTATTACCATCGTTACTGTGAAGAAATTGACTTCGTTCCTTTATCGTCGATGATTCTCTCTGAAGATGTGTACCTGCTTTATGCTTGGTACCTCTTCCTCTTATCACAACACAGGTGAGATCCACTTGGGAGATTTCGTTTTTTGATGATCATTCTATTAAATATTATTAGATCTACAATAGATGTGTTGAGAGTGATTAGAATTATGATGAAAGGTCAGCGTTCTTTGCCTGAACAAAGAGAAACCTTCTTTCAGGTATCATGAATCCTTCCATTGACTCGAATCGCAAACCTTAATATCTTATTGTAGAATCTTATCGAATGTCTTTCAAATGATGCTTTTGTTCTACGATTCTACGAGTCAGAACTCTATCAAATCTATTACCAAGTGACTAGTAGTAAAGACTCTTCTCCTACAATGACTGCTGATGCGTTTCTTATGCACTGTCTCGAGACGATTATTTCTTTACCTTCTTATATTAAGGTGCATTTTCCCAGAGGAGCGAAGAATGAATCTTCATCAGTTAGTAATCACCTAGATCAGGGAGATGAAATCGTTGCTTCTATCTTGAGATTCACCTCAACTGATGAAGGGCGAAGTTACGACGCACGAATATCCTTCCTTGCAGACCTCAGACATCAAAACTTTCCCTCTCATCCTTACATCAAAGAACTACGAAAATTATCTTCGCTTTTTCTCCTTCCACAAGCACCTGAGATTCTTCATTCCCATCGTTCCTCTGTGGTTGACGAGGTTTGGCAATCTTATCGAAGCTTTATTTTAGAAAGTTTTCAAGATATTTCCTCGCAGTCTTCTCACTCCTCTCATAGTAATGGGAATAAAGAAAGAAGCGATCTTCGCTTCTACTATTGTGGTCAGATGCTCATAGTTTTACCTGACTTGCGCGAGGATGTAGATTTGATCTGGCCTGATCATATTCAATTCATTGAAATGATTGAGAGGCATGACCTTCAATCTGCTGATACTGATACTGTGGCGCAGCATACACGTTGCGAATGTAAAGATGATGATACCATCGACCAGGTCTCTCCTCGCAGTGAAACAGAGTCACTAACCTCACTCCCAAATGCACTTTGGGTATCAACCACAGAACAGTTAACAATGTGGAGCCAACGATACCGTTCTACTAGTACAATAAAGGAGGATTGGGTAGCTGTAACGGAGAAGCTTTCGTCTTCATTCAGCAAAGTGACATCATCATATTCGAATGGAAGAGAGAATCGATCGACCGAATCTTTCGAAGCTTTGAATTCTTTAGCAAAAGAGGCTAAAAATGACTCGAACAAACTTGGAATTTCTAATTTAGATCCCAAGATATCACAGCACGGCAATCTAGGATTCTTTCCCGGTGAATTAAAAGTGGATGAGAGAAGCCGATCTCCTTGTCCCCAACTATTGGCTCTGACGCTGTTTTCCAAGAAACCTCAACAATTAACGATGTTACAAAGCCTCAAAGATAATTTTGATGGACGACATCCTTTGAAAGAATGGAACATGAAATCGATCCAAGCGTCATTATTATCTATTGTACAAAGAGGAAACGTCATTACAGTTGATCAAGATACTCATGTAACCGTTAGAGCTAATGGTGAGGAATTTTCTTTGTCAGTAGTTTCTGAATTTCTCTCTTTGAAATTATTGCTCACTCTCTATTTTGCGGTTCTTCTAGAGTGTAAGATTGCTTTTATCTCGCCTCCAGACAGCACATCAATCTGTGGTGGGGTAACTAGTGACACGTTCACTGTGTTAATCTTAGAGTGGCTAAAGGCTTGCCTATTACCGCTAACGTGGGAATATCCAATCACTTCTTCGATGTTACCTGCACCGGCTGTGATGGAAATGATTCATTGTCCAACTTCATTCTTTATTGGGATGACCAGTATTACATTTCAGCAACTATTGAGGGAGAGGGCTATCAAATTATCTTATCAAATCAATGCAATTTCTGAATCAAAACACAATATTTCGAACTTATTGATTTTTGACATTCATAATCAAGTAATTATCTTCCCACAAGATGACCGAGATAACAGAGAAACTGCATTTCTGAAAACGATATATCATCGTTCTAATCAGAAAGTAGCATATGGTATTCCACCTGATCCAATCTTTCCATTACTCCAATCGTTACAAAAGATCTTTTATCCCAACTGCTTCTCGTATGTGCGAATGTGGGAGAGCAAAGCTACGCCTATCAAGCAAGAAGCGAGAAAGGGAATTGAAGAGGAGTTCCTAACCCTCCCACATAATAAGCTCACATCATTTACACCTGTTGATCTTTCTTTTCCTCGTCCAAACTTGCTTCCCCCAGATGAAAGTGCAATTTTACAATTGCTGCAGAATTTCACAAAGGAGTTGTTATTAGGAGCTGAAGAGTGTTGTTTACCAATTATCAAAACGGAGAAGGTTGAGCAAATCCTCTTCCATGAAGATTTGTTCTTCAGCTTCAAGTACAATCAAATCCTCACGTCCATAAATCAAGCCAGAGCTAACGAGATCAGTATTCTAATGACTCCATCGTTATCAATACTCTTGCAATCATTTGTCTGCAGTCAGGCTTTCTCGAATTTCCTTAGTTCAAAGAAGTTCTTATGAGTGAGTGCATTACGCTTCCTTCAGGTAGCGCTTGTTTAGCCATTTGGCAGTCTGTAGCTGTCTAGAAAGTGAATCACATTGCCTTCAAAATTTTAATTAAATTAGCTGGAGAAAAGAGCAAAAATAACACAAAGTATAATAATATTATAAGGGGTTCCTTTACTGACGGCTGTTTTCACCTATTTGTGAAGAGGGTTAGAGATGATTTGAAAATAAATGAGGGAAACTTTCTTTCTCATCGACACAGGAATGTCAACACGGGTGATTCAGGCGTAAATTACCCATTTAAAAAAAAGATTTAATCATCGAAAGAGTTTCCCTCAAACAGAGATATATCCTTCACTTACCTATTAAAGACCTTTCTTATCCTCGCTCGCTCCTTTACTTTTATCTCCAAACATCTTAATCACCATATCTAATGTCCATTTATAGTTTAACGATGTCAGTGCGACCATAAAAACCCACTGAATAAAGGCAGTATAATGAACTTCTGAGAAACCCTTTTCATAAATAAGCTTTGAAAACCGATATAAAATCACAGGATACATAATTAATCTTAAAGTAAACCAACAAAGGTAAAAGCAAAATCCGAAAAATGCAACATCTTTCCAGGTTCTTCGAGCAATTAAGAACCATGTATTCACCTCCACTAATAATCCATAACTCACCCAATCTGCATAAATCTGGTCATAGAATGCAGGTAAAATCCATCCAATAATACAAACAATATGGTGGGCAATAATTGCACCAGGTGAAACAACACTTCGCGGTTTTATTATTAACCACAAAGTATCCACCACAATATATAGAAAGAAAGACCAGAATTGAATCCAATACCAGTCATAACTTTCAAACAAATACAGGCAATTGGCTCCAATAACTAGAGGTAAAACCAATAAGTTAAAAATATCATGTCGACTATGCCAAAGTTCGTCGATTTCACCCATATCCTCGCACCATCACAAATAATTTGAAAAAAATTGTAAAATTGTGATGAAAAAAAGAACCACAAACAGTCAAAATATCGATATTTTGAAAAAACGATATTTTGAAAAGATCCTGAACTTACGGCCGATGAGAAGGCCGTCGTCTCTCTTCAAATTCTTTTTTATTATCAACGAATACTTTGATATATAGAATTCATTCAAGAATTATTCACCCTTCACACAACGGATCATCTCACATTTTATCACTGATTTCTATTAATTTGACAAATGGTAGAATTTTTTTTTAGTTTTTTGGTATTTTGTCTTACTTACACTAACTAGGCAAGCTTTCATCCTAATAACTCTCGAGTTGGAGCAGGACCACTCTCTGACTTCATTCGAAAGCCAATTTCAGGAGATCTCAAAGAGGTAGGGATTTTTGAAAGGTTCATTAATAATCATTCCTTATTTCGTGTCAGGTCCCAGGTATTGGTGAAGCAACTGAAAAGAAATTAAGAGATAATGGCATTACTACAACCTTCCAATTAATTGCTAAATATTTATCTTTCAAAGATGATGGAGTTGGACCAGTCGAGCATGCTGATCGCTTTTATTTCTGGCTGAAGTCCCTCGGAACACCAGCTGGTTTCAGAGCTGGAATCGTTCATTCCATCGCAGAAAAATTAAACGTCACCTTTGTTGGAATCTACGATCCTGATGCTTATGAAACCGGTGCAGGCGACGGAGATGAGGAAGCATAAACGTTTTTTGATCACCATTTTGAAAACTTCTTAAACCTCCCCCTTTGTACAAAGCCTCCTAATTGCATTTTTTTCACCTTGTAAAGTTGTAAAATATCAATTTCATGTGACGAAATCTAATCTTTGATAAGGCACTAGCTACAACGCGGAAACGGGCATTAAATCGTATTATTGTGTGCTCTCGACTCCAAAATGTTCTACCAGTATTTGAGTATGTAGTGTACGTATTGTAACAATACTGAAATTGCAAGAGATTGCATGGGTTTTGATATTCACAACCACACTATTCTTGACTCGCACAGAAGTTGATAAACTGAAGAAATGGAAGGAGGTAACAAAAGGACGAGAAATTATTTCAACCGGCACCTCACATTCACTTCATCCAACAAAGATATTGCTTTATTTTACACTGCCTGATGAGTCTAGGCAAATTTCCGATTCCCACACAGATAAGGAGAGGAATCGGGAAACATCAACGAAAAAATTAAAAAATGTTTTCTATGGAGCCACGCTGTACCGGATCCGCATAAGCGAGAAATTTCACTTGTTTCTGCATGAATGTTGGAGTGCAAATGAAACTGGTTTGAATAGGCAGTGTAAAATAAAGCAACACCCCCTCTAAGTCGGAAAATCAATCAAATCATCAAATCATCGATCAGATTTCTTTCAGAATACTTTGCATTAGAATTAATTGGAAAATAGGAAAATATGTCCGCAGAGTCTATTTTAAGAAAACTTCGAAAATTAGAAGCTAACATGGTTTGTCCAAATTGTGAAACGAAAGCTCCACATGGTGTTGGATTTGGTAATGTTTGTGTCAAATATAAGACATTTATCTGCGATTTATGTAAGTAATATTTGACAAGCTAGATATTTACTCTTTGCTCGAATTTACCAATGGCTTAGGTAAGACCTCTCATCAGGCGATCTCTCATCGCGTCAAAAGTATTACCATGAGCAACTGGACTATGGATGAAGTGAACGAGCTTATGGATAAAAATGCAGGAGGTAATGCCGCCGCCGTACACATCTGGCTAGCCAAAGCTCCTCGTTGTGGGCAAAGATACCCAGGAGGAACTCGTCCGAAGGAAGGAGATCGCGTTGATATCTTTAAACAATTCGTGCTTGATGCCTATGAATACGGCAAGTTCCGTGCCGATACACCTTATGTGCCTGGAGAGGGTGGTAGTGTAAGCTTAGGTTCTTCAGAAACCACTCCTTCGACGTCTAAGGCGGGATCGCCCACTCCTGTTAAGAGAGCTGTATCTGGTGGGGGTTCAAGCCTTGAGACGTCACGCACTGCAAGCCCCCAAGTAAAGTTGCCTGTTCAACCACCTGCAAAACCAAGCTCCTCTTTCGATGCATTCAGTGGAAATAACGTTTCCACTGATCCTTTCCAGAACTCCTTCGATCAGAGAGATGATCCTTTCGGATACTCCAACAACACAGCCTCTGTGAAGTCTGTACCCTCCTCGAGTAAAAAGAATCAATTGCCTGTTCAACAACAAACAAATCAACCTAATCTCATTGATTTTAGTGATCCAACACCTGTTACGACATCAACGAAATCCTCTGTTTCTTTGTTAGATGCTTTCAGTGACATGAGCTTTAACAGTGCTCCGCCTGTTCCTGCGCCTATTCAGCAGCCACCAGCGATTCAGCCTCCCGTGGCCCCTGCTGCTCCCGTCTTTGATCCTTTTGGCTCTGACTTCATCACTCCTGTTGGTAGCGGAACTTCAAGCCCAGTGAGACAAGGTTATTCCAACGGAATGCCACACACAAACTCGAATCCTAACTTCAATCAGTATAACGGCAATAACTGGCAGTCTCAGAGTCCTGTTGGTTTCCAACAACCAGCTCAACCTCAATATCAGCAGCAATACGCTAATCCAACGCCTGCTGCAAATAATGGCATCTTGGATTTATTTAGTGGTATGACTTACGATGCCAATACTAGTGGAAAGAATACAGGATTGCAACCACAGTCAGGTTTCAATAATAACGCTAACTGGGCAAAACCAAGTCCAATGATGCAATCATCTAGTGCGATCTCTCAGATTGATGTCTTTGCTAACATGGGAGCATCTGCACCAGCCCCAGCCCCAGCTTATGGCGGAGCAAATGCTGGTCGATGGAATGCTCCACCAAATGCTGCTTATGGTGCTCGTCCTATGGCACCTCCTATGGCTCGTCCTACCTATAGTGCACCTCTTGCCCCAGTTCAACAAGGTGATAAATTCGATTTCTTACAGGAAGCAGTGAAACAACATCTCCCTAAATAAGCGATAGGAATTTATTGATAGTTCAATATTTATTGTTTTTTTATTTTCTTTATCTATATATAGATGGTATGATAGGAACTATACATGCATAGATCACATCATCCCTTCCACAGAGAGTTCTGAGTAATAATTCAATGTATGAAGGAGTTAGCAGAGAGAAGAAGTAAACTAAAGCTACATGTGTTTCAATCTTTCTACATATCATCGATTCTTGTTGTTTGATGTTTCCTCTTTCTTCTCCTCTTTATCTTCTGATGACTCTTCGTCATCGTTTATATCATCCTCTTCAACATCATCTTCTTCGTTGTCGATGCCATCAGCAGAAGACTGATACTTCTTCTTTGAACGACTATTTTCTGATTAGTTTTGAATGATTGGAACATTAAACAAACCCACCTGCGAGACTTTGACTTCCTTCTCTGCTTCTTCGCAACTCTTTTCATGACTTTGCTCTGATCTCCGTTCATTCTTATATCAAGCAACTCGATCAATTTCCTACGAGCTGTCTTCCTATTTGCTGTAAGTTCTCTTGATTCATGTGAACTAACCATTATGCCAGTTGGAATATGTGTAAGTTGGACACAGTTATTCGATTTGTTAACAGATTGTCCCCCAGGACCAGAACCGCGAACAAACTTTTCTGAAAGATCGCTTTCATTCAGCACAATATGAACCTTCCCCACAACTTCCTTCAAAGTAGTACAACTCGTAATAAAGGTTTGATGACATATTCTAATCAGACATTGCTTGAATGATGAGCGTATACTTAAATGACCTCGAAGAAAGGAAAACATTTCATAACAACAATACCAAGAATAGTTTTATTTTACGTCACACCAGATTTGAACAATTCCTCAAATATAGTAACATCATTACAAACCACAACAAACCATGCAATCACAACAAAGGGTTCCTTCACTTCCAGAGATTAGAGAGGAATAATAATATCATATTGAAACGAAGATGAAACTTTTGAGTCAAGAAAACAATAGAGTGTACTGATACAATGTAGTAAATAATAATGAAATTTGGCAATAGAAGTAAAAACAACAGACTACAATTACTCGAAACGATAAAAGAATTTCTTGATATCGTTAACCAATAAATTTCGATCAACGGAATCTTTTGCTGTCATTAAAGCAATATTTCCAACACAATCAATAATTTCCATGTGTCGCAATACTTCGTGATAGAGAGGACGAGTAAAGAAATCATGGACCATAATCAGAGGAGGTTTCTTTGGTAAGGAATATAGTGCCATTAACGCAGAAAAGACTCGGAATCGACCATCTATATAGACTAAGTCTGGGGAAGGCGCAGTGTGGTTGAGGATTGACTCGGGATAATTCCTCCACAGCTTTCGATCCTTCATACCAATCGGAGAGCCAAGTTCATTCACAGGACCAATATAGATAACACGAAATACCAATCTCTTGTTTTCGTGAGATTGATTAATGCAAGTCGAAGCGTTTAGTAAATTTTGAAATTTCCTGTTAGAAGAGTCGATGACTTCTAACTTCTGAATATTTTTTCTTTTACAAGCTAAAACTGTGCCACGACCACTTCCAAACTCATAGTAACTGTGTGAAGCAGCAAGATATCGCCAAAGAAAAACTTTCTCTGACACTGTGAGGTCCATATGAAGCTTCGTCGCTTGTCTTTCCTCTTTTGTCATATCTTTCAACTCCTTTCGATGACAAAGAAATTTCTCCACCGAAAAACCATGGAAAACAAGACAAGTAGTCACTAGCAGCCACAAGACCACCTTCATCTTCATCTCTTCTCATTCAGTAATATTACAGTTCTGTTGTCGGTAATTGACATGTTATCAGTATGTTATCGGTGCGGCTCAACGGTTATATCGAACCAAATTTTGACGGTTAGAGAAGATTGATGAGAAAGAGAGAGATAGATAGATAGATCTATGGTTAGAGATCAGACATAAAACAATAGCAACCACTAACGAGTAGTTCATTGGTCCTTTCTTCAATATTATCTTTTAAAGATGTATGCTTATGCTATCGCTGGAGCTATTGCCATTGTAGTCACTGCAGCAATTGTTGTTACTGTTGTGATGGTAACACAAGTGAAATCGAGTTCATCCTCCTCGGATGATGATTCTGGCACAGTTTCACTCTCAACTACTGCCAAACTGACATATTATAACTCATATCCTGCTTGTTGTCCGAATTCACCCAACTATAACTCGAAAGCTGATACCACAGAATGTGCTGACTATTCCGGATGCGATTATATTGGTCAATTCTCTGCTATTGGGAAAAAATCTTTTGATTATGTTCAAAAGTAAGTTGAATCTTACCACCTTTTTTTAAACAATTCTTATATGAATGTTTTGATTGCTTTTAGTCATAATCTCGTCGCCTTCTATGATAACTCCGATCCTAATGGTGATAACTTTCAAAAGAGATATGGAGGTAAAAGTATTACAATCTCTAAGACATGTAATGGAGTCTATTATAATTTTACAAGTATTATTGCTGATACATGTGGAAACAGTGATTGTAATAACTGTTGTGCTCAAAATGCTGATAAGACGAGTGGAATCCTTGTTGATATGGAATATTATACTGTGTTAAGAAATTTTGGCAATACAGATTGTGCAAGTGGAAAGATTACGTTTTCAATTTCTGGATAATCACGAAGTTTAATCTTCTTTACCTTCCTTCTATAATATTAGTAGCAAACACGACCTGTACTCAATCATCATTTTTGGATGATATTTACTGTATGATATTTAGTTGATTTTCTTGTGACTGTGTTAATTTTGTTTTGTTGTTTTGTTGTTTGCTTCTTTTCTTATCTTTCTTCTTTTCGATTCATTAAGCATCTAAAGTAAGAGAACTCCTTCTCAAGGTCTGTTGATTGAAATTCTCATAATTAGTGCCCCACTAGCGTCTAATTAAAATAATTCTCTCTCTGCTGCTCCTTCAACAACTGATCACATACTGGACAATAATGCTCGCCTTGAACCTTTTCTCATTGACATTGCTCGCATTCGTCGCTTTGACCTGTTTGAATCATGTTTTGGGACAAGCTCGGATCGCGAAGTTGACTTATTATCACGCATATCCTTTGTGTTGTCCTGATAACCCACATCATAATCCTAACGCAGATACAAGTGAATGCGGTGATTACTCAGTCTGTGATTCATTTGTTAATTTCACTGGTATTGGACGTCAACCATTGTCTTATCTTCAAAGGTAATCTCCTCCTTCTACTTCCTTCCCTCCTAATCTCTGTGTGTAGCAATAGCTTAATCTCCTTCTACGATGATGCCGATCCGAATGGTTTGAATTTTACAAGTAAATATAAATATTTTAAAACATATTTAACGATCAAATGTGGAGGAATGACACTAACTAGCGGATATCTGATCGCTGATACTTGTCACAATGACAGGTGCGATGACTGTTGTCGCAAGAATGCTCATGAGAATACAGGACTATTAGTAGCCATCGAGTATAGTACTGCTATGAGGAACTTTCGTACAACAGATTGTCTAAATGGTGAGATTTACTTTTAATTCATTCAAACTCCTAGAGAGTCCTTCATCACGGGAAGGAGTATCAAGTAGTAGTAAGTGTTCGTCTTATCAGGCATGCAATTTTCTACCTTTGTTCATAGCAGTGTTCGTCATATTTTCTCCCTTTCTTGTAAAACCCCAGAAAAAACAGCTCAAGAATTTGTAATTGTAAATAATGTTTGTATTAATATTACATCATTGTATTTAGAATTTCAATCAAAAACAAACAAAACAAAAAGCAGAGAGAGAG
>VFQN01002246.1_pt1 | contig 30373 bp, 30 predicted proteins | sample 3512371 | NCBI WGS metagenome assembly VFQN01 (sample SAMN10412370, study PRJNA504923) | tailings metagenome | isolation source: Replicate 2 from Balatoc abandoned mine | place: Philippines: Itogon, Benguet | collected 2017-08-28 | reverse complement strand
GCCGCGGGCTCCGCCCCGCTCGCGTGTGACACGACAGATCCTCAACGCCTTGATGGGCCAAGACGTTGTAGCCATCGCCAGATGTGCGCAGCAGTGGCCTACGGACACCCCGGACGGACTTTGGGGCGGGTACACAGGAGGCGGGTTTACACCCCACCCGGGCCGTTTGACGCCTCGTACATGAGCATCAACAGGAACGACGCTGGGATGCCCACCGGCGTCAAAATGTGAATGACAATAGACGTGTCTAAAACTCGATATCGATAGCCAGATGGATCGGGCCTTTGAGATCCGAGCTACTGGTCGATCGATCGTTCAGTGTCGGGTCTGGCGATCAGCCGGCTCACGCCGGCCGTTCGCCCGGGTAAAGTTTGCACCCAACATCGATCGGCCGACGGACCACTACGTCGGCCGCACTGGAGCGTACACACCCTGTACGAATCGCACCGCGGCCGCAAGCGCCTCCGCCGTGAACGGCGTCGGCTCGCGCATCTCCAGCGACACCCAGCCGCCATAACCGCAGCGCAACAGTTCGGCGGCGAAGGCGGCATGATCGACCGCGCCGTTCGGCCCCGGTGTCGCCAGGTCGGGCTCGCTGACGTGGAAGTGGCCGAGCAGCGGGACGCCCGCGTCGAACGCCGCCGCGATCGGGTCGCCGGCGATCGCCATGCAGGCGGTGTCGAGGTGGAGGCGGAACGCCGGGTGGTCCACGGCGCGGACCAGTTCGATCGCTTCGGCGGCGCGGGTCACGAAGTCGGCCCCGTAGCGCGGCGGGTTCGCCTCCAGCACCACCGCCGTGCCCGCATCGGCGGCGTGGGCGGCGAGGCGGCGGAAGAACGATACCGCGGTGTTGCGTGCCTCCGCTTCCGGCACACCGCCGCGGCGGCGGTTCTTCGGCGAGCCGAACACGCACGCCCCCGCACCCAGCCGGCCGCACACCGCCAGCACCCGGGCGAGGTAGTCGAGCGTCCGCTCGCGGGCCTCGGCCGACTCGAACAGCGTCAGTTCCGGTTTGCCGAAGAGGAGCGCCTGGGCGGCGACGATCGAGAAGCCCTGGTCGGCCCACTGGCCGCGGGCGGCGTCCGCCTCGGCGGGCGTCACGGCCGACGGGTCGGGGAACAGCTTCGTCGGCGCGACCTCGACCGCGGACACGCCCAGGTCACGCAGCGCGGCGAGAACGGCTTCCTGACCGGCGAACAGCCAGGCGATGTTCGAGACGGCGAACTTCACGCCGCGAGCCTCGGGGCGGCGCCGCGCTGGGCGGCGGCGAAGCGGGAGAGTCCGGCCAACACCTGCTCGCGCGATTCGAGGTAGCCGTCGCGCCCCCCGAACTGCGCCGCGTGCTTGGTCCGCACGTCGAAGCAGGCTGGGCGGGCGCCGGGGGTGTTGGTGAAGTCACGACCGAATGCGGCCCGCGCCACGTCGCGCACCGTGACCGGTTCCGTGGCGAGGTTCACCACCCGCAGCCCGCTCGCCAGCGCGACCTCGACGTCGCGCCACACGCGCGTCGTGTCGTAAAACTGGTACGACGCGCCGGCGTGGAGCTTGTTCACCTGGTTGTCGTGGATCAGGTCGTACACCGCGTTCTTCTTCAGCCCCGGCCCGTACAGGCCCGGGAGGCGCACGGCCACGACGCGCGGGAAGTGCCAGTGGGCGCGGCGTTCCAGTTCCAGGCGGTGCCGGCCGTAGGTCGTCGTGAGGTTCGGCTCGATGATCGTGTCCTCGTCCACCGCGATCGGCGTCGCGTACACCGCCACGGTCGAGATCACCGCCACCTCGTCGGCCCGGCACTGCGACAGGTTCGCCCACAGTCTTTCCAGACTCGCCCGGTCGCCGTCCGGGTCGCGGTTGGCGACCCACATCTCGGCCGGCATCGCGCTCACCACCAGCCGGCGGAAGTGCCGGCCGCGGACCGACTCGATCGTCTTCGAGTTGAACACGGCGTCGAACCGGTGCTGGGCGGCGAGGTTGCCGCCCACGAACCCGGTGTGGCCGATCAGCGCGTCCGACATGCGAGTCTCCGGGTCACGGGTTGTAGCGGCCGAGGCAGGCGGCGAACAGGCACCGCAGAACCCGCAGGTTGCCGCGGACCGGGCTGATCTTGGTCGGGGTCGGCCCGTGTCGCGGGTATCGGCGCGCGACCGGAATCTCTTTAACCCGGAACCCGAGCCGGGCGGCGCGGATGGCAAGGTAGTAGTGGAGCTCGTACCCGGGGAACACGTCGCGGAACGCCGCCACCCGCGGGTCGGCGAGGAACCGCCGGCTGTAGCCGCGGAACCCGTTCGTCGTGTCCGTGTACCGGAACCGGCTGGCGAGCGACACGAGCGGCGCGTGGACGAACTTCACGCCGACCCAGCGCGACAGGGGCAGGTTCTCCGACACGCCGCCCCGGACGAACCGCGAGCCCTGAACGTGGTCGCAACCGGCTTCGAGGGCGGCGACGAACTCGGGGATCGCCCCCGGCCCGTCCTTGCCGTTCCCGTCCATCGACACGACGCCCTTGTACCCGCGGTCGAGCGCCCAGGCGAAGGCCATGCGCATCTGTGCCCCGAGCTTCCCGGGGCCGGCCTTCGTCAGCAGCGTGTTCACGCCGAGGGTGCGGAGCGTGTCCGGGTCGGTGCAACCGTCGGTGCTGCCGCCGTCGGCCACGACCACGTCGGCGACGCCGGCGCAGTGCTCGCGCATCGCGGCGAGTTGTTTCTGGAGCTTGCCGTTCTCGTTGATGACGAACACGCACACGCAGTAGTCCGCGCGCTTCGGCGCGAACTCCGCGGCGGTGAAGGCTGGCACCTGTCTCGCGTTCGTTGCCGTCGTCATATCCATCTCACGGGCCGCCGAGTGCCGTTACCAACCGCCGGCTACCTCGTTAGGCCGGTGCGCGAGCCCCGGTGGGTGTTAGCCGCGTCCGGCATTCCACCGGGGCTCGCGCCCCGGCCTAAGAAGTCCGGACACAACCCCCAAGAAGCCTTGAAAATCGGGGGCTCGCGGGGGTTGTGTCAGGACTTCTAACCAGATAACCAGTCAATACCGTCACTCCGACTGGCTCATCACGTTGCGCCGCGTCAGGTCGGAGAGCATCACGCTGCTCGCCTGCTCCTCGCGGACGTGGTAGAGCGGCCGCCCGCCCGCCTCGTCCACCAGCCGGCCGAGGTGCTCGCCGATCATCGTGAGCATCACGAACACGAGCAGGAACAGCCCGCTCACCTGGAGACTAAGGGTCGTCCAGCCGGGCATCACGTCCGGCTTCGTGAGGTAGACGCCGACCACGTACAGGCTGTAGAGGAGGTTCACGAAACTCCCGCCGAGGCCGAGCAGCGACACCACCCGGAGCGGCGCCACGGACTGGCTGAGAGTCTGGCTCACCGCCCGGCGGGCGGCGCGGCGGAGGTTCACCCGCGGCGCCTTCCCGCCGCGGGCGATGAACCGGTACGGGTGCGTCGCGGTCGTCAGCCCGATCTCGGCGGCGAGGAGCCCGAAGTGCCGTTTGCGGACGCGGACGCGGGTGAGGCTGTTCACCGCCGCCCGCGTCAGGCAGCGAAAGCCGCTGTTCACGCGCACCACCTCCGTGCCGAGCGCCGGGCTGGCGAGGCGGTGGTAGCCCCAGCGGAGGAGCCGGTAGAGTGTGCCCGGCGGAGTGGGGAACGGGGCGACGCCGAACACCACGTCCGCCCCGGCGCGGCAGCCCTCGACCAGCGCCGGGATCTCGGCCGGCGGGTCGAACTCGGGGTGGAGGGTGACGACGTAGTCGCCGATGGCCGCGTCGAGCCCGGCCATCAGCGCCGTCTCGGGCCGCTGCCGGCGCGACAGCCGCAGGTAGCGGACGCACTTGTACCGGCCGAGCAGGTCGCGCACCACCCGCGGCGTGTCGTCGCGCGAGCCGTTGTCCACCAGCACGAGCTCGAAGTTCGCGTACCGCGCTTCGAGCGTCGCGTAGACCTCTTCGACGAACGCCGGCAGGAACCGGGCGTAGCTGCGGAGGACCGCCACGACCGAGACGAACACGTCCTGCGGTTCGTGCTTCGTGCTTCGTGCTTCGTGCTTCGTCATGCGGCTTCGCGGGTCGGTGTCTGCGTCGCGTCGAGCCGCTTCGCCAGGTCCTCGGCCACGTCGTACACGTTGTCGATCTTCCCGCCCATGACGACGTGGTAGTTCGGGATGCCGTGGTCCGGGCGGAACAGGATCGGCCGGCTGTCGTCGGCCTCGCTCCGCGGTAGGACCGTCTTCACCTCCCAGAGCGAGTCGCGGTACTCGCAGCGGACGAGCGCCGGGAGGTAGCGGGCGGCGTCGCGGGCCATGTGCGGGAAGGCAGTCGTGCGGTCGGCTGCCGAGAAGACCTCGTAGGCCGGGCGGTGACCCGCGTCGCCGTCGTACCAGTGGCCGTGCGGGGTGTAGCGGACGTGGCTGAGGGTGTGCAACCCGCACGGCGGGAACGGCATGCACGAGAAGAACGGGCCGTCCATGACCGTCACCCCGAGCCCCTTCAGCGCGTCCGGCAGTTCGACGAGCGCCATCTCGGCGAGTTCGTGCTTGAGCGGAATCACCGGCAGCCCCGACGCCGCGGCGACCGCGTTCGTCTGGGCGTAGGAGCAGGACAGCACCAGCCCGGCGACGAGTTCCGCGCCCGCCGCCTGCACCTGAACCGCCCCGCCGGACAGCGGCCGCACGCGCTCGACCGGCGTGCTCAGCCGGACCGTGACACCCGCCCGCCGCACCCGTTCGGCCATCGCGTCGCGGAGGCGGGCCGAGTCGAAGGCGTACTCGCGGACGCGGAACACGTCTTCGACCAAGTCGCGGTCGAACAGCCGAACTAGCCCCGCGCCCGCCGGTTCAACCGGCGCCCCGATCCGCCGCATCGCCTCCGCGAACTGACCCGCCGTCACCTTCGAGCCGCGCCGGGCCACCGCGTAGAGCTTCTCGAAGGTCGCGTCCACGGCCGGGCGGAACTCGGCGACGAACCGCGGGAAGTTCACCCGGCTGCGGACCGCCGTCAGCACGCTCCGCGGGTAGTGGTAGCCGTTGTGAACCCGCGCCTGGTTCGCGTACGACGCCCGCGCCATCAGTGCCGGCCCGGCCTCGCACAGCAGTACCCGGCGGAGGCGGGCGGCGAGTTGCTCGGCCAGGTACAGGCCGTAAAACCCGCCGCCGACGACGACCGCGTCCCACCGCCCACTTGTCATGCGGCCGCGTCCTCGGCGCCGGCGTGGAACGCGGCCGGGCCGAGGACGCCGCGCTTCGACGAGCGGATGAAATCGATCAGCTCGCGCACCGCAGGCAGAGCGCCGAACTCGGCCTCGGCCCGCATCAGCGCCATCGGGATCAGCGTCTTCTCGATGTAGATCGAGCGGAAGACGCGGCGCACCGCTTGAATCTCCGAGGTCGGCACGCCGGCCCGGCGCATCCCGACCACGTTCACGCCGCACACCCGGTTCACGTCCTGGATCACCCAGAACGGCGGGATGTCCTTGCTGCTCGCCGACGACCCGCTGAGCAGCGCCAGCCGGCCGACGCGGCAGAACTGGTGGACCGCCGAGTTGCCGCTGAGGAACACGCGGTCGCCGGTCGTCACGTGCCCGCCGAGCAGCGCGCTGTTGGCGAAGATGCCGTGGTTCCCGACCACGCAGTCGTGGGCGACGTGGGCGCCCGCCATGAACAGGTTGCCGTCGCCGATCCGCGTCACGCCCGTCCCAGGGCCTGCGCCGACCGGCATCGCGCGGTGAACGGTGACGTGCTCGCGGAACGTGTTCCCGCTGCCGATCTCGACGCGGGTCGCGTCGCCCTGGTAGCCGAGGTGCTGCGGGGCGCCGCCGATCACGCAGCCGGTGTCGAAGGTGTTGTTCGCCCCCGCCGCGACCGGGCCGACGAGCCGCGCCTGGGCGGCGACCACGCAGCCGGGGCCGAGTTCGACCGGGCCGTCGATGACCGCCAGCGGGCCGACACGAACATCGGGGGCGAGGCAGGCGTCGGCCGAGATGATCGCCGTGGGGTGAATCAAGGGCGGCATGGGCATCCTTTCCCGCCCGCCGGAGACCGAGCGGGCACCGCGGGCGACCCGGTTTACCCCATGCCCCACGGACGCACCAGCCCAATTTCACGGGGCCGCTATGCTGTCTACATGCCTGTCCTGTTCATGGTCGAACTCGCCGTCGCGGACGTGGTCGCTTCGCGCCACTGGTACGAATCGGTACTCGGCCTCGCGGTGACTCTCGAAGACTCGGCGACCGGCTTCGTGCTGCTCGAAGACCGCCGCGGCGGGCGAGTCGCGCTCAGGCCCGGCACGCCGGCACCCGGCGTCGTGTTGCACTTCGAGGTGCCGGACGTGGAGGCGGCGCTGGCCGAGTGCGGCCTTGTGGCGGACGGGCTGGCGACGGCGAGCGCCGAAGGCTACCGCGAGGCTTTCGTCCGCGACCCGGACGGCTACCGCGTCGGCCTGTTCGCGTTCGAGCGTGGGGCACGGTCGGGGGTGGGCGGCTGATCTTCCGTAGGTTCGAGCGAACGGCCGGCGTGAGCCGGCTGGTGGTTGTGTCGGGTGCCTGGACCAACCGCCAGCCGGCTCACGCCGGCCGTTCGCCAGACCCGCCACGGAGCGACAGCCGGATCACAACAAGACCCGAGCCGGCTACTCCACCGTCGCCAGCAGTCCCATCATCTCGCCGCGGGCGTGGAGCGCGTCCGGGGTGCCGACCTTCGCCGCGACCGCGATCCCGTCCTTCAGCACCGCCGCCGCCTCGGCGGGCTTGTCCAGCCGGGCCAGCGCCTGACCGGCTTGCAGGTACGCCGCGACGTACGGGTCGGCCGCCGAGCGAGCGATCAGGTCGCGGAGTACCGCCACGCACGCGGCGTCGTCGCCGGCGCTGGCGTGCTCCATCGCCAGCCCGTAGCGCAGGAAGTGGTCGTCCGGCGCCTCGGCCAGCATCGCCTCGATCCGCTCCATCCGCGGCGTCCGCGCCATCGCCCACCTCGGTCCGGTCGTGTCGGTCAGGCCGGTTCTGCCGGCCCGCGTGTCACCCTACGCCCGCCCCGGCGGGCGGACAACCGGCCCAACCGGCACCCCCACACGGACCGGCCGAACCCGCGACACCCGACCGGCCCGGCGCACCCGGCGCAGCCGCGCCCCGGGCTGGAAATCCCGGGCGATCCGCCGGTTGCCGCCGTGCAGCGGGGCTCGCCGCGGGGCCGATCGTTTCCCCGTCAACCGACGGCACGGACGCCGCCTCCCCGGTGAAGCGCGCGGCCGGCCCGGCAGATCCGGGGTCAACATGCGTTCGCCGAACGCCTCGCGCTTCCTCCCGGCGGCCCTCCGCCACTTGCTCCTCCCGGCCGGGCTCGCGGCCGCCGTCGGGCTCGCCGCGATCGCCCCCAGCGGGGGACCGGTCGCGTCGGCCCAGCCGCCGGAGGTCGTCACCGCCTCCAGCCGCAACCTCACCCCCGGCAAGCGCCGCGACGAGGTGGTGGACGTGTACGAGCGGGTGAAGGCGACGGTCGTCAACATCCACTCCGAGCGAACGGTCAACGCCCCGCCCGACGACCCGTTCAGCCGCACGCCGGTCCGCCCGCAGCAGGTCAACGGGATGGGCACCGGCATCGTCCTCGACGGCCGCGGCTACATCCTCACCAACTACCACGTCATCGACGACGTGTCGTCGCTCCGCGTCCGCCTGCACGACGGCAGCGGCTACCCGGCCCGCGTGGTCGGCACCGACAAGGAGGCCGACCTCGCGCTCGTGAAGATCGAGCCGGCCCGCCCGCTGCCGGTCCTCGGCATGGGCACGTCGGGCGACCTGATGGTCGGCGAGCCGGTCATCGCCATCGGCAACGCCTTCGGGTACGAGCACACGGTCACCCAGGGCCGCGTCTCGTTCAAGGGCCGCGACGTGTCGCTGAACAAGGACACCGGGTACAAGGGCCTGATCCAGACGAGCGCCCCGATCAACCCGGGGAACAGCGGCGGGCCGCTGCTGAACGTGCTCGGCGAGCTGGTCGGGGTGAACGTCGCCATCCGGGCGGGTGCCCAGAACATCGGGTTCGCGCTGCCGATCGACTTCGTGATCGGCCGGGCCGCGACCATGATCGCCGCCCGCCGCGGCGGGGTGCGGCACGGGCTGGTCGTCCGCAGCGACGCGGTCCGCGACGCCGTCGAGGGGCCGGTCCGCCGGGTGGCGGCGGTCGAGGTGGTCGAGCCCGGGTCGGCGGCGGCGGCGGCCGGCGTCAAGGCCGGCGACGTGCTCGACCGGGTGGACGACGTGCCCGTCGCCACCGCGATCGACCTGGAGCGCGCCCTGCTCGACAAAGCCGCCGGCGCGAAGCTGGCCGTGCGCGTGACCCGCGGCGGCACCGCCGTCGAGCCGCTGGAACTGGCCCTGGAGTCGGCCCCGAAGGCCGCCGGCACACCCGCCGAGGTCGCCTGGAAGCGGCTCGGGGTGAAGGTCGCGCCGGTCGCCGCCGACGCGGTGGCGAAGGCCAACCCGGCGCTCCGCGGCGGGCTGCTCGTGACCGAGGTGTCGGCCGGCGGGGTAGCGGGGTCGGCGGGCATCACCCGCGGCGACATCCTGGTCGGCCTCCACCAGTGGGAGACGCTCCGCCCTGAGGACGTCTCCTTCGTGCTCTCCCACCGCGACCTCGCCACCTTCCTGCCGCTGAAGTTCTTCGTCGCCCGCGACGGCCGCCTCCGCGACGGCTTCCTCGCGGGAACGCCGTGAGGATAGTGGGGGAGTGAGGAGTTGGGGGAGAGGGAGTCGGCGGCCCGCGGGGCGAACCTCCCGGGCCGTAGTCGTTTCGGGGTCGCCACCCGACTGCTTTTCGGAACGAACTGCTGGTTGATCGAGCTATCGCGACGGGTTACGTTAGCGGGGCTCGGTGTGCCCGCCCCCGACTGGTCGTGAAGGGGAGGAGGTCGACGATGTCCGTGGAACTCGCTTTGTGCGTCGGCTGCCTGATGGTTCTGATGTTGATCGCTGCCGGATTTCTCGCGGCTCAGCGGCAGGCTGAGTTTGAAGAACGCTTCCCGCCGATCTCGGACGCGGAGTTTCTCGCCTACTGCACGCCCGGAACGACTCCGCGGGTCGCGCTGAAGGTGCGGCGTATCATCGCCGAACACCTCGCCATCGAGTACGGGCGAATTCACCCGTCGATGAGCTTCGTCGAGGACATCGGCGCGGATTAGCCCGTCCGCCCGTCCTGCTCGGCGGCGACGGGGTCGAGGAAGGCGGCGGCGGTACGGATGCGCCTCCGCGCCAGCGTCTCACGGCCGCGGCACACGTCGCCGACCAACCGGCGCGTCTCGGCGTGGCAGAAGGCCGCGTCGCGGTCGCCGCGGACCGCCGCCCAGCCCTGCCGCAACCCCGCCTCGGCCCACACCAGCCATCTCAAGGCGCCCGCCTGCCAGCCCGGCCAGTGCTTGCGGGCGTAGGTGAGCAGCGCGTGGCGCGTCATCAGCCGGAGCGGCGGCGGGACGCGGCGGGCGTGGAGCGGCCAGTGGTGCGTCACCTCCAGCCGCGGGTCGTACCACACGCCCCACCCGGCATCGGTGGCGCGGCGGCAGAAGTCCACGTCCTCGTAGTAGAGGAAGAAGCGCTCGTCGAGCCCGCCGAGTTCCTCGAAGCAGTCGCGGCGGACGAGCAGGCACCCGCCGGTCACCCACGGCACGGCGGCTCGCTCGGCCGCCGCGACGTGCCGGCACTTCCGCCGCGACCGCGGCCGCACCAGCCCGCCGATCGTGTTCCCGAGCGTCGGGAACGGCCCCGCCGACGCCTGCCCGGTACCGTCCGGGTTCACGAGGCGGAACCCGATCACCCCGGCCCGCGGGTCGGTCGCCGGGAGCCGGCGGACGGCCGCGAGTACCTCGTCGAGGAAGCCGTCGGGGACGGTCACGTCCGGGTTGAGGAGCAGCAGCCAGCGGCCGCGGCCGACGCGGCAGCCGCGGTTGACGGCGCGCGCGAACCCGTGGTTCCGGCCGAACCTGCGGACGGTCACGCCGCGGAGGACGTTCAGTCGGCGGACGACCGCGTGGGAAGGCGAGTGGTTGTCGACGATGACCACGTCGGCGGTGCCGGTGCGGGCGGCGACGGAGCGGCGGAGTTGGGTGACGAGGCGGGCGGTGTTGCGCCACTGGCAGAAGTTGACGACGACGACGCTGAGGTCCGGGGTCCGCGGGGGTGCGTGGCGGGAGGCGCGGGCGAGCCGGTCCGGGGTCGGGGACGGAACCGCGGCCGGCGGCGGGGTGGGCGGCGTGGGGCCGCCGGGCGGGACTGCCAGGGCCATTCGGGATTCCTTCCCGGTACGTTCGGGGCGCGTCCGTCCGTGGAGCGGCGGATTCTAGGCAGAACACTTTCGGCCGTGCAACCGCAACTCAGTCGCCACCCTGCGCGGCCTTCAGTCGTGCGAGTTCCGCTTCCAGTGCCGCCGCGCGAGCCTCGGCCGCCGTAGCCCGTGCCTCGGCCGCGATCCGGGCCGAGCGCTCGGCGTCGCGCTCGCACTCCACCACCGCCAGCTTCTCGCTCAACTCGGCCGGGAGTGGGACGAGTTCGCCGCGGAACCAGAATCGGACCCATCCGCCGAGCAGCGCGACTTCCAACTCCAACTCGGGCACCGCGTACCGCCCTGCCGGGTTGGCGTGGGACGCCTCGTACTTCCCGCCCTTCAAGCGGAAAACCGTTAGCTCCTCGTTGTCCGGGTAGAACGCGAGATAGTAGGGGATTCGCAAACTCTGCTCGTACCGGACGAGGTTGTCCTCGTAGTCCTTCCGATAGTTGTCCTTCGACACATACTCCAGCACCAAGAACGGGCGGACCGGTGCCGTGGCCACGGCGAAGCTCGTCATGCGCCCGAGGGGTTCGGGGTGAATGACAACGAAATTGTCCGGGATCACTCGCCCGGGTTGCTTCTGCCCCGGGATCGAGTACTGGACGAGTAGCTCGTTGAAACACTGGACCTCGGGCCGGGCCGCCCTGATCAAGGCGAAGCTCTCCAGCGTGATCTCCCGCTGGGTCGCTTGCTGGGTGGACTCCATGTAGTCATCCTGCCACAGGCTGGCGGAGTACCGCCGGGCGTCCTCCGCGTAGAACCGGACGAGATCCGGGTCCGGTGTGGATGCCGGAGTGGTCTGCGGGTTCATGGAACACCTCCGAAGTCGGTCGAAGTGTACCGGCGAAGTGGCGGTCGCGGAAGGGGAGTCAGGCCGGCTCGGACGCCAGCGCGCGCATCGCCTCTTTGATGTCGGCGAGCTGTGGCACGCTGTTCGACTCGTAAGCCGGATTCATGCCGATCCCGGGGACGTGCTTGCCCATCAGGCAGCGCGGGCGGACCGTCAGGTCGTAGAAATGCTCGTCGACCGCCCGGCGGAGCAGGTGCTCGCCGAAGTTCGTCACCTCCGTGTCCTCGTTCACGATCAGCAGTCGGCCGGTCTTGACGACGCTCGCCGAGATCAGCGGCCAGTCGTAAGGGAAGATGCTGCGCAGGTCGATCACGTCGAACGTGTGCCCGGCCTCGCGGGCGAGGTCGTCGGCCGCCGCGGCGCACAGCGGCAGCGGGCGGCCGTAGCTCACCACCGTGCCGGCGATCCCCTCGCGGACGAGGTTGGCGCTGCCGATGGGGACGACGTACTCCCGGAGGTCCGGCCACCGCGGCTTCCACTGCGAGCGGTCGCCGAGCGGGGCGTCGATCATGCGAGCGAGCTCGTCCGCGTCGGCCGGCTCGCCGGGGAGGAGCTTGTCGCCCTTCACCCGCAGGAGCGCCTTCGGGAGGAGCACCAGCACCGGGTTCGGGTCTTTGATCGCGGCGGTGACGAGGCCGTAGCCGTCGAGCGCGTTCGACGGCATCACCACCTTCCACCCCCCGAGGCGGCTGGCCCAACTCTCGAAGCTGTGCGAGTGGTAGAGGCTGCCGCGGATGCCGGCCCCGTTGGGCGCCATCACCACGATCGGCATGTCGTACCCGCCGGCGCCGGCCCAGCGCTGGTTGCCGGCGAGCTTGAACATATCGATGGCGTTGAAGGCGTAGTCGGCGAACTGGATCTCGCACACGGGCCGCCCGCCGGCGTAGGCGATGCCCATCGCCGTGCCGAGGATGCCGCGCTCGTCGAGCGGGGTGTTCCACGCGGTCTTCAAGCCCTGCGTGGCGGTGAACACGCCGCCGAGCGGCGGGCCGACGTCCTCGCCGAACACGTCGGTGACGCCGAGGTGCTCCTCGCCGTAGTGGAGGGCCATCCGAACGGCCTGGACGAGTGTCGCCATGAAAGCGGCCCGTGGCGGGTGCGGCGTCCCGTCACGCTACCAGATCGCGGCCCGGCGTGAACGACTCTCCGGCGCGCCCTCGCTGACGGCGGCGACGAACCGCAGCGCGTCCGGGATGGCGGCGGCGTTCGTCGCGGTGGACGTGCGGCGGAGCGTCACTGCGGCCCGATCGAGTCCCACCGGTTGCCGTACAAGTCGCAGAAGACGGCGACGATGCCATACGCTTCCTCCCGCGGCCCCGCGGCGAGGTGAACGCCGCGGTCGCGGAGTGCCGTGTAGTCCGTCCAGAAGTCGTCGGTGCGGAGGAAGTACGCGACGCGCCCGCCGGTCTGGTCGCCGACCCGGGTGGCCTGCTCCGGCGTGGCCGCCCGGGCGCGGAGGAGCGCGCACCCGCCGCCCGGCGGGCGGACAACCAGCCACCGCTTCCCGCGGCCGAGGTCGGTGTCCTCGACCACCTCGAACCCGAGCACGCCGGCGAAGTACGCGGGCTTCGTCGTAGTCGCGGACGACGAGGGTGACGGCGGCGAGGTGGTGGCTCACATCACGTCCCGACCGGAGTACGGCTCGTCACACCGCCGTCGGCGCCGATTGCTCGGTCGGGGTCGGCACGGGTGTGGGGACCGGGGCGGCGGTCACGACGGCGCCGAGTACCTTGCTCCCGGCGCGGGCGACCTCGCTCGTCGCCGTCGCCGCCCTGGCCGGGGCGTCGGCGGCGTTGCGTACCACCAGTACCATGCCGTCCGCATGCTCGGCGAGTGCCTTCAACTCCTTCGCGGCGGTCGTCGGCGGGGCGTCGAGGATCACGTACTCGTACTGCGCCTTCAGCTCGGCCACCAGATCCTTGAACTTCGCCCGGGTCAGCACGTCGGCCCCGTCCACCGGGCCGCGGCCGGCGGGGAGGAGGAACAGGTTGGCGACCTCGCACGACCGCACCGCCACCCGCAGGTCCACGTCGTTCATCATCACCGACTTCAGTGAGTCGCCGAGGCGGCCGAGGCGGAAGAGTTCCTGCTGCTTCGTGCCGTGATAGTCGCAGTCGACGAGCACCACCCGCTTGCCGGACTGCGCCAGCGACAGCGCCAGGTTCGCCGCCGTCGTCGTCTTGCCGTCGCCGCCCCCGCCGGGGCCGGTGACGACCACCGCCTTGTGCCCTGCCGATCCGAGCGCCTCGACCAGAGCCCGTCGGGCGGCGCGGTACGCCTCCGCCTCGGCGCTGTTCGGCCGCGTGAAGCTGACGAGCGCCGGCGACCAGCCCTCCACCGACTTCTTCTCGACCGGCGCGTCGGGCTTCAACACCGGCACCTGCCCGAGCACCGGGACGCTGAGCGTTGGGCCGTCGTACTTGGCGATCCTTGTCGTGCCGGTCCGGCGGACGACGCCCGACAGCACGACCGACTTGGTCGGCGCGATCGGCTTCCGCTCGCGCGCCGGGCGGTTGGTGATCGTGCCGGTTACCAGCGAGGCCACGAACCCCAGCCCGAGCCCGCCGACGAGACCGAGCCCGCCGCCGGGGACGAGCGACCGGTACAGCAGCGGCGACACCCGCTCGCCCGCCGTCGGCGACGACAGGATTTCCGGTCCGGCGGGGGTCGGCGACGGTGCCGGTCGCGGCTGCGGGGCGACGGCAACCGGACCCGGCGCGGGGGCCGGCACCGGCGGGAGTGGCTGCGGCGCCGGTCGGCCGGCGAGCTGGTCGAGTCTGGCGCGGACGGGCGCCGCGGCGGCGAGCGTCGCCTCGTCGCGCTGGACGGACTCGGCGAGCGTGGACGCCTCGGCGTTCAGCTTCGCCCACGTGTTCGTGAGTGCGGTGCGGTGGCGGTCGAGGGCGTCCTCGGTCGGCCGCATCACCGCGGACCTCTCCAGAAGACCGCGGACGAACGCGATCTGCTCATCAAGGGCGAGCATGTCGCGGTGTTCCGGCCCGAGTCGGCGGCCGAGCTCCGCCTTCCTCTGCTGGAACGACACGAGCTGCGTCTGCCACTCCTTCTCTTCCGCCGACGGGGCGGCGGGGCGGTCCGGGTCGGGTGTGACGCCGAGCTTCTTCATCAGCGCCAGCCGCGCGGCCTTATCCGTGCCGACGGCGGCGATCGCCTCTAAGTTGCTGTTCGTGGTCTTCAGCTTCGCCTGCGTGGTCTTGAGCGCCGTCTGATTCGCGGCGAGGCGCGTTTCGACCGCCAGGATCGGCTCACTGGTAATCGCCGCGAGCTCCGCTTGAAGTTTCGCGCGATCGGCAATCACTTTCGTGTCCGGATCAACAGACGCCGGGGTCGGCGCTGTCGGCGCCGGGGTTACGGGCGCCTTCGCGTCGGGCACCGGCGGCAACGGCGGCTGAACGGGCCGGGCGGCCGGCGCGGCGTACGCCTCGGCGACGGCCTTCAGGTACTTCGGCGTGTCGGCGGGGTTCGGCCCGCGGAACACCAGATGGACCGCCCCGTCCGTCATCTGGAGTGACAGGTTCTGATTCAGGTACGCCACCCGCTCGGACACGGTAGCGGGCAGCGGCGGGGCGAAGGGCTGCATGGCGTCGAGCCGCCGCACGGCACGGTCGAGAACCGCGGGCGCCATCACAGCCCCGGGGTCGGTGCCGGACACGACGGCGGTCGATTCGTACACCGCAGGCTGCTTGCGGAAGTGATCGTACCCTGCGCCGAGCCCGGCGATCAGCCCGACGGCGCCGCCGGTCAGCACCATCGCCGTGCGCGAGTGGACCGGTCGTGCGGCCGGTGCCGGGGGTGCGGGCGCCGCCGGGGCGGGCGGGAGCGCCGGAGTCGCGGGAAGGGTCGCTTCTCCGGCAGGGGCGGAGCTGTCCGGTTGCGGCGGGAGGGCCACGGGGTTGCCTCGGGGCGGTCGAACGGGGTGCGCAGCTAACCCCATTCTTGAGGACACTTCGGCCGCGGCCAAGGGGAGTTGGTCCGTCCGCGTGCGGAAGCGTTTCCGGCTCTCCGGGTCGGGCAGGATAGAACGGTCCGCCCCGCCGCCCGGGATGAGCTGCTGCCAGTGTCCGACGTCGCAACCGATGCGCCAGATTGCCTCAAGTCGCGGGGAGCTCGCGCCGGGCGAGTCAGGATGTAAGGGCGGGGTAAAATCGGGGGTTTCCGCTACAACCGGACCGCCGGCACGACCGATGCGGTCGCCCGCTGTTTGCCCGCCCGGTTTGGGAGGGTATAATCGCGCAGGGCGACGGGCTTGTCTCTCACCCGCCGCGAGTTTCCGGTCCGACCTCTCGCCAGGGGTCCGCCATGCCGTCACCAAGTAAGCGCCCGTCCCCGCCGTCCGGGGAGGGTTTCCCAGCTGGGTCCGTCCTCGCCTTCCTGGCCGATCGCAACCAGGTCGATTTCGAGCTCGACTTTTTCACCCGCATCCTCACCGGTGACCCGGACTTCCACGAAGTCTTACGCGCACAAGCGAGTAACCTGACGACAAAGGGCCGTCTCCACGACGGCCTGACGATCGACAAGAAGCTCGTGTCCACCCGCCCCGGCGACCCGACCGCCCACTACAACCTCGCCTGCCGCTACGCCCTACTAAAGCAGCCGGACCTGGCGCTGGTGACGCTCCGCAAGGCGGTCGAACTCGGCTACCGCGACTTCCGCTATATGGAAGAGGACCGCGACCTCGACTCGATCCGCAAGGATCCGCGATTCCGGCAACTCCTGAAGGAGTTCCGGCGGCAGAAGTAGGGGCCGCCTCCTCTTCCTTGGTCCGTCAGTTCGTGTGCGGGCGGCAGAATCCGATCGCCCGCGCTGTGGTACGCACATTTTTGCCGCAACTGGCCTCCCCCGCCCGCCGATTGAAGCGGTATACACGGGAACACCTGGGATCTGCCCTCCCGGGTTCCCCTTATCCGGAGGCCGACCATGCAAGCCGCCCCGCAGCTCGAACACCAGTGGCTCGAGCGGATGACCGGCGAGTGGACGTTCACGAGCGAGTGCTCGATGGGACCGGACCAGCCGCCCATGAAGTCGGAGGGGACGGACACGACCGTGTCGCTCGGCGGGCTGTGGGTGGTGTCGGAGTGGAAGTCACCCCTCCCGGACGGCACGCCCATGTCCAGCCGGATGACGATCGGCTACGACCCGGCCCGCGGCAAGTACGTCGGCTCGTTCGTGGCGTCGTGCATGACGTACCAGTGGATCTACGAGGGCTCCCGCGAGGGCGACGTGCTCACGCTCGACGCCGACGGGCCGAGCTTCACCGACCCGAACGCGACGGCGAAGTACCAAGACATCTGGGAACTCACGGGCGACGGCCGGCGTGTGCTGCGGTCGCAGTTCCTGGGGCCGGACGGCGCCTGGCACGAGTTCATGCGGGCCGAATACCGCCGGGCCGCGTAGGACGACGCTACCCCCTCCCCGGGTCGCGCCATGACCAGTTCCGATGACGCCCGCGCCGCGTTCGCCGCCAAACCGCGCGGGCTGACCGACAAGGTGATGCCGGTCGCCGAGGCGGTGCGCCGGTTCGTGAAGGACGGCGACTACTTCGCGGCCGGCGGGTTCGGCACCAACCGCATTCCCACGGCGGTGCTTCACGAAATCCTCCGCCAGGGCCGGCAGAACCTCGGGTTCGCCGGCCACACCAGCACGCACGACTTCGAGATCCTGTGCGCCGGCAACCTGACCGGCCGCGGGCAGACACTCGCGTTCGTGGACGTGGCGTACATCCTCGGCCTGGAGGCCCGCGGCCTGTCGCCGCACGCCCGCCGCGTGGTCGAGAGCGGTAACGCCACCTGTGTCGAGTGGACGAACTACACGCTCGCCCTCCGCTTCACCGCCGCCGCGATGGGCGTGCCATTCCTCCCCGCCCGCAGCATGTTGGGGACGGACACGTTCGCCCGCAGCGGCGCGAAGCTACTGACGTGCCCATTCACCGGCGAGACCGTCGCCGCGATTCCGGCGCTTTACCCGGACGTGGCAGCGATCCACGTCCACGAGGCGGACCGCTACGGCAACGCCCGCTTCCTCGGCCCGTCGGTCGCCGACAACGACCTCGCCCGCGCCGCCAGGCGCGTCATCATCACGTGCGAACGACTGGTGCCGCACGAGGAGATGCGCCGAAACCCGCACCTGACGACGATCCCGTTCCTGTGTGTCGATGCCGTGTGCGAGGTGCCGTTCGGCAGCTACCCGGGGAACATGCCGGGCGAGTACTTCTCCGACGAGGACCACTTGCGACTCTGGCTCGACGTGGAGCGCGACCCAGCGGCGTTCCGCCAGTTCCTCGACGACCACGTCTACGGGGTGAAGGACTTCGTCGAGTATCTCGACCGCTGCGGCGGCCTGCCACGCCTCCAACACCTCCGCCACCGCGAGCACCTGTTGCACATGGGCCGGTAGCAAGCGTCTGGGCGAACGGCCGGCGTGAGCCGGCTGGTCGTTGGTACTGCCGCCTGACGCAGCGACCGGTCACCCACATTGTCTGTTCGGCCACCCATACCAACGACCAGCCGGCTCACGCCGGCCGTTCGCACGACCCCGCTGCTTCGCACTTTGTTTCCCTCCGGTCAGTCGCGGTACAATTCCCCTTTTAACCCCGCCAGGTGCCCGCCGTGCCGGACCGTGCCGCCCTCGTGATCGCCGTCGAGACGTTCTTCGAGGCGGCCCCACCGGTCCCTTATGCCGCCGCCGACGCCGCCGAGATGCTGCGGGCGCTGCCGGCCGCGGGGTACAAGGCCGACCGGTGCGTCCTCGTCGCCGGCCACCGCACTACGAAGGCGGGGATCGAGTCGCATCTGACACGCCTCGGCAAGCTCGTCGGCAAGCCGGACTCGCTACTGGTGCTGGTCGTCGGCCGCTCCTTCGCCCACAAGGGCCGCGGCTACCTCGCCTGCGCCGACACACTCCCCGCCGACCTCCCCGGCACGGCGGTGCCGGTCGCCGACCTACTCACAGCGCTGCACAAGACGCGCTGTCCGGAAGTCACCGTCTTGCTCGACCTCGACCCGCTCGCCATCACCGGCGAGCTCGCGCCGTCGGGCCTTGATGACGACGAACTCCAGAAGCTGTTCGGCGACTCACCCACGTGCGTCGGGCTGGTCGCGTCAGCACCGGGGGAGCGGTCGTTCGAGTCAGCGGCGCTGCGGCACGGCATCTGGCGCGCCCACCTGCTCGAAGCGTTCACCGGAAAGACGCGCGCGGGCGTCGAGAAGGACGGCACGCTCACCGCCGCCGGACTGCACGCCTTCCTCGCGGACGCGGTGCCGCGCACCCTCCGCCGCGCCTACGAGACGCCGCAGGAGCAGACGCCGTTGCTGTTCGGTGAAGCGCACGGGGCGAACGTCGTCGCCGACCTCGGCGCGCTGCTCGGCACCGGCGGCGAGTTGCTCGACCCGGCGCGGATGAAGCGCGTCGCGTTCCGCTCCGAAACGCCCGGCCGCGTGAAAGACCTCGCCGGGTTCCACAAGTCGCACTCACTGCCGGACCGCGCGAACGAGTGGGCGCGGAAGTACGTCAACCGCGTCGCCCGGCCGGACATCAAGGCCGACCTCGACCAGACGTTCGACGCCGTCCGCGAGACGTTCAGCTACAAGCGCAAAGACCTCGACGCCTCCGCCGAGCGCGACGGCCTCGGGTTCCTCCGCACGCCGGACTTCGAGTACACGGTGACGGTCGAGTTGAACCCGGACGACCCGGCGGAGGTGGTCTGGCGCCGCGAGATCGGCCGGCTGGCGAACCCGGAGTTCGTGCGCTCGCAAGGGTTCGCCGACGTGTTCGGCGGGCGGTTCGACCGCCTCGTGTTCGAGTTCGCGGTGCCGGTCGACGTCGCTGAGTTCGTGGACCGCATCGAAGACGCCCCGCCGGAGGGCGTGAAGGTCCACGTCGCCAGCGGCGCCGACACGGCGGAAGTCCGCCTCGCCGGGTTTGCCGGCAGCGTGAGCGTGAGCCGCACGACGGTGACGATCGAGGGCCGCCCCGGCGCTGGTGCGTCGCTGCTCGACCAGTTCCTCGCGTTCCTCCGCACCTTCCGCGGCGTCGGCGAGCCGAAGGCGCTTCCCCCACACGAAATCCGCCCCGGATGAGCACGGAAGAAACACGGATCAAGACAAAAACCACTGCTAGATTTGTCTTGATCCGTGTTTCTTCCGTGCTCATCCGGGGCCGGATCGATCGGTACACTAATCCGGTGCTTTCACGACCACCGGGGAACCCATGTCCGCCGCGCCCGAGCCGCTGCACGTACTCGTCATCGACGACGACAAACTCCTGGCCGAGACGATCGCCGAGAGCCTGGAGCGCCGCGGCCACGCGGTCACCGTCGCCACCAGCGGGAAGGCCGGGGCCGCCAAGCTCGACCAGGAGCCGTTCGACGTGGTCTTCACCGACCTGCGGATGGCCGACGTGGACGGGCTGGCGATCGTCGAGAAGGCCCGCCGCGTGCTGCCGGACGCCGACGTGTTCGTAGTCACCGGGTACGCCGAGGTGAAGACGGCGATCGAGGCAATGCGGCTCGGCGCGGCGCACTACCTGACCAAGCCGCTCGACCTGACCGAGCTCCGCGCCGTGGTGGACAAGTCCGCCGCCCGCGCCCGTACCGTCCGCGAGCTGCGCCGCCAGCTCGACGAGAAGTTCGGGTTCGAGGGCGTCGTCGGCAACAGCCCGAAGATGCAGCGCGTGTTACAACTCCTCAAGGCGTACGCGCCGACGGCGGCGACGGTGCTGGTGCTCGGCGAGAACGGCACCGGCAAGGAGCTCGCCGCCCGGGCGCTGCACACGAACAGCCCGCGGAAGGGCCGCCCGTTCGTGGCGATGAACTGCGCCGCGCTCAACGAGAACTTGCTCGACGACGACATGTTCGGCCACGAGGACGGCGCGTTCACGGGCGCGAAGGGGCGCCGCGCCGGGCGGTTCGAGCACGCCGCCGGCGGCACGCTGTTCCTGGACGAGGTGGCCGACATGCCGCTCGCGCTCCAGGCGAAGCTGTTGCGCGTGCTGGAGAACGGCGAGGTGACGCGCATCGGCGCGAACGACCCGATCAAGGTGGACGTGCGCATCGTCGCCGCGACGAACCACGACCTCGACGCCCTGGTGAAGGACGGCAAGTTCCGCCTCGACTTGCTCCACCGTTTGAAGGTCGGGGTGGTGCGCCTCCCCGCGCTCCGCGACCGCCGCGAGGACATCCCGCCGCTCGCCGCGCACTTCCTCAAAGACCTGGCGAAGCGTCACGGCAAACCGGTCCCGAAGGTGGCGGCGGCGGTGTGGAAGGCGCTCGAGGCGCACGACTGGCCCGGCAACGTCCGCGAGCTGCGCAACCTTATCGACTCGATGCTCGTCCTCGACCTCGACGGCGAACTCACGCTCGACGACCTGCCCGAAGACTCCGGGCTGAAGCCGGCGCCGGACGCAGGGACAGCCCCGACCGGCGCCGACTACCTGATCGGCCGCCCGCTGGCCGAGGTGGAGCGGTACTACATGGAGAAGGCCCTAGAGCTCACTGGTGGGAACCGCGAGGAGGCGGCGCGTCTGCTCGGGATCGGCGAGCGCACGCTGTACCGCAACCTCCAGAAGTGGAAGAATGAGACCGGCGCGGACGCGGCGGACTGATCGGAGGCGGGCATGGGCAAGTTGATCGGGCACAGAGCGGGGATCGAGTACCCCGAGTCGGACGGGAAGCCGATGGCGGAAACCGACATCCACCGCGACGTAATGTTCAACCTGATCGAACGCCTCAAGGCTCGCTACGCGGACCGCGACGACGTGTACGTCAGTGGCAACCTCCTCGTCTACTACACCGAGGGGAAGCCGAAGAAATGCCTCTCGCCCGACTGCTTCGTCGTGTTCGGCGTCCCCGCCGGCCGGCGGCGGACCTTCAAGACGTGGGAAGAAGGCGCATTCCCGTCCGTCGTGTTCGAGGCCACTTCGCGCAAGACCAAGGCCGAGGACACCGGCAAGAAATTCCAAGTTTATCAGGACGTCTGGAAAGTCCGCGAACTCTTCCTCTTCGACCCGACGCAAGACTACCTCGAATCGCCGCTCATGGGCTACCGTTTGGCCCGAGGTGCCTTCAAACCGATCCGCCCCACGCGCGGCCGGATGGCGAGCACCGAACTCGGCATCACGCTGGAAGTCAACGAAACCCGGCTGATCCTGCGCGACGAGTCGACCGGCGAGGAGTTGCTACGGTCCGGGGAAGCGGAACTCCGAGCGGAGGTGAATCGCCTCAAGGCCGAGCTCGAAGCCCTCAAGGGGCAGTCCGCGCCCCGGTGATTCTGGTGCGACCACCGACATTGCCCGTTTCCGACCGTCGTGGGACAACGCGTTCCATCACCATCTGATCCGAGCGGAGGTGCGCAATGGCCGGGAACGGCGAGAAGTTCGACGCGGCCGTGGCGGACATGCGCGAAACCATCCGCCGCGACGTCGCCGGTGGGTTCCGCGACGCGGGCGGGATTGCCACGAGCGCCGTCGAGGTCGCGGCCGAAGGCGAAGTTCGTGCCGCGGACATGGAACCCCTCGCCGAGCAGTTCCTCCGCGAGGCGCTCGCCGAGCACTATCGGGCGCAGACCGCGTGGCCTGACCGGACCGACTGCGACCGGCTCGACGACGCGTTCACCGAGTTGGAGGCCCGGGGCATCGTGTGCCGGCAGGACTTCTCCTGCTGCAGCAACTGCGGCGAAACGGAAATCGGCGCTGAGATGAAGGGGGCAGAGGAGGTCGGCGTAGCGGTCCGGGGATACGTCTTCTACCACATGCAAGACACCGACAGGGCTGTTCTCGGGGGTGGCCTCTACCTCAAGTACGGGGCGGTAGAGCCGGGTGATGAGGCAGGCGTTGGGATCGGCCGCGAGATCGATGCCGCACTCACCGCCCACGGGTTGCGGACCGAGTGGAACGGACGATTGTCCGACTGCGTCCGGGTACTCCTCGACTGGAAGCGTCGCAGGCCGCTGATCGCCGGGTTCGGGTGTGAGCAGCCACGCCGACCCGCCAACTGAGCTTCCGCCCGCGGCCGGTGACGGCCGATAGTAGATTCATGCCGCGCATCCACCAACTGCCGTCGCACGTCGTCACCAAGATCGCCGCCGGTGAGGTCATCGAGCGGCCGTCGTCGGTCGTCAAGGAGCTCGTCGAGAACGCCATCGACGCCGGCTCCACCCGCATCGACATCGACCTCGATGCCGGCGGCACCGAACTCATCCGCGTCGCCGACGACGGCTGCGGCATCGAGCCCGACGACCTACCGCTCGCCTTCGCCCAGCACGCCACCAGCAAACTCACGAGCGCCGACGACCTGTTCGCCATCGGCACGATGGGCTTCCGCGGCGAGGCGCTGGCGTCCATCGCCGGGGTCGGGAAGGTGACGCTCCAGTCGCGCCCGCCGGCGCTCGCCAGCGGCAGCGAGCTGCGCTGCGACGGCGGCGACCTGTCGCCGGTGCGGCCGTGGAACGGGTCGCCGGGGACGCGCGTCGAGGTGCGGCACCTGTTCTACAACGTGCCGGTGCGGAAGAAGTTCCTCAAGAGCGTCGCCACCGAACTCGGCCACGTCTGCGAGACGGTCACCCGGCTGGCACTGGGCAACCCGAGCCTCCACCTCGTGCTGCGGCACAACGGCAAGCTCGTGTACGAGGTGCCGGCGTCGGCCGGGCTCGCCGACCGCATCGGGCTGTTCTTCGGCGGCGACGTCCGCGACGCGCTGTACGAGCTCGACAGCGGGCCGGGCCGGCAGCGGGTCGTCGGGTTCATCGCCGACCCGAAGTGCGACCGCGGCAACGCCAAGCTGCAATACCTGTTCGTGAACGGCCGCTGGTTCCGCGACCGCAGCCTCGCCCACGCGCTGCAAGAAAGCTACCGCGGCCTTCTGATGACGGGGCGCTACGCGGTCGGGTTCCTGTTCCTGACGGTGCCGCCGGACAGCCTGGACGTGAACGTCCACCCGACGAAGGCCGAGGTGCGCTTTCAGGAGAACTCGCTGATCTATTCGCTGGTCCGCGCGACAGTGAAGACCCGGCTGCTGCGCGAGAACCTCGTGCCGCACATCGCGCCGCCGAGCGGCGAAACCGACATCGAGCGACGGGAGGTGGGAGGCGGGAGACAGGAAACGCCCGAGCCGGGACTGTTCTCGCCGCGGCAGGCGATCGCTGAGCGCACCGTGGCGCCGTGGGAGATGCCGGCGGCGCCGTGGCGCGCCGAGGTCGTGGCGCCGGTCGCGGACCCGTTCGCGGGGCTCGTCCGGCCGGCCGGGCCGGCGCCTCGCCTGCCCATGCCGAACCCCGAGCCCGGCCCCCAGCCCGAGGCCGCGGCCGTACCCGACAGTAGCGAGCCAACGCCCGCCTCCCCTCCGGAACCGATGGCTCCGCCGGCGCCGTTCCCGCTGCCGGCGCCGGGCACGGCGCTACAGGTTCACGACGCCTACCTCGTGCTCGAAACGCCGGACGGGATGCTCGTGATCGACCAGCACGCGCTGCACGAGCGCATCCTGTTCGAGCAGTTCCGCCGCCGCATCCGCGAGGGGAAGCTCGAAGTGCAGCGGCTCCTCATCCCGGAGCCGATCGACCTGCCGGCGGAGCAGGCGGCGCTGGTGCTGGAAGCGGCGGACGCGCTGCGCGAGCTCGGTCTTGAGGTGTCGGACTTCGGCGGGAACACGGTGCTGCTGTCCAGCTACCCGACGCTCCTCGGCCGCCGCCCGGCGCACGAGATCTTCCAGGGCGTGGTCGATTACCTGCTGACGAAGGAGCGCCCGCCGACGCGCGACGCGCTGCTCCACGACCTGACGGCGACGATGGCGTGCAAGGCGGCGGTGAAGGCGGGCGACCGGCTGACGCCGGAGGAGATTTCGTACCTGCTCCACCTCCGCCAGCTCGCCGAGGACAGCCACCACTGCCCGCACGGCCGCCCCACATCGCTCCGCTTCACCCGCCAAGAGCTCGATAAGCAGTTCGGCCGCATCTGACGCCGCTTGTGGCTTCGCGCCCGGAAGAATCCCGTGAGGCCGTCCGGCCGTCGGCGGGGATACTTCCGGTAGGCGAACGCGGACCCTCGGAGGCGCGACCGTGACGGAATCGTGGAGACCGGCCCTTGCCCGGGTCGGGCGATCAACCGCCGACGGCGCGACGGACGCCACCGACCGGGAACTCCTCCTCCGGTTTTCCGGGGCCGCCGACGAGGCCGCGTTCACCACCCTGGTCACCCGGCACGGCCGGCTGGTGTTCGCCGCCTGCCGCCGGTTGCTCTCCACCCGGGAGGACGCGGAAGACGCCTGCCAGGCCACGTTCCTGATCCTCGCCCGGAGGGCGGGAGCGGTCCGGTGGGAGCGGTGCGTGGCGAACTGGCTCTACGCCACCGCCCGGCGCGTGGCGGCGAAGGCCCGGCGAGCGGCCGTCCGCCGGGCGGGGCGGGAGGCGGCAGCGGCCGTCCCCCAAGCGGGCGACCCGCTCGACGCCATCACCGGTCGTGAACTGCTCGCAATCCTGGACGAGGAGCTCGGCCGTCTCCCGGGCCGCTACCGCGAACCGCTCGTCCTGTGCCACTTCGACGGGCTGAGCCGCGACGAGGCGGCCGTCCGACTCGGGTTGCCACCCGCCACGGTCAAGACCCGGCTGGAGCGGGGACGCCGAAAGCTGGCCGCGGCGCTCGCCGGCCGCGGGGTGTCAGCCGGGGTCGGCCTACTCGCCCTCGCGGCCACCGCGGCCGGGCGGGTTCCGCCGAGCTTGACCGAGGCGATCCTGGCTGCGGCCCGCGGTTCGCCCACCGCCGCAGCCGCGGCCCTGGCGGCCGGAGACGGGACCCGCGGAACGCTCGGTCGGATCGCGGCCGGGGCGATAGCCTCGGTCGTGGTGGTCGCGGCGGTCTGGGCCGCCCCGTCGGCCCCCCAGCCCGACCGACCGCCCGCCGTCGCCGGTGCCCGGCCACCCGCCCCCGCCGGGGCCGACGCGAAGTTCCCGGCGGCCGTCGAAACGGCACGGCGGAAGGCGATTCGCTTCCTCACCGAGCGCCAGTCGAAGGACGGAACCTGGGCGACCGGCCCGACGCTCGAACTCACCGGGATGCGGGGCGGTGAAACCGCCCTGGTCGCCCTCGCCCTGCTCGAAGCGGGTGTCCCGCCGACCGACCCGGTAGTCAAAAAGGCAGTGAGACACCTGGACGGACTGCCGCCCGAACGGACCTACGTGGTCGGCCTGCACACCCGGGTACTAGCCCGCGCCGACCCGAAGGCCCACGCGGCCCGCATCCAGGCGAACGCCGACTGGCTGGTCGCCCGCGCGATCGGCCTCGGGACCGGCCGGCTCGGAGGTTGGTCGTACCCCGGCCCGGACGCCGGGAACGTCGCGGACGGCTCGAACACTCACTTCGCGGTGTTCGGCCTGCACGCCGCAGCGACCGCCGGGGCGCGGCTCGACCCCGGGATCTGGACCGCTGTCCGCGACCTGTACGTCCGCACCCGGCTCCCCGCCGGGTGGAAGTACCACAACTCGCCCCTGGACCCGGGGACGAGCCGCACGATGACCGCCGCCGCGCTGGCCGGACTGGCAGTCGCGGACCGGCACGCCGCCCCGACCGCCGCCGGTCGGGACGCGGCCGCGGAGGGGATGCGGGCGTTCCTCGAAGCCCGCGCGGAGCGGCCGAAGAGCGTCGGGTATCTGCGGCTGGTGACTGCCGAACTCGGCCGGGCGATCGGGACAGGCACGTTCCGGTCCGGGCAACACGAAGTACGGTGGTATCAAGACGGCGCGGAGAAGTTACTCGACGACCAGCGGCCGGACGGGTCGTGGGTCGCCGGGGACCGCGGGATCGACACGTCACCGATCCTGGGGACCGCGTACGGGCTGTACTTCCTCGGCCCGCCGCCGGGCCGCGGACCCGGGCGGTAGCCCGGCCGCTACGATACCCGAATGACCGACCCGCTCGCCGCCCGCGCACTCATTGCCGACACGATCCGCGCCCCCGACTTCCGCCGCGCCACGTTCGCCGGCGTCGCCCGCGGGGCGAACCCGGTCGGGTGGGTGCGAGTGGTCGTGCGGCCGGTCGAACTGCGCGACAGGCGGTTCGTCCAGTTCGCGTATCACGACGCCCGTCAGGTCCGCACACACAACGTCGCCCCCGCCGACGCCGCGGCGCCGCTCGACGAGGTGCTTGCGGTCGGCTTCTCGGCCGTCCACCTCGACACGGACGCGGGACAGACCGACATTCGCCTGTCCAAGAAGGGGAAGGTCCTGATCGGCCGCACGGCCGCACCCGCGACCCAACCCGCCGAAGCAGTGCACAACCGCACGAAGGACGTGCCGCTCCCCGAGGGCCGGGCCGACTACCTGCTCGAAGCGCTCGGCATCATGACGCCCGACGGCCGCGTGAAGCCGACGATGCGGGCGAAGTTCACGCAGGTGAACGAGTTCCTCAAGCACCTCGCCCACACGCTCGACGACGCCGGATTGCGAAGCCTCGGGCGGCCGGTCGAAATTCTCGATTGCGGCTCCGGCTCGGGCCACCTCACGCTCGCCGCACACCACTACCTCAACGACGTCCTCGGCATCCCCGCGCGCTTCACCGGCGTGGACGCGAACCCGCACGTCGTTCAGAAGTCCGCCGCCGCAGCGAAACAACTCGGCGCCGCCGACGCCCGCTTCGCCTGCGGCCGCATCGGCGCGTTCGAGGGCACGGCGGACGTGGTGCTCGCGCTGCACGCCTGCGACACCGCCACCGATGACGCAATCGCGCAGGCGGTACGGGGCGGGGCGCGACTGCTGCTGAGCGTGCCGTGCTGCCACCAGGCACTGAACGCGGTCGTGAAGCCGGACGGGGTCGCTGCGGTGTTGCGACCGGTGCTGCGGCACGGGATACTTCAGCAACGGACCGCCGACATTCTGACGGATGCATTCCGGGCGCTCGCGCTGCGGATCGTGGGCTACCGGACCGATGTCGTCGAGTTCGTGAGCCCCGAGCACACGGCGCGGAACCTGATGATCCGCGCCACCCGCGGCCTGCCGCCCGGCGACCCGGCGTTCGTCGCCGAGTACCGCGAGCTGTGCCGCTTCTGGGGCGTCGTGCCGTACATCGAAACCGCCCTCGGCGACCCGTTCCGCCGCCTCGTCCGGGAGGAGCCGTTGTGATCCGCGTCGTCGCCCTCGCACTGTTCGGTCTGCCCGTCGTGCTCGCACAAGAGCCCGGCACGCCGCGCCTGCCGCGCGACAAGCTCCTCGTCTACCGCGGTGCCGACGGCGAGGCGGCGGAGGTAAAGACGGTCGCAGACTGGGAGAAACGCCGGGCGGAAGTGGTGCGCGGGATGGAGTCGGTGATGGGGAAGTTCCCCGGCGCCGACCGCCGCGGCCCGCTCGGCCTGAAGGTCGAGTCGGAGACGGACGCCGGCAGCTACGTCCGCCGACTCGTCACCTACGCCGCCGATTCCGGCCCCGCCGGGCGCGTGCCGGCGTGGCTGCTCGTGCCGAAAGCGTCACTCAACGGCAAGAAGGCGCCGGCGGTACTGGCCCTCCACCCGACGGACAACACGATCGGCCACAACGTCGTCGTCGGCCTCGGCGGGAAGGCGAACCGGGCCTACGCCGCCGAGCTCGCCGAGCGCGGGTACGTCGTCCTCGCGCCGAGCTACCCGCTCCTGGCGAAGTACCAGCCGGACCTCAAGGCGCACGGGTTCGAGAGTGGTACGATGAAGGCGGTTTGGGACAACTCGCGCGGGCTCGACCTGCTCGAATCGCTGCCGTACGTCGAAGGGAAGCGGTTCGCGGCGGTCGGCCATTCGCTCGGCGGGCACAACTCGGTGTACACCGCCGTGTTCGACTCGCGCCTCGCCGCCGTGGTCAGCAGCTGTGGGCTCGACTCGTACCTCGACTACTACGGCGGTGACCCGAAGAACTGGGACCGCGAGCGCGGCTGGTGCCAGACACGCTACATGCTCAAGCTCGCCGACTACAAGGGCCGCCTCGCCGACATCCCGTTCGACTTCCACGAGATGATCGGCGCCCTCGCCCCGCGACACGTCCTCATCGTCGCCCCCACGAAGGACTCGAACTTCCGCGCCGATAGCGTGGACCGAATCGCCGCCGCCGCCCGCCCGGTGTTCCGCCTCTACGGCCACCTCGCCGGTCTCCACGTCGAGCACCCAGACTGCGACCACGACTTCCCGCCGGAGATGCGCGAGACGGCGTACAAGCTATTCGACGCAGTGTTGCGGTAGACTCGAGCGGCCAGCCCGTTCACGCCAGCCGTTCCCCCCGTGCGGGCCAGGGTTTCCGCCGATTCCGCGCCGATTCCGCGCGGATTCCGCGCAGACCGGGCGGCGGCGTGCGAACAATAGGGTAGACCGCGGTGTCAGATGGACAGAGCGGCCGGACTGGCCGGCCGCCACCCGCACGGAGGGCGCGCCATGAGCCGCTTCCTGACGGCCCTGTTCGCCGACCCGCCGACCGCCGGGTACACCTACACCGGCGGCGGCGAGGCGCACCACGGCGACCCGACCCTCGGCTGGCTGATGGTCGCCGGCGTCGTCGCCGTCATCGTCTTCTTCGCCTGGCTGGTCGCCCGGATCGGTGACATCGACCGGGTCTCCGACAGGCCGCCGCCCTGACACCCTGAGCCCGACGCATGATCCCGGATTCCTGGCTGGCCGACCGCACGCGGCAGATCGAACTGTCCGGCATCCGCAAGGTGTTCGAGCTCGGCAAGTCGCTCAAAGACCCGGTCAATCTCAGCATCGGCCAGCCACACTTCCCGGTCCCGGGGCCGGTCCGTGAGGCGGCGAAGGCGGCCATCGACGCCGGCCACAACGGCTACACCGTCACCCAGGGCACCGCGGAGTTGCGTGAACGACTCGCGGCCGACGCCGCGGCACGCTTCCCGGGTCAGGACCGCGACGTGCTCGTCACCAGCGGTACCAGCGGCGGGTTGCTGCTGGCGCTGATGGCGACCGTGAACCCGGGCGACGAGGTCGTCACGCCCGACCCGTATTTCGTCGCTTACCCGCACATGATTACGCTGGCCGGCGGCCAGATGGTGGCGGTGCCCGGCTACCCGGACTTCAAACTCGACCCGGACCGCATCGCCGCCGCACTCACTCCGCGGACGAAGGTGATCCTCCTCTCCACGCCGTCGAACCCGACCGGCGTCGTGGCCGAGCCGGACGCGCTGAGGGCGGTGGCGGAGCTGGCCCGGAAGCGCGGCGTGCTCCTCATCAGTGACGAGATCTACCGGGCGTTCCACTACGACGGCGCGGCGCGGAGCCCGGCCGAGTGGGACGAGGACGTGCTGGTCGTCGAGGGCTTTGGCAAGACCTACGCGATGACCGGCTGGCGGCTCGGCTGGGCGCACGGGCCGAAGCGCCTCCTCGCCGAGATGGCGAAGTTGCAGCAGTTCACGTTCGTGTGCGCCCCGAGCATGGCCCAGCACGCCGGCGCCGCGGCGCTCGACTACGACGTGTCTCCCCTCGTCGCCGACTACCGCCGCAAGCGCGACACGCTCTGCGAGGCGTTGCGTGGGCGCTACGAGCTCACGGTGCCTGGCGGGGCGTTCTACGTCTTCCCGAAGGCGCCGTGGGGGACCGGTACGGAATTCGTATCCGAGGCAATCAAGAACAACCTGCTTATCATCCCCGGCGGCACGTTCAGCGGCCGCGACACACACTTCCGCATCTCCTACGCCGCCACCGACGACACACTGCGGCGCGGGATCGAGATTCTGACGCGACTCGCGGACCGATGATCGAGCTAGCACTCCAAGCAACAGTCGAGGTCGTGTGCGGCGTGACCGGCCACGCCCTTCTCTGGGCCGTCACGCTCGGGCGGTGGGACGTGGCGAACGGCCGCGACACGGTTGCGGCGGTCGTCGGTGTCCTGTTCTGGGTTGTGGTCGGGGTAGTGATTCGGCTGGTGTTCTTCCGGTAGCATGGCACTGCCCGCCGAAACGCTCCTTCCCCCGAACCGGCCCGAAGCTTATCGTGAATGCATGGCCGCCGCACCTCCGAGCGCGTTCCTCGTCGTCCGCCGCGACGACGGGTTCGGGGACGTTTACCCGCTCCAGGACGGCACGCGCTTCTCTCTCGGCCGGGCGCCGACCAACCGCATCGTCCTCCGCGACGACCTGTGCAGCCGGGAGCACGCCGAGGTGTTCCCGGCCGAGGGCGGGTGGTTCGTCCGCGACCTCGGCAGCCTCAACGGCACCCACCTGAACAACGACCAGCTCCGCAAGGAGCGGAAGCTCGCCCCGCTC